>ENA-OQHY01000471-OQHY01000471.1-human-gut-metagenome-genome-assembly--contig:-NODE-471-length-22705-cov-9.768624_pt1 | contig 22705 bp, 22 predicted proteins | sample MGYA00242570_ERZ504733 | MGnify/ENA primary metagenome ERZ504733 (study PRJEB26092, sample SAMD00036219) | human gut metagenome | host: Homo sapiens | study: EMG produced TPA metagenomics assembly of... | reverse complement strand
TCCTCAACTGATCTCATAAACGCCTTGGTATAAATATCGTAAAAGACCTTTGTGATTTCCCTGCGCAGCTGTCTCGCCTCATTGTCTGTAGACATCATATCCGGCAGCTCCCGGTACTGCTGCACAATGCTGTGGAAATCCCTGATCATATCGCTGCCATATCCTGCATACTCCATAATATGTGCAATACAATCCTCACGCATAATATTGATACGGCCTTCGGACTCCTTGGTAAAGTCGTAATTCTCGCAGAGCTCATGTGCCTCCGCCATCTGCTTTTTGTCGTATACATCAAGCTTTGTCATGACATCCACCATATTTAACAGACGCTTTTTGATCTCGGAAATGTCCTGCTTTTTCTGCGACTGCTGGACTGCCATTGCAAAAAACAGATGAAAAATATCATCTCTGGAATCTGAAAATAAAATATCCCTGTTGTACTGCAGATAATTTACCATCTCGCCGATTCCCTGTGTCACACGGCGCATCTGTGCCGCCGCCTCCATGATTGCTCCCACACACAGACTATCATCTTTGATCATCAGCTGCATATATTCTTTCAGATAACTCCGGACCAGACTGTTACTGTTTGCAATCTCCCAGTTTTCCGCACGGTGCTGCATTTTTAAAGCTGCAAACTGTTCCATACGCGGAAAATCCTGTTCATCAAGAAGCTTCTCGCTGCACAGATTTTTGTATTCGCTGTACAACGTTTCCGCAGCATTATGTAAAAGCATGCATTTTTTCTGCAGACTGGCATACAGACACAGTGCCTGATGCCTCTGTTCCACTGCCGTACGCAAAAAAATCGGGCGAAAATTCTCATGTTCGGACAAAATCTTCCGCAGATCCTGTGCATTTTTACATGGAATCACAATCAATGTCGTATCTTCATTTGCCACATAATCGCAGGCAAACCATTCGTTCTCGAGAATACCCACAATTGCATTCCGGTGCATAATGATCTCTGCAAATGCAAACTGCCGGATCACCGATCCCTCCTGAATCAGATACCATTCCATCACCTTGTCCTGTTTTCTGGCAAGCGTTTCTCCCTTTTTTACCTTTAAAACATTCATATCTTACTGCTCCTTGTCTGCGCCGCCGGACAGCTGAAACGCTATATGATCTACCGTAAGTCCGGTTGCTCCAAAATATAACCTCATATAATGATGTCCCTCGAATGTATCAAACCGGATCTGCTGTGTCACCCACTGCCCTTTCGATCCCCGGAAGGACATTGTTCCTTTGATAATATTGTCCAGATATACCGTTACCGGAAGCTGTGCCAGATCATCCAGATTTGATTTCACTTTCATCTGCAGTTCATAACTTCCGGCTTTCATATCCAGATCCGCAAGTATTTCTTTTCCCTGATGTGTATCCCAGCCGTCACCGGAAATGCAGATGTTTCCCTGTTCATCTGCCACAAATTTCATCATCTTTGAGACATCCAGATCATCTTTTGCAGCATTCTTCCGGTCTTTAAGTTCTTCCGGAGAAATCCTATCCATCTCATAAAGCATCGCCGGGGATTTTAGTACAAACTGCAATATATTGATGGCATTTCTCTGCAGCTGTCCTCTCGTAAGATTTCCCTTCTGGAATTCTTCGAGCATATCATCCTGCTGCATATCCTGCGCATCTGCAGTCACCATATATACATCATTCTGTGCCGCTGCCATGACCGCATGTATACGCGGATCCGATGGCTGTCCCTCATGGTTTGCCTTTGCCCACCAGTCGGTCATAACGATGCCGGAAAATCCCCAATCTTTACGCAATACAATGGTATTGAGATCATAACTTCCTGCAGTCCACACCCCGTTGACCGGGCCATATGTAGTCATAACAGAGCGGGCCGGTCCTTCTTTTACCGCAATTTCAAATCCCTTCAGATAAATTTCCCGCAGTGCCCGCACGGAAATAATCGAATCTGCCTCATGTCGTTTCGTTTCCTGATTGTTTGCCGCAAAATGTTTGATGGTTCCTGTAGAACCTGCAATATTAAGTCCCTGCAGCTGTGCGGCTCCCATTTTTCCGGTTAAAAACGGATCTTCGGAAATATACTCAAAGTTTCGTCCGTTCAACGGATTTCTGTGAATATTCAATCCCGGTCCGAGCAATGTATCTACACGGTTTAACCGCAGTTCAAGCCCTGTCATTTCATATAATTGACGCACCAGTTCACAGTTAAATGTACATCCGAGCAACGTTCCGTTCGGAAGGGAAAACGCCTTTGTTCCGCAGTCCATACGTATTCCGGATGGTCCGTCCGATGCACATTCTGCCGGAATTCTAAACTTCCTCAAAGACGGAGTCAGTCCTGCAAATGCCGCTGCAGTACCCGGAGTCACCTTCGGACTGCACATGCCTTCTCCGCGGAACAGCATAATCAGATCCTCGTCCGACAATTGTGCCACAAATGTCTCCATGGAAATCTTTTTGTCATATACATCTTCCAGACGATAGCCTTTATCGCCAGTCTGTGAAATCTCTGCCGGTTTTTCCACGCGGTCATACGGACCATAGATCCGTTCCGGTGTATCGGAATATCCGATCACATCACCCGGCTTTCTTGTCATACGGGCAAACGGTTTCTGCGGTGCACAGACTTCCTCAAGCTGTTCAAGTACTGTAAACGTCTGCGGATAACTGCCTGCCTTTTGTGCCGTCCGCACATCGGTTCCCACATAAATGGTATAAGTACCCTCCAGCAGCACAAAACAGTCCCTGTGTCCGGTTACACCACTGTCATCATAGGAGGCAAACGTATTTTTCGGAATCTCCAGAGTAATATGCTCTTCTTCCCCTGCTGCCAGTTCCTTTGTCTTTGCAAATCCACAAAGAACACGCACCGGTGTATCCAGTACCCCCTGTGGGGCTTTGGCATATACTTCAAGCACTTCTTTCCCCGGTTTTGTTCCGGTATTTTTCACTGTTGCCTTTACACAGACCGTATGCTCGTCCTTTTCTTCTGCAGACGCTTGCACGGAAAAAGAAGTATACGACAATCCAAATCCAAACGGATACAAAACTTTATCTTTGGCAAATGTCTCAAAATACCGATATCCCACATAGATATCTTCTTTATAATAGTTTTTCTGTAAATCCCCGAAATTTGACGTGGATGGATAGTCACTGATATCCTCTGCAATCGTATCGGTCAGTTTTCCGCACGGATTCACACGCCCCGTAAGTACATCACAGACACCGTTTCCACCTTCCTGACCTCCCTGCCATGCATAGAGTACCGCTGCCGGATCAAATTCTCTGACCCATTTCATATCAATGATATTTCCCACATTTAAAATAACGACCGTGCGTGAAAATTGACTGCTCACTTTACGGATCAGGTCTTCTTCTGTCCGTGTCAGCTTATAACTACCCGGCTTGTCCGTATTGTCCTGGTCTTCCCCCGCCGTACGTCCAAGAATCACCAGTGCCACATCATCCCCGGATGCGGTTTGAAGCATCTCTTCCGTCACGGGCATTTCTTCCTGTGACCACGGAACCAGCCCCCATCCCTCACCTTCGTCATATGGATGGTCTTTGATCCATTTTTCGTAGATCCCAATCAGTTCTTCATCCAGCGCAATATCTTTGCAGGCGCGCAGCGCATCAAGGATTCCAACCACATAGCGTGTATTTACCAGTCCGCCCGAGCCAAGTCCGCTCTTGTAATAATGAAACGCCATGCGCCCAAATACAGCAACTTTATCTCCTTTTTTAAGTGGCAGGTACTGTTGTCATTTTTCAATAACACGCATCCCTCCGCAGATGCAGTCCTTGCCAAATCTGCATATTTTTCCATATCCAATGCATATCTGCCCATTTAAAATTCTCTCCTTTAGTCTGTAACTAATCGTACCTTTTATTATACGCCAGACACAAAGAAGATTGCAATTAGAAAATATGGATTTACCAATATTTTGGAAGCCCGTAACCAAAAAAGAAATAATAAAAAGAACCAGCCATTTTCCCCAGTGCCATGGCAATCATAACACCACTGAGTCCACGGTTGATATACAGACGCCGGAACAGGATCGGAAAAGTATTTAATATTTCTGCCAGTGCCACCGCAGTACATCCCACAAAAATTCCCGCTGCAGTTCCATAAGCGCCCAAAATGACATGCGCCAGCCACGGATACGGCAGCTGTGCCTTCCACTCCATCACAGAAAATACGGCACCGGTCAATACCCCCAGTATAACCGTATTTTCGACCATCAGTATCCGTTCTCCAAAATTGCAGCGTTTGATCATGCGCGGAATGACCCCGATCACCAGAAGAAACGCAAACGTTCCGGCAGAAACCGCAATGCCGCAGGCTGTCGCAAGGCCCGCCATAAAAATGTGTCTAAGAAACATCGTGTTCATGCCCCTTTCTTCCCGCGTTCTCTATAAACGTCATATCGACATCCTGTTCATACTTTCGCATCTCAACCTGAATCGGTGTCGGATCTGAAGTGATTTTTTTCTTTCCGATATGGTTAAAAAATACCAAAATTCCCACTGCCAGTCCCAGACAGTAAAAAATTTCGATTTCTGATACTTTCGGTTTTTCTTTTCCCATCACCTGCTGATAAAACCGGTCGAACACTTCCCCCACGGACACGTCATTGTTAAATGCCATAATCGTAAATGCCGCTCCAAGAAAGATTACTACAACCATCACAACAACTTTAAGCGTCTCCAGCCATTTCGGTGCCATCGGTGCATCTAACAATTGCACCACAAAATCCTGTTCCCCGATACTAACAATTTCCACATCCGGGTAATCCGTCTGTATCCGTTCGATCACATTTAGCATCGAAAATACTTCCATTCGTTTTTTCTTTTTTCCTTCTTTTTTCTGGTCATCGTTTTTCTTAAACGTATACAGTGTTTTATTTTTTATTCCGGCACAGATTGCAGAATCTGCACACTGTACAGACATCACATCCTGTATCTTTATTTTTGGATCATGGCAGACACTGTTGCGGTCTGCCTTCAGATAAACTATTTCCCGTTTTTCTTTCATTCTGCACCTCTTTGATTACCTATTTTCCATGGTAGTATGTGCAAATTCAGGAAAAGTACGCGAAAAAAAACATAAGTTTTCTCTATATGACGGTGGTTGAAAAAATATAATTGAAAAGCATCCTGTTAAATCACTTGATGATAAAACACGGTATCTATGGATGAAAAATTACAGTCTAAGGTGACGTTTTCCCGAAATTTTAATGCTTAAAATTTTCAAATGTCACCTATATAGAAAAATTACGTCTCCAGATACCGTTTTTCCCAAAAAAGCGGTATCTGAAGACGTAATTTTTGATCCATAGAGACTTTCCGGTATCTGAACATTAAATTTTCAGTATATAGATACCTCACTGGTATCTTTTACATGGATTTTATCGACATAGATACCAGCGAATTTAAAATAGCCAGTAAATAAGTCCCAGCACCCAGCTTGAAAAAATTCCATACAAAATCACCGGGCCGGCAATCTTAAAAATCTGGCATCCGATACCAAATACCTGTCCCTCTTTCTGGAATTCCACCGCAGAAGCACACACGCCATTTGCAAATCCGGTAATCGGAACCAATGCCCCTGCACCTCCCCAGTTGGCAAGAATCCCATATACATTACAGCTCGTCAGGATCACCGAAAGAAGAACAAGAAGTAAACTGCACCAAAGAGCGGCATCCTCTGCCTTAAGTCCGAATACCCCGGCTGCAATCTGTAAAATAATCTGTCCCAACAGGCAGATACCTCCCCCCAGCAAAAAGGCTTTTCCCATATTTGCCCACAGATTATGCTTCGGTGTCATCTGTTCGACATACTCATTATACTCCTGATTGCGCACTTCTTCCTGTTCCAGAGTCATCTTACTCATTTCATACATCCTCATCTTTCTTTTAAAATTACTTGTAGTATGTACGAAAATTGCAAAATATAAGGTAACTATCGCTCATAGTTACCTTATAACCGGATGGAACGATGTCGTGACCTGCCACATGTCAGGTTCCTGTTCTCCCCAGGCAAACAGCTCATCCATCTGTGCATCATGATCCGCTGACGGCTCATAATTCTTTATGATCTGTATCAGATATTTTTCCTGTTCACTCTGCGGAGTCAGATTATCCTGCATCCGCAGAATCGCTTCCAGAATCTGTTCCGGTTCCATATCTGTCCGGATCTCTATGTTGTATAATTTTCTCATCAATCCCGCAGCATAGAAAAATTCGTAGTTTCCGAGCATCACGGATTTTTGCATATTACATTTTAAAATCACACTCTGACGTGCAATGGAAGGTACCATAGCATTCCCTTCTTTCCGACTGTTCCGTAATAGTTTTATTCTTCGTAACTATTCTTCCTTTTTCTTCTGTTCCTCTTTTTCCTTTTCTTCTAAAATTGCTTCATTCAGCTGCAGCATCTTTGCATCGAGGTTTGAAACAATTTCTGCACATGCACGCAGATCCCGGCTGATATATTCCGGGGCATGCCCCTCAAATTTATAATAAATCTTGTGCTCCAGACTTGCCCAGAAATCCATTGCAATGGTGCGGATCTGGATTTCCACCTTTGTATCAACCACACGGTCCGATAAAAAGATAGGAACCGTCACGTGCATATGGAAACTCTTGTAACCGCTGACTTTCGGATTTTTGATATAGTCTTTTACACAGATCACGGTCAGGTCATTCTGTTTTCCGATCATCTCTGCAAGACGGTAAATATCCGAAGTAAACGAGCAGACAATACGGATTCCTGCAATATCGTTAATATAATTTCTCATATTCTCGATCGTACTCTCATATCCGTCACGCTTTAATTTTTTTACAATACTTTCCGGTGTTTTAATCCTTGACTTAATATATTCAATCGGATTGTACTTATGTATATGAACAAACTCGTCATTTAAAATCTCAAGTTTTGTTCCAACCTCTTTCAGTGCAGAATTATATAAAAACATCATAGTTTCCCAACTATCAATATCTTCCCCCAGCATCTGCGATGTTCCCATGTCATTCCTCCTCTTTCCTGCCACAATGGCAGACATTCCTTTCATAAATGCGAAAGCAGACCTCACACATGTATTAACGCGCTTTCCCATACGGTATTATCATATCACAAGAAACACGTTCTGTACGCAGAAAGCAACAAATTTAATATTTTTTTAATCTTCGTCTATCACCTGTATCTCCAGATAATCAAATTCTGTTTCCTCCACAAAATTGTCCTTGCCAAACCTCGTTCGCGCATGCCTTTGAAATTCCGCTATATTCGCATCAAACCAGATCGGTTTTCCCAGATCCCACTTCAGACAGACTTCTTCAAGCGCATGAAAAATCTTATGTGTACGTGTATCCTCCGTATTATCTTCTATGGTTTCCGATTTTAATAAGTGTGTGTTTTCCCAGATTTTAAACCATATTTTCATTGTGCTCTCCCCGCTGTCTCTTACATTCATACATCAAAAGTGCTGCGGAAACGGCTGCATTCAGCGACTCCACCTTTCCCTCCATGGGAATCTTCAGATAGCAATCCGCACACTCTGCAATTTCATCAGACAGACCGTTCCCCTCATTTCCAATCAGGAAGCCACATGCCCCGGTAAAATCAAAGGCATCATAATATGTATCTCCTTTTAAATGTGCCGCATACAATCGGATATTCTCCTTATGCAGCTCATCAAGCAGATCCGGCAGATGCTCCGTGATCAGGTACGGAACACGGTAGATACTTCCCATCGTCGAGCGTATGGTTTTCGGGTTAAACAGATCCACCGTCGTTTTATTCATTATAATTCCCGTGATGCCGGCACCCTCTCCGGTGCGCACCATCGTTCCAAGATTTCCCGGATCCTGCACGCTCTCAAGAATTAAAAGATGCGTGTGATCCCCCTGCAAAAGATCGGGCAGATCATACTTCGGCATGCGGACAATCGCAAGGATTCCCTGCGGAGTCTGTGTATCCGAAATTTCCCGGAATACCGCATCACTCACGACCTCATACCGGTATCCCTGCAGACATTTTTCATGTTCCGGTTTTTCCAGAAAACTTTCCGACACGTAGACAGACACCACCGTATCCGCCGGTGCTTCCTGAAACATCTTTATTCCTTCCACAACAAAGACCTGTTCTTTTTTTCGTTCTTTCGCCCTTTTCATCAGCTGTGACAGATGTTTCATCTGCTGATTTGCACTGCTTGTAATCATATCATCCGTACAATCCTTTCCCATTACTTACTGTTTCCTTTTATGAAACAGTGTTTCCGGAATCGAGAAGCCAAAAATAATCCCAAATACAATGGCCAGGGCAATCTCAAAAGTTTCCAGCCCTTTTGCCGAGCATTTTGCCGGCATTCCGGATATCAGATAATATGCCGTATAATAGATACCGGCTCCCGGAACCAGTGGGAAAATCCCGGATACCAGATAAATCGTGGCAGGATTGCATCTTGCCACTGCCAGAATACGACTTAAAATTGTCAAAACAAAGGTTGCCACCAGACTGCCCAAAACCACATTCCCCGACTGCCTGTACAAAATAAAATAAACCAGCCAGGCAAGCCCGCCCGAAATACCGCAAAAAATCAGTTCTTTTTTGGGTGCCGCAAACAAAATGGCAAAAGTAACCGTGGCAATCGCTGCAATAAAAAACTGAAGCACATAACTCATACCGGTAAATTTCCTCCATATCGCAACAACAGAATCGGCAGTGCAATGCCCACTGCAATGCAAAGTGCCGTAAGAAGTGCATCAATCAGATGGATCGTTCCGGACAAATAATCGCCATTATAAAAATCACGAATGGATGTTGTCAGTGCAATTCCAGGTACTAACGGCATAATTGCCCGATCACCACTTTGTCATGCAAAACAGGTATCACACCCGCGGCCGCTGGCAGACTAAGCAAAGAGATCAGCAGACTGACATATACATTCGTTAAAAATCTGGAAACTTTACGCTTCCGGCACACAAACAATGCCAGCTGCTCTATCAGCCCTACAAAAAATGCATACAGTGCTTCCGACAGATGCCCTCCAAACATGAAGGTAAACGCTGCACAACCGATTCCACATGCCAGTAACTGTACCGCATTCGCATAAACCGGAATTTTTTTGCACTGTTTCAACCGCTCTGATGCCTCTGCAACCGAACATTTATGATTACAGATATCTCGGGTCAGCTGATTTAAAGCAGCGAGTTTCCCCAGATGGGTTGCCGAAAGTGGAACATATCTTACCACACTGCAGGCATCCTCCTGCTCTCATTTGCACTTGCAAAAATTCCGTTGGATAAAACATAAGCATCAAAATCATCCAGACCAAAAGCTTCCAATATGCGTATCACAGAATCTTCCACCCGGTAAATTTCTGCTCCGCACCGCAGCATCGCGTCCCCGATTTCTACTGCCAGTGTGAGAATTTCCTTGGTGTTGTCCATTGCCCGTCTCCTTGAAAATCCCATTGATTTCAAACCTAAAAATGCGGCAGAGAGAATTCCCTGCCGCACTATGTTCTCCAATAAAAGGAATAACTATACCAGTGTCTTTGAGATTTCGTACATGTACTCATCGACATCTTTCTTCATAGCCAAAGCTTCATCAATGTCGAAATCTACAAACTTGCCACCCTTATGTCCAATGACACGGTTGCTCTTTCCTTCGCAGAGAAGGTCAACTGCCATTGCACCCATTGTGGTTGCATAGACACGGTCCTTACATGTCGGGCTTCCACCACGCTGCATATGTCCGAGAATCGTTGCGCGTGTCTCAACACCTGTCGCTTCCTCGATACGCTTTGCCATGCTCTGTGAATGACCGATACCCTCAGCATTTACAATAATATAGTGCTGCTTTCCGTTCTTTCTTGCGTTGACTACCTGATCAATCAGACGCTGCTCATCGTAATCATATTTTTCCGGAAGAAGAATCTCCTCAGCACCGTTTGCAAGACCGCACCATAATGCGATATGTCCGGCTCCACGACCCATAACCTCGATAATTGAACATCTCTCATGGGAAGTAGAAGTATCACGAACCTTGTCAATCGCTTCCATGGCTGTATTAACAGCAGTGTCAAAGCCAATGGTATAATCGGTACATGCAATATCCAGATCAATGGTTCCAGGAAGCCCAATGGTATTGATTCCCAATGCGGCAAGCTTCTGTGCGCCCTTGAAAGAACCATCTCCACCGATAACTACAATTGCATCAATTCCATGCTTCTTACAGATCTCCGCACCTTTCTGCTGTCCTTCCGGTGTGGTGAACTCCATACAACGGGCAGTCTGTAAAATAGTACCACCACGGGAAATTGTATCTGAAACGCTCTGTCCGTTCATATCAATAATTTCTTCGTTCAATAATCCAGCGTATCCACGCTTGATTCCTTTCACTTTCTTTCCCTTGGATAAAGCCTGACGGACAACTGCACGGATTGCAGCGTTCATTCCCGGGGCATCTCCTCCACTGGTCAGTACACCAATTGTGTTAATCTCTTTCGCCATTGTGAAATCCTCCATTTATTAAAATTAAAATGAAATTCTTTAATCTGTTTTATTCTATACTTATTACGCGCGATTTTCAATGCCTTTTTCCACAACTTTTACATTTTTTTCGCCCAGAAATTCCGTCAAACGTGCCAAGAGCACAGAATTTATACCAACCGCACGGTTTCTTGGCAATCTTTTAAATGCTTTGACATCTGATATATAAATTACCACTTCATCATTTCCGTCCGAATCCCGGAGAATATCATACACCTGCTGTTCTTTCTCCGCAAAATCACTCTTTGTCGGAAACTGCAGCCAGAGTTCCTTTCTGGTATCGTCAAACGGAACGATCCGCTCGCAGATCACTTTTCCGTCCTGTTCCTCCTCCACCGTTGCGTGTCCGACTACGAAAATCTTCTCCTCATCATTCAAAAAGCGGTTGTACCTCTCATAATCTTTTGGGAATACAATAATTTCCACAGAACCGGTCAGATCCTCCACTGTCAGAAATGCCATTGCCTGATTATTCCTTGTATATTTAACTGTTTTTGCTGCAATCATGCCACCCACAACCACATGCATATTATCTGTCACACGAATTGTGCCGCTTTCCTCTTCCCTGACAAAATCCGCTGCATTTGCCGTGACATTTTTCTTCATTTTACCAAGGTAATCTTCCAGCGGATGCCCGCTTAAATAAATCCCAAGTACTTCTTTTTCAAAGCCCAGCAGCACTTCCTTCGGGAACTCCTCCACATTCGGATAATGGACTTCGTAGTCCTTTTTATCTTCCTCCCCGACAAAATCAAACAGGCTCATCTGTCCTTCCAGCCCGGTCTTTTTCCGTCGCACGACATCATCTACAATGGACGTATAGACAATGGACATCTGATGCCGGTTACCGTCAAGCCCGTCACAGGCACCTGCCTTGATCAGATTCTCGATCGCACGTTTGTTGATGTCCCGCTGCACCGTACGTTCAATGAAATCCTGCAGGGTGCGGTATGAACCACCTTTTTTGCGTTCCCCGATGATGCTGTCAATCACCGGACGTCCCAGGGATTTAATGGCATACAGACCATAGCGCACGGCATTTCCCTCTGCCGTGAATTCTCCCTGTCCCACATTGATATCCGGCGGGAGCACGGAAATACCGAGTTCCTTACAATGCAGCAGATACTCCGCGGCTTTTGCCGAATTGTCAATCACGGACGTCATAAGTGCTGCCATAAATTCCACCGGATAGTAAAACTTCAGCCACGCGGTCTGCACACTGATGACCGCATAGGCTGCCGCATGGGATTTGTTAAACGCATACTTTGCAAAATCCACCATGGAATCGTAAATACTGTTTGCCGCTTTCTCATCAATGCCGTTTGCCACGCAGCCCCTGATGCCGCGCTCTGAATCTCCGTAGACGAAACTCTGCCGCTCCGCATCGATGACATACTGCTTTTTTTTGCTCATGGCGCGGCGGATGTTGTCCGCCTGTCCCATCGTATACCCCGCAAGCTGCTGTACGATCTGCATCACCTGCTCCTGATAAACGATACATCCATACGTTGGCTCAAGGATCGGCTGCAATTCCGGCGTCACGTAAGTAACGGTGTCTGCATTATTCTTTCCCCTGATGTAGTTTGGAATAAAATCCATAGGTCCCGGACGGTACAGGGAAATTCCGGCAACGATATCCTCGAAATTCTGTGGTTTTAACTCTTTCATGAAGTTCTGCATGCCCGCAGATTCCAGCTGAAACACACCCTCGGTGCGCCCGGTTCCGATAAAATCAAGCACCTTTTTATCATTCAAATCGATATGATCGATGTCAATGTCGATGCCTTGGGATGCCTTTACATTTTTGACGGCATCTTTTAATACGGTAAGCGTGCGGAGTCCTAAGAAATCCATCTTTAAAAGACCAAGTTCCTCAAGCTGTACCATATTGTACTCTGCCGTCGGTGTTCCGTCACTGGCACGCCCCAGCGGCACATAATTGCTCGCCTCTCCCGGATAGATCACAACCCCTGCCGCATGTACGGATGTGTGGTTCGGCAGCCCTTCGAGACGCTTTGCCATGTCAATCAGTTCGTGCATACGTGCATCCCCATCATAGAGGCTGCGGAATTCCGGGTTGACCTGCAGGGCACGGTCAATCGTAATGTTTAGTTCCATCGGCACCATTTTTGCCACACGGTCCATCTCCGCATACGGAAAATCGAGTGCTTTTCCAACTGCCTTGATGACACCGCGGGCTGCCATCGTACCAAAGGTCGTAATCTGTGTCACAGAATCCTTTCCATATTTTTCTGTGACGTACTCGATCACGCGGGAACGCTCCGCATACTCAAAATCCACATCAATATCCGGCATGGACACACGCTCCGGATTTAAAAAACGCTCAAAAAGGAGGTTATATTTGACCGGATCAATGTTTGTGATGCCGGTACAATAGCACACGCGGCTGCCCGCGCCGGAACCACGCCCCGGTCCGACCCAGCAGTCATGTGTTTTCGCCCAGTTGATGTAATCCCACACGATTAAGATATACTCGACAAATCCCATCTTCTGGATAATGCCAAGCTCGTATTCCATATCGTCATGGATCTTTGCACACTGCGTCTCATCGTACGCCGGATTGTCCGTATATTTTTCCTTAAATCCCTTCTCACACAGCGCATCCAGAAATGTCCACGCACTGTCATAGCCTTCCGGCGGTGCATATTTTGGAATCTGGTAATTGCCAAATTCGAGTGTGACATGGCAGCGGTCTGCGATTTTCTGCGTGTTGTCTGCGGCTTCTTTTGCATACGGAAACAGACTCCGCATCTGCTCCTCGCTTTTTACGAAAAACTGTCCGCCCTCGTAACGCATACGGTCTTCATCCGTAATCTTTTTACCGGTCTGGATACAGAGAAGGACATCGTGTGCCTCCACATCCGTTTCATAGGTATAGTGGATATCGTTCGTGCAGACAAGGGGAATGTCCAGTTCCTGACTGATCCGAAGAAGCCCCTGGTTGACCGTCTTCTGATCCGGGATGCCATGATCCTGTAATTCCAGGAAATAGTTGTCTTTTCCAAAACAGTCCTGATATTTTTTTGCAATGCCTTTTGCCTCTTCATAAAATCCACGCACAATATAGCGCGGCACTTCTCCCGCCAGACACGCCGACAGGCAGATCAATCCCTCATGGTATTTCTGCAGCGTCTCAAAATCCACACGCGGCCTGTAATAATACCCTTCCGTAAACCCGATGGAGACGATCTTCATAAGGTTCGCATAACCGGTATTGTTTTCCGCAAGCAGGATCAGATGGTAATACCGGTCCTCGCCATGGCTGGTCTCGCGATCAAACCGGGAATTCGGCGCCACATAGATCTCACAGCCAATCACCGGATTAATATCTGCAGCCTTTGCCGTCTTGTAAAATTCCACCACACCATACATATTGCCATGGTCAGTGATCGCGGCACTGTTCATCCCCAGTTCTTTCACACGGCTTACATATTCTTTTATTTTGTTGGAACCATCGAGTAATGAATATTCCGTATGTGTATGCAGATGTACAAATGCCATGATTGTTTCCTCGCCTTTTTCGTTCATTGTGGTATCCCACATGTGTAACTATTATATCTATTTTCGGCTGTTATGACAAGTTTTCTCTTTCTCAGGAAACACCACAACTTTTTCTACATCGCTTTACATAATTATCCTTTTTCGATATTCTCTAGGTGTGATTTTATATCTTTCCTTAAACACGCGGTTAAAAGTTCTTTGACTTTCAAATCCACAATCAAGACATATATTTGTAATGGAATCCATTGTGTTTTCCAGTGCCGCAACTGCATAATTTAACCGGACTCCATTCACATATTTACTAAAATTACAGTGAAAGGTTTTTGCAAACATTCTTGACAACACATATTTACTTACACACAATTCATATGCCATTTTTTCAAGGCTGATGTTTTCCCTAAAATTTTTGGCCACGTATTCTACCGCATTATAAATCAGGTCATCACTCCCTACCGCACTTTTATCCATCATTGGCATTGTTGTGAAAACATGTGCAAGGATCATCTGTGCATATGCCTGTATCATCCGGGGATCCCCCTCTGTTATTCCGGTCAGATATTTTATGGCATTTACCACATCCGGATGCACCTGCTCTTTTTTTACAACCGGGTTCTTCGGGCTGTATATCTGCAATTCCCTGTAATAGGAAGGAAACAGTGTTGATTCAAGGTACAGGAATATTACCTTGTTTTCTTTTTCCCCAAACACCTGATAATGATGTATTACATTTGGAAACACAACTGCAAAATCCCCTTCATCCATATGGAACAATTCCTGTCCCACTCCAAGTTCTATTTCTCCATCCGTTACATACACTACTTCTATTGCCTCATGTAGATGCGGCGGCACATGTACTGGCTTCTTCCACTCCGCGGATACTCCTGTATTTCTGTTTTCATATACCAATAGCACTTACAAGCAACTCCTTTTATTTATACTCCCTGTTTCTCCACTCCCCTTCCTGTTTTCATTATTCGTCCGACCAAATCCACTGCAGGTCCCAGCAAAATCACCATCAATATCGTTATCACACCAACTTCACCTCCGGCTATAACACCGATACACACATTCCCATAACGATAACCACAATCAGCATATGGTAAATGAATAATCTATATTATCTTCTGCACTGATACGATATTCCTCTTCCACATCAGTTCCCCAGCTGTCGATGCCTCCAACACCTCTTACTGCACCATATACACATAAAACGGTTCTTCTTGCCGGTGGCAGTTCTTCGTGGTGAAGGGCATTTTCAATCTCAGATGCTGTATAAGGCAGACAGGAAAATGCAAATTTTTCGCCATTCTTTTCAATGCGCAGTATCTGTGATGAACTGTCTGTCCTGCTGTTATCAAGAGCCGTATGTCTTGTAATCTCAAGCCACTCTGTATCCATTCTCATACCACATTCCTGCGGAACAAGATATTGTGTAAGACTCAGGTCTTCAATCTCATAGATTCCTTCTTTTGCCCCCGCTTTTCTGTCAGGATATGTTTCCCCGGAGAGTCCCTTATATAAATATTTGTCTGCCAGTGTTGGCATGATAAATCTCATTCCAAATACAGGTAATTCTGGAAGTCCCTGTACCCCATGATAATGTACATCCACGCGAATCTTTCCAGATACATCAACGGTATAGCTTACAAGAACCGTTGTCTCCGGAGTGGTTATGGTCTCGTATGTGTATGTTACGACAATTTCATCCGCATAAACATCACCACCATAGCTGTTATTATCAGGGGCATATGGGGTCTGCTCCTTGCCATCCATGATGACCTTTATTCCCTTACAGTCAATGAACATATCTGCGGAAAGCCAGCTTCCGCTTTTAATGTGAAACCTGCTTCCCCTGTCATTATCTGTTAATGCTCTCCAGAAAGTAGGTTTTGGACAACGGTACAGCCACTCATATCCATTTTTAACGATAGATTCCAGTCCACCCTGTGCATAAGAAAAAATATAATCAAATTTCTCCCCATGTACACCAAGTGTATAGTCACCATAGACCACTCTTAATTTATCTGTATAAGCCATAGTAATACCTCACTTCCTGCATTGCCGGTTTCTCTTTCCTGTCAGCAAATACGATTCCATTTGCTGAAAATTCATAGTCTGCCGGTTTATCATCAAAATCCCCTCCATAGCGTAAAACATCTTTTCCTGTCACCGGATCTTTTACCATAATTGCCTGATCAATAAAATCCCATATAAATCCGCCATGATACCTATCATATTTGTCAATCAGCTTCATATAAGAACCAAGTCCTCCCATGGAATTTCCCATATCATGCATGAATTCACATAAAATATATGGTTTCTTCGGACTATTATTCAGGTATTCCTCTACATCCTCCGGTTTTGCATACATTCTTGTCTCTAAATCAGAAATAGTATCCTCATATGCCCTGTTATAATAAGAGCTTTCATAATGAACCAGTCTTCCATCCTGCTTTTCAGCAAAATAAACATTCATTGCCTCAATGTCGTCTCCTGCATAGGATTCATTTCCTAATGACCAGAAAAGGATGGACGTATGATTTTTAAAAGTTTCAAAATTGTTTTTTGCACGATCAAGCACAGCATCTCTCCACTGTGGAAAAGACCCCGGTACATTACACGATGGCTCGATTGCCCCCAGCTTCTGGAATGAACCATGGCTTTCCAGATTTGTTTCTGCCATCACATATATACCTGCATTGTCGCACATATAGTACCACGGTATCTGGTCAGGATAGTGGCAGGTACGAACAGAATTAATATTGTTCCTGAGCATACAGGATATGTCTGCTTTCATATCTTCCACACCAATGCATCTTCCTGTTTTTGCATTCCACTCATGACGGTTTACTCCTGTGATAACAAGTCGTTTTCCATTCAGATAAATTACTTTATCTATAATCTCTATTCTTCTGAAACCGATATCATAAGGGATTACCTCTGCCAGGGAGCCATCCTCTGCTTTAAGCTCAACATAAGCATGATATAAATATGGATTATGATTATCCCACAGTTTGACATTTTCCAAATCAACACAAATCGTGCCTTCCATATGGCCGTTTTCTTTCGTTAACTGTATGGATTTCTCTACTAATACATTTTCTTCCCTGTCTTTTAAAATAAAGCATGCAGTTACATGCTGACTGTCAGGTGCAGATACCTTCATGCTAGTCGATACCCTTCCGCTTACATTATCCTGATTTAACACAGGTTTAAACCATACATCCTCCAGATGAAACATCCGGTAATGCCTTCAACGTAACATTTCTGAAAATTCTAAAAAATCTGAAAAAGTCCTGATCCTCCAAAAAATGCCGCTGTGCTCATCTTATGTACCTGCACTGCTAGGATATTTCCTTTTTCCTTAATATATGGTGTCAGATCAAACTCAGAAGGTGTAAAGCTGTCTTCGGCATAACCTATAAACTGGCCATTCAGCCACAGATACATAGCTTCTTCTACACCTTCGAAGCAGATATGGATTCTTTTTCCACACATACTCCTGTCCAAATCAAAGTATTTGATATAAGAGCCTACCGGATTGTACTGTGCCTCTGAAAACATTCCTTCTTCTGCTCCGGTTGCCTCCATGCTATAGGCTCCTCTGTGGTACTCTTTTCCTTCCCACGGATACATCGTGTTGATGTAACGGATTTTATCATATCCAGCCAGTTCGATATGTCCTGGAACCATAATTTTATCAAATCCTGATGCATCAAATGTTTCCTTATAAAAATCAACAGGTCTTTCCATCACATTTTTGCTGTAAGCAAACTCCCATTGACCATTTAATGACTGTAATAATGGATTTTTTTCTTTTTTCATGTCTGAATAATCCAGATAATAACAATGATCACTATGTGATTCCAATTGATTTACCTTAAACACTTCCGGATTGTCCAGCCATTTCATATCAGCGTTCATATTTTCCCTCTCTTTCCATACACCCCATACAATTTCTTTCATTCCACTATATTCCACGTCAACACTCCTCCATCTGTTCTCTAAGTCGCCGGTTCGCTGCTTCCACATTCATTTCTGACATAATAAATGTAATGACTAATGACAGGATCATTGGAATCCATAAATACATAATGTGAAGCATATTCATGCAGGATGCAGGCTGCACGGCCGCTTCCTTGACAAATCCGCTTGCATCAAGCAGCCATCCGCAGAGGGCAACTCCGATTCCACCCCCGATTTTGGTTCCAAAGGATGTACAGGAATACATGGTTCCATCAATGTGTTTATGTTTTGTCAGGTATGTGTATTCTGAACAGCTTGCCACAACAGCTCCCATATCTCCCTGCCATGGTGCCATTCCAAGTGCTGCGATTGCGGTAAAAGCAAGCATCAGCGGAACACTTCCCATATAGCCTGCAAAAATAACGCCGACACGGCCGGCTGTTCCAAGAATGTATCCTGCAAGATTCATTCGATATAATCCCTTCATCTTTTCCACAAGCATAGGTGTAATACACATTGCAATGATGACAGGGATATTAATTGCCCAGGAAAAGACCGAATATAAATTTTCATTTTTCAAAATATAAATCATATAGTAAATACCCATATTTAACATAGCAGAATAGATCTGCTGACAAATATAAGTAACACAAATCATAAGATAATATTTATTGGAAAATAAAAGTTTTGCAGCTTCAATCAAACCATATTTTTCTTCTGTCTGTTCTCTGCCTGCCTTTAATTCTTCCTCCGGAAGTTCTTTGATTGAGAATACGGAAATTGTGTTTACAATCAGTCCGATTACTGCGTATATGATTGCTACGGTTCTCCATGCAGCAGCTCCACCGCCTGCCATTCTTACAAACTGAACGGTGATAGATTGAATGATCAGACTTGTTGAAAACGCAAAAATAAAACGGAACGACCCCATTTCTACCCGTTCTTTGCTATTTTTTGTACAAAACGTAACCAGTGATGCATAGGCAATATTGTTTGCAGTAAAAAATACTGCATTCAGCAAAGTATATGCAAGAAAAAACCATGCATACTGTGCTGTTTTTCCAAGACTTTCCGGTATTGCAAAGTTCGCCACAAGCGTTACCGCACAGCCAATATATGCATAAAGCATCCACGGTCTTGCTTTTCCAAGTCTGCTCTTTGTTTTGTCAATCAATGTACCAAAAAACATATCACTGACACCGTCGAATAATTTTGATACCATGATCAAGGTTCCGACAACTCCCGGATTTAACCCTACCGTATTTGTCAGATACAACATTACAAATGAGGAAAGAAATGCATACACGACATTTCCTGCCAGATCTCCGGTTCCATACCCCACCTTGTTATACCATTTCAGGTATTTCTTTTCTTCCATGTGAAACTGCTCCTTTCGATGATCCTTATTTTTGTTCCCACAACTTTGTTATAGATAGTATATAAAAACTGATGTCAAAAAACCATATCATAAATTACACAAAACATGCACAAAACAGTATAATTAACAAAAACCATTTTCTTTATTCCTTTCTTTTGTTATTTTTAACATGTACTTTTATTGATTTTCATTTTCCAGCACGTTAATTTATACAAAAAATACCATTATTTCAAACGTTTAAAATCTAAATGGACAAGACATGCATAAAATGATAAAATTGCATCATGAGCCAAACAGAAATTTATGTATTTCAGATTATTATTTCATGAACATTTTTCAATTATCATATGGGGGCCTCGAATGTATACCAATAATGCATATCTGAATAACTCAACAATTGACAGAAAAGATAAATCCAAGCCACTTGTCGTAACCATGTGTGGGACTTACAAGTTATATACGCACCCTAAACTTCCCACCTGGAGACACGTGGCAGAGTTGATTTTCAGTTGATCTTTATTGCTGCTGGGAAAGCTCATTTTCATTTTGACAACGATGAGGAAGAAACGATTGTTCATGCTGGTCATATGGTTTTATACCGCCCAAGAGAACCCCAGAAATATGAATACTATGCCAAAGACCAGACGGAGGTTTACTGGGTTCATTTTACAGGAAACACTGTCACCAATCTGCTCCGTTCCTATGGATTGACAAATGATAAAAGGGTGTTCCACTGTGGTTCCGGTTCGGAATATCAGTATCTTTTCCGTGCCATGATAAAAGAATTACAAATGTGTCAGGATAGCTATCCTGAAATGCTTGAAATGTATTTAAGACAAATTTTTATAAAACTACAGCGCCACTTTAAATTTTCTGTCAACACAGTGAACTCCCATGCTGCTGAGGAAATAGACAAAGCAATTTCTTATTTTAGTGAGCATTACAATGAACCGATCAGCATTGATGACTATGCCGAACAAAATCATGTCAGTGCCAGTTGGTTTATCCGTAATTTCAGATTATATGCCGGAATCACGCCAAAGCAATTCATTCTGCAAAAAAGAATATATAATGCCGAAGCATTGCTTCAAAATACACAATACAATATCAATGAGATCGCACAAATTGTTGGTTATGATAATCCACTATATTTCAGCCGGATTTTTCAAAAGGCAAAAGGGCTGTCACCTTCTGAATATCGTAAAAACATATAAAAAAATGCAAAAAGCAGAGAAGCGATATCTCTGCTTTTTGCAATTTTTGTCCAATTATTTTTTTATTTTGGCAAGTAATATACCCCTTCGTGTTTTATAATGACAGCGTAAACAGAAAGGAGATGAACTTCCATGAGAAACAAATTCCACAACTTTATTGAAAACTTTCTTAGCTTTTATGAAACTTTCTTCACGAAAGGATATTATCATTTTTAAACCTTATCCCATACCTTCCTCAATCTGCCCATTCGTCAAATCATATCTCATATCAAGAAAATCCAATATCTCTGCCTTCCGGACTATCCCATTCTAAGGAATTGTCAGCCAATCACTTTTATCCAAATATCCCGGCACCACTTAAACGGTTGCGGAAAAACAAACACATATTGTTAAAAATTTGACAAAAAGAAAAAAAGTGCTACAATAATGCTAATTTCAGGCAAAAGGAGTATCTCAGACATGAAGACAGGACTTGTAGTAGAAGGCGGCGGTATGAAATGTGCCTACAGTGCAGGCATTCTCGACCGTTTTTAGATGAACACATTACATTTGATTACTGCATCGGTGTATCTGCCGGATCTGCAAATGTGGCAAGCTATCTTGCCGGACAGCGCGGACGAAACCTTCGATTTTACGTAGACCATCTGCATGAGCCAGGTTATATGGGTGTCAAAAATCTGCTGCGCACCGGACAGTTCTTCGGTCTTCAATATATTTATCAGACACTGACCAATTCTGACGGAGCCGACCCGATCGACTATCCAGCCATCATGGCAAATCCCGCCGAGTTTGAACTCGTGGCAACAGATGCCGCAACTGGAAAGCCCGTTTATTTTACCAAAGACGATATGAAACAGGATGACTACCGTGCCATTATGGCAAGCTGTGCCCTGCCTGTGATGTGTCGTCCGATTTCTTTTAAAGATCAGACATATTTTGATGGCGGATTATCCGATTCTGTTCCGATTATGCGCGCATTTGCAAAAGGATGCGACCGTGTAGTCGTGATCTTGAGCAAACCGCGCAGCTTTGTAAAGCAACCGGAAGGCTTCCGGCACATTTACCGGCATGCCCTGCGCAAATATCCACAGACCATAAAAGCCCTCGACAACCGGCATCTGATGTACCGCCAGAATATTGCCGATGTTAAAAAACACGAAACCGCCGGGGAAGCGCTTATTTTTGCACCTTCGAAAGAGTTAAAGATGAGTACTTACGCGCGCGATGAAAAGTTGGAACAGGAATTGTATGATCTGGGGATTTCTGATTTTAATGCACGTCTGAAGGAACTGCATACATTTCTTTCCTGAAAGAAGACAAAGCCCACCGAATATTGTATTTAATTCATTTTATTTTCGCAGTCTTGCAATTCATGAAAAATATTATCCACATAAACCGTATCGTTTTCAATACGATAAAGCATAAAATATCGATGGGATAAAAAATTGATTCTTCGATATCCTAATTCTTTTAGTTTTAGATTATCACAAAGTTTCAGACTCCCGGCAACATTTGACAGACTTGTTTTTGTTGCTTCAAAGTCATTTAATAAATTTCTTGCAGCCTGCTCACTTTTCTTTTCAAACAAAAGATACGCAATAAATCTATCAAGATCTTCCTCCGCATGCTTCATCAAAACGATCTTATAATCCATACTTTGACCTCATATCAGAAATCACATGATCTGCATCCCTGAACAATCCCTCTTCCCTGGACTTTTTCAATTTTGCAAGCATCTCTTTCTCCAACATCGGTGCATATGGATTTGATTCTATCTGTCTTTTTATTTCAAAAGGAAATCCATTTGTGGCAACAGCCTGTGTTAAAAACATTCTGATTGCTGTTGTTGTATCTGTACCCAAATCCTTAAATAGAGCATCTGATTTACGCTTTAACTCGTCTTCTACTCTGACCTGAATTGTACTAGCCATATTCACTACCTCGCTTCCATTCCCTCAATTGTAATCCAAGATTCCATACCCGCTATCTTGGATAAGTGTAAAAGTTAATAGCTATCAGTGTAAAAGAAAGGTATGGATTTTCTTTTACAAATGAATTGAGACTGACTGGATAGTTGGTC
>ENA-OQHY01000469-OQHY01000469.1-human-gut-metagenome-genome-assembly--contig:-NODE-469-length-22715-cov-6.735479_pt1 | contig 22715 bp, 26 predicted proteins | sample MGYA00242570_ERZ504733 | MGnify/ENA primary metagenome ERZ504733 (study PRJEB26092, sample SAMD00036219) | human gut metagenome | host: Homo sapiens | study: EMG produced TPA metagenomics assembly of... | reverse complement strand
CTGAGCTACCGGCGCATATGCGGCCTTTTATCAGCCGCAAGTAGTATGATATCACAACTCGGTGCAAAAATCAAGTGTTTTTTGTATTTTTCCGTAAAATTAATCTTTTTGTATCAAAAAAAGTGAAAAATGCTCTGTATGCCATATAAACATCTGTCTTGGAAACAATTTCAAACGGAGCATGCATTGAAAGCACGGGAACGCCGAGATCAACAACATCGACATTCATATTGGCAACATACTTTGCGATTGTTCCGCCGCCGCCGCCGTCAACCTTGCCGAGCTCACCGACCTGCCAGAGAATATCGTTGTTCTCAAGCATAGCCCTGATTTTTCCCATATATTCGGCAGACGCATCTGATGTGTCATACTTTCCGCCGTGACCTGTGTATTTTGAAATAATTACACCGTTGTTAATGTATGAGCAGTTGTTAGCCTCATATGCAGACGCATAAGTCGGATCAAATGCGGCATTTACATCGGCAGAAAGGCAGGTGCTTTTTGAAAGAACACGGTAGCCGTCAACACCGTCCTGTTTTGCAAGGTCATAGATGAAGAAACGGAGGAAGTCGCTCTGCATACCTGTGTTGCCGTCACTGCCTGTTTCTTCTTTGTCTGTAAGATATGTGATACAAGTCTGCTCGGGCATTTCAACATCAAGAGCCGCCATAACAGCCGGATAAGCACAAACCTTGTCATCGTGACCGTAACCGCCGATCATGCTTCTGTCAAAACCGATATCTCTTGACTTAAAAGACGGGATAAGGCAGAGCTCAGCCGAAAGAAAATCGCCCTCACAGATACCGTACTTCTCATTGAGTACAGCCATTACATTGAGCTTTACAAGGTCTTTTTCGTCGCTGTCTGCATCATACGGACGAGAGCCGAGGATAACATTGAGGTTTTCACCCTCAATTGCTTTTGCCATTGGCTTTGACGCCTGCTCCCTTGCAAGGTGCGGAAGAAGGTCTGTAATGCAGAAACAGCTTTCGTTCTCATCATCGCCCCAGCAGATGTCAACTCTTGTACCGTCAAGCTTTACAACCGAACCGTGAAGTGAAAGCGGAATTGTTGTCCACTGATATTTTTTAAGACCGCCGTAGTAATGAGTCTTAAAGAAAGCAAGATTGTTTGCCTCAAAAAGAGGATTCGGTTTGAGGTCAACTCTCGGGGAATCAATATGAGCGATTGCAAGCCTTGCACCGTTCTTAACACCGTTTTTACCGATTACAACAAGAGCAATAGCCTTGTCACGGTTTACATAATAAAGCCTGTCGCCGGCCTTATATTCTTTGTCCTGCTCATACTCTGCAAAACCTGCTTTTTTGGCAAGCTCAACAGTATAACGAACAGCCTCACGCTCAACGGGTGAGTTATCAAGAAACTTTTTGTAACCATCGCAAAAGCTGTCTGCCTTTTTAATTTCTTCCTCCGAAAGAGCCTTAACGCCCTTCGGTTCGGTCATCATAATTTTTTCCTTTAATAAAGTTGTCTTTGACTTTTCTTCAGCCATAATAACCGTCCTTTCTGTGCCGTAAAACACGGCAAAACCATTTTATTTTGAAATCCGCCGCCAAAGGCATCGGAACATCTTTGCACTTAATTAGATTGTGAATAATAAAGTTTTATATACATTTCCTTGGCACTTTCAACCTTGTCAACATAATTCTTTGTTTCGGGATACGGAATGGAATCAAGATTTTTTCCGTCCGAACTGTAATTAGTATCGTTGAGCCAGTCGCTTACAACAAAACCGGCATTATATGCGGCAATTGCCGAGCGTTCCGTGCCGTAATAATCGTAAAAATATTTTAAAAGATAACTTCCGTAATCAATACAGATTTCCGGATCAAACAGGTCATCCTCGGTGTACTGTCCCGCACAACCTCTTTGCTCCTGCAGCCACTCAAAGGACGATGGCATCATCTGCATAACACCCTTTGCTCCGACGCCCGATTCGGCTTTCGGGTCAAAGCCGCTTTCCGTGTGGATTACGGCATATATCAACGCAGGATCAAGGTCATAATCCTTGGCGGCTTTTTCAACATATGTGCTGTAGGTGCGTGGATAATTCATCTCATCAAGCTTTTTCTTTGCGTCCTCGTAAAAGACCGAAACAAACACAAATACTCCCGCCGCAAGAATTGCAAGCACAATTATCCATGCCAAAATCGCCTTTCCTGCACTTTTTTTCTTTTTATATCGCCTTGATTGGGGCATCCTATCACCTCATCAGGTTGTTAATAGCCTCTGCCGCCTTTTGTGTGGCAAGCTCGACTTGCTCTATAGAAAAATTGTTTTCAATGACAATGTCGCTGTGACTTCTGAAAAATTCCTCGTCAAGCTGTGCAGACATTCTTAGCTCTGCACGGGAAATGTCAATGTTATCCCTTTTGCAGATTCTCTCAAGCCTTATTTCCTTTTTTGCGGTAACGCTTACAATAAGGTCGCAAAACACATCGGCACCGCTTTCAAAAAGCTGAGGAGCGTCATAAATCACAACGCTTTTTCCGTCTGTCTGAGCCTGTTTCGCCATCTGCATAAATTCATATGTAACAAACGGATGAACAATTGAATTGAGCAAATGTGTGTTTTCTTTGCTTGAAAATGCCCTTTTGGCAAGCAAAGGTCTGTCAATGTTGCCGTCAGAAAGGATAATATCCTGACCGAAAACACCCGAAACAGCCTTTAAGCATACGGAATCGGGAGTGTAAAGATTTTTTACAATCTCGTCAGCATTTATAACGCACATCCCGTTTTTGGCAAAATATGCCGAAACCGTGCTTTTTCCGGCACCGCTCTGTCCCGTAAGACCGACAATTTTAATTCTGTTCAAGGTCAATCACCTCAAAGCCTGCCGCTCTTATAAGACGGTTGTAAACAGCCATTCCGACGCCGTTCGTTTTTGGCAGTCTTGAATATACAACCTTAACGCTGTCGTCCTCATCAATTCTGCGAAGCTCGTCAAAAAGCGTGTGAGCCTGTCTTGTATAGTCGTTTCGTTTTCCGAGAGAGAAAATGGGAGTTTTCAAAAGCGGAATATCCTCGTCACAACAGAGTGCCGCAACTCCCTTTGCCGCCTTTTTGTTTACATAATCAATATATTGCTCATCGTTGCAGTTAAGAAGTATTACTCTCGCCTTTGGCGCATAGTGCTTGTACTTCATACCGGGGCTTGCAACCTTTACATTGTCTGCAAGTTTGTGCAGTACTGCGTCATCAACTTCAACCTTGCCGAGAACGCTTTCAAGCATTTCAACCGTAATTCCGCCCGGGCGAAGTACCCTCGGAACAGCTCCCGCAAGAGTAATTACCGTGCTTTCAAGACCTACCTCACTCGCACCGCCGTCAAGAACAGCGTCGATTTTGCCGTCCATATCGTTCATAACATGCTGTGCGGTTGTCGGACTGGGTGAGCCCGAAATATTTGCCGAAGGTGCGGCAAGAACCGTACCCGATTCACGGATAATCGCCTGTGCGGTTTTGTGGCTCGGAAAACGGATTGCAACCGTGTCAAGTCCTGCCGAAACTTCATTCGGAATCACATCCGACTTCTTCATAATCATTGTGAGCGGTCCCGGCCAGAACGCATCGGCAAGTTTTTTTGCCGTGCCGGGGATTTTCGTCACAAGGTTAAGTCTTTCAATATCGGAAAAATCGCAGATGTGGACAATCAGGGGATTATCCCCGGGTCTGCCCTTTGCTTTAAAAATCTTCTTTACGGCCTCGGGGTTGAGTGCGTCAGCCGCAAGTCCGTAAACTGTTTCGGTCGGGATTCCTACAACACCGCCGTTTTTAAGCAACTCTGCTGCGGTTTTTATATCTTCCTCTGTATTTTTTAACAACAATGTTTTCACAATTATCACCGGATTATTTTTCCATACTTTCTTTGAGCTTTTCGGCTCTGTCAGCGGCAACAAGTGCGTCAATCACTTCGTCAAGGCTGCCGTTGAGAATTTCTTCAAGCTTGTAGAGAGTAAGACCGATTCTGTGGTCGGTTACTCTGCCCTGCGGATAGTTATATGTGCGGATTCGCTCACTGCGGTCGCCCGTACCTACCTGCATTTTTCTGTTTTCGGCAATTTCACTCGCCTGTTTGTCCTGTTTTTCCTTGAGAAGTCGGCTTTTGAGAACTTTAAGAGCCTTGTCCTTGTTCTTGTACTGACTTCTCTCGTCCTGACACTCAACTACCATACCTGTGGGCAAGTGAGTGATTCGGATTGCGGAACTTGTTTTGTTGATATGCTGACCGCCTGCACCGCTTGAACGGAAGGTGTCAATTTTGAGGTCATTCGGATCAATTTCAAGCTCAACATCTTCTGCCTCGGGCAAAACCGCAACGGTTGTTGTCGATGTGTGAACTCTGCCCTGACTTTCGGTTTCGGGTACTCGCTGAACACGGTGAACACCACTTTCGTACTTAAAGCGTGAGTATGCACCCTCGCCCTCAATCATAAAGGAAATTTCCTTGTAACCGCCGATTTCGGTTTCATTGGCATTGATAATCTCGATTTTAAAGCCCTTTTTTTCGGCATACATCGAGTACATTCTGAAAAGAACCGCACTGAACAGAGCCGACTCCTCACCGCCTGCACCGCCACGGATTTCAACGATAACATTCCGTTCATCGTTCGGATCCTTCGGCAAAAGCAGAATTTTCAAATCTTCCGCAAGATTTTGATATTATCCTTAGCCTCATCAAGCTCAATCTGAGCAAGCTCTTTAAGCTCTTTGTCGCTTGTTTCCTCAAGAATTTCAAGGCTGTCTTTTTCGGTCTGAACAGCCTCTTTGTATTTACGGTAGGTCAAAACGATTTCCTCAATCGACTTGATTTCCTTCATAATTTTCTGATATTCCTCGGGATTGCCCGCTACTGACGGCTGGTAGAGCCTTTCGGAAAGCTCGGAGTACCTTTTGTCAAATATTTCGATTTTTTCAAACATATATATCTTACTCCGTCAAAATTTTTTTAATATTTTTTTCAATCTTTGCACGGGGCGCCATAACCTCTCTGCCGCATTTTTCGCATTTTATCTTAAAATCCATTCCCACACGCAGAATTTCAAAGGTTTTGCAGCCGCATGGGTGCTGTTTTTTCATCTCAACTCTGTCGCCAACGCTGATATCCACAAAAATCACCCTCCTGCAAATTTCTTACATTTTTCTCATTTTGAATTTCTATGATTATTTACATCACTTTAGAGATGCAAATAATCTGCACTTAGATTATACAACAGAGATTTAAAAATATCAACCAATGCCGATAATTCCTAGAAGTCCCGTGTATTCAAGCGAAAGGGCAACGGGAATTGAAATCAACAGAGAAAATGCACTCTGTTTTACATCCTTGAACAAAATTCCGATGCTTGCAAGCCAAAGTATAAATTCGGGGAAGTACAGAATTCTGAAATCGGCAAAGTTGAGATTAAATGCAAAGCAACAGAATATTGCTATGAGTACGGAAGAAATTCCGATTGCAAGCGCACCCCGTCCCCTTGCATACCAAATCAGAAATGCCAAAAACGGCGATACAACAGCAAGAATCAGCCACCTCATAAGGTACGGAATATCGGGATAAAAGCCTGCAAAAACACTTGTCCACACATAGTACCCTATTAACATTCCCACAAAAAACGCAAAAACATTAATTCCTGCTTTTAAGGGTGATTTGCTGAATACGGCAAGGCACACGGCAATAAAAATCCACGGTGCCGTTCTGCCCAAAAAGTTTGACAAATCAAGCCAATCGAGAAAGCTCGGCAGTCTGTTCAAATCAAGAAACTTTGCGACAATTCCCATGCCACCGCCAAAAAGCAGAGCAAAGAATGTTGTCATAATTTGTTTCGGTACGGACATTTTGCCCGATACCTTTCGGGTTTTATTCAAAATTTTTAACATAAAATCCTCGTTTCATCTACATCAAAAGGACTTCTCAAAAAAGAAGTCCTCTTAAATCTTAATTATTCCGCACTGTTTTGCTCACCGAAAACCTTTAAAATTTCGTCCTTGTGAGCCATAATAGCATCATAGCCCTCCTGAATGGTTTCGTCAACGCTGTCCATTGAGAAAAGCTGTGTGTTTTCGTTCTTGATATCAATTGCAAGGTCAGCCATTTTCTTTGACTCTCTTGTGCCGTCAATTGAATAAACATCAAGCGCACGCCAAATAACCTTAATAAGACCACCAAGCCTGCGTCGGGATTGTAGGTCATAATATCAAAGCCGATTGCAAGAACCTTGCCGACGCCCATATCACGCAGAATTTTTACGGGCAAATTGTCCTTTGAACCGCCGTCAATAAAGTTGTACTTGTCATAAGGACAGGTTGTGTAAATTGCAGGGAACGACATACTTGCACGAACAGCAGTTTCAAGCGGAGCGCCTGTTATGTAGTGAATATGCTCGTTTTCAAGATTTTCTTCCTTGGTTGTAAAAATACATTCATCGGTTGTAAGCGTGTCAACCGTACAGATTGAAAGGTTAATCGGAAGATTTTCAAAGCCTGTTATTCCTTTTTCATTCATAATGTCACGGATAACATCTTCAATCAGTTCACCCGACTTGATGCCGTCTTTCTGAATCTTTTTATTTAGAATAAGCTGTGCAAGAGATTTGAAAATAAGCCGTTGTCGATTTCGGCAAGAGTTTTCCAATGCTTTTTTGCAACTCTTTTCATTTCATCGGAATCACAGCCCATTGCAACGATTGCCGCCATTGCCGCACCCGAGCTTGTACCCGAAACATACTGCGGATGGATTCCGAGTTCATAAAGAGCCTGAACAGCACCGATGTGAGCAATACCTTGAAGTCCGCCGCCCGAAAATGCTACACCGATAGAATTTTTGCGATCGATTTTATCCGAATTCATTTTAAACACCTCTGTTAATAAAAACGATAAACATTGCAATACGACTCGGTTTCAACAAAATAGTCGTACCAGTTGTAGAAATCTTCAAAGCTGTAATCAGCCTGAATAAGCTCATAATTCTTAAATTTTGTGTTTTCCGTTATGTATTTAAGCACATCATCTTTGTCTGCAAGGCGGGAAACATAAACCGTTACCTCGTCAAGTGACGCAAGCTTTTTGTCCGTTTTGAGTTTTTCCATGCTGTCGGTTTCCTGCTTATTTGTGTCGCCGTTAAACATAAATGCCTCGGCAAGCGAAGAAACCTTTCCGTTGGTGATAACTCCTCGTTTTTCGGCAAATTCTTCAAGCTCATCACCGAGAGTCGGAGAGAACTTTGAACTCTGAACAATCATTGTGCTGTCGTAGTTCATAAACTTGTCAATACACTTGTTCCATTCAAGCATTGCAGTTCCGACAAAAATGCAGTTGTCTGTCTTTGGCTCATAGAGATTTGTTTTGCCGTATGTGTAATAGGGCTTAACCGTAACAAACGCTGTGACTGACGCAAGCAAAATGCATACAGGCACGGCAAGGCGTATCTTCTGATTTTTGAAAAGTGTGAAAATTCTGATGAACGAGAATGCAAAAAGCATTGCAATCAGCGGAAGTGACGCCATAACATAGCGGTCGCTGTTAAACGGTGAAACAAGTGAAATGCCGATGAAATAGCAAACTGCCGGAACTACGGCAAACATCGCCTTTTTAGGAATTTTTACCTTTTTCACAAAACGGAAATAAATTCCGAATCCGATAACTGCGGCTGTACAAAGTCCGAGCAGCCAAACCTGATTGATGAACATATCCTTTGCAAGAATCTGAACATAGGTACAAAGCTTGTAGAAAACATAGGTCACAACCGTAATCATATCAAGCGCCGACATATCAAGCGAACTGAGTCCACGGTTGCCGCCGAGTACATTCGAGATTATGTACGGATAAATGCAGAGTGCAAGTCCTGCCCCCACAACAGCCGCAATAATGTACTTAATAAGGTCTTTACCGCACTTTTCCTTGATTTTGAGCACAAGGAAAACAAGTCCCGTAAGTCCTGCAAAGAGGATGAAATAATACTGGGTAAGCACACCGCAAAGCACTGTAACTGCAAGCAGAATGCAGTCCTTTATGCCGACGGTGTTCTTTTTTTCATAGAGCTTTATGCTCATATAAACGAACGCAAGCACCCAGAAGGTAAGCGTTGCGTACATTCTGAGATAAATTGTCGTTGTAATACACGCAATACTCAGAGCATATGCCCCCACACCGATCAAGGCATAAAGATTGTTGCCCGTGATTTTCCGTCCGATTTTATAAAGCATAATCAAAATACCTGCCATGGCAAGCACATTTATTGAATAGGCAAGCCATTTTGAGAACACGCCCGGAAAGAACGAACAGACCGTGTGAACAAGTGCGTAATAGAGAGGCGGATGCGACGCATCTATAATCTGATTTTCATATACCTGAGCATAGTCGAATCTGTCATCGGGCGACACGGCAAGATACTCGTTGAAATCCTCGGGACTGTTCCAACCTCCGTCAACATTAAGCTGTTTTGAGGAATTTGCAAGGTTATAGGTCAGAAGCTCGTCCTCGTGAAAGCCCTGTTTTGCAAACATATAAACCGTGCTTATGACAAGGCTCACCGCAATAATAACCGCAAGAATTATTCTTGCCTTTTTGTTGTCGATTTTCATATAAAATTCTCCGTAATAATCAAAATTAAAATCAGCCGACAATTTTGTGCCTTTCAAACGGCAATTTTCGGCATTCCGTATTTAAATGATTATACCACAAATACGGTCACAATAACAATAGACTTTACAAAAATTTTGTATGTAATGCGTTTTCGGACAAACAAAAATGCCGACAGAAAAATCCGTCGGCACAAATGATTTGTAATATTTTAATTATTTTTTAGCTGTTGTTTTCTTTTCGGCAGGCTTTTCAGCTTTTACGGTTTTGCTTTCAGCCTTTACGGCAGTTTCGGTTTTCTCGACTTTTTCAGCCTTAACTGCTTTTTCTGTTTTTTCAGCTTTTTTCTCAACCTCAGCAGGAGCAGGAGTTTCCTCCTTAACTGCTTTTACTGCCTTTTTAACGGGCTTTTTGGGAGCGGGTTCGGCTTTCTTTTCAACCTTTTCAGCGGTTGCTTCTGCCTTTGCAGACTTTGCTTCAACCTTTACTTTTTCTGCCTTATCTTCCTTTTTCGGAGCAGCCTTTGCCGATTTCTTTGCCTTTTCGGCTTTAAGCTTTGCAAGAGCGGCGTCCTTCTTTGCCGTAGTCTTTTTCTTTACGGGAAGAGCCAGCTTCTTTTTAAGCTTGAAATACATAACAGCAAGCGGCGGAACTGTGATTTCCATTGAATAGTTGAGCTCGTGGTCTTTCTTCTTTTTAGCCTTGAGCTCGCCCTCGTTTCTGATTCCGCAACCGCCGAATTCTTCAGCCTCGGAGTTGAACACTTCTTCGTAAATGCCGTATTCGGGCACACCAACAACATAGTTATCGTGCTGAACAGGCTGGAAGTTACATACGCAGATGATTTCACTGCCGTCATAAGCAATTCTGCGGAACGAAATGATGCTGTTCTTGTAGTCATCAAGTGCAATCCACTGGAAACCGTCCCAATCATAGTCGTTCTCATGCATGGCAGGAACATCACGATAGAACTTGTTTACCTCAGCAAAGAAAAGGTTAAGCTGACGGTGCTTTTCAAATGAAAGAAGGTTCCATTCAAGCTCCTCGTTCGCATTCCACTCGTCAAACTGACCGATTTCACTGCCCATGAACATAAGCTTCTTACCCGGGTGAGCCATCATATACGCTATGAAACCTCTTACACCGCTGAACTTCATGTCATAGTCGCCGGGCATTTTATTGATGAGAGAACCCTTGCCGTAAACAACTTCATCATGAGAAATCGGGAGCATAAAGTTCTCGGAAAAAGCATAAACCATGCTGAATGTAAGGGTGTCGTGGTGATAATTTCTCCACAACGGATCAAGTGAGATGTACGAAAGCATATCGTTCATCCAACCATATTCCACTTGTAGTCAAAGCCAAGTCCCATATCCTTAATCGGATAGCGAGTAACATTCGGCCATGCCGTGCTTTCTTCGGCAATCATCATAGCCTCGGGGTGGAACATATGTACAACCGTGTTGAGCTTCTGCAGGAAATCAACGGCAACAAGGTTTTCTCTTCCGCCGTATGCATTTGCAATCCACTCGCCGTCATTTCTGTTGTAGTCAAGATAAAGCATTGATGCAACGGCGTCAACACGGATACCGTCAACATGATACTTGTCAAGCCAGAACATTGCAGATGAAAGGAGGAAGCTTGTTACCTCATATCTGCCGTAATTGAAGATATATGTACCCCATTCCTTGTGTTCACCGATACGGGGATCTTCATATTCATAACAGCCTGTACCGTCAAATCTGCCAAGACCGTGTGCGTCCTTCGGGAAGTGGGCAGGAACCCAGTCAAGGATAACGCCGATGCCCTCTTCATGACATCTGTCCACAAAATACATAAGGTCTTTCGGCTCACCGTAACGGGATGTTGCGGCAAAGTAGCCTGTAACCTGATATCCCCAGCTGCCGTCAAACGGATATTCTGTAAGAGCATAAACTCAATGTGAGTGTAGCCCATATTCTTAACATAAGGAATAAGCTCATCAGCAAGCTTGCGATAGCTGAAAACATTGCCGTCCTCATACTTACGCCAAGAACCTGCGTTTACCTCGTAAACATTGATAGGCATATTCTTGTGCGGATGCTCTTTTTTGTAGTCATACCACTTTTCATCATGCCACTCGTAGCCGTCAATCTCGTAAACACGGGATGCGTTGTCGGGACGAGTCTGGCAATGAAAAGCATAAGGATCGGTTTTGAGCCTTCTCTCATGCCACGGGGTTTCGACACAATATTTATAGCAGGCAAACTCGGGAATTCCTCAATAAACAACTCCCAGACGCCGCCGTCCGAGATTTTGTACATAAAGTTTGCGTCATTGTTCCAGTCGTTAAAATCACCGACCACCGAAACGGACAATGCGTTCGGCGCCCATACTCTGAAAACAACGCCCTGACGGCTGTCCCAGTTCACAAAGTGTGAGCCTAAAAATTCATAAGCACGAACAGATTCGCCCTGTAAAAACTGATCAAGCGGCGCTCTTTCGTCATTGATTTTAAAAGCCATAGTAACCCTCTTTTCTGCGATTGTAGGCAGTTCTTCAATAATATAAGTATAGTATAATATATTTTCACCAAATATACAAGTGGTAAAAACGATTTTTATGTAAATAATTTTGTCGGTTTGCCTGAAATATTGTCAGTTGCTGTGAAAATCGTTCCAAAAAATAGTCATGGAATGCGTGTTTCATCCGTAATTTTTATTTTTGACACACTTATCCCATACTGTTATAATATACAATAACGAAAGCATAAACAAGCGACAATTACGCTACTTTCGTTGGAAAACCGACTAATTTTAAAATCAGGTGATTATCTTTGGACATAAGAGTTATGAAAAGCAAGAAAAGTATTTTTGACGCATTTGTAAATCTGCGTTCAAAAAAAGAACTGCGCAAAATTACCGTTAAGGAGCTTTGTGAAAAAGCACTCATCAATAAATCGACCTTCTACACATATTATGAAGATATGTTCGACCTTTCGGACAAAATTGAAAGCGAGGTAGTTGACGGCATTGTAAGTACCATAAGCAATCCGCAGATGATGATCGACGAGCCCGTAAAATTTTATCGCAATCTTCTGGGTGCAATGACCGAAAACAAGGCACTGACAAACACGGTTTTTTCCGGTTCACAACATCCCAATCTTATAGTAAAGCTTTCAAAATCATTGAAAAATATGATTTTCGAGAACTGCCCGGAATATATAAACGATAAGAAATTCTGCACACTTCTTGACTACGCAATCTACGGCGGATACTATGCCTTTGTTGAAAATCAGGAGAACACAAACGATTATTCGGATGAACTTATTGAATCGGTTTCAGTGATTTCCGAGCATATGACAAAACTCATAAAAGCAAGCATTCCAACCCTTAAGAGCAATAATACATAAAAAGACTTTTTGCATATTTTTCAAGCTGCATTATTCATTAATTTGTGCAAAGTGCGATTTTTGTCGAACTTCAAAATATTTATTTAAAATCGCTGTCGATTGTGATAGAATATATTCGGTTTTATAAGAGAGAAAGGAGAGTCGGTCAGACTGCCGTTTATGAGGCGTTTGAAGTCTGTCCGAAAAAGAAGTTATGGAAATTAACACACTTGATATTCTGAAGAATCTTGCCATAATCCTTGTTGCGGCAAAGCTTCTCGGTATTGTTGCCAGAAAGCTCGGCGCACCGCAGGTTGTGGGTGAGATTATTGCAGGTCTTATCGTAGGACCTTGTATGCTTAATTTTGTTTCGTATGACGGGTTCATCTCAGGTATGGCTGAAATCGGCGTTATTTTGCTGATGTTCTCGGCAGGTCTGGGAACGGATCTTAAAGAGCTTATCAAAACAGGACCTGTTGCCTTGCTTGTTGCGTTTGCCGGTGTAATCGTTTCGGTTGCAGGCGGTGCGGCTGTTTACCTTGTATTCGGCTTTGGTGACGGCGACCTTGCGATGCTTGAGGTGTATTTATGGGAACAATCCTTGCGGCAACCTCGGTTAGTATTACTGTTCAGGCTCTTAAAGAAATGGGACACCTGAAAGGAAGGGTTGCAACAACAATTCTTTCAGCCGCAATTATAGACGATGTTATCGGCATCGTACTTCTCACCGTTGTAATCGGTTTCAAAAGCCCCGATGTTCAGCCTGCGTCCGTTTGCATCAACATTGTACTTTTCTTTGTTCTTGCATTTGTACTCGGCTTTGCACTTTATTTTCTCTTCAAGTGGCTCGACAAGCTCTGGCCGCACTCAAGAAGAATTCCGATTTTCGGCCTTGTTCTCTGCTTTGCGTGTGCATATTGTGCGGAAGAATTTTTCGGAATTGCAGACATCACAGGCGCATATGTTGCAGGTATTATCCTCTGTAACATCAAGGATTCACAGTACATCGAAAGAAAGATGGATGTCAGCTCGTACATGATTTTCGGACCTGTATTCTTTGCAAGTATCGGACTTCAGACAAGCTTTAACGATTTCAACCTTTCAATGCTCTGGTTCTCAATTGCACTCGTTGCAGTTGCACTTTTGACAAAGGTTATCGGCTGCGGCGGTACGGCAAAGCTTTGCAAATTCAATATGCCCGACTCGCTCAAAATCGGCGTAGGTATGATGAACCGTGGTGAGGTTGGTCTTATCGTTGCCAAGAAGGGACTTGACACAGGTCTTATGGCACCGCAGTTTTTTGCTCCTATTATTATTCTCATCATCGTTTCATCGCTTGCAACACCTATTCTTCTCAAGGTAGTTTACAAGAAATGGCCGGGTAAAGAAAATGAGGAGGCAGACAACCGTTCGGAAAAGCTTGCCGAAAACGAAAAGTATCTTACTCAGGAAGTTGTCGGTGCAACCTACAACATCACAGAAGATAATTTCAAAGATAAAAGCAAAGACGAATAATTTAATACAATAACCTAAAAGGACAAATGACCATCAAGTCATTTGTCCTTATTTTTATATCTGTAAATTGTCAATCGTTATCGTAAAAATCTTCTGCACAGGGCAAAAAAGCCTTGTCAAATTCACTTTTCGGCAAAAGCCACAGCTTGATGTACATTGCAATCGGTGATGCAGGAGGCAGAACTTTTATATTAAGACCATCAAATTTCAGCTTGCTTTCGTAATAAAAGCCCTTGCACGCACCCGTCAAAAATACGGGAATATTCATTGCTTTTGCTTTTTGACAAAAGTCGTTCAAAGCCTTACCGTCAGTATTCAGCGTACCCGAATGGAATCCCTCAAGTAAAACGGCTTTTACATTTTCCGTAATTTCAGGATACTGCATACCAACCGTTGCGGAAATTTTCAGCACATTGCTGTTATCCGAAAGTCGGACGCTTTCATCAAAAGCAAACTCGCTTTTTAATGCCTTATAACGGGTATTCTTCACAAAAAGTCCGTTCTGAATTTTACCGTAGCTTTCGTCAAAAATGCTGTGCAGTTCGTCGCTGTATGCCGAATGTGCAAGCAGTCTTGACGCTCTGTGAATTGTCACGGGCAAATCGGCATTCTTGTACGAAACAAAAACACCGTTTCCGCTGCCAGCTTTTATAAAGTCAATCGCACCGACAAAATTTTCAAAGCCGTTTGAACGGCTGTCATCAAGCGGATAATTTGCCGAAACAAGCACAATCGGCACATTTAAGCCGTCAAAAATATAAGCAAGAAATGCAGAGGTGTATTGCAGGGTATCCGTTCCGTGAGTTACAACAATACCGTCATAGCTGTTCAAATCATAGCTTTGCAGACAGTCGGCAAGCCTGTTCATGTGACAGCCCTCAAGATTTTCGCTGAGGACGGTATAAGGCTCAGCCGTGTCAAAATCAACATCGCCGTACCTGTCAAGATACATCTGCGTGAGCATATATTTCTGCTCATTGTCGGGCGAAAGCACCTCGCCCTTACGCACACAGCCGATTGTACCGCCCGTAAAGACAACAAGAATTTTCATATACTCACCTCTTTCATATTCTGCCCTTAAACAATTATAAATAAACTATTTATTTTCCTTGCCCGTGATTTTTTCGATTGTGATTTCATAAACGCCTGTCATACTGCCCGATTTGTCTATGCACCTTTTTCCGCTTTCGATAAATTCGGGAGCATATTTTTCAACAATCAGTTCAAGACCTCTGTTCTTGTTTTTAACCGATTTTGCAATCGTACCGAACACAACCGCACTTTCGTATTTTGAAGTCAGTTTTGCACCGTCAATTCTGTTGTTTTGAATCGTGCAAAACGAAACCTTGTTGCTGTATTCAACATTTTTCAGTTTCAAACCCGAATTTGGAGCGCAATGGAAATAAATTTTGTTGCCCTCAACGGCAAAATTTACAGGCACACCGTAGGGATAACCGTCCTCCCCGATTGTTGACAAAATGCCGTATTCACCGTTTTTAAGGATTTCATAGGCTCTTTCTTCGGTGGTTTTCCTGTCTTTTCTACGCATCTTTTCGTTCATTATTCAACTCCGATATCGTTCATAACCATGCCCGTAATCATCTTCGGATAGAAATATGTTGACTTCTGCGGCATCTTTTCGCCGGCGGCGGCAACATCACGGATTTCGGTTACTCTTGTCGGATTAAGCACAAACGAGCATTGGAACTTGCCGTTGTCAACGCCCTCAACAGCCTCTGAGAAAAATTTGGTGTATGTAAGGTTAATCTGATTTGCCATATTTTCCTTATCAATGCCGAAAATTCTTTCAAGCACAAGTGAATGGAGAACGGTAACATCAAGCTGTCTTGACGGTTCGCTCAATTCGGGAAGAAGCTTGTCCATAATGTCAAGACTTTTCAGCACAAGCCTGTACCATTTTCCGTTTCCGACATAGAATCCGAATGCCTTTTTGCCCTCGTCATAGAGCTTTGCAAGCTCGCTTTCCATATTGTCCGTACCGTTCATTTCGGTAACATCAAAATATTCCCTGCAGCCGTCAAGAACTTTTTCAACATTAAAGTCCGGCAAATCACGCACAAGGCGGTGTGTCGGGAATACAACAAGTCCCGGATGCTCCATGTCAACAAGGTAAATCATCTGATAATCACAGGGATCGCCAACCTTTGAAAGACCGTTTTCACGGCAGTAGTTTCGATAGTTTAGAGCGGTTTCATAGCGGTGGTGACCGTCTGCAATATAGAGCTTTCTGTCGGCAAAATCTGCACAAAGCTTTGCGATTACATTTTCATCCGTAACAATCCAAAGTCTGTGAGTAACACCCTCACCGTCGGTAAATTCAAGCTTTGGTGTGTCCTTTGACTCATTGTCAATTGTTGCAAGAGTTGTATGCTCGCTGTCCATATAAAGGGCATAAATCTGACTGAAATTGCAGTTTGTTGCCTTCATAAGATTAAGTCTGTCCTCTTTAGCCTTTGAAAGAGTGAACTCGTGCGGAAGAATGATTCCCTTTTCAAATTCTTCAAGATGAACACGGGCGATGATACCCTTGATGCTCTTGCGTTCGCCGTAAGCCGTAAATTCTTCCTCATAAACATAGATTGCAGGCTTGTCCTCGCTCACAAGGACGCCCTTGTTCCGCCACATATCAAGGATTTCTCTTGCTGTCTGATACGGGTTTTCGCCCTCTTTCGGAAGCTCAAGCCGAATGATATTATACTCGTTTTCACTGATATAACCGAGTCTTTGTTCCTCGCTTATGATGTCATAAGGCGGACAGCAAAGCTGAGAAATTTCACCTGCTTTTTCCGTGTTGTAACGCATTCCTCTGAACGCTTTTATTTCTGCCATATTAAAAACCTCCAAATTATTTTTCGGTCAAGTGTATCTTCACCGTCCGTATAAGGCAATTATAACACAAGCAGTTGATTTGAACAAGTGAAAAGTAAGTTTATTTAAATTTACTGTGCAAAACCACAATGGATATTACGGCATAAAAATCATTGACAATCAAAGGAAAGTTTGATATAATATTTTTTGCGTAAGCTGATTACGATATTTGACATTGCATAAACTATTTGTCAAATGAAAACAGAATACGCGCCAATAGCTCAGTTGGTTAGAGCAACCGGCTCATAACCGGTCGGTCCGGGGTTCGAGTCCCTGTTGGCGCACCAAAAAAGGAAGTACTCAAACGGGTACTTTCTTTTTGTTTTTACTCCATCTTTTTCCAACAATACTTTTTCATAAAATCTGCAATTACGGTTATATCTTCACCCTCATAGTATTTTACAAGCAGTCTTTTAAATTCAGGCACTTCCTTTTCAGGAATCACCAGAAATCCGCCACCGTGTGAAATAAGATAGTGATTTGCAAAAATTACAGAGGCACGCTTGTTACCGTCAAGAAATATTTGTGTTTTCATACAATAAAGGCACAACTTAATTGCCGTATTGATAACTTCATCACTTTCTTCTATAATTTCACGGATTTTTTCTTTTACATCCAACTCATTAGGCAACGGTGGAACATATGAAGAACCTCCGATAGTAACCGGAACTCCTCTAATTCTTCCGCCTTCCGCAAAAAATCCTTCATTAACAACTCTTGCTATATGGCTGAGCATATAGTAGTCGGAACGACTTGCTATTACATCACGATCCAAAATAAATTCCCATGCGTGTTTTAAATTCAAAATTTTCTGAACATCTGTTGCAGTCACACCGGAAATTTTACCGTTATCTATGATTTCTTCAGTTTGTGGGAATGATGTAGCAACACCCTCAAGAACAGCCTGATCATATATATTCATTTTCATATTTGCACGGGCAAACGCAATATTGTTTATAACATCAGAAGAAAGTTCATCTTCTGAATATCCCGCATTTGCAAGTTGTTTATCTATACTGCGAAGTTCTTTCCTGATTTCACGGGCTTCTCTGGCATTGCGGAGGAGCAAATTATATAATTCTTCCGTATATGCACCTACATAAGTTGATGTCTGTTTTCCTGCAACACGCTTTCTCACATAAAGATATTTTTCATTACCTCGTTCCTTAATTTCGGGAGTTCCGTCATACGGCATTAAATTTAACCTTGCATTAAGGTCAGCACGGCTTCTTAGTAAATCTTGTATTTCATTGTATTTTGCGGCCATTATAATTCTCCTTTGGGGTACATTCTCTTGTAAAAGTATAATACAATTCTCCCCAACAGTCAATGCACCTTGGAACATTTTTGCATTTTAAAGCCTAATTCGTTCCCCAATAATAAATTTCAAACATATTATATCCTACTCAAGTTCTTTTATGAAATCCATTAACACCAACAAATTCCAAAACAACCCTTATCTCACAAACGGATAAGGGTTGTTTTTATTCATTAATTTTACTCTTTTTGAATTCGAGATACTTTATATAGTCAAGCACATCGCCACATTCCTCTTTTGTAAATGACTGCGGAAGAGAAAAAGAGCGAATGTTGCGGTTGAACGAGAGCGGTTCGTCAATCAGACCGATGAGATAGTCAACCGACACATCAAAAAGTTTTGCAATGATTATTTTTGAATTATCGTCGGGGTCACTGCGGTTACATTCGTATGATGATATCGTATAGTGTGACACGCCCAAAAGCTCTGCAAGCTGTGCCTGCGACACGCCGTGGTCTTTGCGAAGTTCCTGTAAGCGTTCACCAATCATAATATCACCTCATATATTTAATAACTTAATTATAAGTATTTTGCGAATTTTTGTTTAAAATTATGAGAAATTTTAGATTTTTAATTGACAAGTGTGAAAATCTGCATTATAATTCTCATATGAGCTGTGAATTTTCACAGTAATTTTAAGGAGGAATTATTTATGTATTGTCAAAAATGCGGCAAACAAATTGCTGACGGAAGTATATTTTGTCAGCACTGCGGCGCACAAATAGGAAATGTTGTATCAGATAATTTTTCTAATCAAAATGCAAATCAAATTATAATGTACAGCATACCGAAAAGCATGAAGAACCAATAAAAAACAAAGAAGAATTTATTGCCGATTTCCGCGCAAAGCACCCTGAACGAATAGTATATATAGTTATATTTATTATTCTAGAAATTGTTTCAACAATCGTATTTATAATGAATGTATCATCTTATATAGATCATCACCGTGATGAAAATCTCACAGGTATGATGATTGCGGCATTTCTCGAAATAATTGCAATAATTTTTGCATGTGCAATTCAAAAAGTAAACGCATCGGCAAATAAAGCATTTGACAGTTATATTACAAAAGAAAGCCGCAAAAAAACGAATGTAAGTACAAAATGGCTGTGTCCGAAATGCGGAAATTCAAATCCTGCCAACATAAGATACTGCTCAAACTGTAGTTGTCAAAAGCCGAATTTTGAACCGATTTCAGCTCAAACCGATGTTTGGCAATGTCCAAAGTGTGGAAAGATAAATCAAAATTATGTCGGAACATGCGGTTGCGGCACAAGAAAGCCATAAAGCAACAGGCTGTACAGATTGCGTACAGCCTGTTTTTGTGTGGATATTAAAATGTAGCGGCGAACCGTGTTCTCCACTACTAAACATCGGTAACTTTCTGACATCTATATAAATTTATTTTACATAAATTCTGTGCCTTTACTTGCGTGTGTCCGATTAACTCCGCTATATTTTCCGTATTTCAATTTTTAACTTAATTTGAATCAATGTCCGTTCTCCGTAATTCTGATTGCAACGGCGGTAACATCGTCCTCACGGTCGGCCTTACGGTGCTTTACCGCCTCGTCAACAACAGCCTTTGCAAGATCCTGGGTACTGCCCTCATTCCATGTGCGAATAAGCTTTTCGAGCCATTTGTCATCGCCCGTAATTACACCGTCTGATACCATAACAATCATATCCCCCGTTGTCAGATTTACCGTGTCGGTTGAAAATTTTATACCGTTTAGAATTCCTGCAGGGAGCGACGGCATTTCACGAACCGTTACCCTGCCGTTTTTCTTTACAAATGTTACGGGTGCGCCTGCCTTTTTGAAGGTGGTTTTGCCGGTGTAGAGGTCAACACTTGTGACATCAACCGTTGAAAGCGATTCGTCCTCACTTTTCACCATGAGGGCGGAGTTCACAATCTGCAAACAGCTGTCGGCTGAAAGTCCCGCCCTTAGCAGTCTTGTCATAACAGACGCCGCCATATTGCCGTCAACAGCGGCTCTGCCGCCCGTACCCATACCGTCACACACGAGCGCATATGTTTTGCCGAAACCGTCATTGAAATAATTTATACAGTCACCGCAGAGCTTACCGTTGTCGGCGGTGTGCTGGTCGCTTCCGATTTCAACATCAAACACGGGCATTTCGCACATTGCAATACGGATTCTGTTACCCTCACGGCTGATTGTCGGAAGGTCAAATCTTCTTCCGCAACAGCGTGAAATCTCACGCATAACCTCGCCCTTAGAAAGCTTTTCGGACTTATTCGAGAGCGTAAGTTCCACGCTCATTCTTCCGCCGTTTGACACAAGCAGATGCACTCCTCAACAATTGCACCGAGGCTTGTGAGGGCGCTGATTATCCGTTGTGCAGATTCGTTATCGCACCGCATTGTGTTGCGAAATTCATCAGCCAAATCGTGGAGAATATCGCCGATTCCGGAAAACTGCCCTGCAACAACGCTCCGCACATCGGTAATCCTTTGTTGCGCCTCAAGCGCCGACTGATATTCACGGTAGTTTGCGTTCATTGAACGGGCAATTTCGCCTTTTTTACAGCAGTTTTTTACAAAAGATTTTTCAACATCTCTTTCGCCTATTGTGCCGTTCGATTCAAGATACTCTTCAAGCCTTGCAAAATCGTCACGGGTGACACCGCCCTTGTGTTCATAGCAGTACATTTTCAGTCCGCAGGTTTCGCAGACTTCATTTCTTGTACCCTCACAAACAGCGTCAAATGTGGGCGAATAGAGCTTTTTCATCTTTTCGGAAACTTTTGAGACATCGTTTTTCACATTGCCGACTGCCTTTGAGGCAAAGTCGAGTCTCATAACAATATTTTTTCGCAGAGCCTCTCCGAGCGATGTATTTTTGTCGCTTGAAAACACGGGCGAAATCACATTGCCGACTTCTTTCGGAAGAACCATAAACACCGCACTTGCGGCAAGGCTTTCAACAAGCACACCCGACGGTGTTCCGAACTGCGAACCGAACGCAAGGCACATCACACCGTTTGAGATTACAAAGGCAATCGCACAGCCCAATTTTCCGAGCTGTGAAAAAAGCCCCGCCATAAGTCCTCCGAATGCAAAACCGCCGCAGATGTAGCCGTTCTCTCTTGACGCAATGCTGAAAATCGCCCCTGTTGAAATTCCGCTGATTGCACCGCCCGTAACCGAGCCGTAGCGTGAACAGAGCAAAATGACGAGCATTGCAATAATTCTGCCGAGCGAGATATTCTGCCACGCAATACTGCCGAAAGCCAGAATCAGGATACACCCCGACATAACCACGCTTGCGGTTTCCTGTTGCGAAAAAACTTCAAAACTTCTGTTGTCGCCTGCAAGGTGCAGTGCCGTGCTGATAAAATATGCCGCCGCACCTGCAATTACCGCCTCGGTTACGCAATCGGCAAAGGTTGTCAGCGTGCTTGTGCTTACGAAAAGCAACGAAACACCCGTTGCAAAAATCGGAACAAATGCCACAAGCGGAGCAAAAACCTTGCTTTTTGTAACCTTGTCAAGATCACCGAGCAGCCACCGCAGACCGCCTATTGCCGCCACAACGGCAAGGTATCGAAAGCTGTCCGAGGGTTTGAGCAGGACATAGCCGAATGCCGTGCCTAAGAGTGATGACAAAAGATACTTTCTCGGAACTGCCGCCGCAAATGACGCCCCGAACGGTGCAAGGCTTCCGAGAACCGCTCCCCGTGACACCAAAATTCCGCAGAGCAGACAACCTGCGTTTGTGAGCATTTTCCGCATAAAATCGCCCTGAACAGCGTCCTGTCTGCGAGCCAAAGTAGTTTTTGCTTCCATAAAAATCAACATCCCTTTAATGATTTACTTCTTTTTGTATTTTATTATAGGATATTATGGGTAACAGTTTTGTCTTTTTGTGAATGAGAATTTTTATATTCTTTTGTAGAAACAAATCTTTGAAAAAACTTAATAAAGTAATTACGCAAAAGATTGTTCAACATTAAAAAAAGCCGTTGTTAAAATTCCGATTTTGCATTATAATGGAGTAAACCAAAGTGAAAGGACAAACAAAATGATTATAATGTCAGTTGACCTCGGAAAAGCACGCACAGGCATTGCCGTATGCGACAAAACCGAGTTTTTAGCGTCGCCATATACGGTTATTTTTGAAAAGTCACCGAAACAGTTGCTTGAAAAGGTGTCAAATACAGCCAAAGAAACAAAAGCCGAGCTTATTGTTGTGGGACTTCCGAAAAATATGGACGGCAGTGAGGGCGAAAGCGCACAGAATGCCAGAGCGTTTGCCGAAAATCTGAGCAATGAAACAGGCATTGAATGCGTTATGCAGGATGAGCGCGGAACAACAATTACGGCTCACAATTTTCTCAACACCACAAATACAAGAGGAAAAAAGCGTAAAAATGTCGTTGACGAGGTTGCCGCCACAATAATTCTTCAGGATTATCTTGACAAAAGAAAATCGGGCTTAAACAAATAAAATCATAAAAGATTTACCCTTCCGATGATTTCGGAGGGTCATTTAATGTACATTTTGAGAATTTTGTTGATTATTGTAATTATTTATGGTAAAATTTTTTTCGGAGATTTGATCTCTGATTTTACTTGAGAGAGGGATTCTATGTTTTGTCCGAATTGCGGAAATCAATGTCCTGACGGCACAAAATTCTGTCAGTCATGCGGTACACCGCTCACAAACAATCAACAGCAAAACACTCAGCCTGATTTTAACAATCAGCAGGCTAATTATCAGCAACCTAATTATCAGCAGCCTAATCAGCAATATCAACAGCCAAATTACAATCAATATCAGCAACCGAATCAGTATCGGCAACCGATGTACAATCAACCGTATCAGCAGTACCCACAGTATCCCGATAAATTCAACGGACATCAGATGGGTTGGTACAAATTTCTGATTTACTTTGCACTTTTTGCAGGTGCGTTCTTTAATGTATGCTATGCTGTTTTGTACATGACAGGCAGTATTTACGAAACAGAGCAAATTGATCCGCTTACCGTATATT
>ENA-OQHY01000467-OQHY01000467.1-human-gut-metagenome-genome-assembly--contig:-NODE-467-length-22763-cov-2.046386_pt1 | contig 22763 bp, 38 predicted proteins | sample MGYA00242570_ERZ504733 | MGnify/ENA primary metagenome ERZ504733 (study PRJEB26092, sample SAMD00036219) | human gut metagenome | host: Homo sapiens | study: EMG produced TPA metagenomics assembly of... | reverse complement strand
ACAGAAAATTGGCGACATCATCAGCGTGATTGACGGTATTGCGTTCCAGACCAACATTCTGGCGCTGAACGCGGCCGTTGAAGCGGCACGAGCCGGTGAGCAGGGGCGTGGTTTTGCGGTTGTGGCCGGTGAAGTCCGTAATCTGGCGAGCCGCAGCGCCAACGCCGCGAAAGAAATTAAAGGGCTGATTGAAGAGTCCCGTCTCACGCGTCCAGCAAGGCTCTGCCTGGTGGACACGGCGGCGAAAACCATGCACGAAATCGTCACCTCCGTTACGCGGGTTAACGACATCATGGGCGAGATTGCTTCTGCGTCCGATGAACAGCGTCGCGGAATTGAGCAGGTGGCCCAGGCGGTAAGCCAGATGGATCAGGTCACGCAACAAAACGCCTCGTTAGTGGAGGAAGCGGCAGCGGCAACCGATCAGCTGGCCAGCCAGGCGGATCATCTGACCGGGCTGGTCGCGGTATTTAATGTGAAAGAGCACGTTGAAGCAGTAACAGAAGTCGGGCGGTCGCAGGCCGTGCCAGTTGTATCCTGAATGTAATTAAGAAGCGCTATGACATCACCAATGCCCCCAGGGCAAACGTCATTACTGTTGCAGATGACACAGCGCCTCGCGCTGTCCGACGCGCATTTTCGTCGGATATGTCAGTTAATCTACCAGCGTGCGGGGATTGTGCTTGCCGATCATAAGCGAGACATGGTCTACAACCGTCTGGTGCGGCGCTTGCGTACGCTGGGGCTGGACGATTTTGGTCGCTATCTGAGCATGCTCGAAGCGAACCAGAACAGCGCAGAGTGGCAGGCTTTTATTAACTCGTTAACCACCAACCTGACCGCATTTTTCCGTGAAGCTCACCACTTCCCGGTCCTGGCGGAGCACGCGCGTCGCCGCAGCGGGGAGTATCGCGTCTGGAGTGCGGCCGCCTCAACCGGGGAAGAGCCGTACTCGCTGGCGATCACCCTTGCCGACACGCTGGGCATGGCGCCTGGACGCTGGAAAGTCTACGCCAGTGATATTGATACCGAAGTGCTGGAGAAGGCACGCAACGGCGTGTATCGCCAGGATGAACTGAAAACGCTGTCACCTCAGCAGTTGCAGCGTTACTTCATGCGCGGAACCGGCCCGCATGAAGGCCTGGTGCGCGTGCGCCAGGAGCTGGCGAACTGTGTCGAATTCGCGCCCGTTAACCTGCTGGATAAGCAGTACAACGTGCCGGGACCATTCGACGCCATCTTTTGCCGTAACGTCATGATCTATTTTGATAAAACGACGCAACAGGACATTCTGCGTCGGTTTGTTCCGTTGCTCAAGCCTGACGGTTTACTGTTTGCCGGGCACTCGGAAAACTTCAGCAACCTCGTGCGTGAGTTTAGCCTGCGTGGGCAAACGGTATATGCGCTGAGTAAGGAAAAAGCATGAGTAAATCAGGGTGTTGTCTGTCGACGATTCTGCGCTGATGCGCCAGATCATGACTGAAATTATCAATAGCCACAGCGACATGGAGATGGTGGCGACAGCGCCTGATCCGCTGGTAGCGCGGGATTTAATTAAAAAATATAACCCCGACGTGTTAACGCTGGATGTCGAAATGCCGCGCATGGATGGCATTGATTTCCTGGAAAAATTGATGCGCCTGCGGCCCATGCCGGTGGTGATGGTCTCATCCCTGACCGGAAAAGGATCTGAAATTACCCTGCGTGCGCTGGAGTTAGGGGCGGTGGATTTTGTCACCAAACCTCAGCTTGGCATTCGTGAAGGGATGCTGGCGTACAGCGAAATGATCGCCGAGAAGATCCGCACCGCGTCACGTGCGAAGCTTGCCGCGCACAAACCGATGGATGCACCGGTAACGCTGAAGGCCGGTCCTTTACTCAGTTCAGAAAAACTGCTGGTGATTGGGGCGTCAACCGGGGGAACAGAGGCAATTCGTCATGTACTCCAGCCATTGCCGCTTTCAAGTCCGGGTATTCTGATCACGCAGCATATGCCACCAGGCTTTACCCGCTCGTTCGCCGAGCGTCTGAACAAGCTGTGTCAGATCAGCGTGAAAGAGGCGGAAGACGGTGAGCGCGTACTCCCCGGCCATGCGTATATCGCACCGGGTGACAAGCATATGGAGCTGGCGCGCAGTGGCGCTAACTATCAAATCAAAATTCATGACGGGCCGCCGGTAAACCGGCACCGTCCGTCGGTGGATGTGCTGTTTCATTCGGTGGCGAAACATGCGGGGCGCAACGCCGTTGGGGTGATCCTGACGGGGATGGGTAACGACGGTGCCGCCGGAATGCTTGCAATGCACCAGGCTGGCGCCTGGACGATTGCGCAGAATGAAGCAAGTTGTGTGGTGTTCGGCATGCCGCGCGAGGCCATCAATATGGGTGGCGTGAGCGAAGTGGTCGATCTTAGCCAGGTAAGCCAGCAGATGCTGGCGAAAATCAGTGCCGGACAGGCAATACGTATTTGACTCAGGAGTATTATTTTATGGCGGATAAAGAGCTTAAGTTTTTGGTTGTGGATGACTTTTCCACCATGCGTCGTATCGTACGCAACCTGCTGAAAGAGCTGGGCTTCAACAACGTTGAAGAAGCAGAAGACGGCGTTGATGCGCTGAACAAACTGCAGGCGGGCGGGTTTGGTTTTGTTATCTCCGACTGGAACATGCCAAACATGGACGGTCTGGAACTGCTGAAAACCATCCGTGCGGACGCGGGAATGGCGTCATTGCCGGTTCTGATGGTGACCGCAGAAGCGAAAAAAGAGAACATTATTGCCGCAGCACAGGCGGGCGCTAGTGGCTATGTCGTGAAGCCGTTCACTGCGGCCACCCTGGAAGAGAAGCTCGGTAAGATCTTCGAGAAACTCGGCATGTGAGGTGTTGGTTATGATGATGCAACCTGCTATGAAACCCGTTGAAGAACACTCGCCCAGCGATATCATTGCCCGCATCGGCAGCCTGACACGCATGCTGCGTGACAGCCTGCGTGAACTGGGGCTGGACCAGGCAATTGCTGAAGCGGCGGAAGCCATTCCGGATGCCCGCGATCGTCTGGACTACGTTGTGCAGATGACCGCTCAGGCGGCTGAACGTGCGCTGAACAGTGTTGAAGCGTCACAACCGCATCAGGATGCGATGGAGAAAGGCGCGAAAGCGTTGACCAAACGCTGGGATGAGTGGTTTGAGAATCCAATCGAGCTGGCGGATGCCCGCGAGCTGGTCACGGATACCCGTCAGTTCCTGGGCGATGTGCCGGGCCACACCAGCTTTACCAACGCGCAGCTGCTGGACATCATGATGGCGCAGGATTTCCAGGACCTCACGGGCCAGGTTATCAAGCGCATGATGGATGTGATTCAGGAAATTGAACGTCAGCTGCTGATGGTGCTGCTGGAGAACATTCCGGAACCGGCCGCTCGTCCAAAACGCGAGAACGAAAGCCTGCTCAACGGTCCACAGCTCGACGCTACCAAAGCGGGCGTTGTGGCAAGCCAGGATCAGGTAGACGATCTGCTGGACAGCCTTGGTTTCTGATTGAGGTGATGACCCTCAGGTTGCACGCGCAACCTGAGGGTATGCCGCTTAATTTTGAGTGCATAACGCTGGGGTGGCTGGCCCTTGCTCACGCCCTGCTTGCTGGCAGTCTTGCCAAACGCTATCTCAAATTTTTTTGCCGTTTTTTACTCATCACCCGATTGCTCCGACGCTGAACTGGCTAAAAGAACCCGGTTATTGGTTTTTTTAACCCATTGATGAAAGGTCAGGCTGGCATGATACCCGTGACTAAATGGGCTGCGAGCAGGCACTGTGCAGAAGAGAACGACGACAAAACGGAAGCCCCCACACCCCACCGACTAGAAAAAGCGCGTGAGGAGCAGGTCCCCCGATCCCGAGAACTGACATCCCTGCTGATCCTCATCGTAGGCGTGTGCATTATCTGGTGGGTGGGGAGGCGCTCGCCCGCAAACTGGCGGGAATGCTCTCGGCTGGCCTACGTTTTGACCACAGTGTGGTCAACGACCCTAACCTGATCCTCAGCCAGATAATCCTGCTCGTTAAAGATGCCATGCTTGCGCTGTTGCCCCTGATTACCGGCGTCGTGCTGGTGGCGCTGGTCTCGCCCGTGATGCTGGGCGGTCTGGTGTTTAGCGGGAAATCGCTGCAACCCAAGTTTTCGAAACTGAACCCGCTGCCGGGGATTGCGAAAATGTTCTCGGCGCAAACCGGTGCGGAGTTGCTTAAAGCGATTCTGAAATCGGTCCTGATGGGCAGTACCGGCGGTTTTTTTCTGTGGCACCACTGGCCGGAAATGATGCGTCTTATCAGCGAATCGCCGTTAACCGCGATGAGCAATGCGCTGAACCTGGCCGGACTCTGTGCCCTGCTGGTGGTGCTCAGCATTATTCCCATGGTGGGTTTTGACGTTATCTTCCAGCTTTACAGCCACTTCAAGAAACTGCGCATGTCTCGTCAGGATATTCGGGATGAATATAAGCAGATGGAAGGTGACCCGCACGTGAAAGGGCGTATCCGCCAGATGCAACGTGCTGCCGCCCGTCGACGATGATGGAAGATGTGCCAAAAGCCGACGTCATTGTGACTAACCCGACCCACTATTCCGTTGCGCTGCAGTACGACGAAAACAAAATGAGCGCGCCGAAAGTGGTGGCGAAAGGGGCGGGGCTCATCGCCCTGCGTATTCGTGAAATTGGTACCGAAAACCGGGTGCCCATACTCGAAGCGCCTCCGCTGGCGCGCGCGCTGTATCGCCATGCGGAAATTGGACAACAGATCCCAGGACAACTCTACGCCGCGGTGGCGGAAGTGCTGGCCTGGGTATGGCAGTTGAAACGCTGGCGTCTGGCTGGCGGTCAACGGCCTGTGAAACCTGAGAACCTTCCGGTGCCTGACGCGCTGGATTTTATGAACGAGAAGGACACTGATGGCTAATCTGGTGGCAATGTTGCGCCTACCCGGCAACCTGAAATCGACGCAATGGCAGATCCTTGCCGGACCGATTCTCATCCTGCTAATTCTGTCGATGATGGTTTTGCCGCTTCCGGCGTTCATCCTCGACCTGCTTTTCACATTCAACATTGCGTTGTCCATTATGGTTTTGCTGGTGGCGATGTTCACCCAGCGCACCCTTGAGTTCGCCGCATTCCCGACCATTCTGCTGTTTACCACCTTGTTAAGGCTGGCGCTGAACGTGGCGTCAACCCGTATCATTCTGATGGAAGGTCATACCGGTGCTGCCGCGGCGGGTAAAGTGGTTGAGGCATTCGGCCACTTCCTGGTCGGCGGTAACTTTGCCATCGGTATCGTGGTGTTCGTCATTCTTGTCATCATCAACTTTATGGTTATCACCAAAGGTGCCGGACGTATCGCGGAAGTGGGCGCGCGTTTTGTGCTTGACGGGATGCCGGGCAAGCAGATGGCGATCGACGCGGATCTGAACGCCGGGCTTATTGCCGAAGATGAAGCCAAAAAAGCGCCGCTCGGAAGTGACGCAGGAAGCTGACTTCTACGGCTCAATGGACGGTGCGAGTAAGTTTGTTCGCGGTGATGCCATTGCGGGCATCCTGATCATGGTGATTAACGTGGTCGGCGGCCTGCTGGTGGGCGTGCTGCAGCACGGTATGGACATGGGCCACGCGGCGGAAAGCTATACGCTGCTGACCATTGGTGACGGTCTGGTGGCTCAGATCCCGGCGCTGGTCATCTCAACGGCGGCGGGGGTTATCGTGACCCGCGTCAGTACCGATCAGGATGTTGGCGAGCAAATGGTCGGGCAGCTCTTCAGCAACCCGCGCGTGATGCTGCTGGCCGCTGCGGTGCTGGGCCTGCTCGGTTTGGTGCCGGGAATGCCAAACCTGGTGTTCCTGCTGTTCACTGCGGCATTGCTGGGTCTTGCCTGGTGGATGCGTGGACGTGAGATGACCCCGGCAGCGGAACCTGCTCCGGTAAAAATGCCGGAGAACACGCAGGCCGTGGAAGCGACCTGGAACGACGTTCAACTGGAAGACTCGCTGGGAATGGAAGTAGGGTATCGCCTCATCCCGATGGTCGATTTCCAGCAGGATGGCGAACTGTTGGGCCGAATCCGCAGCATCCGTAAAAAATTCGCCCAGGACATGGGCTTCCTGCCGCCGGTGGTTCACATCCGCGACAATATGGATCTGCCGCCTGCGCGCTATCGTATTCTGATGAAAGGCGTAGAGATTGGCAGCGGTGATGCTTATCCTGCCGCTGGCTGGCCATTAACCCGGGCACCGCGGCAGGTACGCTGCCGGGCGAGCAAACCATCGACCGGCCTTTGGCCTGGCTGCTATCTGGATTGAAAGCGCGCTGAAAGAGCAGGCGCAAATTCAGGCTACACCGTGGTGGAGGCGAGTACCGTGGTGGCGACCCACCTGAACCATCTGATTGGACAATTCTCGCAGAGCTGTTTGGCCGTCAGGAAGCCCAGCAACTGCTCGACCGTGTCACGCAGGAGATGCCGAAGCTGACGGAAGATCTCGTGCCAGGCGTCGTGACGCTGACCACGCTGCACAAGGTGCTGCAAAACCTGCTCGAGGAAAAAGTGCCGATCCGCGATATGCGTACCATTCTGGAAACCCTCGCCGAGCATGCACCGTTGCAAAGCGATCCGCACGAACTGACGGCGGTGGTGCGCGTGGCACTGGGACGGGCGATCACGCAGCAGTGGTTCCCGGGCACCGGGGAAGTGCAGGTTATTGGCCTCGATACGCCACTTGAACGTCTGCTGCTGCAGGCTCTGCAGGGCGGTGGAGGGCTGGAACCTGGCCTGGCCGACCGTCTGCTGGAGCAAACACAAGAGGCGCTGGCGCGTCAGGAGATGCTGGGTGCGCCACCGGTTCTGCTGGTGAACCATGCGCTGCGTCCACTGCTGTCGCGCTTCCTGCGCCGTAGCCTGAACCAGCTGGTCGTGCTGTCAAATATGGAGTTGTCGGATAACCGTCATATCCGTATGACGGCGACGATCGGAGGAAAATAATGCGTAAGTGGTTATGGATTTTACTTTTTCCGCTGGTGGCCCAGGCCGCCGGGGAAGGGACCTGGCAGGCCAGCAGCATTGGCGTGACCCTCAGCAACCGCGGTGTCGCCATGTCTTCGCGACCGCTATCACCGACTGAGCCGGTGTCCGGTCTGATGACCCTGGTGGTCTGGAACTACACGCTTATTGGCCCAACGCCTGCCGGGCTTCGGTACGGCTGTGTCCCAGACACGCTGTACGGAAATTGACGGAGAGAATGGCACCACTCAGCCTTCATCGGCGTGCCTGCTGTCGAACCTTTGCGCTTTATCTGGGAAGTGCCGGGCGGCGGACGCCTGATCCCTGCGCTGAAAGTTCAGCGTAATTCCGTCATCGTCAACTACCGCTAATACCCCGCCTTCTGCGTCAGCCATCAGCCATTTCTGATGGCTGGCTCGCAAAAAATGACCTCCTCTTTTGATGTAAAAGAAACGCTGTTTTATAAATCAGTGACACGCGTAACGACACTCTTTGCATTTTTGCCAGCCGCTTGCCGGTGATGGCAAAAACAGAAAGGTATCACCAGGTCGATACTCTTACTGTAGCCGTGTAATAACTCCCGGATCAGATTTTGCTTACAGGGAGTCTCCCAAAACTGAGTAGGGTTGACGGCAATGAAAACACGAAAAATTGGACTCGCAAATTATCTTGCTTACGGGTCAGGCGATTTCCTCGGGGCGGGAACCACCGCCCTGACGGCGGCCTGGCTTTTGTATTTTTATACAACGTTCTGTGGACTCTCCCCGATTGAAGCAACCTTCATCTTGCTGCCGCAAGGGTACTGGATGCCGTCGTCAGCCCTTTGATGGGCTTTTTGACCGATAACTTTGGCACGACCTGGCTCGGCAAGCGCTTCGGTCGGCGTAAGTTCTTTATTCTGCTGGGGATCCCGTGCGTATTCAGCTACTCCCTGATGTGGGTGGGGGAGATGAGTTTCTGGTATTACCTGCTGACCTATCTGGTGTTCGATATCGTCTACACCATGATTCTGGTGCCGTACGAAACGCTGGTGCCGGAAATGACCGATGACTTCAAACAGAAAACCTGCTTCTCAGGTGCCCGTATCTCGATGGCGCAAATGTCTGCCATCCTGGCCTCATTCCTGCCGGGGATCTTGCTCACGCATTTCGGCAAAGACAACGCGGTCTCCTTTTTCTATGCAAGCCTGGTCTTCTCCGTGCTGTGCGCGCTGATGCTGGTGCTCGTCTGGTTCTTCACCTGGGAGCGACCGCGGGAAGAGTGGAGCGAAGCCGCCTGCGTGCCGAAGAGGAGAAGAAGAAACTGTCGCTCGGGCAGAGCCTCAACCGCCTGTTTGTGGAGTTGAGCTCTACGCTGCGCGTGAGAATTTTTTCGTCAGCATCTGGGGATGTACCTTGCGGGTATATCGCCCAGGACGTCTTTAATGCCGTGTTTACCTACTACGTGGTTTTCGTGCTGATGCAGGAAGCATCCATGGCCTCCAGCCTGCTGGGCACGATGGCCATCTTCCAGTTTATTGCGGTTATCGCCATGATCCGCTGTGCATTCGTTTCGGACCCGCGCCGTCCTATCGGATGGTCGTGGTCTGTTTGGCCTGGCATCGCTTTCCTACGCCGTACTGTATTACGCGGGCCTGAGTGATATCTACTCTCTGTTATTGCTGGTCTCTGCAGTTGCCGGTCTGGGGCGCGGTGGGATCAACTATGTACCGTGGAATACCTACACCTACATTGCTGATGTCGATGAAGTGATCACCGGCCAGCGCCGCGAAGGGATTTTCGCCGGCAGTCATGACGCTGACCCGTAAAGCCTCGCAGGCAGGGGCGGTAATGCTGGTGGGCATTGTGATGCAGATGTCCGGCTTTGTTAGCGGACAGAAGACCCAGCCGCGGAAGTGAGCCACACCATTCTGCTGATCCTGAGCGTGGGAACGCTTCTGGTTCTGTTCTGCGGCTTCCTGGTCTCGCTGCGTTTCAAACTCAATTTGCACACCCACACCACGCTGCGTGAAGAGACCGCCAAAATGCGCGCGTCTGGTCGCGCCATTCCTGAGAGTGCGACACCAGAAGCCCGCGCCACCGTGGAGATGCTGGCCGGTATGCCTTATGCGTCGCTGTGGGGCAATAACAACATCGGCTATCTGAATCGTAATAAGCCTGCGGCACCTTCGCTGAAGGGGCGCGCGGTACTGAATTCGACATACAACAGAGGTTAAGATAATGAAAGTTTGGCCGGTCAAACACAGTCCACTCCTGCGTCAGCCTGCGCATTTCATCGCCCGGGACGAGCTGAAATCGCTGATTGAAAAGGTGACGCATAACCTCGTTAATATCCACGACACAACAGGTGAGTTTTTACTGCGCCTGGACGACGGGCGGGTCATTGACACCAAAGGATGGGCAGGCTGGGAGTGGACCCACGGAGTGGGTTATACGGTATCTGGCAGTATTACTGCCAGACGGGCGAGAAGCGATGCGTGACATCATTGACCGCTGGTTTGCCGATCGTTTCAGGGAAGGGGCGACCACTAAAAACGTGAATACCATGTCACCGTTCCTGACGCTGGCATATCGTTATGAAGAGACCAGAAACCCGGCCTGGCTGCCGTGGCTGGAAAGCTGGGCGGAGTGGGCCATGAATGAAATGCCGCGCACCGACCATGGCGGCATGCAGCACATCACCCTGGCGGAAGAGAATTCTCAGCAGATGTGGGATGACACGCTGATGATGACGGTTCTGCCGCTGGCGAAAATCGGCAAGCTCCTTAATAAACCGGAGTACGTTGAAGAGGCGGTGTATCAGTTTCTGCTGCATGTGCAAAACCTGATGGATCGTGAAACCGGCCTGTGGTTCCACGGCTGGAATTACGAAGGCCACCATAACTTTGCGAAGGCTCGCTGGCACGAGGCAACAGCTGGCTGACCATCGTGATCCCGGATTTCCTTGAGCTGGTGGATTTGCCTGAACATAACGCCGTTCGTCGCTACCTTGTGCAGGTGCTGAACGCGCAGATTGCGGCCCTCGCCAAATGTCAGGACGATAGCGGCCTGTGGCATACGCTGCTCGACGATCCGCACTCTTATCTTGAGGCGTCAGCACGGCAGGCTTTGCCTACGGTATTCTGAAAGCGGTGCGTAAACGTTATGTCGGCGCGGAATATGCTGAGGTGGCGGAGAAAGCGATTCGCGGCATTGTGGAAAATATCTCGCCGGAAGGGGAGTTACTGCAGACGTCGTTCGGTACAGGGATGGGCAGCGATCTGGCGTTCTATCGCCAGATCCCACTCACGTCGATGCCCTATGGACAGGCCATGGCAATCCTGTGTTTAACGGAATACCTGCGCAAATATTTTTGAACATAAAAAACCCGGCGATGGCCGGGTTTGTTTATTACATGCGCTCTACGGTTTCGATACCCAGGGTATCCAGACCCAGCTTCAGGGTCTTCGCCGTCAGCTGAGCCAGCTTCAGGCGGCTGTTGCGGACCGCTTCGCTTTCCGCAGACAGGATAGGGCAGTGTTCGTAGAAACCGGAGAACAGACCCGCCAGATCGTACAGGTAAGAGCACATCACGTGCGGGGTACCGTCACGTGCGACAACGGCCAGCGTCTCTTCAAACTGCAGCAGACGTGCCGCCAGCTGGGCTTCGCGATCTTCGGAAATGATCACCTCAGCATTGGCCAGCGCGCTTTCATCGATACTGGCTTTACGGAACACGGAGAGCACGCGGGTGTAGGCGTACTGCATATACGGCGCAGTATTACCTTCAAAGGCCAGCATGTTATCCCAGTCGAAGATATAGTCGGTGGTACGGTTCTTGGAGAGATCCGCGTACTTCACTGCACCGATCCCCACGGCGTTGGCGAGTTTTTCCAGCTCATCGGCAGGCATATCCGGATTCTTCTCGGCCACCAGACGGCGGGCGCGTTCCAGCGCTTCGTCCAGCAGGTCGGACAGCTTCACGGTACCGCCTGCACGGGTTTTGAACGGCTTACCGTCTTTACCCAGCATCATGCCGAACATATGGTGTTCAAGCGGCACGGAATCCGGCACGTAGCCTGCTTTGCGCACGATAGTCCACGCCTGCATCAGGTGCTGGTGCTGACGGGAGTCAATGTAGTACAGCACGCGGTCCGCATGCAGCGTTTCGTAACGGTATTTCGCACAGGCGATATCGGTGGTGGTGTAGAGATAGCCGCCATCCTTTTTCTGGATGATCACGCCCATCGGTTCACCTTCCTTGTTTTTATACTCATCAAGGAACACGATCGTAGCGCCTTCGCTCTCAACGCCAGGTTTTTGGCCTTCAGGTCAGCCACAATGCCAGGCAGCATCGGGTTATAGAGGCTTTCACCCATCACATCGTCACGGGTCAGGGTGACGTTCAGACGGTTATAGGTGAGCTGGTTCTGGGACATGGTGATGTCAACCAGTTTGCGCCACATCTCGAGGAAGTACGGGTCGCCGCCCTGCAGTTTACCACGTAACTGCGCGCGCGCTCGGCAAAAGCGTCGTCTTCGTCGTAGTGTTTTTTAGCTTCGCGGTAGAACCCTTCCAGGTCTGCCAGGGCCATCTCACCCGCGTTTTCCTGCTGCTGTTTTTCCAGGTAAGCAATCAGCATCCCGAACTGGGTACCCCAGTCGCCCACGTGGTTCGCGCGGATCACTTTGTGACCGAGGAATTCCAGGTACGCACGGCCGCGTCACCGATAATGGTGGAACGCAGGTGCCCGACGTGCATCTCTTTCGCCACGTTGGCGCTGAGTAGTCAATCACCACGGTCTGCGCTTCTGGCTGGGAGACACCCAGACGGTCAGATTTCAGCGCCGCGTCAACGTGGCGTGCCAGGAAAGCAGCTCAAGGAAGATGTTGATAAATCCAGGGCCGGCGATTTCAGTTTTGCTGGCAATACCGGTGAGATCCAGATGAGTCAGCACCTGCTCGGCGAGTTGTCGCGGCGGCATACCCAGTTTTTTAGCCACTGCCATCACGCCATTAGCCTGATAGTCGCCAAACTGTACTTTTGCTGACTGACGACCTGCGGTTCGCAATCCGCAGGAGCACCTGCGGCAATCAGTGCCTGACTGACTTTTTCGGAGAGAAGAGCCTGAATATTCACCTGGATACCTTACATTTTTGATGCGGGCAAATAACCGCCCGCGCCAGTTAAAGAATTTAGGGCGGGAGTATACTGCAAATGCTTCTGGCGTCAGCATTGCGGGGGCCGAAGATTGCTCAGAATCCAGGCTAAGAAAGCATGCATAAACATGCAGTCGTAAAAACCGCTATTCAGAGGTTGGTCGAAAGAGGGCAACAGAGTAAATTAGCGGCTTTGCGACACGATAAGAGACTGACGTATGGCGAACTGGCACTCCATTGACGAACTGCATGATATTTCCGCAGATTTACCGCGCTTCACGCAGGCGTTCACAGAACTTGCCACCCGCCTTGGTCTGGATATTGCGCCGCTTGAGGCCGATCACATCTCCTTGCGCTGCCATCAGAACGCAACCGCTGAGCGCTGGCGTTGCGGGTTTGAACAGTGTGGCGAGTTACTCTCCGAGAACATCATCAACGGTCGCCCCATCTGCCTGTTCAAACTGCATGAACCGGTGTGCGTGGCTCACTGGCAGTTCAGTGTGGTCGAATTGCCCTGGCCGGGCGAGAAACGCTATCCGCATGAAGGATGGGAGCATATCGAAATTGTCCTGCCGGGTGAGCCCGAAACGCTGAATGCCCGTGCACTGGCGCTGTTGTCTGACGAGGGTCTGAGCAAGCCTGGCATTTTTGTGAAAACAAGTTCCCCGAAAGGCGAACGTGAGCGTCTGCCTAATCCTACTCTGGCCGTCACTGACGGACAGGTTACCGTGAAGTTCCATCCCTGGACGATTGAACAGATTGTTGCCAGCGAAGCATAAGATGTGACCGTACGCTGAGACCGGGCGTAGCCTGCGTGTCATGATGGTGCGTTAAGTGGATATTAAGGAGGATGTAATGGCGCTGCTGGAGATTTGTTGTTACAGCGTGGAGTGTGCCGTCACCGCGCAACAGCACGGGGCTGACCGTATTGAACTGTGCGCCGCACCCAAAGAGGGTGGGTTAACGCTTCATACGGGATGCTGAAGTCTGCCCGTCAGGCTGTCACCGTTCCGGTACACCCGATTATTCGTCCTCGCGGCGGCGATTTCTGTTACACGCCGGGCGAGTTCAGTGCCATGCTTGAAGATATTACTCTCGTTCGCGATCTGGGATTCCCCGGCCTGGTTATTGGGTTGCTTGATGAAGACGGCAATGTCGATCTGCCGCGCATGCGTCAGGTCATGAACGCGGCAAAAGGGATGGCGGTCACTTTTCATCGCGCGTTTGATATGTGTAAAGATCCCCTGCAATCCTTTGATATTCTTGCTGAACTTGGCGTGGCGCGGGTCCTGACATCGGGTCAGCAGTCCTCTGCTGAAAAAGGACTGCAATTAATTACGGAACTAAAAGCACATTCCGGTGTTCCAATAATAATGGCGGGTGCGGGAGTACGTGCCAGCAATATGGAACTGTTTTTAAACGCCGGGGTAGAGGAGCTTCACAGCTCTGCAGGCAAATGGATGCCATCGCCCATGCGTTATCGCAACACAGGGTTGTCAATGTCGACGGATGCTGAAGCGGATGAGTATTCACGCTACGGTGTAGAGGGAGAGTCGGTTGCGGTAATGAAATCGATGATTGAACGTCATCACGTGTAGCAACGTACCGATTTTTACCGCGCATCATGTCGCCCAATATGATGCTTGCTTGTACCAGGCCCCTGCAATTTCAACAGGGGCCTTTTTTTATGCCCCTCACCCTAACCCTCTCCCCAAAGAGGAGAGGGACAGTACGGTGCGGTCTTTTCTCCCTCGCCCCTTTGGGAAGAGAACCGGGGGAATCTACGGTTTCGTCGCGATCAACACCGCGCGCATTGGCGCAGGATACCCTTCGACAGTCTTGCTGTGGTCTGCCGGGTCGAGGAATTCCGCCAGTGATTCCGTGATCATCCAGTCGGTGCGACGCTGTTCTTCAGTTGACGTTACGCAAACATCGGCAATACGGACATCCACAAAACCGCACTTCTCCAGCCAGTTTTTCAGCGCCGGCGCGGAAGGGATAAAGTAAACGTTCCGCATCTGCGCATAGCGATCGCCCGGCACCAGAACGGTATTCTCATCACCCTCTACCACCAGCGTTTCCAGCACCAGTTCGCCGCCGCTGACCAGCTGATCTTTCAGCTGCCACAGATGTTCAAGTGGGGAGCGGCGGTGGTACAGGACCCCCATCGAAAACACGGTGTCAAACGCCTTCAGGGCAGGGAGCTGCTCAATACCCAACGGCAGCAGGTGCGCGCGCTGGTCGTTACCCAGCAATTTACGCACCGCTTCAAACTGGCACAGGAACAGCTGCATAGGGTCAATCCCCACCGCCAGATGTGCCCCTGCGCCAATCATGCGCCACATGTGGTAACCGCTGCCGCAGCCAACATCCAGAATGGTTCGCCCGGTCAGGTCGGAAAGGTGAGGCAGCACGCGATCCCATTTCCAGTCAGAACGCCATTCAGTATTAATGTTAACGCCGTAGAGTGAGAACGGACCTTTGCGCCACGGCATCAGGTTACGCATCAGCGTTTCAATGCGGTTTATCTGCCCGGGCGGAAGCGGCGTTTCGCTTTGCGCGGTAACGCTGTGGAGCAGATCCAGACGGTGTGGGGTCAGTTCCGGCAGAAACTCCACCGCGTTGGACCACTGCTTTAACAGACCATGCTGCTGATCCCGCTGCCAGGCAGCAATTTGTGCAGGCAGCGTCTCCAGCCAGTGGGAGAGGTGGTTTTTGGCAATCAGCTGATAGAAATTACTGAACTCGATCATGCGATGTCCCCACCTTTCAGCGCCACCAGCGAGCCGAAGTTGAAGCACTGGAACCACAGTTCGCTGTGCTCGAAGCCTGCCTGACGCAGGCGTGCTTTATGGGTTTCGACGGAGTCCGTCAGCATCACGTTTTCGAGCATGCTACGTTTCTGGCTAATTTCCAGTTCGCTATAGCCGTTGGCCCGTTTGAAGTCGTGGTGCATATTGAACAGCAGCTCACCCACTTCGGCATCTTCAAAGCTGAATTTCTCGGACAGCACCAGCGCGCCACCGGGTTTCAGGCCTTTATAAATTTTGTCCAGCAACAGCTGACGGTCTTCAGGCACCAGGAACTGCAGAGTAAAATTCAGAACCACCAGCGACGCGTTATTGATGTCGATATCACGGATATCACCTTCCACAACCTCGACTGGCGTCGGGGCTTTATACGCGTCGATGTGGCGACGGCAGCGTTCCACCATGGCCGGGGAGTTATCGACGGCAATGATTTTACAGCCTTCATGGTGAACGTTACGACGAACAGACAGCGTTGCCGCGCCGAGCGAGCAGCCAGATCATACACCTGCGTGCCGGTTGAACGAAGCGCTCAGCCAGCATGCCGATCATAGAGATGATATTGGAATAACCGGGAACAGAGCGCTGGATCATATCCGGGAAGACTTCGGCTACCCGTTCATCAAAGGTCCAGTCGCCCAGGCTGGCGATAGGCGCGGAAAAAAGCGTGTCGCGATCTGACATAACGTAAAAATCCGGGAAAAATAAAGTGGCGTATTGTGCGCTAATGGAAGGAGAAAACCAACTCCCACGCATATACCAAAGGTTAGCCAGCACCATCAGCAAAAGCGAACACCAGTCGCGCTCATGCCGGAACGGCGCCAGCGGAATAAGCGGTGGTGAAAGCCGTAATAATGCATTAACCGGCCGGCAATCAGAAGCAGGCCGCAGACGTGCACCATCCAGGTTTCCGCGCCGTTCATTTCCATAAACAGCAGCAAAATTAACGCAACGGGGATGTACTCAACCGCGTTACCGTGAATGCGGATAGCGCTCTGTAACTCCGAAAAACCGCCGTCACCGTAAGAAACACGGTACTGCATTCGCAGGCGCACAACATCAAATGAAAACTTAATCAGCAGTAATGCACCTAACACCGCATACAGCGCGCTGACCATACTAACTCCCTGTTTTTGGCAGATGGCACCTTCCTATGATAGGGGCTGATATCAGAAAAGAGAAGATTGTTGTGGGATAGAAGGGGCGCTGCCTACGGACGGAACCGCAGCCTGCAAGGCCTGCCAGAGAACATCGACCAGTTCGGGGGCGTGAGCGATATCCGGCGTATGGAGAAAGAGATACGGCGTGGTGGTTTGCTCCCATTTCGCTAATTTTTGCAGCCAGACGGCGAACATTTCCTGGTTTTGCTGCATGTTATCGCTGCCGATAAACCTGACCATCGGGTTTTGCGCGGTGACCACGGCGTGAACAGGCACTTTGGGCTTTTTACGCTGGGCATCAATGATGGCCTCGTTATGCGGGATGGCGCTGTGCACGGGACGGCTGTCGAGAATCACCCGGTTCACCCCGCGCGCATGTAAGCCACGGTTAAGCGCCGTTTCAGCCTCTCCCTTGGCAAAAAACGCCGCATGTCTCACCTCAACGCCGTAGGTGAAGTCCTTGGGCAGGGTATCAAGGAACTGCCATAGCGCAGGCAGGTCGCGTGGGCTAAAGGTGGCCGGAAGCTGCAACCAGTACTGACCGATGCGGTTCGCCAGCGGCGACATCCGGCCAAAGAACTCGTCGGTCAAATCACCGCAGTTTCGCAGCGCAGCGGTGTGGGAGATCGTCGCCGGAAACTTGAAGCAGAAGCGGAAATCATCGGTCGTCTGGTCGCGCCAGCGCTCAACAATCTCTGCTCTGGGTAGCGCGTAGAGAGTGGTATTGCCCTCGACGCAGTTGAAATGACGGGCATATTCTTCAAGGCTGGTAATACCCAGGCGCACCCATTTCGGGTGCGACCACTGGGGCAGGCCAAGGTAGATCATAGGCGCTTATAATGTCGTCCGTGCTACGCACGCGGCCAATGCGCGGGAAGATGTGGGTCATACTGCCCTGGTGCTGCTCCGCAGACGCTGCGCTGCATGCATCTTCAGCAATCACCAGGTTAAAGCCCAGCTCCCAGGCGTTCCGGGCGGTGGATTCCACGCCAATGTTGGTGGAGATCCCACAGAGAATCAGGGTGTCGATACCGCGCCGACGCAGCTGCAGCTCAAGATCGGTGCCGTAGAATGCGCCCCACTGGCGTTTGGTCACTTCGATATCGCTGTCCCGTTTGCCGAGCGAAACCGGATAGGTCCACCAGTTTTCAGGTAGTGAATGTGCTGCAACCTGAGCATCGACAGGCTGTTTTAAGGCCTCAGCGAAATCCGCTGACCAGCCAACGCGCACCATGATCACAGGGCACCGCTGGCACGGCATTTTTCTGCCAGACGCGCGGCGCGGCTGACAACATCTTCGGCGCTGTGCGGGCCTCCGGCAAACGGCAGGATCCCTTCCTGTAAATCAATCACCACAAGCGCGGTTTTGCGGGCATTAAGTGTTAACATGGTAACTCCAGTGAAATGAGTCGCTTCCGCTACACCTTACGACGTAATGACCTGTTATCGGTCGGATAATTTTGTTAATTTTTGTGAGAATACACAATAAGCGCGCAGCAAACGACCGTCTGGCCGTGGTTCGCTCTTATCGTCTGGCGGAATTTCCAGTATAATAGCCGCCTTTTTTCATCCAGTTGTGACATACAGAAAGCTGCGACATAGTAGCCTGCATTCCAGGCGACATTTACCTGCGGCTAATTAAGGGATATCTCATGCGTACAGAATATTGCGGGCAGCTGCGTCAGTCCCACGTTGGACAGCAGGTAACCCTGTGTGGTTGGGTCAATCGTCGTCGTGATCTTGGGAGCCTTATCTTCATCGATATGCGCGACGCGAAGGTATCGTTCAGGTGTTCTTCGACCCAGATCGCGCAGATGCGTTGAAGCTGGCTTCTGAGCTGCGTAATGAGTTCTGCATTCAGGTCACCGGCACCGTACGTGCGCGTGACGAGAAAAACGTTAACGCAGACATGGCGACCGGCGCAATTGAAGTGCTGGCGTCGGATCTGGTTATCATCAACCGTGCTGAAGCGCTGCCGCTGGACTCCAACCACGTCAACACTGAAGAAGCGCGTCTGAAATACCGCTATCTGGACCTGCGTCGTCCGGAAATGGCTCAGCGCCTGAAAACCCGTGCGAAAATCACCAGCCTGGTGCGTCGTTTTATGGATGACCACGGTTTCCTCGACATCGAAACCCCGATGCTGACCAAAGCCACGCCGGAAGGCGCGCGCGACTACCTGGTTCCATCCCGTGTACACAAAGGCAAATTCTACGCGCTGCCACAGTCTCCTCAGCTGTTCAAACAGCTGCTGATGATGTCCGGCTTCGATCGCTACTATCAGATTGTAAAATGCTTCCGCGACGAAGACCTGCGTGCTGATCGTCAGCCAGAATTTACCCAGATCGATGTGGAAACCTCCTTCATGACGGCCGAGCAGGTGCGTGAAGTGATGGAAGCCCTGGTGCGCAGTCTGTGGAATGACGTGAAAGGCGTGGAACTGGGTGATTTCCCCATCATGACCTTCGCTGAAGCTGAACGTCGCTACGGCTCTGACAAACCAGACCTGCGTAACCCGATGGAGCTGGTGGACGTTGCAGACCTGGTGAAATCCGTTGAGTTCGCGGTATTTGCCGGCCCGGCTAACGATCCAAAAGGTCGCGTGGCTGCCCTGCGTGTACCGGGCGGTGCGGCGCTGAGCCGTAAGCAGATTGACGATTACGGCAACTTCATCAAGATCTACGGCGCGAAAGGTCTGGCCTATATTAAAGTGACCGAACGTGCGAAAGGTCTGGAAGGCATTACCAGCCCGGTGGCGAAATTCCTGAACGCGGAAATCGTGGAAGCGATCCTCGAGCGCACCGGCGCACAGGATGGCGACATGATCTTCTTTGGCGCAGACAACAAGAAAATCGTTGCTGACGCGATGGGCGCGCTGCGTCTGAAGCTGGGTAAAGACCTGAGCCTGACGGACGAGAGCAAATGGGCTCCGCTGTGGGTAATCGACTTCCCAATGTTCGAAGACGACGGTGAAGGCGGCTTGACCGCAATGCACCACCCGTTCACCTCGCCAAAAGACATGACGGCGGCAGAGCTGAAAGCGGCACCGGAAGATGCGGTAGCAAACGCGTATGACATGGTTATCAACGGCTACGAAGTGGGTGGCGGTTCCGTGCGTATTCACAGCGGCGAAATGCAGCAAACCGTGTTTGGTATTCTGGGAATCAACGAGCACGAACAGCGCGAGAAATTCGGCTTCCTGCTGGACGCCTGAAATATGGTACGCCGCCACACGCGGGTCTGGCATTCGGTCTTGACCGTCTGACCATGCTGCTGACCGGCACCGACAACATTCGTGATGTTATCGCCTTCCCGAAAACCACGGCTGCGGCCTGTCTGATGACGGAAGCTCCAAGCTTTGCCAACCCGGCCGCGCTGGCTGAGCTGGGCATTCAGGTGCTTTCGAAAGCTTCAAAAGAGATTTCGGAGAACGAATAATATGCAGTATAAGCGTCCCGTTTCGGTTCTGGTTGTCATTTATGCAGAAGATACGAAACGGGTGCTGATGTTGCAGCGGCGCGATGACCCTGATTTCTGGCAGTCGGTTACCGGCAGCCTGGAAGAGGGGGAGACCGCGTCGCAGGCCGCCGCGCGCGAAGTAAAGGAAGAGGTCACCATTGACGTTGCTTGCGAGCAACTGACCCTGAAGGACTGTCAGCGCACGGTGGAGTTTGAAATTTTTAGCCATTTACGTCATCGCTATGCGCCGGGTATTGAGCGCAATACGGAATCGTGGTTCTGTCTCGCGCTCCCCCATGAACGGGAGATCGTGTTTACCGAACACCTGACCTACCGCTGGTGGATGCGGCGGATGCCGCTGCACTGACCAAATCGTGGAGCAACCGGCAGGCGATTGAAGAATTTGTAATTAACGTAGCCTGAAAAGGCGCGCTCTTTGAGGAAATTTTTATGGCAGGTCATAGTAAGTGGGCCAACACCAAACACCGCAAAGCGGCACAGGATGCCAAGCGCGGTAAGATCTTCACCAAAATTATTCGTGAGCTGGTTACAGCGGCACGTCTGGGCGGCGGCGATGCGGCGTCTAACCCGCGTCTGCGCGCGGCAGTGGATAAAGCCCTGTCCAACAACATGACGCGTGACACCCTGAACCGTGCTATCGCACGTGGCGTAGGCGGTGATGAAGACGCGAACATGGAAACCATCATTTATGAAGGTTACGGTCCTGGCGGTACGGCGGTGATGGTTGAATGTCTGTCCGACAACCGTAACCGTACCGTAGCGGAAGTGCGTCATGCCTTCAGCAAATGCGGTGGTAACCTGGGCACTGACGGCTCCGTGGCCTATCTGTTCAGCAAAAAAGGCGTCATCTCCTTCGAGAAAGGCGACGAAGACGTAATCATGGAGCGGCGCTGGAAGCCGGTGCAGAAGACGTTGTGACCTATGATGATGGCGCAATCGACGTCTACACCGCGTGGGAAGAGATGGGCGCAGTACGTGACGCGCTGGAAGCGGCGGGTCTGAAAGCAGACAACGCTGAAGTTTCCATGATCCGTCAACCAAAGCGGACATGGATGCAGAAACGGCACCTAAACTGCTGCGTCTGATCGACATGCTCGAAGACTGCGACGACGTGCAGGAAGTGTATCATAACGGTGAAATCTCTGATGAGGTTGCAGCGACTCTCTGATGAGAGCGTATAAACCGTTTACGGGAGACGCGTGATGTCGATTATCCTCGGGATTCGACCCCGGCTCGCGCGTCACCGGTTATGGCGTCATCCGGCAGGTAGGGCGCCAGTTAACCTACCTTGCAGCGGCTGTATTCGGACCAAAGTGGACGATCTGCCGTCGCGCCTGAAACTAATCTATGCTGGCGTGTCGGAGATCATCACCCAGTTTCAGCCCGACTTTTTTGCCATCGAGCAGGTCTTTATGGCGAAAAACGCCGATTCAGCGTTAAAACTGGGTCAGGCACGGGGCGTCGCCATCGTTGCGGCGGTGAATCAGGATCTTCCGGTGTTCGAATACGCAGCCAGACAGGTCAAACAGACCGTCGTGGGGATTGGTAGCGCGGAGAAAAGTCAGGTGCAGCATATGGTGCGCACGCTCCTGAAGCTTCCCGCGAACCCGCAGGCAGACGCCGCCGATGCGCTGGCGATAGCCATTACCCACTGTCATATAAGCCAGAACGCGGCTCAGATGAGCGAATCGCGGCTTAATCTGGCGCGAGGCAGGTTACGATAATGACAAATCAGGCTGGATGTTTATCCAGCCTTTTTTATTATGTCGGCAGTTAATTTCTTCCAGAACGCAGGAGCGTCACGTGATAGGCAGACTCAGAGGCATCATCATTGAAAAACAACCCCCGTTAGTGCTGCTGGAAGTCGGTGGCGTGGGCTATGAAGTCCATATGCCGATGACCTGCTTCTATGAGTTGCCGGACGCGGGCAAAGAGGCGATTGTCTTTACCCAGTTTGTGGTGCGTGAAGATGCCCAGTTGCTGTATGGCTTCAACAACAAACAGGAACGGATGCTGTTTCGCGAGCTGATCAAAACCAACGGCGTCGGGCCGAAGCTGGCGCTGGCTATTTTGTCCGGCATGTCCGCTCCGCAGTTCGTCAATGCCGTTGAGCGCGAAGATCCTGCTGCGCTGATTAACTCCCGGGTATTGGCAAGAAAACCGCGGAGCGTCTGATTGTCGAGATGAAAGACCGCTTTAAAGGTCTGCATGGCGATCTGTTTACGCCAGCCGCTGATCTGGTGCTTACCTCGCCGGGCGCGCAAGCCTCTGACGATGCTGAACAGGAAGCGGTTGCTGCGCTGGTGGCGCTGGGATATAAACCTCAGGAGGCCAGCCGGATGGTGAGCAAAATTGCCAAACCGGATGCCAGCAGTGAAACCCTGATTCGTGAAGCGCTACGCGCGGCATTGTGAGGTAAAGGATGATTGAAGCAGATCGCCTGGTATCGGCAGGCACCCTTCAGGCAGAAGACGTGGTGGATCGCGCCATCCGCCCGAAACTGCTTGATGAGTATATTGGCCAGCCGCAGGTTCGTTCTCAGATGGAGATCTTCATCCAGGCGGCAAAACTGCGCGGCGATGCACTCGATCACCTGCTCATTTTTGGCCCCCCCGGTCTGGGGAAAACCACGCTGGCGAACATTGTCGCCAATGAAATGGGCGTTAACCTGCGCACAACTTCTGGCCCGGTGCTGGAAAAAGCGGGCGATCTGGCGGCAATGTTGACCAACCTTGAACCGCATGACGTGCTGTTTATCGATGAGATCCACCGCTTGTCGCCGGTCGTGGAAGAGGTGCTCTATCCGGCGATGGAAGATTACCAGCTGGACATCATGATCGGTGAAGGTCCGGCAGCACGTTCCATCAAAATCGATCTGCCTCCGTTTACCCTGATTGGCGCGACGACGCGCGCCGGGTCATTGACCTCTCCGCTTCGCGATCGTTTTGGTATCGTTCAGCGTCTGGAGTTCTATCAGGTTGCGGATCTTCAGCATATCGTTGGCCGCAGTGCCCGCTATATGGGGCTGGAGATGAGCGAGGAAGGGGCGTTTGAGGTAGCGAAGCGCTCCCGAGGGACGCCGCGTATTGCGAACCGCCTGTTGCGTCGTCAAGAAACCATCTTCTTGGCAGGTTTTCCACA
>ENA-OQHY01000465-OQHY01000465.1-human-gut-metagenome-genome-assembly--contig:-NODE-465-length-22827-cov-3.250617_pt1 | contig 22827 bp, 25 predicted proteins | sample MGYA00242570_ERZ504733 | MGnify/ENA primary metagenome ERZ504733 (study PRJEB26092, sample SAMD00036219) | human gut metagenome | host: Homo sapiens | study: EMG produced TPA metagenomics assembly of... | reverse complement strand
TGCGTTTGACCTTGCGGATATCGCGCCGCTGTTTGTCATCATCGGTGTTCTGATGGTTATGTTCGTAAAGAACAATCTGACGATCAGCCGTCTCGGCGAGGTTATCTTGGGATTTGGTATTCTGTTTATGGGTATCTCCGGTATCTCAGGAGCCCTGAACGAAGCAAAAGAGATTCCGGCAGTCGTAAATGCCCTCGGTTCCCTGACGAATCCGTTTCTTGCGTTCTTAGTCGGCTGGGTGGCTACCGCGATTCTGCAGAGTAACTCTGCAACGGTCGGAATCATCATGCTTCTTGCAAGAGAGGGCTTGATGGGACTTCCGATCTGCCTGTTTATGATGCTTGGATGCAACATCGGATGTACTATGTCTGCGATTCTTGCCAGCTTCGGCTGCAAAAAAGATGCAAAACGTGCGGCATGTGTCCACCTGCTGTTCAACATCTCCGGAACGATTGTCTGCTCCATTATTTTCCTGCTGTTTGGAAAACAGGTAGTTGACTTCTTTATGGGTATTTCCGGAAACGAAGCAGGCCGTATGATCGCAAATGCAAACTCGATCATCAAAGTATGCCAGGTACTCCTGATGCTGCCGTTTACCCCGCTTCTGGTGAAGGCAACGTACTTTATCATCCGCGGAAATGACGAGGAAGACAAAAAGTTCGAGCTTGCCTACATCAGCTCGAAACATGCGATGTCCCCGACGACTGCAGTTCTGCCAGGCTGTCCGTGAGATGGAGCGTATGGCACAGATGGCAGAGACAAATCTGATTCGCGCGATGAATACGCTGGTGACCCGCGATCAGAAAGAAATCGACGAGGTCTACCGTGTCGAGGAAAATATTAATTTCCTGAACAAAGAGATTACGAACTATCTGGTTCACTTAAATCAGGCATCGCTGCCGACATCAGACGTTATGCGCATCGGTGCGCTGTTCCATGTGGTCAATGATATCGAGCGGATTGGTGATCATGCCGAGAATGTCGCAGATTCTGCTGTGCAGATGACGAATGACAATGTGACCTTCAGCAAACAGGGCGAACTGGATCTTTCCGAGATGCTGGATATGGTATTAAAAATTCTCGATGAGTCGATCGAAATGTTTGCAAAGAATGATCTGCAGCACCTGCAGGAGATCATTGATATTGAAAATTCCATTGATCAGGAGGAGCGGGATCTGCAGCAGAAGCATGTAGAGCGTCTGACCCGCAACGAATGTACGCCGGAAGCCGGCATGATCTTCTCCGATCTTGTATCCGGACTCGAGCGTGTCGCGGACCATGCAACCAATATTGCATTCTCCATTCTGGATGAAGATCCGGAAGAGAAAGCAGCCCGCGAGGCAGTTGCAGGAGCAGAAAAATAAGAAATGGATTAAGAGAATAGGAGAAAGGCCCCGAAACATTGGAGTTATGTTTCGGGGCCTTTCTTTCATGCTTATGATGTTTTTTATTTATGGATTTCTTTCACGGGAGAGCGGGCAGTCAGATCGAAGGAGTAGCGGAGGTCAGGGTATTTCCACCCTCTGCAGAGCGGGATGAACCCGCATTCTGCTGGGAATCGCTCTGCTGATCATCTGAAGAGCTGGTGCTCGTTCCGAGGTCAGTGAGAAGGTCTTTGTCTCATAGGATCCGTTGTCTGGAACCTGTACTTCCACCTCGACGGTTTCGCCGGCAGAGTAATACTGCAGCAGGGATTTCAGCTCGCTGGTGGAGGTGATGGAATGTCCGTCAAAGCTGGTCAGAACGTATCCGGATTTCAGACCTGCATTTTCAGCGGCACCGCCGGAGGTTACTTCGGAGATATAGATGCCGGCCGGCATATTGTATGCCTGCTGGATCTGGCTGCTGACATCGAGGCATTTGATGCCGATCGTTCCCTGATCTTCTGCGGCAACCTTTGTTCTGGTCTGCTCATTCATCAGATTTTCAATGATATCGGAAACACGGGAGACCGGGATTGCATAGCCCATGCCCTCTACCTCTGTAGAAGCAAGTTTTGCGGAGTTGATACCGATGACCTCTCCGTTCATGTTCAGAAGAGCGCCGCCGCTGTTGCCAGGGTTGATGGCTGCATCGGTCTGTAAGTAGGTCTTTCCGGTTGTATCAGTGGAAGAAGTATCTGCCGTTGTTCCATCGGAGCTTCCGTCAGAAGAGGAATCGCTGTCGATCACACGGTTTGCAGCACTGATGATACCGGTCGTAACGGACTGGCCGTAGCCGAGTGCGTTGCCGATCGCAACGACCTGCTCGCCGACCTCAACGGAATCAGAATCGCCCATCGTGGCAACAGCGATGCTGCTCATCGTGTCATCCGGGATCTCGGAGAGCGGAACGGCGATGACGGCAAGATCGTTATCGGCATCGGTACCTTTGATATTTGCCTTGCAGACCTGATTGTTTACAAAACTAACAGAAAGAGTATCGGCATCTTCTACTACATGGTTATTGGTGACGATCAGAAGCTCGGTGTCATTCTTTCCGATGATGATACCGGAACCGCAGCTTGTGGTCTCCTCGGTCTGCGGAGTCTGAGCACCGTAACCGAACATGCTGAAGTAGTTCTGTACTTCCTGTACGGACTGGTTTGTGATGGAGACGATCGACGGCATTGCGTTTTTCGCAATCGTGGAAACATCCATCGTTCCGGTGGAAGTGGAGCTTGAGGATGTGGCAGCGGCTTTTAAGAGGCTGCTGTTGGAAGTCGTCTGCTGTGCAGTGGTTGTTGTTGCAGTGGCTGTCGTGCTTCCGGCAAAGTGGTTGACTGCCTGGAAGGTACCGCCGGCAACACCGCCGAACAGAACTGCGCTTAAGGCGATGGCTCCGATTTTTTTTGCAAGCTTAGCAGCTTTTTTGTTTTTGGAAGAAGGTTTCTTTCCGTTGAAGCTGTTCTGCTCTGCTGCCATCATGTTCTCATTATTGGTTTCGTTTTCGTTATTGTAGTTGTTTCTGTAGTCCATCATAATAAATGCTTCCTTTCTGGTATCTGTATTTTAAACTGTGTTCCGGAATCGGCTTCCGGTTTTGTTTGCTTCCTTTTTTGTTTCTATGCTTTGCAGTATAATGGGAATCTGTGATGGAAATGTAGTAAAAATGTGAAAAAAATAAGTTCTCTGGAAAAGAGAAAAGTGCTACAATAAGAAACAGAAAAATGATCAGGAAATGAGGAAGTAAGATTGAAAATGAGAAGTAGAGGGTATCCATTACCTTAATCGCATCACAAACAAGCCATCTTTCGGTGGCTGTTTTAAAAATTGAATATCGTATACACTAAGGCTATGCAGTTGCTGACTTGATTTTATAACCTTGATTTCTGGCGATCATGAGTGCCTGCTCTACGGTAATTTCACGATCCACAGGTGGTAAATCAGATTTTCGATAAAGTTCAGCATTATAGTTTTCTCCGTTCTTTAATATGTGGTATAATGCGGTAAGAAGCATTCTTGCTATCGCAATGATTGCTTTCTTGTGACCGCGACGTTTTTTGATACGGAGATAGCGGTTGCGAATTTCAGGATGCTTATTACTTTTAACAACAGCGTTTGCACACTGTACTAAAAGAGGTTTGATGTAGCATCCGGCCTTGGAAACCCGGACAGATTTTTTCTTCCCTGCACTTTCATTGTTGGTCGGAGTAAGGCCAGCCCATGAACACAAGTGTTTCGCCGAAGGAAAAGCCTCCATATTGGTACCAATTTCGGAAATAATTCCGATGGCAGTGAAATCACTGCTGATACCAGGAGCGGTTTGAAGAATGGCAAGTTCCTGCTGATAGGGAGTGGCGAGCGCAAGAATGAGTTCTTCAAGCTCTGCTTTCCGAGCTTCAAGGTTTTCATAATGAGCTTTGATTACTTTGAGCTTACCTGCCTGTTCCGGAGTGATATATCCGTCAATGGCATCACGAAGTTCAGGAAGTTTCTTTTTTAAACTTTTGAAACAAGAGGTTCAAGGTCAAAGGAAGTATCTGCGGGATCTTCCAAAATCTTATCCAGTATCGCCTGAGCAGATTTGCCGAAGGTGTCCGAGACAACGTTTCCCAACTGGATATTGGAAACCGTGAGACAGTTCTGCAAACGATTCTTTTCACTTGATTTGAAGCAGGTCAGTTTGAAACGGTAGCGCATAAGGTCACGAAGCTGGCGGATGTCAGCGGGTGGCATAAAGCTTCCGGCAACAAGATCATGCTTAAACAGGTCAGCAATCCATTTGGCATCTTTCTTGTCAGTTTTCTTTCCACGGATAGCCTTAACGTATTTCGGATGGGCAAGGACAATCGAACAATCTTTTTCCAAGATGTTATAAACAGGAATCCAGTATTTACCGGTGGATTCCATACAGACATCCTTGCAATTCCTGTCGAGTAGCCATTGTAACAAAGTTTTCAGACCGCTCGTGTAGGTCGAAAACCGGTGGCTCTCGTAAGAAGTGACACCTTTATCGTTCGTAGAAGCGATGCAGGCGACTACAAAAGTCTTGTGGACATCAATGCCACAACAGATTTTGTACACGATTTTTAAAGCCATAGGGACTCCTTTCAGAACCGGGAGGTTCGCTAAAGATTATAGGGAGAGACGGGGCATTGACTGAACGCCTAAGCCATAAACGAGAATGTTTATACAAAGATAAGATTACGTGCTTGAAGTCACACTTATTTGTGCTTGAAAAGGCGAACTACACATATAATAATGCGGTCATCCGGCAAGCCGGACAGCCCACTCACCTCTCCGTGATTTGTAGTATACCGAGTTCCCTACAAGAAGAATTATAAAGAAAAAATGAGCTCAGGGAAACATTTTCATAACGTTTTGTGCCTGAGCGAAGCGAAAGGAATGGATATAATAATGAATAGAGGAATAACACAGAAACAGTATCTGGGGTTGGTCCCGCCGACGGAGGAGGACGCCCGCTCCAGCCAGATGCGGATACTGGATGCATTAAAAGAGAAAGGAATCACCGCATCATTTACCCTTCCAGCGCTGCAGAAACTGTATCCCATCTGCGATGAGGCAGACTATAACATAACGGTTTCCCTCGCATGGAATGGAAGCATCTGGCAGGTGGTTGATCTGGAAGCGGGCGATACAGCAGCAGAGCATTACGCTATGCCGCTGATCTTGGAAGTACGACCGTCGTTGTGCGCCTGGTAAACTGCAGCGACGGTACTGTGCTTGCCGAGGAGAGCGAATACAACCGCCAGACTGCCTATGGAACCGATATTCTGACGAGAATCTTTGCCTGTAAGGATAAACCGGAGGTACTGCAGGACATCCGTGCGTGTACGATGGAGACATTTACACTGCTCTTTGAAAAACTTCGCCAAAAGACAGGAATTGCGCCGTCGGATGTTCTCTCAATGGTCGTATCCGGCAACACAACGATGATCCATTTCCTGCTGGGACTGGATCCGTTCTGCGTCTTTTCATCCCCGTACGCCGTGCGCGCAGACCGCGTCGGATTCCTTCCGGCGAAAGAGATGGGATTTCCCATGAAGGGATGTGTCTACTGCGTGCCGGGAAAATCCAATTACCTGGGCGGTGATATATTAAGCGGTATGATCGCAACGGAACTCTATAAAAAAGAAACGATCAGCGTTTTTTTTGATATCGGAACGAACGGCGAGCTTGTCGTCGGAAACCGGGAATTTCTGCTCTGCGGCGCAGGCGCTGCCGGTCCGGCGCTCGAGGGCGGCGTGGTCAAAACCGGCATGCGAGCTGCAGAAGGCGCTGTTGATACGGTAAAAATAGAAGACGGGAAAATCCAGTGCCATGTAATCGGAGAGGGTAAGCCAAAGGGCATCTGCGGTTCCGGCATTATCGATCTGCTCGCGGAATTATTCCTAAATGGCTGGATCAACCTGTTCGGTACCCTGCAGCCGGAGCGGTCCGAAAAGATCAAGGAAGACCCGGAGACGGGAGAGTGGTGCGTTGAATATAGTGAAGGGCTGTGCTTCTATCAGAGTGATATCGCCGAATTCCTTCGTACAAAGTCAGCGGCCTACACGATGGTTGAGTACATGATGCGTGAATCCGGCATTTCCATGGAAGAAATTGACCGGTTTTACGCGGCTGGTGCATTTGGAAAGCACGTTTCAAAGGAATCCGCCATCACGATCGGCATGTACCCGGATATGGACCGCAGCCGCCTGATCTGCGCCGGAAATACGTCGCTTGCGGGAGCAGAAAAAATCCTGCTGGATCGGACCTGCATCGACGATATTGACCGCATTCTGGACGAGATGGTCTACATCCAGTTCGGCCAGGTCGCCGCTTTCATCTCTATGATGGAAGGCCCAGGCAATCCCACACACGGATCTGGAGCTGTTTCCGAGTGTACAGAAGAAGCTCGAAGAAAAACAAAAAGAGAAATAATGGCAATTGCTTGACCGCAGTCGAATTGTGTCATATACTTACTATTGATAATGAGAATCAATAAGGAGTGAAATATATGACACTGAAAGAACTGCCGATCGGCAAAACAGCGACCGTCCGCACGGTAGGAGGAGAGGGCGCGCTGCGGCAGCACTTCCTAGATATGGGAATCATTCCGGGGGCGGAAGTGACGATGGTAAAGTATGCACCGATGGGAGACCCTGTGGAAGTGCGGATTCACAGCTATGAACTGACACTCCGCCTCGCCGATGCCGGACGGATTGCCATTGATGAGATGCGGGACGCTGTAAAAGAAAAAGAGCAGCCGGATGCGAAAGCAATTCCGCATCCCGGCTTTGGAGAGGGCGGAAAGTACCACAATAAGGCAGAGGAGCATCCGCTGCCGGAAGGAGAGCTGTTGTCCTTTGCGCTGGCCGGAAACCAGAACTGCGGCAAGACCACCCTGTTCAACCAATTAACGGGATCCAACCAGCACGTCGGAAACTTCCCCGGCGTGACCGTAGACCGGAAGGACGGTGAAATCCGCGGCCAGAAAAACACGCTGGTCACCGATCTTCCCGGCATTTATTCGATGTCGCCGTATTCAAGCGAAGAGATCGTCACCCGGAATTTCGTTCTGAACGAGCATCCGCGCGGCATCATCAATATTGTAGATGCGACAAATATCGAACGAAACCTGTATCTGACGATGCAGCTGATGGAACTCGACGTTCCGATGGTACTGGCCCTCAACATGATGGATGAGGTACGCGAAAACGGCGGTTCTGTGCTCGTGAACCAGATGGAAGAGAGACTTGGCATCCCGGTTATCCCGATTTCCGCTGCAAAAAACGAGGGAATCGATGAACTGGTTGCCCATGCTGTCCATGTGGCCAAATACCAGGAAAAACCGGGCAGAAAGGACTTCTGTGAGGCGAATGACCACGGCGGTGCCGTCCACCGTGCGTTGCATGCGATCATGCATCTGATCGAGGATCACGCCGCAAGGGCGGATATTCCGGTGCGGTTTGCGGCGAGCAAGCTGGCAGAGGGCGATGCGCTGATCCTGGAGCAGCTGGCCCTCGATGAAAACGAGAAAGAGATGCTCGAGCATATCGTCTGTCAGATGGAGACGGAGCGCGGCCTGGACCGCGCGGCGGCGATTGCGGATATGCGTTTTAATTTTATTGAAAAAGTCTGCCGTGAGACCGTGGTAAAACCAAAAGAGAGCCGCGAGCATGTGCGGAGCACAAAAATTGACCGTGTGCTGACCGGAAAATATACGGCTCTGCCATGTTTTGCCGGGATTATGGCGGCTGTCTTTTTCCTGACCTTCCATGTGATCGGAGCATCGCTGCAGAGTGTGCTGGAGGTTCTGATCGGAAAACTGACCGAGCTCGTGGACAGCGCCATGACAGCATGGGGCGTCAATCCGGTGCTTCATTCCCTTGTGATTGACGGTATTTTTAACGGCGTCGGAAGTGTCTTAAGCTTCCTTCCGATCATCGTCACCCTGTTTTTCTTCCTGTCCATTCTGGAAGACAGCGGCTATATGGCGCGCGTGGCATTTGTGATGGATAAGCTGCTCCGGAAAATCGGCCTCTCCGGCCGCAGTATCGTGCCGATGCTGGTCGGTTTTGGCTGTACCGTGCCGGGCGTCATGGCGAGCCGCACCCTGCCTTCCGAGCGTGACCGGAAAATGACGATCCTATTAACTCCGTTTATGAGCTGTTCGGCAAAACTTCCGATTTACGCGTTCTTTACCGCCGCATTCTTCCCGAAATACAGTGCCCTTGTGATGGTTCTTCTGTATTTCGTGGTATCTTCATGGCTGTCCTGATGGCGATGCTGATGCAGGGAACTTTATTCCAGGGGGAAGCCGTTCCGTTTGTCATGGAGCTTCCAAACTACCGCATGCCGGGGGCAAAAAATGTCGGACAGCTTTTGTGGGATAAGGCAAAAGACTTCCTGCAGCGGGCATTCACCGTCATTTTTGTTGCCACGATTGTGATCTGGTTTTTACAGACCTTTGGAACGCATCTCAATGTCGTGGAGGACTCCAAGGACAGCATTCTCGCCGTTGTCTCCGGCCGTCTCGCCCCGGTTTTTCGGCCGCTTGGATTTGGAGACTGGAGAGTATCGACCGCCCTTCTAACCGGATTTATGGCAAAGGAGAGTGTCGTCTCCACACTTTCCGTACTGTTCGGCACGACCGCGCAGCTGACCGAAATTCTGACACCGGTTTCCGCATTAAGCCTTCTGGTTTTCTGCCTCCTCTATACGCCGTGTGTGGCGGCAGTCGCTTCCATCAAGCGGGAGCTTGGCGGCAGATGGGGCAGCCGGTGTTGTCGTTTCCCAGTGTGTGATCGCCTGGCTGGCAGCTTTTGTCGTACATGGCTTTGCACTGCTGTTTGGCATGTAAAAAAGAACATTAAATAAGAAAAGCTCTGCAGAACAGAAAATGCAAAATTCTGATCTGCAGAGCTTTTGATATATGGCTGGTAAAAAAATGCCGGTTTTAAATTTTTCGTATCACATGCTTTAAAATTCCTGTTTTGTAGAGCAGAAAGATCGAGCAGTCCATAAACAGATGGGCAAGAAAGGTGCTCAAAATGACACCATTTGATTTCAGCAGAAAGCCGACATGGAACCCATACCAGCACACGAAACCGGAGTAGGCGCTCATGATGACAAGAAGCGGTAGATTTTCCAACACGCCCCGCATCGTTTCAAGAAAACTCTTGACCGTAAAGTCGAAATACAGGAAGCGGCCGACCGTCAGTGTCAGGAAATAGAGAATCAGGCCGTCGTAATTCGTGTCCTCGTAGATAAAGCGGATGTACAGAAGAATCAGTACAATATAGAAGACCGAAATCAGCCGCACCGACGCCTTCTGCTCCGGGTCAAGGTGCGTGAGCTTTACCAGAACCACATCGAGCCAGCTCGTCAGAAAGACGGAGAGCACGATAAAGACAAGAAGCACCACATCCTGATATTTCTCCCAGTACATCGAAATCTGCGGCAGACGCTCATCGATAATGTAATAGAGGGAGAGGAAGAGAAGAATCGAAGTGCCGGAGAAAACCAGCTCATAAAAGCTTTCCACAATCTGATACTGCCTGCGCTGGTGTTTCTTCCGGCGTATTTTTTTCGCTTTTTCCTCTGTCTCCTCTTTTAGCTGCCGCTGAATCTGCAATTTTGCAATCAGAAGCACAAGGGCAAGCACCAGAATCAGACCGAGCAGTGAGACAAGCAGAAAACTGCCCACATTGGCGGGATCAAAATAGTGAAGAATATAGTATCGTTTCAAATAAAATCACCTCTTCTGGAAATTCTTTTTTGATTTCTCTTCACTTTAGTACCAAATCCGGAAAAAGTAAAGTACAAAAATGAGAACAGAAAGAAAGTGTCTGATAAAAAATGACCGAAATGGAGAGAATAAAGTGATCAATGCGTGACAGGGAAGAAAAGATGACGATCAGTCAAAGTCGGTCAAAACAGGGCGATAAACCGGGAAAATCCGTCACAAAACTCTAAACTTATGCAAATGTGATAAAAAGAGAAGGGAAAATTCATGAAATATTAATGATTGATTTTGAATGAATATGACGATATGATAATCTTATCAAAGCAAACACGATCAAAATAAAGCAGGAGGGAAATATGATTTACACAGTGACATTCAATCCGTCTCTGGACTACATTGTATCGGTGGAAGACTTCAAGCTCGGCCTTACCAACCGCACAAGCTCCGAGCTGATGCTTCCGGGCGGAAAAGGAATCAACGTATCGACCGTACTTGGAAACCTTGGAATTGAGAGCACAGCGCTCGGATTTCTGGCAGGCTTTACCGGAAAAGAAATCGCGGGACGGCTCGACCAGATGGGAATTAAAAACGGCTGCATCTGGCTGGAAGAAGGATATTCCCGCATCAACGTCAAATTAAAGAGCATTGACGGAACTGAGATCAACGGACAGGGACCCGAAATCCCGGAGAAAAAAGTGGAAGAGCTGATGAAACAGCTTTCCGCACTCGGCGAGGGCGACGTTCTCTTCCTCGCAGGCAGCATCCCGTCATCCATGGCAGATGATGCCTATCAGAAAATTATGGAAATGCTCGACAGCAAGGGCATCCGCATCGTCGTAGACGCGACCCGTGATCTGCTGATGAAGGTTCTGCCGTACCACCCGTTCCTCATCAAACCGAACAATCACGAACTCGGCGAGATTTTCGGTGTGGAATTAAAGACAAGAGAGTCGGTTGTTCCGTATGCAAAACAGCTGCAGAAAAAGGCGCACAGAACGTTCTGGTTTCCATGGCAGGCGAAGGAGCCGTTCTCGTTGCCGCATCCGGTGAGGTCTTTGAAGCTCCGGCCCCGAAAGGAAAGCTTATCAACGGCGTCGGCGCAGGAGACTCGATGGTAGCCGGATTCATGGCAGGCTACATGGAAAAAGAAGATTACCTCCATGCGTTCCATATGGGAATCGCAGCGGGAAGTGCAAGTGCTTTTTCTGAAAACCTTGCAACCCGGGAGGAAATTGCATCTGTCTACGAACAGATTACAAAATAAAAGGGAGGACGTCTCATGAGAATCACAGAGTTGCTGGACATCCGCAGTATTGCGCTGGATGCCGCACCGAAAAGCAAACAGGAAACGCTTGACGCAGCCGTAGCGCTGATGGTCAAAAGCGGAAAGATCACAGACGAAGATGCGTACCGTGCACAGGTTTACGCAAGAGAAGAAGAGAGCACCACAGGAATCGGAGAGGGAATTGCGATTCCGCACGGAAAATGTGATGCAGTAAACAAACCGGGCCTTGCAGCCATGGTGATCCCGAACGGCGTTGATTTTGATTCTCTCGATGGAGAGCCGGTCACCCTGCTGTTCCTCATCGCAGCGCCGAACACAAAAGACAACGTTCACCTCGATGTCTTAAGTAAACTTTCCATGATGCTGATGGATGAAGAGTTCACCAAGAGCCTTCGAAACGCAAGGACACCGGAAGAGTTCCTTGCCATTATCGACCGCGCCGATGAAGAGAAAAAGAGCGTAGATGAGCGTCTTGCAGAGCCGGTGGAAGCAAAAGAAAATCAGGTGAAGATTCTCGCCGTTACTTCCTGCCCGACCGGTATTGCCCACACTTACATGGCAGCCGAGGGAATCGAGAAAGCAGCGAAAGCAAAAGGATGCTTCGTAAAAGTCGAGACACGAGGCTCCGGCGGAGCGAAAAACGTGCTGACTGCACAGGAAATCGCCGATGCGGACTGCATCATCGTTGCAGCCGACGCACAGGTTCCGATGGATCGTTTCGACGGAAAGAAAGTCATTCAGCGCCAGGTATCCGACGGTATCAGCAAAGCAGATGAGCTGATCGAGCTTGCGATGTCCGGAAACGCACCGGTTTACAAGAGCGGCAATGCGCAGACAGCCGCAGCAAGCACGAAGAAGAACAGCGGCGGTATCGGCCACCAGCTGTACACCCAGCTGATGAATGGTGTTTCCCATATGCTTCCGTTCGTTGTCGGCGGCGGTATTCTGATCGCAATCGCATTCCTGATCGACGGACTTCTTGTTGATATGAACTCCCTTGATGCCGCAGCCAGATCAAACTTCGGTACGATTACCCCGGCTGCAGCGATGTTCAAACAGATCGGCGGCGTGGCATTCGGCTTCATGCTCCCGGTTCTTGCAGGCTACATCGCCATGGCAATCGGCGACCGGCCGGCACTTGCCCTTGGTTTTGTCGGCGGTATGATGGCATCGAGCGGAACCTCCGGTTTCCTTGGAGCACTCGTTGCCGGTTTTGCAGCAGGCTACATTATCCTTGGCCTCCGCAAAGCATGTGAGAAACTTCCGGAAGCACTCGAAAAGATTGCGCCGGTTCTGATTTACCCGGTAGTCGGCATCCTTGCGATGGGACTTCTGATGCTCTTCATTGTAGAGCCGATCATGGGAACCGTCAACACGGTACTGAACAATGGTCTTGCTCCATGGGCGGATCCAGCAAGCTGATCCTTGGCATGATCCTCGGCGGCATGATGGCCATCGACATGGGCGGCCCGTTCAACAAAGCAGCTTACGTATTCGGAACAGCAGCCATCGCAGCAGGAAACTACGACATTATGGCATCCGTTATGATCGGCGGTATGGTTCCTCCGTGTGCGATTGCACTTGCAACCCTGCTGTTCAAAGATAAATTTACAAAAGAAGAAAGAGAATCCGGTCCGACCAACTTCATCATGGGACTCGCCTTCATCACTGAGGGTGCGATTCCATTCGCAGCAGCAGACCCGATCCACGTTCTTCCGGCCTGCATCATCGGCTCTGGCCTCGCAGGTGCGCTCTCCATGGCATTTGGCTGTACCTTAATGGCACCGCACGGCGGCATCTTCGTTGTACCGGTTATGGGAAATGCGCTGCTTTATCTGGTGGCAGTTGTCATCGGAACAGTGGTATCCGCAGTTCTGCTTGGAGTTTTAAAGAAAAAAGTTGCATAAAAGAGTAGAAAAAAGGCAGAAAACAAAGTAAAATAAAAATATCAAAGATCCTATGGGAGGAAAAAATCATGAAAGAATTTAAGTATGTTGTAACAGATCCAGAAGGAATCCACGCTCGTCCGGCAGGAATGCTGGTAAAAGCAGTCAAAGAATTTTCCTGTGATATCAAGATCGCAAAAGACGGAAAAGCCATGAACTGCAAAGCCATCTTCGGCATCATGGGACTGGCTGTAAAACAGGGCGAAGAAGTTACCCTGACCTTCGATGGAGCAGATGAAGATGCTGCATACGAAGCAATCAGCAATTTCATGAAAGAGAACTTGTAATTCTACAGAGCCATGCGGAATGGAAGAAAAAAGTGCGAATCATGCTTGCATGAATGAGTGCTTTTTTCTGGAATTCCATATGGCGAGAAGCCACATCGAAATGGAGCGTAAGCGGAATTGAGATGGGGCTCTGGAGAATTACAATATAGTAATCGGCAGGAGCGTGTTTGAAAAACTTTCTGAAACTAAGAAATCCTTTTTAAACACGCTCCGGCTGTCTGGACAGAAAATTCGGATATCGAGAACAAAGGTGGAGAAAACTTATGCAGATTTATCAGGGAAAAAGCGTATTTTCCGGCATTGCGATCGGAAAGATCCGCGTATACAAAAAGAATGAGCGTCAGGTAAAACGTGTGAAAGTAGAAAATCCGGATGCGGAGATGGCACGGTTTGAGGAAGCAAAGGCAAAAGGAATCGCACAGCTTGGCGTTCTGTATGAAAAAGCATGCAAAGAGGTTGGCGAGGCCAATGCAGCGATCTTCGAGGTACATCAGATGATGATGGAGGACGACGGCTACAACGAGTCCGTCGAGAATATTATCAAGAGCCAGGGCGTCAACGCTGAGTATGCCGTTGCAACGACAGGCGACAACTTTGCGCAGATGTTTTCTGCCATGGACGATGATTACATGAGAGAGCGCGCGGCAGACGTAAAGGATATTTCCGAGCGTCTGATCTCCATCTTAAACGGAGACGACACCGACGCATCCTTAAACGACGAACCGGCGATCATCGTGGCAGATGACCTTGCGCCGTCTGAGACGGTACAGATGGATAAGGACAAAGTTCTTTCTTTTGTTACCGTACACGGTTCTTTAAATTCCCACACCGCTATCCTTGCAAGAACCATGGCGATTCCGGCACTGGTCGGAACACCGCTTCCGCTGGATGAGAGCGTAGACGGAAAGCTCGGCATCGTGGACGGATCCGATGGAACCATCTATGTTGATCCGGACGAGGAGACTCTTGCTGCCATGCAGAAGCGTCGCACCGAGGAGGAGGAAAAGAAAAAACTGCTCCTCACCTTAAAGGGAAAAGAAAATATTACACTGGACGGACAGAAAATTCTGCTGTATGCTAATATTGGAAACATCAAAGACCTTGCGGCTGTCATGCAGAACGACGCGGGCGCATCGGCCTGTTCCGAAGCGAGTTTATCTATCTTGAGCAGGATCACTATCCAACAGAGGAGGAGCAGTTCCGTATCTACAAACAGGCAGCAGAGACGATGGCGGGAAAACGCGTCATCATCCGTACCCTCGATATCGGTGCCGATAAACAGTGCGATTATTTCGAGATGGAAAAAGAGGAGAACCCGGCACTTGGCTGCCGTGCGATCCGCATCTGCCTGACGCGGCCGGAGATCTTCAAGACACAGCTTCGCGCGCTGTTCCGCGCAAGCGCATATGGAAAAATTGCCATTATGTATCCAATGATCACAAGTGTCGGCGAGGTTCGCCAGATCAAAGCGATTGTGGAGGAAGTAAAAGCTTCTCTCGCTGAGCAGGGCATTGAGTACGGAAATCCAGAGCAGGGTATCATGATCGAGACCCCGGCGGCTGCCATCATCAGCGATGAGCTGGCAAAAGAGGTTGATTTCTTCAGTATCGGAACGAACGACCTCAGTCAGTACACCCTCGCGATCGACCGCCAGAACACAAAGCTGGATCCGTTCTTTGATCCGCATCACCCGGCGATCCTGCGCATGATTCAGATGGTTGTGGAGAATGCACACAAAGCCGGCATCTGGGCCGGTATCTGCGGCGAACTCGGCGCTGACCAGGAGCTGACAAAAGAGTTCCTTGCGATGGGCGTAGATGAACTTTCCGTTTCTCCGGGAAGCATCCTTCCGCTCCGCAAGATCATTCTGGAAACAAACGTGGCAGAATATAAGGCAGGAAAGAAATGTTAACACAGCAGAGACATGAGATAATTTTGAAACTGTTAAAAGAAAAGGGAAGCATCACCGTGACGGAAGTCCGGGATCTTCTCGATACATCGGAGTCCACGGTACGCCGCGATATCACAGCGCTCGACAAGGAGGGCAAGCTGGAAAAGGTATTCGGCGGCGCCGTGGAAGCCGGCCAGAAGGTGACGGCACACGAGTACACCGTTGCACAGAAAAATGAGCTGAACTGCGATGCCAAACGGAAAATCGCAGAATATGCGGCATCCCTCATCGAGCCGGACGATTTCGTCTTTCTCGACGCGGGAACGACAACGGCGCATATGATCGATTTCATCCGGGCAACCTCCGCCGTTTTCGTGACAAACGCCGTTGACCACGCACGGCGGCTGGCATCACGCGGTTTAAGGTCATTCTGGTAGGCGGCGAGCTCAAAAGCTCCACAGAAGCCGTCGTCGGAAACCAGGCAATCCGCACGATTCAGGAATACCACTTCACCAAAGGCTTTTTCGGCACCAACGGTGTCACAAGAAGAAGCGGCTGCACAACGCCGGATGTCAATGAAGCAGTAATCAAAAAGACCGCCATGGAGCAGTGCCGCCAGTGCTACGTCCTCTGTGACGCAAGCAAATTTAACAGCATCAGTTCCGTTACCTTCGCAGACTTTGAAAAACCGATTTTTATCACGGACCGGAAAGTTCCCGGGTATGAGAAGAGCAAACATATCATCGTATGCGAGACGGAGCGAAAATAAAAAGCCAACATCTTACACGCACATAAATTGCAAAGCGCCCCGGCCCTGCAGATCATTTGGATGCAGGACCGGGGCGCCGTTTACAGACTTATTCTTTGATTTCCGCCAGCGTTACATCTGGATGATGATACTGCGGACGATGTTTCAAAAATGGAACTTTAAGCAGGGTAGCATTCTTGGGACACCAGTGAAGACAGGCATAACAGGCTGCACAGGAATGTCCTCCATAAAAATACGATGCAGTAACAAAATCTTCTTTTGGCAGACTTCCGTCAGATGTAAAGTTTGTTTTTTGTTCTTTTATAAAAGATATGATAGATTTTAACCGTTCCGGTGCTTTTTTCAGTCGTTCCAGATTTTCCTGCTCTGAGCTGATTAAACAGTTGCCTGGCATCTGCAGATCAAAGACAGCCGACAGGTTTGCACCGCTGCGGGAAAGTGCCTGACTTAGGCTGACAAAAGAATTTCCGCTTTTTCCATTGTTAGAAGTCATGACGACAAAAGTATAGCAGTCAGGATTGACCGTTAACTTCAATAAAAATTCTTTTACAATCCATGGCAGATCGCTCATGTAGGTAGGAAAGACAAAACCGATTATATCGTTTTTGCAGAAAAAATTGCTTTCTGTTTTATAATATTCTCAACAGGCTGATTCAGCTCTTTTCCAATTTCTTTTGCAGCCCAAAGCGAATTACCAGTTCCGGTAAAATAAAAAATCATAAGTTTTTCCCTCTCTTTTTGAAGTTTATGACGGAGAAAATATTTTTATCCGTTTGCTTTATATTATTTTAAAACTATGATGTTGGGGTCAAAAGCCCCTCTATAGTACCTTGAAAAGTTCATATATTTTGTAGTAAATACAAGCCTAAATGGTTTACTTGCTGTATAATAGAGATATCTTAGTAGGAAAGAAGGCAATCTCTATGTCATTCAAAGAAAATACTTACCAGCAAATGTCATTTACAGATAGTTTTTCTGGATTAACTGCCAGAGAACAAAAAGCATTGGAAAAATCCTGGGCAAAAGTCTTTGCCGATGAAATATTTCCTGCCATTGATGAAAAGCGTTTTTCTGTCTTATACAGCGATAAGGCATCCAGACCGAATACTCCGGTCAACGTGATTGTTGGTGCGCTCATTATCAAAGAGCTTTTTGATTATTCCGATGACGAGATGGTCGAAAATCTTATGCTGGATTTTCGAATTCAGTACGCACTGCACACAACAAGTTTTGAAGAACAGTCTTTGAGTGACAAGACCTTAAGCCGTTTCCCCAAGAGGTGCTATGATTATGAAACACTTCACAACAAGGATCTTTATCATGATTGTGTGAAAGATTTAAGTGCTTCCATTGCAAAACTGGTGGGAATCAGCGGTAAAGTCAGGCGTATGGATTCCATGATGATCGAATCCAACGTCCGCAGGCTCAGCCGAATGGAACTGATATACACTGCATTGCAAAGCTGGTGATGTATGTGAATAAAATCAATGGTTCCGCTCTGTCTGACGATTTAAAACATTATATCGATCCTAACGATTTTAACAGAGTGATTTATCATCAGCGCAGTACCGATGCAGATGAGCGCATGAAGCAGCTCTTAACGGATGCGGATAAACTTCTTGCCCTGTGTGAGTCTGATTACAATGATTCAACAGAGTATGATCTGTTTGTCAGATGCCTGTCAGAACAGACCATTGTTGAAAATGAAAACCGAAGACTCCGCACGAAAGAAGACGGCGGCATGAAATCAACCATGCTGCAGAATCCTTCTGACCCTGAAGCGACATTCCGGAATAAAGCAGGAAAAGAGCATCGAGGATATGCTGCTAATCTTGAAGAATCCGTTGGAGCCGATGGTTCTGTTGTAACAGAGTACCAGTATGAGCAAAACAACCATAGTGACAGTCAGTTTATCCAGGAGCACCTTGCGCAGATGGATAACCAGGAAGAACGGACTGTTATAGTCACGGATGGAGCATATAGTGGAACAGAAAACACACAACTTGCAGCTCATAAAAACGTAGAACTGATTACCACAAGTCTGACGGAGAAACCGGCTCCGGATATCCTTGCTGATTTTGAATTCAACGAAGAGGGAACAAAAGTCCTCCGATGTCCAGCCGGCCATGCACCGAAAAGCTGTTCTTATATGAAACCAAGCAATCAGTGTGCCGTTTCCTCTCTGCATGAGCAGTGTGCCAACTGTCCGTAGCAGGATCAATGCAAGCCGAAGATCTTTAAGAAGGTTGCAAAAATAGTAACATCCAAAGCAGCGCATGAACGTGCGAAAATCCAACGGAACATGAATAGCAAAGAATTCAAAAATTATGCAAGGCTGCGTAATGGAGTGGAAACTGTTCCATCGAATATACGCAAGAATTACCACTTGGAAAAGATACCTCGTGGGAAACAGCGGGGCAAGTTCTTTTTCGGTTCCAAGATAGCAGCATTGAATTTCAGAAAACTCTTTATAGAAATAGAGGACAAAGTTATTTATGGTTTTGACCCCAACATCAAAACTATTGTAGTATAACATAGAAAGAAAAACTTACGGTAAACGACGCAGATAAATCAATTTTTATATATTGTACGAGGAGCACGAATATGGAAAAAGAAACCGTCATTTTGACTTGCAGTTCGCTGGAACGTTATGTGAAACGGGCACAGGAGAAGATGCATACCAATTATCCGATTATAGTCATTGACCGGATCTATCACGTAGAGCCGGCGACTATGAAAACGGTGATCTGGCAGGAACTGGAAAAGAAAAGGAAAGACGGCGATACGATTCTGGCTGCCATGGGATTTTGCGGAGGAGTTTGGGACCAGGTGCGGGCACAGGTAAGGACTGTGATTCCAAGAGTAGATGATTGTGTGTCCCTGCTTTAGCCACAGATGACCGGTACATCCCCAACCGCAAGGAGAGCGGGCATCTGTATCTTTATGAGGATGAGCCCGAAAAATTTTCTGTGTTATCACTATTGAAAGATTATCGGAAAGCATCCAAGGAATTTCAGGGACTAGATGAAGAAACGTTGTTCCACATGTGGTTTGACCAGTATTATTTTCTGGATATCATTGATACCGGGTATAATGATTGTTATGAACTTGCGTATGCGGAGCAGGCGCAGAAAAATGCAGATATGATTCATGCAGCGTTGGACTATGTGCAGGGAAGTAACCGAATCCTGGAAAAACTGGTGTCGGGAGAATGGGATGAGCAGTTTCTGGTAGCTGAACCCGGGCATTTGATCCGGCATGGGGATTTTTTCTGAGTGGAAAAGGATGTTCCAGCCCAGAGATCTGGCATTTTTGGAAGGTCTTGTACTATTTTTATGTAAAATGGAAAGATGCTGAGAAATTAGTTTGGCATTGACAGATCAGCAAATCTGTGATATTGTCCAACTATGCATAGAGCATATTTGAAAAATGCTTTTCGAAGACGCTTTAAAGCATGAATAGAAAAAAGAAAGAACATGAACGTGTAAAGGTGAGGGAATGTATCTGAAATAATTTAAGCTGGAAAACACAATTGTATTTTGGTAAGACCTGTTTGAAACGGGTTATTTTGTGTACGCTTAAATTAGATACTTAGACGATTCGTTATGTTCCGACACCAGTGCCATGCACGCTGTGTCTGTTTAGGATGCGGGTCTGTTTTGCGTACGCAAAGCGGGCTCGCTTTTTAAATACTCTAGGCAGAATTTTTTATGCCGTGAGAAAAAGAAAAACAGGCAGAAGGGAGTTTTTATGGCACAGATCAATGTCAGTAATCTAACTTTTGGGTATGAAGGAAGTTATGATACAATCTTTGAAAATGTATCGTTTTCAATCGACACCAGCTGGAAGCTTGGTTTTGTGGGAAGAAACGGAAAGGGAAAGACAACGTTTCTTCAGTTACTCCTGGGAAAATACGAATACCAGGGAGCGATCACCCGCTCGGTTGTCTTCGATTATTTTCCGTATCCGGTGAAACAAAAAGATCTGGAACGGACAGCAGCGGAGCTGATGGAAGACTGGAAAGCGGGAGTAGAGAGCTGGAGAGTTCTTTGTGAATTGGAAAAACTGGATATGGACGCAGAACTTTTGTACAGACCATTTGGTACGTTAAGCTTTGGGGAGCGGACCAGGGTCATGCTTGCAGTCCTTTTTTCCGGTGAAAATGATTTTCTGCTGATCGATGAACCCACCAACCATTTGGATCAGGACGCCAGAGAGATTATCAAAAAATATCTGGCGTCAAAAAAAGGATTTATTCTGGTATCCCACGACAGGGATCTGCTGGACGCCTGTATCGATCATGTGCTGGTTTTAAACCGGGCCTCGATCGAAGTGCAGAGCGGCAATTTTTCCAGCTGGTGGGAAAATAAGGAAAAAGCAGACAACTTCGCCAGAATGGAACATGAAAAACATGTAAAAGAAATTGGAAAACTAAAGGCAGCCGCCGACCGTTCTTCGCGCTGGGCAGAAAAAAATGAAAATACCAAGATTGGATATGATCCAGCCAAAGAACATGACAGATCGATATCGACACGATCGTATATCGGAGCAAAGACGAAGAAAATGCAGTCGCGCGTCAAAGCGTACGAGGAGAGAATGGACCGGGAGATCGAGAAAAAGGAAGGGCTGTTAAAAGATATCGAAACGGTAAAAGATTTAAAGATTATGCCGCTTTCCCATTACAAAGAACGGCTGATCGAATGCAGGGATTTTTCCTTAAAATATCGGGATGGAAAAGAACATGTGATCACCGGATTGAATTTTGAACTGAAACAAGGAGACCGTGTTTTTCTGAAAGGAAAAAATGGCTGTGGAAAATCCAGCCTGATCAAGTATATTCTGACGCAGAACCTGCAAAATTCTTCCAATGGCGGAATCGAAAAGCGGAAAATTACGATGTCCGGATGCGAAAATCTTTCCGGCGAAAATATAATGGCAACGGGTACCTGTTCGATTGCCTCAAATCTCGTCATTTCCTATATCAACCAGGATACCTCGCATCTGTCCGGAACACTGAAAGAATTTGCCAAAAAGCAGGAAATTGATGAGCCAATGCTCCTTTCCATGTTGCGCAGCCTGGATCTGGACAGAGAACAGTTTGTAAAAAACATGGAGGAATTTTCCGAGGGACAGAAGAAAAAAGTATTGATTGCTGCCAGCCTTTTAACACCTGCGTATCTCTATCTGTGGGATGAACCGCTGAATTATATTGATGTATTTTCACGGATGCAGATTGAGAAACTGATTGCGCAGTTCCAGCCAACGATGCTGATCGTGGAGCATGATGCAAGGTTTGCCAAAAAGCTGGCAACGAAAGTGGTAGAGCTTTGACCAGAAGAATAAACGGAAAGGTTATGACTGAAAAAAACGAGACTTCTTATGGATGTCTCGTTTTGCTATGATTAAAAATAGTAAAAAAAGGAGGAATTCACATTATGACAAAAAGAAAAATAATGCTGATTACGGTTTGCTTTGCTATTTTTGCTATATCGCTTCTGCTATCCAGACAGTTTTTTAAAAGCGCTGGAAAAAGGAATATGGATGTTCCGGCAGCGGGATCTGAACAGATAGAGGATTCAAAGGATACAGAAGAAATGACAGAGCTGGAAGAAACAGAAAGAACAGCAGCATCAGAAGGGGCAGCAGAACCGGAAAAAGTGGAAAATGTTACCATAGGAAGTGAGAAATACCGGGGATTTATCCTGGATTGTGTCCTGCATTCGGAGCAGGAGGGGGATATTCATTATAATGTATATATTCCGGATTCTTATGACGGAACAAAAGAATATGCATTATATGTAACACTGCCCGGCTATCAGGGACTGTACTTTCAAGGTGTGGGGGAAAATATCAGGACAGAGGATTTTGGTTTTGAGGCACAAAAATACAATTCGGAGATAATTATCGTAGCACCGCAGTTAAATGACTGGGGTGAGACATCCGCGGATCAGGCAATCGAGCTGACGTAGTATCTTCTTGAGAATTATAAGATCAATCCGGAAAAGTATATAGTAACGGCTATTCCGGCGGAGGAGAAACGCTGGCGCTGATCCTGGGAAAAAAGCCGGAACTGTTTACTGCAGCGCTCATGTGCAGCTCCAAATGGGATGGAGTATATGAACCGGTGACAGAGGCAAAAACACCGGTCTATTTTGTGATTGGCGAAAGTGATGAATATTATGGATCAGAACCGTTTAAAGAAGCGTATCAGATTTTATATGAGCTGTATGCAGAGCAGGGTTTAGCAAAATCCGAAATAGACAATTTGCTGGTACTGGATATAAAAGAGAAAAATTACTTTGCAGGAACGAAAGTGACTTATCAGCACGGAGGCGGTTATCTGTTCTGTCGGGATGAAAAAATTATGGGATGGCTGTTTGGACATTAAGAGTCATGGAAAAATATATTGCAAAATTCCAAAGAAGTCTATAGTATGATAGTAGAGCGCGTTTGAAAAATCATTTCCGCATTCTGTGCGTTCCATTTTGCGGTATGTTTCACTCTTTTGCCGGCATGATGGCAGCAAAAAGATAAAATAAAAAAGGAGTCGACATGGAAAGAAAAAATCGTGGCATCTTAAAAAACAAGTTATTTTTGTATCTGACAGAATTTTTTTCCGGAATGTCTGTGATGGCGGTAGAACTTGGTGCGAGCAGGCTGCTTGCCCCGTATTTTAGTTCTTCACAGATTGTATGGACGATCATCATCGGAACCATCATGATTGCTATGGCACTGGGAAATATCTATGGAGGCAGAACGGCGGACAAGTCGCCCAATCCGGACAAGCTCTATGGACGTATCATCGTAGCTGCTTTATGGATTGCGTTAATTCCCGTGGTCGGAAAATATATCATTGTTGGCATTTCTGCGGTTCTGATTTTTTCCGTAAATAACAATTTTCTGATCCTGCTGCGTTTGCGGCCTGTATGGTAATTTTTGTGTTCCCGTTATTTTTACTGGGTACGGTAACTCCGTCG
>ENA-OQHY01000464-OQHY01000464.1-human-gut-metagenome-genome-assembly--contig:-NODE-464-length-22837-cov-5.408807_pt1 | contig 22837 bp, 22 predicted proteins | sample MGYA00242570_ERZ504733 | MGnify/ENA primary metagenome ERZ504733 (study PRJEB26092, sample SAMD00036219) | human gut metagenome | host: Homo sapiens | study: EMG produced TPA metagenomics assembly of... | reverse complement strand
AGTTCTTGCAGTTTTACTTGATGATTTTGTTTTGTCGAATATATATAATAGAGTATTCTTTAAACATTAAGCGGAGGCACTCATGTACTACTCAGAAGAACTGATAGAAGAAGTAAGATCAAGGAATGATATTGTAGATGTGATTTCCGGATATGTCCGGCTGCAGAAGAAAGGCAGCTCTTATTTTGGATTATGTCCGTTCCATAATGAGAAATCACCGTCTTTTTCTGTGAGCAGACAGAAGCAGATGTATTACTGCTTTGGATGTGGGGCAGGAGGGAATGTTTTTACATTTCTTATGGAATATGAGAATTTTTCTTTTGTAGAAGCAGTGAAGTTTCTTGCGGACAGAGCAGGAATCGAACTTCCGGAGATGGAATACTCGAAAGAAGCGAAGGAAAAAGCAGATTTAAAGTCTACGATTCTTGAGATGAATAAGCTGGCTGCAAAGTATTTCTACGTACAGTTGAAGTCAGAGCGTGGAAGTCAGGCCTACAGTTATCTTAAGAACCGTGAACTCTCAGATGAGACGATCACAGCGTTTGGACTGGGATTTTCGAACAAATACAGTGATGATCTGTATAAGTATCTGAGAGAGAAGGGATACAGTGAAGACCTGATTCGACAGGCCGGACTGATCAACACGGATGAACGTCAGGGTGTGTACGACAAGTTTTGGAATCGTGTGATGTTTCCAATTATGGATGTCAATAACCGTGTGATCGGATTTGGTGGCCGTGTGATGGGAGATGGGAAACCGAAATATCTGAATTCACCGGAGACAGTCGTTTTTGATAAGAGCCGGAATCTTTATGGTCTGAACCGTGCCAGAACATCAAGAAAGCCATACTTTCTTCTTTGTGAAGGATATATGGATGTGATCTCTCTCCATCAGTCCGGATTTACGAATGCGGTAGCTTCACTGGGAACTGCATTGACAGCAGGGCATGCAGCTTTGATCAAGCGTTATGTCCAGGAAGTTTATCTGACTTATGACAGTGATGAAGCCGGTACAAGAGCAGCGCTTCGCGCAGTGCCGATCTTGCGGGAGGCCGGGATTTCTGCTAAAGTTGTAAGGATGGATCCATATAAAGATCCGGATGAATTCATTAAGAACCTTGGAGCAGAAGAGTATGAGAAGCGGATCCATGCGGCGCGTAATGGATTCATGTTCAGCCTGGAGATGCTGGAGAAACAATATGATATGAATTCTCCGGAAGGCAAGACGGATTTCTTCAAGGAAGTGTCGAGGAGACTGCTTGAATTCGAAGATGAGCTGGAGCGTAACAACTATATTGAAGCTGTTGCAACAGCATACCGGGTCAGCCGGGAAAGTCTGGAGAAGATGGTCGCAAAGATGGCTGTGAATGCCGGAATGGCGAGACCGGTCGCAAGGCCGAAACGGGCAGAGGGATCTGAGAAGAAGCAAAAGGAAGACGGAATCCTTACTTCACAGAAAGCATTGTTGACCTGGATGATCGATGATGACAGGCTCTTTGATCAGATCAGTCAGTACATAAGCCCGGGTGATTTTACAGAAAGTCTGTATCGGACGGTTGCAGAACTTTTATATGAGCAGAGAAAGCAGGGAGCCTTGAATCCTGCGAAGATCCTGAATCATTTCACAGAGGAAGAAGATCACAGAGAAGCAGCCTCTTTGTTTAACACAAGAATCAAAGAGCTGAAGACAAAGGAAGAAAGAGAACAGGCTTTACAAGAGACAATCCTGCGGGTGAAGAGTTATAGCATTGAGCATCAGACAATGAATCTCGACCCGACAGATATGCGTGGGTTACAGCATTTGATGGAAGAAAAACGGAAGCTGGAGAACCTGAAGAATTTGAATATTACAATTCAATAAGGATAAAATAAAACAAGACAGGCTGCGGATGCGCGCAGCGAAGGAAGGAAGAACACATGGACGATATTACACAGAAATTTCTTGATAGATTGAAAGACCTGGTTGCACTTGGTAAAAAGAAAAAGAGCATACTGGATGTCCAGGAGATCAATGATTTTTTCAATGATATGGAACTCAATGCAGATCAGATGGAGAAGGTATTTGATTATCTTGAGGCAAATAACATTGATGTGCTGCGCATTAGCGGAGATACACCGGATGAGGTGGATGTAGATCTGGATGACATTATCATATCTGAGGAAGACGACGTGGATATGGAGAATATCGACCTGTCAGTTCCGGAAGGCGTGAGTATTGAAGATCCGGTCCGTATGTATTTAAAAGAGATCGGTAAGGTACCTCTTCTGAGTGCAGAACGTGAGATTGAGCTTGCACAGAGAATGGAAGAAGGCGATGAGGAAGCAAGAAAGAGCTTGCAGAAGCGAACTTAAGACTTGTAGTCAGCATTGCAAAGAGATATGTTGGAAGAGGTATGTTATTCCTTGATCTGATCCAGGAGGGTAACCTTGGTCTGATCAAAGCAGTTGAAAAGTTTGATTATCATAAGGGATATAAGTTCAGTACTTATGCTACATGGTGGATCCGTCAGGCAATCACAAGAGCGATTGCGGATCAGGCAAGAACAATCCGTATCCCGGTTCATATGGTTGAGACGATTAACAAGCTGATCCGTGTATCCAGACAGCTTCTTCAGGAACTGGGAAGAGAACCGCTTCCGGAAGAGATTGCCAAGGAGATGGATATGCCGGTAGAACGTGTACGTGAGATCCTGAAGATTTCACAGGAACCGGTTTCTCTTGAGACACCGATCGGTGAAGAGGAAGACAGCCACCTTGGAGACTTTATCCAGGATGATAATGTACCGGTTCCGGCAGAGGCAGCTGCACAGACACTTCTGAAAGAGCAGCTGGATGAAGTACTGGATACATTGACAGAGAGAGAGCAGAAAGTCCTCCGTCTTCGTTTCGGAATGAATGACGGAAGAGCACGTACACTTGAAGAGGTTGGACGAGAGTTTGATGTAACAAGAGAGCGTATCCGTCAGATTGAGGCGAAAGCACTCCGTAAGCTCCGTCACCCAAGCAGAAGCAGAAAACTGAGGGATTATCTGGATTAATGATGGAATTATCGAAAAGATTACAGGCGGTCGCAGATCTTGTGACCGCCGATTATAAATTAGCGGACATTGGAACGGATCATGCATATATTCCGATTTGTCTGATACAGCAGAAGAAGATTGCAGAAGCAGTTGCACTTGATGTCAATGAAGGACCATTGCAGCGAGCAGAGGAACATATCCGCGAGAATGGACTTGAAGCAGAGATAGAGACGAGACTTTCCAATGGATTTCAGGCATTACAGCCGGGAGAAGTCCAGTCTGCGGTCATCGCAGGAATGGGCGGCGGACTTGTGATCCGGATTCTGACAGAAGGAGCGGAAGTGGTGCGAAAGCTTGAGGAGTGTATCCTTCAGCCACAGTCAGAGATTGAGAAAGTGCGGGCATTTCTTCTTGAGAAGGGATATGAATTTCTGGAAGAAGATATGGTCTGTGAAGATGGAAAATATTATCCTATGATGAAGGTAAGACCACCGGTAGCTGATACAGCAGGCGAAGATACAGAAGTAAAGTGCTGGGATACGGTTCAGTTAAAATATGGAAAGCTTTTGCTGGAGAAACAACATCCGGTACTCAGAGAGTATCTGGAAAGAGAGATACGCATTTATCAAGGTATTTTAGAAGGATTGAAAGCGAAAGATTCTGACCGGATCCGTCAGAGAAAAGAAGAATTGGAACAGGAACTTGTAGAAGCAGAGAAAGGGATGAAATATTATGCAGTGTAAAGAGATTATACAGGTAATAGAGGCAACATTCCCGCGAACAGCAGCTTTGGGATTTGACAATGTAGGACTGCTTGCAGGACGTTCAGAGAAAGAGGTGTCCAGAATTTATCTGGCACTGGATGCAACAGATGTTGTGATCGACCGTGCGATCAAGGAAGGTGCGGACATGCTGATCACACATCACCCACTTTTATTCTCAGCAGTAAAGAAAGTGACGGATGAAGATTTTATTACAAGAAGAATTGTGAAGCTGATCCAGAATGACATTTCCTATTATGCAATGCATACGAATTATGATGTGCTTGGTATGGCAGAACTGTCCGGAAAGATCATGGATCTTCAGAATGGGGAAGTGTTAGATGTTACCTATACAGATGAAGAAGGAAATCCGGAAGGAATCGGAAGAATCGGTAATCTGGAGAAAGATATGATATTGGAAGAGTGCTGTGTCTATGTGAAACACAGACTTGAACTTGGAAGTCTGAAAGTATTTGGAGATATGCAGAAGAAGGTACATCGTCTTGCAATTTCTCCGGGATCAGGAAAGAGCTCGATTGCAGTTGCTCTCGAGAAGGGGGCAGATGTTCTTGTAACAGGAGATATCGGTCATCATGATGGAATTGATGCAGTAGAGCAGGGGCTTGCAGTAATTGATGCAGGACATTATGGCACAGAATATATTTTTATTGAAGATATGAAGCAGTTCTTCGAGAAGAAGCTTCCGGTGCTGGATGTACTTACAGATCCAATCGAGCATCCATTCCAGATCATATAATCAGAAGTGAACGCATAATAATGTTCAGCAGGGCAGCTGTGAGCGGAAAGCAGTTCACAAAGACAGTGGAGGTGGCTGAGGAGTTGGAAAGTCAGAAATGTAAGGTTACGATAAGCGGAAAAGAGTATCTTTATGAGAAGGGGACGTCTTATCAGGAGATCGCGAAGGATTTTCAGAAAGAGTATAAACATCAGATCGCACTTGTGATGCTGGATGGACATCGTCTGCAAGAACTTAGAAAGCAGGTTTCCGGAGACTGTACGCTGCAATTTATTACAACACAGGATACGGCGGGGTATGACACGTATCGGAGAAGTGTCTGCTTTCTTTTTATTAAGGCAGTACACGATGTGATTGGCCATGAGCGTCCGCAACAGGTGCGTGTACGGATTCATTTTTCGTTAGGTGCAGGATTTTACTGTACGGTGGAAGGAATCGATCATGTTGGAATGGAATTCCAATGGAAAGTTGAAGAACGCATGTATGAACTTGTACAGCAGAGACTTCCGATCACAAAGGAGTTGATCCATACAGAAGAGGCAGTGGAATTATTCCATCGATATGGAATGTTTGATAAAGAACGCCTGTTCCGGTATCGGAGAAGTTCCCACGTGAATTTGTATGCCATGAATGAATTCCGTGACTATTATTATGGTTATATGATGCCGGATACAGGAGATTTGAAGTATTTTGCATTGTATCTGTATCAGGGCGGAATCGTACTTCAGATGCCGCTGAAAGACGAACCGGAGAAAGTGCCTTTATTTGTGCCAAAGGATAAGCTGTTTCGTGTACTCAGTGAGTCTGTGAGATGGGGAGACCAGCAGGGGATTGATACCGTCGGCGCGCTCAATGACATGATCACGCAGGATGATATGCGTGAGATTGTTCTTGTGCAAGAGGCATTCCAGGAGCGCAAGATCGGAGAGATCGCAAAGCAGATCGCAGATCGTCCGGGGGTAAAGTTTGTTCTGATCGCAGGACCTTCTTCTTCCGGCAAGACAACATTTTCACATCGCTTATCCATTCAGCTTAGAGTGAACGGGCTTCATCCACATCCGATTTCTGTAGATAATTATTTCGTGGATCGGGAGAAAACACCGAAAGACGAGGATGGAAATTATAACTTCGAATGCATTGAAGCAATCGATGTGGAAAAGTTCAATGAGGACATGAGCAATCTTCTGGCAGGCGAGGAAGTCTATCTTCGGTTTTGACTTTAAGACCGGTAAACGGAATTTTGAAACAAAGCCAAAGAAACTCGGTGAAAATGATATCCTTGTAATCGAAGGAATCCATTGCCTGAATCCGAAGCTGACAGAACAGTTATGTGATGACCGGAAATTCAGGATCTATATCAGTGCATTAACACAGCTGAATATTGATGAGCATAACCGGATTCCGTCTACAGACGGACGTTTGATCCGAAGACTTGTCAGGGATGCAAGAACAAGAGGGGCATCGGCGACGAAGACCATCTCAATGTGGCCGTCAGTGAGAAGAGGAGAAGAAAAGAATATTTTCCCATATCAGGAATATGCAGATGTGATGTTTAACTCTTCCCTGATCTATGAACTGGCAGTGTTGAAACAGTATGTGGAGCCGTTGCTTCTTGGCGTAAGCAAAGACTCTCCAGAATATGTTGAAGCAAAGCGGTTGTTGAAATTCCTGGATTATTTCGTAGGAATCGGAAATGACAATGTGCCAACGAATTCACTTTTGAGAGAATTTATTGGCGGTGGATGTTTCCATGTCTAATGCAATAGAAAGATAGAAGAAAGAGGATACATAGAAAACTTGTATGTGACAAGAATTTCTATGTATCCTCTTTACATTAAGATACCTCTTTGTTGATCATATCCTGCAATAAGCAGAAATATACAATATCTAATCCTAAAATCGAGAGAACCAGGTAGAGAATAGAAGAATTCCCCTGTATTCCTCTGATGCGGTCACAGCGTTCTCCCATCTTATAAGCCCAGTAAATACCATAGATTCCACAGGTGATCAAAGAAAATAGGAATACCATGCCTCCGCTTGTTGCCTGTGGCTCTCCGGCCAGCTGATTCACCTCATCATTCAGCTTGATCATCCAGTAGATACTGTAGATGCCGCAGGTGAGAAAAGAAAAAACAATTGCAAGCACAAGATTACGTGGCATAATGCCTGCAGTTGCCCCGTTCCGATAATAATTGTTCTGATTATAGTTGTTCTGGTATGCATTCTGGTAATATGCATTCTGCTGGAACTGGCTTTCCTGCTGCTTTTGATTCTCCTGTGTATGAGCATTATCATTAGGAGCAGGAAGTGGAGCACCACATTCCTGACAGAAAGAAGCACTGTCTTCGCAGAGTGAATTACATTTTGGACAGATTTTCATAGAAGATTCTCCTTTGCATGAATTAGTTCGAAAAATGTCAGAAGTTGACAAGATCCTTCTGAAAAGTATCGTAGCATAAAAAGATACAAGTTACAAGAAATGCAGCCAAGTTTTAGGATATCTTAAGATATTCGATAGAAATAAACCTGGAATATGCATAATATTCTTCCTTTTTCTTTCAAAAAGTTTGTGGTAGAATAGTAATGTTTCTGAAAACAAAACATGAGGAGATGAAAGTATGCCAGTATTTGACTTTAACAGTGCACCGGAAGATAAGAAAGAAGTTCAGTGTACTTATACAACATTTTGTTCCAACGAAGACCATGCGACACCGGAGTGTCCGATTCTTGTTCTGGATAACCAGAACCGGAAGTGGAATCATCATTCCTGCGGTGTATTTACCAATCAGAATAAGCAGACCGCATTTGAGTTTGATGAAAAGGACGGAACATGCAGCGCAGATATCCTGAAAGTGGATGCACGTTTTGTCAGCCTTTTAAAATGGCTTGGAGAAAATCACATTAATGTACGTCTTTCCGGAGAAAATAAGCCGGATGGTTATGCCGTTTACAGAATCCGTGAGATCGCATTTGGAGGCGGAACAAAATTATCTGCTGAGGACGGCTTCCTTCAGTTTATGATCGAGCGGCTGTTTGCAAGTGATGCGCCAAAAGAAGAGATCAATGATGACGAGCAGGAAGAGTCCGGAGATGACATGAAGCTTACAAGTATTCAGAGTATTACAGACTTTATGACGTGCGCAGGACGTACACTTCCGGATAACATTCGTCTGTGGGCAAGAAGAAATCTTGCAGTTGCACGTTCTCACGAGGTCTCTCAGGAAGAGCGTCGTCATGCACAGAGAGCACTATCTATTATGATGAATATTCAGTGGAAGAGTAATTACTTTGAAGCAATCGATCCGGATGAAGCGAGAAGAATTCTGGATGAAGAGCTGTATGGAATGGAGAAAGTAAAGCAGAGAATCATAGAAACGATCATTCAGATCAACCGTACACACACACTTCCGGCGTACGGACTTCTGCTTGTCGGACCGGCAGGAACAGGTAAATCTCAGATTGCTTATGCAGTTGCAAGAATCCTTAAACTTCCTTGGACAACACTGGATATGAGTTCCATTAACGATCCGGAACAGCTGACAGGAAGTTCAAGAATCTATTCAAACGCAAAGCCAGGTATTATCATGGAAGCATTCTCCATGGCAGGGGAATCCAATCTGGTATTCATTATTAATGAGCTGGATAAGGCGGCATCCGGAAAGGGAAACGGAAACCCGGCAGATGTTTTGCTTACATTGCTGGACAACCTTGGATTTACAGACAATTACATGGAGTGTATGATCCCTACCGTTGGTGTATATCCAATCGCCACAGCGAACGACAAGGATCAGATCAGTGCACCACTCATGTCCCGTTTTGCTGTCATTGATATCCCGGATTATACACCGGAAGAGAAGAAAGTAATCTTCTCCAAATTTGCACTTCCGAAGGTACTGAAACGCATGAGCCTGAAGGCAGAAGAGTGCATTATGACAGAAGAGGCACTCAATGAAGTGATTGAACTGTACTCCAATACATCAGGAATCCGTGATCTGGAACAGGCAGCAGAACACATCGCAGCGAATGCGTTGTATCAGATTGAGGTGAATCATGTGGAGAGAGTTGAATTTGATGCAGAGATGGTAAGAGAACTGCTTGGATAGAGTTGGGCTTTGCCATGAAAGAAAGAGCTCTGGAAAGTTTTGGATTTCCAGAGCTCTTTCTTTGACTTGCGTTATAACGTAAATAAAACTCTAAATGCAAATAAAGTTCAATTCCTACTGTCTATAATACTGCAAAAATTCTCCAATTTTACCAACCGCCTCTTTCAGCACTTCAATACGCGGCAGATAAACAACACGGAAATGATCCGGCTGATGCCAGTTAAATCCACTTCCCTGAACGATCAGGATCTTCTTGTCACGAAGCAGATCAAGAGCAAATTTCTCATCATTTACAATATTGAATTTCTTCGTATCAATCTTCGGGAACATATAAAATGCAGCCTGCGGTTTTACTGCGCTGATTCCCGGAATGTCCGTCAGAGCCTTGTAAACATATTCACGCTGCTCGTAAATACGTCCACCCGGAACAATATAATCATTTACACTCTGGTGTCCGCCGAGAGCTGTCTGTACAATGGACTGTGCCGGAACGTTAGAGCAAAGACGCATGTTGGAAAGCATCTTGATTCCTTCGATATAGTCTCTTGCAATATTTTTATTTCCACTTAAGATCATCCATCCGATACGGAATCCGGCGATCATATGGGACTTGGACAGTCCGCTGAATGTCACGCAGAACAGATCCGGTGCGAGAGAAGCAATAGAAACATGCTCTTTTCCATCCATAACAAGACGGTCATAAATCTCATCAGAGAAAATGATCAGCTGGTGTTCTCTTGCGAGGTCTACAATCTGCTGCAGTACTTCCTTCGGATAAAGAGCACCGGTCGGATTGTTTGGATTGATGATAACGATCGCTTTTGTACGGTCATTGATCTTCTTACGCATATCTTCGATATCCGGATACCAGTCAGACTGCTCATCACAGATATAATGCACAGGCTTTCCACCGGCAAGTGTAGCACAAGCTGTCCAGAGCGGATAATCCGGGGACGGGATCAGAATCTCATCTCCTGTATCCAAAAGAGCAGACATCGTAAGATTGATCAGTTCACTGACACCATTTCCTGTGTAAATATCGCTCATCGTTACATTCGGCAGGTGCTTTAACTGGGCATACTGCATGATCGCTTTTCGCGCAGAGAACAGACCGGCAGAAGCAGAGTAGCTTCGCAGTCAGAAAGCTGACGGCTCATGTCATAGATCACCTCATCCGGTGTACGGAAGCCGAATGGAGCCGGATTTCCGATATTAAGCTTCAGTACATGAGTTCCCATCTCTTCCATTCTGGCAGCCTCATCAACAACCGGACCTCTCACATCATATAATACATTATTTAATTTGGATGATTTCTTGAATTCTCTCACTTTCATACCTCCTGAATTATCTGCGGATGTCTGTATCTTATCAACATCTGACAGTGTGGAATCATTATCATTATTATTGTTTAACCAGTCAGGATCAACCTGCAGGGCATCTGCCAGAAAATGTAAGATGTCGGTACGCGGGATTGTCTTCCCACTGACATACTGGCTGACATGACTTTTCCCAAGCTTGATCCCTTTCTGCTGGGCAAGACGAACAAGATCAACCTGTTTCAGGCCTTGCTCGTTCATAGCGGCTTTTAATCTGTCTGCAAAGGTTTCCATAAAGCTCCTTTCTGGGGTTATCCTTCCGGGGGTCAGACCCCATTAATAAAGTATTAACAAAACACAAAGTTCAATTTAAAATGTGCTTCAATACGAAAATCTCTAAAAGTTCAATTTAAAAGTTCAAAACTTTAGTCAGAGTATACCACGATAAATGAAAAAGTTCAATAAAAAATTACTGTTATAGAAAATCCGCAAAATCACGGTATCATTAAGAAAATATGATATACTAAAAGTGTATATTACAGCAAAATACAAAGTACACAGAACGAAGGGAAACAGGGAAATGATTCTTGAAAATGAAAAAATAAAACAGGCATTGGAATATATAAAGGAAGAAGATCCGGCAACGACTCAGGATACGCTCAATATGTGTCAGATCCCGGCGCTTCTTATAAGGAAGAGAAAAAAGCAGAGTATATCCGGGAGCGGTTCCGGGAGATCGGGCTTAGGGATGTCAGGATTGACGCTGTTGGAAATGTGCTTGGGATCTGGCCGGGAACAGGTGAAGGACCAAGTGTAATGCTTGCAGCACACACAGACACAGTATTCCCGGAAGGGACAGATCTGACGATAAGAAAAGAAGGAAATCGTTATTATTGTCCCGGCATTAACGATGACACACATGCAGTGGCGGAGATGATTACAGTGGCGAAAGCAATGATCCATGCAGATCTTCACACAAAGGGAGACTTGATCTTCTGTGCAAATGTGTGTGAAGAAGGACTTGGAGATCTAAGGGGCGTGAAGTATTTGTTTGGATATGACAACAAAGCTTCAGAAGAATGTCCACAGGTAGATGCATTTGTCTCGATTGATAACCAGTATACGGGCGGGGTAATCTATACGGCGACAGGAAGTCACCGTTATGAGGTGACATTTACCGGAAGAGGTGGTCACAGTTTCCAGAACTTTGGCATTCCTAATCCAATCCATGCAATGGGACGAGCCATCGCACAGATCGCAGAATTCCAGGTTCCGGATGAGCCGAAGACGACATTTAACGTAGGCGTGATCCAGGGAGGAACTTCTGTAAATACAATTTCAGGTTCTGCATCCATGCTGGTAGACCTCCGTTCGGACAGCGAAGAAGAGCTGAACCGATTGGACAAAGAACTTCATAAAGTGATCAAACAGGCAGTGGAAGAAGAAAATGCAAGATGGGATGCTTCAAAGCCGCAGATCAAAGTGCGGATCGAAGAACGCGGTGTGAGACCGGCGGGGGCACAGCCAAAGGACTGTGCGATCGTGAAAGCAGCATTCCGGGCGGCAGAACTGCTGGGGGTTGAACCGGAGTATCGGTATGAGAGCAGTACGGATGCGAATATCCCGATCAGTATGGGAATCCCGGCAATCACTGTTGGAAGAGGTGGAGAAGAAGACGGAATCCATACCCTTCAGGAATGGTACGAGCCAAAAGAAGCATGGCTTGGACCACAGAGAGATTTGCTTCTGATGATTCTGCTTGCCGGGCAGAAGGAGTCTGTGAGCCGGTTATAGAAAAAAGATAAAAAATCTTAAGAAAATATCAATGTCTTTTTAGGCACATTTCTTGTATACTGATGGTATGAGAGAATATTTTGTGCAGATTGTACCGGATGTCCCGGAGATTTTATCTTTTGCACAAAAAGAAGTAAAAATAAAACAAAGCAGGAGGGCAAAAGATGCGGGGAATCAGAAAGCAGTCATCCGACACACAGAGCTCCAGTCAGCCGAAAGAAAAAAGAAGATTGGATACAAAACAGAAAAAAGGAATGTTGATCGGCGGAGGTATCTTCCTTGTGGCAGTGATCGCCCTGATTCTTGTGAAGAATCTGACAGGTGGAGGTGGAGCAGATGGAGAGAATGTTCTTTATGCGGATTCCGTCGGAATGATCACAGGGACAGGACTTGGGACACAGAACCGTTTTACAGGAGTGGTTGAAGCACAGGATACGTTGAAACTGACACTGGCAGACAACCAGAAGGTAAAACAGATCTTTGTTGAAAAAGGGCAGGAAGTAGAGCCTGGAACAAAGTTGTTTGAATACGATACAGAAGAGCTTGCCATGACATTAGATCAGGGAAAACTGGAGCTTGAGAAGATCACGAACAATATCAGCAGCCTGAATTCACAGATCGCGACACTTACAACGGAGAAGAAGAGTGCGCCGGCCAGCGAACAGCTGTCCTATACGACACAGATCCAGGAACTTCAGATGGAGATCAAGCAGGAAGAGTACAATTATAAAGTAAAAGAGCTGGAAGTAAACCGTACACAGAAGAGCCTGGAACAGTCTACAGTAACTTCTACAGTTGCCGGAATTGTACAGGAGATCAACGAACAGCAGGGAACAGACCCTTCTACAGGAGAGTCCAAACCGTTTATGAGTATCCTTCTACAGGAAAATACAGAATCAAAGGAAAGATCAGCGAGCAGAACATCGGAGATCTGACACCGGGCACACAGGTGACGATCCGCTCCAGAGTGAATGAAGATGAGATCTGGACAGGTACAGTAGACAACGTAGACACAGAGAAGCCGGAGAACAGTTCCCAGGATTCTATGAGTTATGGTTCTGAGAACAGCGATAATCAGGCAACAAAGTATCCATTCTATGTCACATTGGATACAGTGGATGGATTGATGCTCGGACAGCATGTCTATATCGAGACAAGTACTTCACTGGAAGCAGACAAGATGTGGCTGATGCGTGACTACATTGTAGACGCAGATTCAGATCATCCATATGTATGGGTAGCAGGAGATAATGACAAGCTGGAGAAGCGTTCTGTTACACTCGGAGAGACGAACGAAGATATGGGAACCTGTGAGATCGTAGACGGACTGAAAGCTTCTGATTACATTGTATGGCCAAGCGAGGAGTGCAAAAAAGGTGCAGCTGTTGTGAAGAACGATTCAGGTACATCAGGCAGTACTTCAGGCAGTACTTCAGATATGTCAGGAGCCGAGGGCGGTTACGAAGAACCTGTAGAAGAGAATGCAATGCAGGAAGGAGTTCCGGGAACGGAGGAGAGTGCGGATGAATAAAAAGAAAATAATCAAGATCGGCATTCCTGTGGCAGCAGGCTGCATCGTTCTTGCACTTGGAATCGGTTTCGCAGTGAAGAACAGCGGAAAGGCTGTTAAAGTAGCTCCTGTCAGCAGTGTGAATTCCGGTGGCTGGTACGATGATAGCGGGATTGCAAGTTACGGAACCGTCACAACGAACCAAAAGCAGGACATTTACGTGGATGATACTATGCCGATCACACAGGTTTACGTGAAAGCCGGGGATACGGTGAAGTCGGAGACCGTCTTGTGGCATACGACACGACACTTTCTTCCCTGGAGCTTGAGATGAAAGAAATGCAGATTCAGGGGATTGACCTGAACATTCAGAACCTGCAGAAAGAGATCACCCAGCTCAAGGGGACAAAGACCGCGAAGGCAGATACAGGGGCATCCGTCGTGCAGACAAGCGCAGATGGAGAACAACAGCCAACTGTACAGAAGATGAGTGCTGTAAAGACAACCGTTCTTAATACATCAAAAGAGGATGAGAATAAAAAACCGGATGGTGATACCTCGAAGGATGATACGACAAAAGACGACAACACAAAAGATGATACTTCAAAAGACGATGCTTCGAAAGATGATAATACAAAAGACGATACATCCAAAGACGATAACAAAAAAGACGATGTACCATCTTCCGCAGTCGAGCGTCCATTCCCTGAAGCATTAAAGGGAAAAGAGGTTTACAGTGAGATCACATTAGATTCTGTTCCTTATAATAAAGAAGATGCAGACGGAACAATGGAAAAACCGTATCGTTATCTTTGCGCACCGGGGGCAGCCGTAAATGCACCGTTTATGCTCAAAGTATTAAAAGAGGGTCAAGTGTGTGCCTTTGATGTAGTAGATAACGCAGAAGCGCCGACAAAATTCTTATCCTGTTGGATCCTCGATGGAAAAACAGGACAGGTAGTCATACCGGATCCACAACCAACTCCAGACCCGGAGCCGACTCCAAATCCAGAGCCAACTCCGGAACCAGAACCAACTCCGGAACCGGATATTTCAGAAGATCCGGTTATCCCAGACACCCCGGACCTCCCGTCAAAGGAAGAAGTGACGAAGCAAATCAAGGAGAAAGAGCAGAAGATCAAAGATCTGGATCTTTCCAGGAGATCCGCTGAACTGGAACTGAAAAAGCTGAAGAAAAAGGTCGGGGACGGCGTGATTAAAAGTACGGTAGAAGGTGTAGTCAAAGAAGCGACTGACGAAGCGTCTGCAAAGAATGAGAACAAACTGGTTGTCAGTGTTGTCGGAGAAGAAGGTTTCTATGTGACCGGAAGAGTCGGAGAGACAATGCTTGATCAGATCAAAGAAGGAATGACTGCGACTGTAATGTCCTGGCAGTCAGGAGAATCCTACGAAGCGACAGTTACAGGTGTTGGCAACTCACCGGTAAGCGATTATTCCACAGGAGAGAACCAGAATCAGTCCTTCTATCCGTTCACGCTCGTGATCCACGGAGACGCAAATCTCTCGAATGGTGAGTCTGTGAATCTGTCGATGAATGGAATTGCAGCAGGTAGTGATGGATCGATCTATCTTGAAAAAATGTTTGTCCGTGAGGAAGGAAACCGCTATTATGTCTACAAGCGGGGCGATAACGGCAGATTAACAAAACAGTATGTAGAGGTTGGCAAAAATATGTACAATTCACTGGAGATCACCTCCGGCCTCACAATGGACGACCTGATCGCGTTCCCTTACGGCAGAGATGTCAAAGAAGGCGCAAAGACACAGGAAGCAGATACCCTGTACGACTATTATTAAGAAGACTGAACAGTATCAAAATGAAAGAGAGTGAGGTGCCATTATGTTAGAAGACATCAGACTGGCGTTTCAGGGAATCTGGAATCATAAATTAAGATCTGCGCTCACAATGCTCGGAATCATCATAGGAATCGGTTCCATTATAGCAATTGTGTCCACGATCAAAGGAACGAATGAACAGATTAAGAAGAATCTGGTCGGTGCAGGAAATGACGCGGTAAATGTACAGCTCTATCAGGGTGACTGGCCGATCGATCTGCAGTATCAGTCACTCCCGGATGGAGTGCCGGAGATCTCAGACGAGACACTGCAGGAGGTCGTTGAACTCCCGGAAGTGGAGACAGCGTCTTTATATCATACAAGAAATGAATACGACGCAGTTTACCGCGGCGCAAAGTCATTAAGTAACAGCGTGATTCTTGGAATTGACAGAAATTATCTGGATGTTTACGGATATCAGGTAACCAAAGGAAGAGGATTAACAGACAAAGATTATTCCGAAGGACGAAAAGTAGCCTTGATAGACAAGACAACAGCGGCAAGTTTATTCGACAATGCAGATGTGATCGGAAGAACGATCGAGATCAAGGGAGAGCCTTTTGTTGTCGTTGGAATGGTTGCAAAGAAAGCAGAGTCCCAGCCGGTAATCAACTCAATGGAAGATTACTACCGCTACATGTCAGATGACCAGAGTGGAAAGATCATTATTCCGGATAATGTATGGCCGGTCATCTACCAGTATGACGAACCACAGAACCTTGTCGTGCGTGCAAAAAGTACAGATGATATGACAGCGGCAGGAGAGAAAGCCGCAGATATTTTAAATGCTATGCTGACAGTTTCAGATGATACCGTGAAATACAAAGGAGAAGATCTGTTAGAACAGGCAACACAGATCCAGGAGATCAGTAACTCGACAAATCAGCAGCTGATCTGGATCGCCAGCATTTCCCTGTTAGTTGGTGGAATCGGAGTTATGAATATCATGCTCGTGTCAGTTACAGAACGTACCGGCGAGATCGGATTAAAGAAGGCACTCGGAGCGAGAAAGCGCAGAATTCTGACACAGTTCCTGACAGAGGCAGCGGTACTGACACTGCTTGGAGGAATTATAGGTGTTCTTGGAGGAATTGCACTTGCGTACATTATATCCAAAGTCTCAGCGGTTCCGGTAGCGATCAGCGGAGTTTCGATTGTGATAGCAGTGCTGTTCTCTACACTGATCGGTATTATCTTCGGACTGATCCCGTCCGTGAAAGCGGCGAACATGAATCCAATCGAGGCACTTAGACATGAATAAAAAAACAGTGGAAAAAGAAAATACTTGTTTCAATTTCCTTCCATATCTGTTATAGTATGTGTTAATTAAAAGAGTCAGGAGAATCTGAGTGATCGGATTCTCCGTCTTTCTATGCAAAGAGAAAATAGCAATTATTAAAAGGAAAAGAGAAAAGGGGCATGTAAATTTGAGCAGCAGTACATTCGAAGGAAAGAAAAAGACAGAGAACGGAACAAAGAGGCTGATCTTCACAGCAGTATCTATCTTGCTGGAGATCGTCTTCCTTCTCTTTCTGTTCACAAAGGTAAGTGAATACGCAACTATTATTGACTGGGCAACAAGAATCGTGGCAATCTTTCTTGTGCTTGGACTTTACAGCATGGATAAGACCTCATCGATGAAAATGCCATGGATCATACTGATGCTTGCATTCCCGATTCTTGGTGTGAGTCTGTATCTTCTCGTAGGTCTGAACGGAAGCACGAAGAAGATGCGGGCAAGATATGAAGAGATTGATAAAAAACTGCTCCCATATCTTCCGGATAACAGACAGATTCTCGAATGGATGAAAAAAGAGAATCCGCAGGCGGGGGCAATCGCTTCTTATCTGACGAATTACTCTTGTTACCCGGTTTATCAAAACACAGATGTTACATATTATGATGAGGCAATCAAAGGGCTGGATGCACAGCTGGAGGATCTTTCAAAGGCAGAAAAGTTCATCTTTATGGAGTATCATGCCATCGAAGACGAAGAGGCATGGCAGAGGATTCAGACAGTACTTGAAGACCGTGTGAAAGCAGGCGTAGAAGTCCGTATCTTCTATGATGATATGGGATCGATCTGGTTTGTGAACATGGATTTTGCAACAAAACTGAAATCTTTAGGAATCAAATGCCGTGTATTTAATCCGATTCTGCCGGGACTGAATATGTTCCTGAACAATCGCGATCACCGGAAGATTACTGTGATTGACGGAAAGGTTGCTTACACAGGTGGATACAATCTGGCGAATGAGTATTTCAACATCACACATCCGTATGGAATCTGGAAAGATACCGGGATCCGTATGGAAGGAGATGCAGTCAAGTCTATGACAGTAGCATTTCTGGAAATGTGGAATGCAGCCGGAAATGTAAAGTCAAAAGAACTTGTACCGGAAAAATATGTGACCAACTATGCATACCAGGCACAACAGCGTGGTTATGTCCAGCCATATGCAGACAGTCCTCTGGATGGAGAGCAGGTAGGCGAGGAAGTATATATCAGTATGGCGAACAAAGCGGAGAAATACTGCTGGTTTATCACCCCATATCTGATCATTACAGACGAGATGACACATGCACTCACACTGGCAGCAAAGCGTGGCGTTGATGTACGTATCATAACACCGGGAATCCCGGACAAGAAGATGGTTTACAGTGTGACTCGTTCCTTTTATCATAATCTGGTTAAGCATGGAGTCCGTATCTATGAGTGGACACCGGGATTCTGTCATGCGAAGATGAGTGTGGCAGATGATCACATGGCGACCTGCGGAACAATCAATCTCGATTACCGCAGCCTGTACCATCACTTGAGAATGGATGCTTCCTGGCAGATTGCGACGCAGTGCTGGAGATCCGGGATGATCTGATCCGCACGATGGGAGAAAGCAGAGAAGTGACCGAGCAGTATAAAGAAGGAAGAAGTGCGGGCTTAAGACTCGGACAGCTGATTTTACGTCTGTTTGCAGAGCTGCTCTGATATTATTACCGGTTATACGATGTGCGGACAGCAATCTGATAATATCGTTTGTGGGTTGAATTTGCACCGGATTGATTGTATAATGAACTTGATTGTTGAGAAATTAACAATAGTTTTTTTTATGAAATGGATGGTCTGCCGGTCAGAAGATACTGAACCCGACAGCCGGATATGAACTTTATTTTATGAAGGAGGAATCAAGGATGATTACCTGGAACAATTTGGATAAGCTTACTTCTTATCAGGAACTTGAGAAGACAGAAAGTGTAGACCTCGCAGCAGTGATGGCCGGAGAGAACGGAGCAGAGCGTGTGAAGAACTACAACGTTCCGATGGCAGAAGGATTAGCATACAATTATGCAGCGAAGAAAGTGGATGACACAGTTCTCTCAGCTCTTGAGAAACTGGCAGAAGAAGCACAGCTGACAGAGAAGTTCGAAGCACTTTACAACGGAGAAGTTGTGAACACAGGAGAGAAGCGTCTTGTACTTCACCACATGACACGCGGACAGCTCGGAGATGCTGTTGTGGCTGACGGTGTAGACAAGCGTACTTTCTATGTAGAGCAGCAGAAGAAGATTGCTGAGTTCGCGAACAAAGTACATGCAGGTGAGATCACAAACGGTGCCGGAGAGAAGTTTACAACAGTTGTTCAGATCGGTATCGGCGGAAGTGACCTCGGTCCTCGCGCAATGTACCTTGCACTTGAGAACTGGGCAAAGAAGAATGATACATTCAAGATGGAAGCAAAGTTCATCAGCAACGTTGACCCGGATGATGCGGCAGCAGTTCTGAATTCTGTAGATGTTGCTCACTCCATCTTCGTACTTGTATCCAAGTCAGGAACAACACTTGAGACTCTGACAAATGAGTCCTTTGTAAAGGATGCTCTTAAGAACGCAGGGCTTGACGCATCCAAGCATATGATCGCAGTAACAAGCGAGACTTCACCACTTGCAAAGAGTGATGATTACCTTGCAGCCTTCTTCATGGATGACTATATTGGAGGACGTTTCTCATCTACATCAGCAGTTGGCGGAGCAGTACTTTCCCTCGCATTCGGACCGGAAGTATTTGCACAGTTCCTTGACGGAGCAGCAGCTGAGGATAAACTGTCCCTCAATAAGAATATCAAAGAGAACCCGGAGATGCTCGATGCATTGATCGGTGTATATGAGAGAAATGTACTCGGATACCCAAGCACAGCAGTACTTCCATACTCCCAGGCACTGAGCCGTTTCCCTGCACATCTGCAGCAGCTGGATATGGAGTCTAACGGAAAATCCGTAAACCGCTTTGGTGAGCCGGTTGATTATGTAACAGGACCGGTTATCTTCGGAGAGCCTGGAACAAACGGACAGCACTCTTTCTATCAGCTTCTTCACCAGGGAACAGATATTGTGCCGCTTCAGTTCGTAGGATTCAAGAACAGCCAAATCGGTACAGATGTTGTGATCCAGGACAGCACAAGCCAGCAGAAACTCTGCGCGAACGTAGCTGCTCAGATCGTAGCATTTGCATGTGGTAAAGAAGACGAGAACCGTAACAAGAACTTCGAAGGAGGACGTCCTTCAAGCATCATTATCGGAGAGCAGTTAACACCGGCATCTCTCGGAGCACTGCTTGCTCACTTCGAGAACAAGATCATGTTCCAGGGATTCCTGTGGAATGTAAACAGCTTCGATCAGGAAGGTGTTCAGCTCGGTAAAGTCCTTGCAAAACGCGTACTTGCACATGAGACAGACGGAGCCCTGAAAGTATTCAGTGATCTTCTGAACATCTAATAGAATCATATAAGTAAAAAGTATAGGAATCGTGCTGTCGGCGGAGAGTTCTGCTGACAGCACGATTTTTTAAGGCAAAGATTTTGTAAAAGAGAGAGGAAACAAATGAAAAAGCGAAGGATCAAAGGAATTCAGATGATTCCATATGGACTTCTGGCCGGAGTTATGACAGAAGATTCAATAGAAGAGAGGCAAAGAGAAGTCCGCCTGACAGAGATTTCATCCGAAGGATTCCGCATCCGGCTTTGCAGGAGAGGGAAAGCAGAGGAGAACATTTATCCGAAAGCATTCAAGATCTGCTTCTATCAGATGGATCAGGCAGAGTATCGGGAGATTGAAATTCGTCATTTTCAGACAGAGGCCGGGGAACAGACAGAATTCTATCAAGCCTATGATATTTTCACAGTTCAGGAAGATTATAAAGAGGCCTTTCAGAAGCTCTGTGTCGAATACAGCCGATACATTTCACTCAAGCTGGAAGAGGATGATGCACATCTGGCGCAAGAAATGACCGGTTATCCCGCGCAGGAAGAAGAGGAACATTTCAAGAATGAAACAGAACAAAATAAAGCGTGGTTTCAGAATGCGGAGATCTTCCAAAATCTGCCGACAGAATTAGCGGTAGAACTGGATCATCCGAAACTATACGAACAATATCTGACCAGACCGATTGAACGGTTCATGAAAGAATACTGGCAGCAGCATGGAATCAAAGATGCACGGATCCTGGGAAGACAACCGGACCGGTTGTATATCGGCAACCAATTCTGTCCACATCTATTTCCGAAAGAAGAACAGTTCTTTGCACTTCTTGAGAAAGCAGATAAAGAACGGATGGAAGTGACAGTTGCCTTTTCCTTTATTCGGGAAGACAGGCTTGCACAGACAGAACAGCTGTTGACACGCCTGGATGAGTGGTGTGAACAACAGGAGACTTCGGGGCGGAGAAGAAACGACTTGAGGTTGTGGTCAATGATTGGGGACTGGCACATCTTGTGAAGCGGACAGAACATCTGATCCCGTGTCTTGGGACGCTCTTAAATAAGCGGAAGAAAGATCCAAGAATGTTCTACAAGATGGGAGATAAGACGTTGTTGGAACAGAATAATCTGAATGCAGGATTTTATCGCACCTATCTGGAAGAAAGCTTTGGAATCAGCGGTTATGAGTGGGAAAGCTGCGGTTATACACAGGAAATACCGCAAAAGATACAGAACCATCTACACGTGCCGTTCTATCAGACAAATACGTCGAGCTATTGTACACTTTGCGCTGTACTGGAACACGGTGAACGTGGAAAACAAAGGGAGAGACAAGAATGTCCGGCACCGTGTCTGGAACATAGCTTCTTCTATCCAAAGCATTTATATATGAAAGGAAAATACAACAGTCTGTTCGCATTGGATAAACATCTGCTGGATGAATCAGAGCAGTTGAAGAGAGAACTCGGAATAAAATGGAACCGCCTTGTGGTCAATCTATTGTGAAATGTGAAAAACAGAAGGATGATGGAAGAATGGAGACACAGAAAAGAAAACAGAATGAAAAAGAAAAAGCAGAGCGAAGGATGAAAATCGTTGCAGGACTTGGCTCTGTAGACGAATATATTCCATACGTCCTGGCAGGAGCAGACGAATTGTTTTGCGGATATGTGCCATATAACTGGACAAAAAAATACGGAACCGTACTTCCACTGAACCGCAGGGAAGTGCTGGCTTATAATGTGCAGCTCGGTTCTTTCAGCGAATTAGAAATCCTCTCAGCAATGATCCGGAAGTACAGAAAGCCGGTACATATCGCGATGAATTCCCTCTATTATATTCCGGAACAATATGAAGAGATTGCAGACATTGTGAAACAGTGTATGAAAATCGGATTCGACAGCTTCATCCTTGCCGATCCGGCATTGATTTTGTACCTGAGACAGAAAGGCATATCCTGTAAGATCCATCTTAGCGGTGAAGCCGGAGAAATGAACCGGGAGGCAATCAAAGTTTTCCGGGAAGTGGGAATCGGTCGGATCATCTTCCACAGGAAAAACACAGTTGCATCGATGCGGCAGATGATAGAAGCTGTAAATGCAGAAAAACTGGAATTCGAGGCCTTTGCATTGAACGAATTGTGTCAGTTCACAGGAGCATTCTGCAATTCCCTTCACTGTGACGAGATGGGGTATCTGTGCAGGACGACTTACTGGGAGATGCTGAGATGGAAGAGTGTATGGAACGAGCGATAAAAAGAACATTGGAGACAGAAGAGCAACAAGAACAACAATATCTCTGCGGGAAGAGTGGATGTGCTCTGTGTGCGCTGCCACAGCTGGAGGCAGCAGGGATTACCCATCTGAAACTGGTAGGACGAGGAAATTATGTGGAAGATATGATCCGGGATATTCGGAATCTGAAGGCTGCACTGGGGGTTCTGGAGGAGAATCAAAGAGAAGAAAAAGAGACAGGGAGATATATCGATCAATTGAATAAGAAAATATTTGATGGTCAGCCATGTGGAAATAATTGTATTTATAATCCGGGACAGTTTCTTTGAGCTGTATGGGGAAAAAGAGAAAAGTTCAGAATAGAAAAAGAAAGCGTATTTCGTGGAGTAGATTACTCTACGAAATACGCTTTTTCTTTAAATTGTTTCAAATCTTAATATAATTATCATATATAGGATACTCTTTTCAAACATTTTTGTCAATCTGAATACGTTCATTTCGTAAAATTATACCTATATTATTCACGGCTATGCCGTGTGAAGTGGCTGAAAGCCACATGATTACTGTATTTTAATTGAATATTGCTGTTTCACCTATCAAGTGAATAAAAAAAGAGCATCCATTTGTGGTAAAATTAAGGTGTCGAATCTTAAATAATAACCCAAAGGAGCCCTTTATGAGTATTGTAAACACCTTATCACTAGAAAGCAATAGACAGATTAAAATAAATTTTG
>ENA-OQHY01000463-OQHY01000463.1-human-gut-metagenome-genome-assembly--contig:-NODE-463-length-22849-cov-7.662222_pt1 | contig 22849 bp, 23 predicted proteins | sample MGYA00242570_ERZ504733 | MGnify/ENA primary metagenome ERZ504733 (study PRJEB26092, sample SAMD00036219) | human gut metagenome | host: Homo sapiens | study: EMG produced TPA metagenomics assembly of... | reverse complement strand
TCAGTAGATTCATCTATTTTTAAATTAAATTCTGTACACATGTTTCATTACCTCACTTACAGGTAAATTGTACAAGTCTATTTGACATTAATGATGTCTATATCCTGTTTTATTAAATGTGTCTATTCTTTAATAATTTATATTTTCCTTTACTATCTACTTCTTTATATCCATATAAATTCGATTCTTTACTGAGTACATTTTGAACAGACATCATACTCAAATATAAATAATTCTCACTATCCGTTATGATCGTTCGATTGGATTGGGAAATCGGACTCTTTATAATGTCATACACAAAAGTGTTATATAAAGAATTACTTGTTGACGTATAACTTGATGCCTTCATTTCTTTTAAATCATATATGTGATTCACACTATATCCCACCTGATCTAAATCGGCTGTTCGTTGATTTAAATCATTTCTTTGCATCAATTTTTGTTTATCCTTAGAATACATTGAATTATAGAGTTTTGAATCTAAACACTGATTGTAATTTAATCCTGTAAAAACAATCATAGGTACAAGGGCATATATCATTAAACATTCTTTTTTATCCATAAAGTAATAGCCAATAAACACAAGTGAAATTAAAAGTCCTATAAACATAGTTTTGGTGCAAAGAAATAGACTAGCTAAAACAAGTAAACCTTTATTCAACTTTCTTTCCTGTAGCCAATGGGCAAGAATCATAAGAATGAGTGGTAAACATAGCACCAATATTTTTGTGCGTGCATATAAAGTTCCATTCAATATATAAGAAAATATCGGGAAAACAAACATTAAAATCAACAGAATCGATAGTTTCCTTGTCTTTTCAAATTGTATTCCTTGAAATAGGGCAATCCAGCTAATCACAGTCAACCCACATCCATAGCTATCATAGACAAGTCCTTTTAGAGTAAAATTTGGAATTAATAAATTGAATAGGTTAGTTTGTACAACAGATTTATGATTGCTTAAAATCAAATATCCAGTTGGTAGCCATAAAATCGTAGCCATACCCATACCAATAAGAATCGGAATCAGAATGTCTTTTATCGTATGGTTTTGATTATAATCATATAAAAGCAGAATCAATATCATACCTGGCGTATAGAAATAATTATGGAAAAGTGCCATGCATATACATAGGCTGATCCATTGTCTTTTATTTTTATCTATTAAAATCATTGAAAGAAATAAAAAGGGAAGAATTTCTACAAACATAATTTGTTGGTGGGACTGAAAGAAGCAATTGGCGCATATGCAACATATGCTTGAAAAGAAACAAATCGAATCTTTGTATCCTTTATTTCTTAGCCAGCAATAACAAAGTCCGCCTGTAGATGCCCATAGAAATGTTGCATAACCTATAATAAAGAAATGTATTGGAATATTTGGAAATAAATAAGAAACTAAAACGTCTGGCCTTAATAATCCATAATATGAAAAGCTAAAAGCATTGGTTTGTCCTTGAAGATTTTCAAAACTGTCTGGAAGTAATTGCTTGGTTTGTCGAAAATAGTCTGCCAAAGATACGTGTTGTGCTAACCAGTCTAACTTTGATCCATACATGGAATATGTGGATACACAAAGTACAAATAGAATGGGTAATATAAATAGTATGGTAATGTAAAACTTATCTCTTTTTTTCATGGTTTTACTATACAAAATAAATCTTAAGTATTGACAAAAGGAAATATTAAACTTTCCTAAATATATTAAGAAGATTTAAGAAATATATAAGTAGAGTGTTAAGAAATGTTTGATAAAATTTTTTGGGTGATGAAAATGAAAAAGTTATTATTATGCATCTTAAGTTTGATGCTTTGTCTAAATACATCTGTAATTCATGCCAAAGAGCCTGAATCTTTAATGATTGTTGCCCATCCGGATGATGAAACAATTTGGGGTGGATCTCATTTAATCAATGGAAATTACACGGTTTTATGTATTACGAATGGAAACAATAAAAAGAAAAAAGAATTTAATGAATGTCATGAAAAAACACATTCCAAAGGAATTATTTTATCTTTCCCAGATAAGACAAAGGGTAAGCGTGATAACTGGAAGTCTTGTAAAAGGATATTCAAAGAGAGATAAAAAAAGAAATCGATTCTAAGGATTGGGGCAAAATTGTAACGCATAATCCAGATGGTGAATATGGGCATATACATCATAAGAAGGTATCTAAGTATGTTACTATGATTTTAGAAAAAGAAGATAAGACAAATCAGCTTGTATATTTTGGTAAGTATGCATCAAAGAAAAACAAGGCTGAATTAGAGAATGAAAAGAAATTATCCAAGAAAGATTATAAAGAAAAATTGGATGTCATTCAGTTGTATTCTTCGCAATCGAAAGTGATGGATCATTTACATCATATGTTGCCTTATGAAAATTGGAAACCCTATAGTAATTGGGGTAAAATAGAATAAAAGAAAGGGGATGTGAACATGCAGACGCGTATTTTAGTGGCGGATGATAATGCAGAAATCCGTGAAATATTAAGAATTTTATTAACTGGCGAAGGCTATGAAGTGATTGAGGCCAAAGATGGAAATGAGGTCCTTCAATTATTTAATTCTTCCATCGATTTGATTATTCTTGATATCATGATGCCGAATATGAATGGTTACCAGACTTGTCTAAAGCTTCGTGAAACAAGCAATGTCCCTATCTTATTTTTAACAGCCAAAGGATTAGATTCGGATAAGACGCTTGGTTTTTCAAGTGGTGCCGATGATTATTTGGCAAAGCCTTTTTCGTATAGTGAATTAACGGCAAGAGTTAAAGCTTTACTTCGTCGTTATCAAGTCTATAAGGGTAAAAAAGAAGAAACATTACTTGATACAGAAAAGGATTTAAGTATGGATGGTCTTACTTTGCGTTATGCCCAACAAAATGCAGAGGTCAATGGAAAGGAAGTTGAATTAACGGATATTGAATTTAATATTTTGAGTACGTTGATGAAGAATCCTAAACAGATTTTTTCAGCTGAACAATTGTATGAAAAGGCTTGGAATGAGCCTTATTATTATTCGGCAAATAATACAATCATGGTTCATATTCGTAATCTTAGAAAGAAAATCGAGAAGGATCCCGCCAATCCAGTATACATAAAAACAATTTGGGGAAAGGGGTATCGTTTTGAATAAAAAAATAACGAGACTATATCTTTCCCTTCTTGTTTTTTTATTGAGCTTTTTCACAATATATTCTCAAAGATTTGTCGTATACGATTATTTAAATGCACATTTTAATTATTCGGATACTTTGTCTAAAGACGAGATCAAAGAGGCGAAGGCTTATTTGGATGAACAAGAACAAGTGGATTTTATGAACCACACTCAAATTCGTAAAGATTTAAATCAATTATTAAAAAATGGAAGTTATCAAGTCATTTTATATAAAACTAAATCAAATAAACCCGATGATAAAGTCATCGATTCTGTACTTGCGTTTTGTGGTCGTGCTCCTTTAAAAAATGCACAAAAGTATAGTGTTTTTATAAAAAGTTCAAGTAAAACAAGTTGTATTGAGTGGTATCCATCTTTTAAAAATTATTATGCTTCTTATCGTATTTTTGATTGTATTTTAAGTCTTATTATCACAATTCTTTTTTATTTACTTTTAAAAAATCTTAAACCACTCCGGTCAAAGAAAAACGTCTTCTATTCCTTATCCAGTCGTATGATGTTCTCTTTTCTTTGTGCAACATTGTTGGTATTAACTTCTTTTTCATTTCTATATTTAAATCGTAGTGCTGTCTTTGAGTTTTTAATGGATACTTTTTATCAATCGGAAGATTATTCTTCTTATGTAAAGAAATTAGAAAAACAACTCCAAAATTTTGATTTGACGAAAGAAAATAAAAAAGCCATCAATCATATATTAAAAGAAAATGCACTCAATCATGCGTATGTGGAATTATATGATCAGGATGGAATCTATTTTACAGACAAATCTCCATTAAGCAGCAATAATTTTTTGTTGTTATATAGTTTTGATGATTTGGATGTTTTGGAGGCCCCATTGTATTATGATTATCCAATACATTTTAAAAACCAATCCGTTTATTTATATATCACTTCATTCCCAATGATTCCATTCCAAATTCCTTATATTATTCTTTCGCTTTTGATTTCTTTCTCTTTTTATTTAATTATCCTACAAAGTTTTATCCGTAAACGAATTCATTCTATTCAAAGTTTACAGGAAGATGTGTTTACTTTAGCAATCGGTGAATGGAATCACGAAATCAAAGTAAGTGATAAAGATGAGATTGGGCGTTTAGCCCAGGATTTGAATCAAATGCGCATTGCCTTTCTACAAACAATGGACAATGAACAACAGGCGCGTGTTGCGAATAAAGAATTAATTTCTTCTTTATCCCATGATTTAAGGACTCCACTAACAACTTTAAAGGGATACCTTGAAATCATGAATTTAAAAAGGGATGATATTGAATTTCGTGATCAATATCTTCAAAAGTGTCTAGCTAAAGTTGAAGAAATCACATATCTTTCCAATAAAATGTTTGAGTATTCTCTTGTCTTTTCTACAGAATACAATTCGGATTTATCGAATATTCCCATTCAAAGAGTCATCAATACATTGGTAGATCATATTCAGTATTTAAGAGAAATGGATCTACACATTTTATATGAGCCTCTACAAACTTCTCTATCTATGGATGCGAATTTTGCGATGATTCAAAGAATATTAAATAATGTATTTTCAAATATTCAAAAGTATTGTGATCCTTGGAAAGATATTGTGATTCAAGCAACGATTGAAGAAAACCAATTAAAAATGAGTTTCACAAATTCAATCAATCGTCATTTAGATAAAGTCGAAAGTAATGGGATTGGTTTAAAGAGTGTTAAAAAGATGATAGAAATCCATCATGGTACTTTCTATCAAGACGAAACAAATGATTTATTTACTATTATATTAACTTTCCCTATTCATCAGTAAGAGTGATTCTTGCTGATTTTTTATTACAAAAATCAAAAAACTGTGGTATCATTACTAGCGTTCGCTTTTTGGTACATATTGGAAACGTCTTTGATTGAACAACACAAAAAGTCATTTAGGAGGAGAAAATATATGCCAAAAACTAAATTCGAGAATATTGTATTTACTTTATTCATGTCTTTTTTAATGGTTTATGCATGATTTGTTACAACATCGCACTCAATATGGGTGGTATGTCCAATCAAGTCTTTTTGTTAGCTTTTCATGAATTGGTTATCATGTGGCCGGTTGCTTTTATTTTAGAATATTTCTTTGTTGATAAACTTGCTCATTACTTTGCCTTTAAAGTTGTAACACCAAAGGATCGACCTTTCTTTATTACACTTGCGATTTCTTTCTACATTATTTGTATTATGTGTCCAATCATGAGTTTAATTGCGACCATTCTATTTAAAACTCCAGGTATCCAAATCATTTCAGTTTGGTTTATGACTATTTTATTTAACTTTCCAATGGCTTTCTTTTGGCAGATTTGTTATTGTGGACCAACTATAAGATGGTTGTTTGGAAAGCTATTTAACTAGAAGCAACGTATTGCTTCTTTTTTTTCTTCGTCTATAATTAAATTTGTATTGAAAGGACTGTTTTAATATGAATAAAGAATTGATTGAAGAACTAAAAGCACAGGATTTTAATGTAGTGGCTGTATCTAAAACGCGTACAAAGGAAGAAATTGATGAAGTCGCCAAAATGGGGCTAACTACTTTTGGAGAAAATCGTGTACAGGAATTTATAGATAAGTATGATCCAAAATATACTTGGCACATTATTGGGCATCTACAGACAAATAAAGTGAAGTATATTGTTGGAAAGGTTGATGTGATTGAAAGCTTGGATTCATTGAAACTTGCTGAAGAAATTGAAAAACAAGCCAACAAACATGGCATCATTCAAAAAGTCTTAGTAGAACTAAAAATTTCGGAAGATCCAAATAAAACGGGTTATCCTTTTAAAGATGCCAAAAACTTTATTTCTCAACTACAAGAATTTAAACATATTCAAATCAAAGGTATTATGTGTGTGGCTTCTAAAACAGATGATCAAGAATTAGTTGAGTCTGAGTTTGAACAAATGCATACTTTATATTTAGAATTAAAAGAACAATATCCTGAAATAGATACTTTATCTATGGGAATGTCTCAAGATTACAAGTTAGCTGTAAAACATGGATCCAATACAGTTCGTATTGGACGTGCAATTTTTGAATAATATAGAAAAAAGGATGTTCTAAGCATCCTTTTCATTTTGTATATCCGGTAAAATCAATCGTACAGATTCTATACGGTTTTTTTCTACCTTCAAGACTTTGATACGAATTCCATTCGGTAAAGTTGTTTCATCATTTGTCTGTGGTAAACGACCTAGTGCATCAATGACAAGTCCTCCTACAGAATCGAAGTCTTCACTATCTAAATCTAAATCTAAATAATCGTTTAAATCATGTAAACTTAAATAGCCTTTGACATCATATGTTTGATTATTTAATTTAATTATATTTTCTTCTTCATGTGCATCGTATTCATCTTGTACATCTCCAACAATTTCTTCAATAATGTCTTCTAACGTAACGATACCTGAGAATTCTCCATATTCATCCATGACTATCGCAAGGTTAAATGTGGATTGTTTCATTTCAATCAATAATTCAGATACTTTTTTATTTTCATACGTAAATTTAGGTTTACGTAAAATCTTTTGCATATCAAAATGTGAAAAATCATCATACATCAATAAGTCTTTCATATTTACAACACCGACAATATTATCAATCTTATCTTGATAAATTGGAATACGCGTGAATTTTTCTTCTCTAAATATCTCCAATAAATCTTTATATGTACTGTCGATTTCTGCCATCACAACATGAACACGAGGAACCATTACATCTTTTGCCTTGGCATCCCCTAAATCAAATACTTTATTGATCATATCTTTTTCATCTTCTTCAATGACACCTTCTTCATGTGAAACATCTACAATTGTACGCAATTCACTTTCAGTCATTGATATATTTTTATTTGAATTTTGTATTCCCATTAATTTTAGTATGCCTGAACTAAATAAATTCACAAACCAGATAACTGGTGTTAAAACTTTCATCAAAAGTAAAATGATTGGTGCATACGCAATAGCAAGTTTATCTGCATTGATCGTAGCCCATGTTTTAGGTGTAATTTCACCGAATACTAAAATTAAAAAAGTAATAATAAATGTAGCTATACTAACGGCTGCTCCACCAAAAGAATACGCAATCAATGAGGCAATACTTGCAGCTGAAGTATTCACTAAGTTATTACCAATCAATATAGCACTTAGCATTTTTGATTGATTTTCCAATATTTTTAAGGCTAATGCAGCCTTTTTATTTCCTTCTTCTTCTAATGTTCTCAAACGAATTTTACTGACTGAAACCATTGCCGTTTCAGCTGAAGAGAAAAAGCCTGATAATGTTAATAAAACTACTAACTCTAGGATTTGTATCCATAAATCCGAATCCATTTTTCACACTCCCTATATTTTTGAATATTGTATCATACTCACGATATTCTAGGAAGGGCAAGTCGAATTGCCTTCTCTACAATTTCGATTGTTGGATTTTTAAATCCTTTGACTTCTCCATCTAGATTTGCATAAATAAGCTCATTTTCCGTATCTAAATGAACTGTTTTTGCCTGATACATAGAGACTAGATTTGTGTATTGAAGGTGATTTCCTTCTTGGTATTTTTTTGCCAATTTTATGATTTGATGTCTTTTCACATTTGAAATCAGGCAAACATCCATCCATCCGTCATCAATATTGGCATCTGGACATGGTTTAAAGCCTCCACCATAGTATTTTCCATTCGCAAATACTAAAAATCCATATTTATCTTTCGGTAATTTTTTTGTATCGACCTGAATTTGATATTCTTTACATATCGGTTTTCTTAAACTGATCAAAGCGGATAATGCGTATGGAATAATACCTTCTGTAGGCATTTTTTTCTTTAGTTCATTTACTTGTTTTGCGACTTCAACATCAAAACCAAAGGAAACGGTATTTATTGAGTATTCTCCATTTACTTTTATTAAGTCACAATCTATATATTCTGGTTCTGAATAGTTTGCCAAATTTAAAAAGTCTTCTCTTTTTAAATCTTCAAAATATTTCACAAAATCATTTCCTGTTCCAATCGGAATCACAGAAATGGTCACATTTTCTTTTTCTGCACATCCATTAATAACTTCATGCAAAGTTCCATCTCCACCACAAACAAATAAATGTACAGGTTCATTGGATAGAGCATATTTTTTTGCGATAAATGTCGCATGTTCAGGACCTTTGGTTTTTTCGATAATGATTCTTTTTCCTTGAAAATGTTCTTTAATTTCCTTAATCAATTCATATTGAATGTTCTTTCCAGATTTAGGATTTACAATAAATACGTCCTTCATATACTCTTCCTTCCGTTTTATACTTCAATCAATCGATCTACACAGGTACTCGCAAGAAGTAGTCCTGCACTTGCAGGAACAAAAATTGCACTTGGTAATGGTTGTCCTGATTCTACTGGTATAGGAATTTCTGTAGATGCTACAACCCATATTTTATTTCGAATACGATTTTTTCGTTTCCATTGACGAATTTGTTTAGCCATTGGATCATAACTTGTCTTTTCTATTTCTGTAACAACAAGTTTTGTAGGATCTTTGCGCCTAGCCATTCCCATACTTGATAAGAATGGTATATTTCGATCTATACAGGCTTGCATTAAATCCTTTTTACTTTGAATGGAATCAATGCAATCTATCACAAAATCAATAGGTTGTGAAAAAATCGCATCATCTCTTGTTTGATCATAGAAAAATGCAAATGTATCCACAATACAATTTGGATTTAGTGTACGAATTCTTTCTTTCAATACATTGACTTTAATTTGATCTACTGTATCTAAAGTCGCAACCAATTGACGATTAATATTGCTTGGTTCCACACAATCTTTATCTATTAGAATTAGATGACCTACCCCAGTTCTTGCTAAGGCTTCTACACAAAAAGATCCAACTCCACCCACACCAACAACGAGAACCGTTTTATCATTTAGTGTTTCTAGAGCTTTTTTTCCAAGCAACAATTCACTTCTTTCATTTGTCTTCATCATCCAACCATTCCTTTACTGCCTTATATATTTCATCTCTATTCTGTGCTTCAAACCAATGTACAGGCATTTGATTTTTAAACCATGTATATTGTCTTTTCGCATATTGTCTAGAATGTGTTTTTATAGCTGTTTTTACTTCCTCTATACTTTTTTCTTTTGAGAATAATCTTTAAACTCTTTATATCCAATACCTTGAAAACTTGTATATTCCCATGTTTTTGGATTTGAGAATAGTTCTTCTACTTCTTTGACCAAACCATTTTCAAACATAATATCCACTCTTTTATTGATTCGATCATGCAAAATTTCTCGTTTCACATCTAAACCTAAAAAGTATACATCATACAATGGAATATGTTGTTGTTTGTCTTCTTGTTCTGATTTTGAAGTACCACTATGACAAATCTGTAGAGCACGAATTAAACGTTTACGATTGTTAGGATGAATTTTTTCTAGAGCTTTTGCATCTTTTTCTTCTAACATCACAACCAATTCTTCATTTGTTTTAGAATTTAAATAGGTTGTATAAGCTGTATCTTCTTGTTCTTCTTGAAATTCATAGTCATATAACGCTGCCTTTAAATAAAGTCCTGTTCCACCGCATAAAATGGGAAACTTTCCTCTTTTTACAACATCTTCGATAGCTGTACGACATTTTTCTTGAAAAACCTTTACGTTATAAGGTTCATCATAATTTTGGACATCAATCAATTCGTGATGAATATCCTGCATTTCTTCTTTAGTAACTTTTGCTGTACCAACATCCATTTTTTTATATACTTGCATACTATCGCAAGATATTATTTCTCCATTCAATTGTTTTGCCAACCATACAGAAAGGCTTGTTTTTCCAATTCCAGTTGGTCCTACAATTGCTAAAACTTTTTGTCTATCCACGTTCAAATTCCTTTCTCAACTCACCATCACTCATCACAATGACTGTAGGTCTTCCATGGGGACAGTGATATGGTTGTTTACACTTTTGTAAATCTAAAATGACTTGCTCCATTTCCTGCATAGATAATGGTCGATTAAAACGAATTGAACTATGGCAAGCCATAGTCGCAATCATATGTTTTCTAAGTTTTGCCATATCTACGTCTTGATTTTCCACAAAATAATCTAATAAATCTTGTAAGAATTGTTTTTGGTCCACATCATGAAACCATAGCGGAATTTCACGAAGAATCAATTGATCTGTGCCAAATGGTTCAAATTCAATCCCAAAAAATGCTGTTTTTTCATTGATTGTCATATATTGAGCTAAAACATTACTTGATACATCCAATTGAATAGGAACCATTAATGGTTGTTTATTTGTACATTGAACCAATAGTTTCTCATTCAATTGTTCATAATGATATCTTTCTTGTGCAGCATGCTGATCCACAATAACTAATCCTTCTTCATTACTACATAATATATAGGAATCATGAAGTTGGGCTAAAACCTGCAAATGCTTAAAAAATTCAGGACCCTTATCATTCGTTTCTTCCACTTTAGGTAATGGATATGAAATAGGCTCTTCTTGTATTTTTATTTCAGGAATCTTTTTTTCTTCATATATTCTTTTTTCCTCAACTATTGTTTCTTTAATTGGCTTATAGTTTTGAAAACTTTGTTCAATCGTTTTATCTTCTTTTAAACGCGGCTTAACAGGATATGAATATTGTATTTCTGGCTGTTCAAATATAACACTTTTCTTTTCTGGTTTACTTACTGAAACTGTTTTTAGAGATGCATTTAATGCATCTTGAATCGTTTTCTTGATCAAATCTAACATTTCACCTTGTTTGATAAACGAACTTCCCATTTATTTGGATGAACGTTTACATCAACCAATTGTGTATCTGAATCCATCTGTAATACTACAATTGGAAAACGATTTGGCGGCATATAATCACTATAAGCATCTAGAATCGCTTTTTGGATTGCGACACTACGAATCAATCTTGTATTTAGAGTTAAAAACATAAAATATTTTGTTGCACGATTTATTTTTGGCTGAATCGCATATCCATGAATATGAAAATCTTCATTACTTCCTTCAAAATGAATTGCATTCTGTGCTACTTCTTTCCCATACATTTGATATAGAATTTCTTGAATATTTCCATTTCCACTCGTTTGAAATACAACTCGCCCATCATGAGAAAGTTGAAAACGAATATCCGGATGTGATAATGCCATTTTATTCATTAAATCTGCAATGACAGAAAATTCATATGAAGTACTTTTCAAATGTTTGAATCGAGCCGGTGTTTTTATGAACAATCCAGAAACATCTAATTTTGTTCCTCTAGGACAATTACATTTTTCATCCACATCCAAACTACCATAGTTATATCTTAATAAGGTACCTTCTTCACCATTGCTCGTTTGTAATTCGACTTGGGCAACAGAAGCAATACTTGGTAATGCCTCTCCTCTAAATCCCATCGTTTGAATATTGAACAATTCTTCTTCAGAATGCATTTTACTTGTGGCATGTCGCATAAAAGCTAAATGTGCATCTTCATGATCCATTCCACAACCATCATCTGTAATCACAATTCTTTCAATACCACCTTGAAAGACTTCAACTTCTATGACTGTAGCACCTGCATCAATACTATTTTCAACGCATTCCTTTACAATTCCAGCTGGTCTTTCAACAACTTCTCCAGCCGCTATCATATTTGTTAAATGTTCACTCAAAACATGAATCTTAGCCATACTTTGCACCTCCATTCATATGATTTTCATATTTATAATTCGATTTTTTCACTTAGTTTCTTTAATTCATACAGACAATCCAGAGCATCTCTTGGTGTCATTGAATCAATATCTAATTCTTGTAATTGTTGTAAAAGTTTGGACTTTTCTGGTTGCACTTGTTCCATCACAAATAAACTTGGTTGATAATTTTGATTGTTATCTTGATTTTCAAAATTTGTTAGAAGTTGTGCCGCTCTGTCCAAAACAACTTTTGGTAAATGCGCAAGACGCGCAACATTGATACCATACGACTTATCTGCTTTTCCGTCAATAATACGGTATCTAAATTCAATTTCATTTTTTTCTTCACGAACATCCACATGAACATTGTGCATTGATGGATGTTCTTTTTCTAAATCCGTTAATTCATGGTAGTGTGTTGAAAATAATGTTTTTGCACCAATAGCTTCATCAATATATTCGAGCATTGCCTGTGCAAGAGCCATACCATCATATGTTGCTGTTCCTCGACCAATTTCATCAAACAAAATTAGAGAATGTTTTGTTGCATAACACAAAGCAGCATTTGCTTCCATCATTTCTACCATAAATGTACTTTTTCCAGTTAGTATGTCATCCGAAGCACCAATTCTTGTAAAAATGCGATCAAAAATAGGTAATTCTGCTGTTTTTGCAGGAATAAAACTTCCCATTTGTGCCATTACCACCAATAAAGCGTTTTGTCGCATATAAGTTGATTTACCACCCATGTTTGGCCCTGTAATTAATTGAACATGTTCATCTTCTGACATTTTCCAATCATTCGATACATATCTTTTTTTCTTCATACGATCATCTAATATCGGGTGTTTTCCTTCTACTACATTGACATTGTATCCAGGATGAAAAACTGGACATACATATCCTTTTTCACTAGCAAGGATTGCCAAAGAAACTAGTACATCAATTGTAGACAATGCTTGTGCACACGCATGAAGATCAAATAAATCTTTTTTTATTCTTAATAATAAATCACTAAACAAACTTTGTTCCAACTTCACCTTTGTTTCTTGTGCATGTAAAATTTGTTCTTCTTTTTCTTTTAATTCTTGTGTAACAAATCTCGTTGCATTAGCAAGTGTTTGTTTCGCATGATATCCAAATTCATCTTTGATATTTGATAAATTCCCATTACGAACTTCAATAAAATAGCCAAAAATACGATTGTATCCGACTTTTAATGATTTTACACCCGTTCTTTCGCGTTCTTTAGCCTCAAGTTCTAAAATAAAATCTTTCCCTTTTTTGGCAATTCTTCTTACTTCATCCAATTCTTGATTGTAACCATCATTAAATACACCACCTTCTTTTAGTGTTAGTGGCGGATTTTCTACAATCGCATTTTTAATTTCATTATATAATTCCTGGCAATCTGGCACTTGAGAAAATTCTGGATATGAATCCAAAGAAATAGCTAGATCCAATATAGGTTTTGCATGTTCTAGTGTAGCAACAAGTTGTAAAACATCTCTAGGACTTGCACTACCATAAGCCATACGACTTGCAAGTCTTTCCATATCATATACATAAACTAAATGTTCCTTCAAATTTTCTCTCAACATGAAGTTTTCTTTTAAATCTTTGATTGCGGCTTGTCTTTTCGCAATTTTTTTTGCATCAATTAACGGATATTCAATCCACCTTTTTAACAGTCTTGATCCATTGCGCTTTGGCATTTATCCATAAAAGACCATAAGCTTTCTGCCTTAGCATTTGTTGATTGACTTGAAACCAGTTCTAAATGATTCTTGGTTTCATAATCCATAACTAGCACTTTATCTTTGTCCATCGATTCAATCGGCAAGAAATGATCAATATGTTGTTTTTGTGTATCTTTTAAATATGCCATTAAAAGTGCAAACGCCTCTTTTAATGACTCGGATTCAATTCCATTTAATAATGGTAGATCTTGTGAATCAACACTTGACTTTTTATGTTTCGAAATAAGTATTGTTTCCATTTCTTCTAGTGCACTCATCCATTTTTTATCCATTGCCATCGGACAAACAAGTTCACTTACATTTTGTTCTAACAGTGCTTTTTGTAAAGCAACTAATGATCGTTGTAGAGTTTGATATTTCAATTCACCCGTACTTAATTCACAATAAACCACTGTAATTTCAAAACTAGAAATATCACACGATGCCATGTAGTTTGTAGTTTTGGCATCCATAGTTGAATCCATATAAGTTCCTGGTGTAACAATTTTTACAATTCCTCGATCCACTAATCCTTTCGCATTAGAAGGGTCTTCTAATTGTTCACAAATTGCTACTTTATATCCTTTTTTTACTAAACGAGAAATATATGAATTAGCTGCATGAAAAGGAACACCGCACATCGGAACTTTTTCTTCTACGCCTGCACTTCTTCCAGTTAATACTAAATCCAATTCTTGTGATACCAATTTTGCATCGTCAAAGAACATTTCATAAAAATCCCCTAAGCGATAAAATAAAATCGCATCTGGATTTTCTTCTTTCATTTTTAAATAATGTTGCATCATTGGTGTATATTTTTTTTCTGCCATAAATCATCATCCTAACATGACTATTATACCAAAATTTCAAAATAAATATGTTATAATTAAAAACACTGAATAAGGAGGTTTTTACTAATGAAACAAACGATTCAATGGAAAAACAAGTCCATTCAAATTGATATTGGTTTGATTCTAATTCTAATCCTTTTTGGTTTAACTAGTTGTTTTGCGTTATATAATTCTTTCAATTTAATTAAATCCGGAAGTGGATATTCATATTTATTGCGTCAATTATTTTGGTTCGTTGTAGGTTTCATCGCAATGTTCTTTCTTACAATTCTCCAAAATAAAAAAATATATTCTTATATGGATATAGCCTATAAGATTTTAATGTTATGTCTTATTTATTTGTTTTTATCCCGTATGTTATTTAACTTTGTTGGAATTTCACTTCCTTTCGCAAGTGAAGTCAATGGTGCCATTTCCTGGTTTCAATTGCCGTTGATTGGTAGTTTTCAGCCAAGTGAATTTATCAAAATCGTTTTAATTGTTTTAGTTTCACAAATTATTGTTGAGCATCAAAATGAACATCCAAACCCAACACATAAAGATGATTTATTATTACTTTGGCAAATCGCAAAAGTGCTATTTCCACCGTTATTTTTAATCATGATGCAGCCAGATACTGGTATATGTATTATCATTGTCTTCAATATTTTTATTTTAGTATGTTGTAGTGGTATTCGAAAAGAATATGTCATCGGAATTTTTGCCTTTTTAGCTATTGTAGTAGGAACATTCTTGTTTTTATATTTTGAATATCCCGAAATCCTTTCTTCATTTATATCTTCATATAAACTACAAAGAATTGATGCATGGCTAGAACCTGAAAGCAATATTCGAGGTAGTTCAAACCAGCTATATACCGCATTATTGTCATTAGGAAGTGCTGGTCTAACAGGCTATGGTTTACAGGCAAATATCATTTCTATTCCAGAAGCACATACCGACTTTATCTTTGCAGCATTCGGTCAGTGTTTCGGTTTTATTGGAACAACATTTATTCTAATTCTTTGCTTATTACTAGATATTTATTTGTGTAAAATTGCTTACGCTACAAAAGATAGAAAAGACCGATTTATCGTTGTTGGTATTATTGCCATGCTTCTATATCAACAACTTCAAAATACAGGTATGATTGTTGGATTACTTCCGATTACAGGAATCACATTACCACTTATATCTTATGGTGGTAGTAGTATTCTTTCATATTTTATATCTTTCGCAATTATTTTAAATATTTCACCCGCAACAAAAAGAACGATTCATTTGAATCGCTCTAGAAAAAATCAATATAAATTTTTAAGTCTTGTTAAATAAGAATAAGTACGGTATCTCGCAAATCGTACTTTTTTTGTACTTGAATGAATGATGATTTCAGATATAGATTTTAAATCTCTTTCTAAATGGTCATAGCATACATGAGCATATGCCAAAGTATCGCCTCTAACACTAATTTTTCGATTATCGTTCATAATATATGGATTTTTTAAAGAATGATGGTTCTTATGTGAGATAGGCATGATTTCACAAAGTTGTAAAACCTTTAACCCTGGATCAACAACCGCTCCTTTTAGAGCTCTATTAACCGCAGTAGAACCAGATTGAGTACTTACACAAATTCCTGAACCTTGACTACTTTCAAAGAATTCATCATCAATTGAAATGTCCAATACCAATGTTTTGGCTAAACTTTCGATTCGAACTTCATTTAAAGCATATAATGTTTCATTAACTTGAGGAAGATCCATTTGAAGTAAATTAAATTCTTCTACAACTGGTTTATTATGTTTCAAATCATAAACTAGATGATCCACTTCATCTTGTGTATAGTCCGTAAAAAAGCCAAGATTTCCTGTATGTATCGCAACAAATTGGATTTCATCTAATTTATCAATATATGTATGGATGGCCCTTAATAAAGTGCCATCTCCTCCTACAGAAAAAATAATCTCACAGTGTTCATCATCATACTGCCATCCTATAGAAAAACATTTTTTCTTTAGAGTATCGGCAACTCTTTTAGAGTTTTCATCTCCTCGATCCACTATACTAAAACGCATTAAATCACTTCCTCTTTTTTTTAATATATTGTAACATATTTATGGGTGATATAAATGTACGATAATATTGAAAGAGAATTAAAATTACTAATCAACAAACAAGTTTACGATAATATTATGAATTCATATGATTTTCATAAATCAATCATTCAAACAAATACATATTACGATACCGCAAATCAAGATGTAAAAAAACAACATGGTGCCGTTCGAATAAGAACAATCGAAAACAAAAAGATATTCACATTAAAAATCAAAAAAGATGAATACACACACTATGAATTTGAAAAAGAAATATCTACAGAAAACATAAATGAGATTGAAGATCCAGAAATATTAAATTGGTTCAATCAATATCAAATTCCTAAAAATTTACATCCAACGGCCAATTTTACAACTTTACGAAATGTATATGAATTTGAAAACGGAGAATTATGCTTAGATAAAACCACTTTTAAAAATCATATTGATTATGAAATCGAATATGAATACACATCCGATCACGATGGAATTCAATTCTTCAACTCAATATTGGAACAATATGGATTGAAATGGCAAAAAAATTGCCCCAGCAAAATTGCCAGGGCAATGAATGATTAAAATTTATGAGTTAAACGATAGAAGAAGGATTTGGAATTATATTCTTCTTCTTTTTTCTTATAATTTTCTATTTCCTCTATATTTTTATTATAAAGTTCTTCCACTTCTTTTAATTTCTGATTTTCAGATTCTAATTCAGAAATTCTTTCATCTTTTGTTTGAGTTTCCAATAAGAATGTTTGTCTGCTCTTTTCAATTTCTAATTTCAATTTTTCTTGATATAATTGTTCGATCTGAGCTTGGGCTTTCTCTTTTTCTTCTATAATCGCCTTTAATTTTTCATTTTCAAATCGAAGTTCCATTTCTACAGTAGAAACTTCATGCTTTTCTTTTCTGAAGTAAGTAGATAACCTTTCAACGCCTTCAGCTTTAATGGTAATTCTACGTGTAATTGGATTTTTATACTTCCAATCTTTATCTGGATTATCTTTTACCAACTTTGCGATAGCCTTATCTACTGTATTTCTTGATTTATTAAAGTGCTGACATATTTGTGCAATATCCATATCATAATACACATCAATTGCTGACGCTTCTTCAGACATATTCACGTCCCCTTCCTATGAAATTCATAACAATAATATAACGAGTCACGTTAAGTCTATCATAGTTTTTTAAATAAAGCTATACCTATATATGAATTTCCTATTATTTTTGTATATGTCATAATTCATTTAATCTTTTTCATATCTTTCTCACATGAAATATCATAAATTATATTTAGATCGTAAATGTGTTATTTAAAGCATTTCTTTTTCATATTTATATCACATGATTACGATTATTAATTTCATATCTCATTTATTTAATTCATATGAGTGCATTTTTATATTTTTAATTTTCATATGACCATTGAATCTAAATTTTCTCATCATATGAATTCCCATTTTTAACATTTCTAAATTCAGATTTGTTTTCAGGTTTTATTTTTTCTTTTTTGAATTCACATGAATATATAAACGTTTAAAAATTAATGTGATTATTCACATTTTCTTCATATGATATGTCAGAATACTATTTTATGACTTTCTACTTCTCCATGTGATTTTTAACTGAAAATGCAATAATATCCTTTAAATAAATGCTATTCTTATAATCTATACATAAACAACCCTTTTATGCATGGTTCAATCATATGAACAAGTGTTTTTATGTATGAATATTCCTTATTTAGTCACATATAATAAAAAATCGTATGAAATATCATAAATACTTCATACGATTAGGCATATTTATGAGCTTTTACGCCCTTCAAACGCTTTTAGTAGTGTCATAGCGTCTGTATAATCTAAATGACTGCCCACAGGTATTCCATGAGCTAATCTTGACACTCTACACTTACCTTCTAAAAGTTTAGATATATATAATGCTGTTGTCTCCCCTTCTACAGTTGGATCCAACGCTAATATAACTTCTTCTGTATTTTCATTAATTCTTTTTAAGAGTGACATAATATTCAATTGGTCTGGTAGAACTCCTTTTTGTGTGTTAATCAAACCATCAAGTACATGATATACACCATTAAATTCTTGCATAGACTCAATTACAGATATATCTTTTGGGTTTTGCACAACGCATATGATATTCTGATTGCGTTTTGAACTCTTACAGAATTCACATAGTTCATCTTCTGTTAAGTTCCCACAACATGTACATTTTTTTACTTTCTTTTTTAAATTAATTAACGTTTCTGCCATTTCAGATATTTCATCTTCATTCCAACTAAGTACAGTAAATGCATATCTTTCAGCTGTCTTAGCACCTACTCCTGGTAATTTCTGAAATTCATATATTAAATCATCAAATGTTTTTGGATACATATTTCACCTTCTAATCTTCTTTTATCTCAATGTTTGGAAATAAACTTTTCATATGATCTTCTATACTCATGTTATTTTCTGTTATAGACTCTTTTCTTCTTAATTGAACTTGAAATGGTTCCGGAAGATTTCCACTAATCATCTTTTCCTTAAAACATCAAGAACTCTTGCTTGTTGCGTTTTATCCAGCGCGAATACTTTCTTTGCCTTTCCTAATAACACCTCCATAAAATCTTCATATCCATAATTTAATTCAAATTCATTAATTTGTTTTGCGAAGATTTCACTCGATGTACATACCACAATATAATTTGATCCACTTGCCATTATGACACTGTTTCTTAGAGTAGCTGCATATTTTCCAAATTCCAAACTTGATGTGAATTGTCCTATATTATTGAATTTAGTTGTATCTATGTTTCTTTCCATTTTGTTTGCCCCAACAAGTAGTTGAACAACAAAATCATCATTCAATATGATTTTATTATCCGCGTTTTCTGACTGTTTTAATGTTTCACGTGAAACATCAGAAATTTCAGATTTCTTTAAAACCTTATTTTTATCACCTATTTTGCTGCTTTTCTCAATAATATCTGAGTTATCAGAACTATCATCATATGACGTTTCATAATTATCTTCTTCTTCAATATCCGAATTATTATCATATTCAGATTCGAATTTATTACTTTTTGGTTCATATGAATAACTTGAAATCTTTAACAAAGAGGCTTCTAGATAATCCAATGCATTCGACGCATACGTATATTTATTATATGTATCCATCAATTCTTCCATGCATTGAATTCTGAAATGAATAGGAGCGGATTTGAAATATTTCCGAATCATATCTTTATTCATATCCGATACTAAAGTAGAATTTTCTGAATAATCTAGAATTAAACTATCTTTTAACATATGAATAAAGTCTGCCGTTAAACGTTTTATATCCATTCCCATATCTGAATATTTCTGAATATCTTTTATAAAACTATCTACATCTTTTTTATAAACTGAACTAAATAATTGACCAATATCTTCTGATGTTATGACACCATAGATTTTACGGATATCATTCACATCAATATGAGATGTACAATATGCTACGCATTGATCCAAAATAGATAAAGCATCTCGCATACCTCCATCTGCAAGCTGTGCAATCAATGTCAAACCATCCTGATCAATTTCTATACCTTCATTTTTACAAACCACAGACAATCGGTATTTAATATCATTTACACTCACTTTGTTGAAATCAAATCTTTGGCAACGAGAAATAATCGTAGGCAATACTTTATTAGGTTCAGTTGTCGCAAATATAAAAATCACATGAGCAGGAGGTTCTTCGATTGTTTTCAACAATGCATTGAATGCTCCTGAAGTCATCATATGAACTTCATCAATAATATAGATCTTGTATTTTCCTTGCATAGGAGCATACTTTACTTTATCAATTAAATTTCTTACTTCATCAACACCGTTGTTACTAGCCGCATCAATTTCAATAATATCTGGATGACTTCCGTTTGCGGCCATCTTACAGTTCTCGCAGATTCCACAAGGAGCATCTTGACTATTTGTACAATTCAATGTCTTCGCAAATATTTTTGCGATTGAAGTTTTTCCTGTACCTCTAGGCCCACAAAATAAATAGGCATGGGCAATACGATTTTGAACAATCGCATTTTTTAATGTTTGAATTATATGTGTCTGACCAACAACTTCATCAAAATTACTTGGTCTATATTTTCTATATAACGCTTGATATGCCATTCGTTTATATCCTTTCTATATTGTTTTCCTGTATCCTATTTTATCATAGTTTTACTCATTTTATTTGATGTATTCTATATATATGAAAAGCAGAAATCTTTTTGAATTATGATTTCTGCTTCTTTTTCATATCTCTTTTTTTCTTAAAAAAATGTTTCAATAAATCTGAACATTCAGATTCTAGAATGCCTCTTCTATATATAGGATGATGATTAAATTCAGATACTTCGAATAAATTTGTACATGTGCCTACACAACCTCCTTTAGGATCTGATGCTCCATAAACAACTTCTTTGATTCTAGATTGGATAATGGCACCTGCACACATAGGACACGGTTCCAAAGTTACATACAAAACACAATCTTCCAATCTCCATGTACCTAATTTTTTACAAGCTTTTTGAATAGCTATGATTTCAGCATGAGCAATACTCTGTTGCATAGTTTCTCGCTTGTTATATCCTCGAGCTATAATTTTATCATCTTTTACAATCACGCAACCAATAGGAACCTCATCATAGCTTTCTGCTTTTTTTGCCTGCTTGATAGCTTCCTTCATCCATTTCACATCATCCATATTCATATCCTCTTCCTATATATTAATCATACATGAAATTTAAACAAAATATAAAAAAACTACTACACATGATGGAGCTTGCTTAAGGCTGCTTCGTTCCCGACCTGACCTGATTCACAAGATATCATTGTAGTAGCTAGGTTATTATATCAAATCCATTGTCAATTCGCAATAGAAAAAGCTGTCAAATGACAGCCTTCATAATTAACCAATTTTCTTTTTACCACCCATGTAAGGTTGTAAAGCTTCTGGGATCAAGATAGATCCATCTTCTTGTAAATTATTTTCTAAGAATGCAATCAACATTCTTGGTGGAGCAACACATGTGTTGTTTAATGTGTGTGCATAATATTTTTCTCCATTTTCACCCTTAACACGAATCTTTAAACGACGTGCCTGAGCATCTGTCAAGTTAGAGCAACTTCCGACTTCAAAATATTTCTTTTGACGTGGAGACCAAGCTTCAACATCCACTGACTTGCATTTTAAATCTGCCAAATCACCTGAACAGCATTCCAAAGTACGTACTGGAATATCTAATGTTCTGAAGAACTCTACAGTATTCATATACAATTTTTTAAACCATTCCATACTATCTTCCGGTTTACAAACAACAATCATTTCTTGTTTTTCGAATTGGTGAATACGATATACACCACGTTCTTCAATACCGTGAGCACCTTTTTCTTTACGGAAACAAGGTGAGTATGAAGTATATGTATATGGAAGATCTTTTTCTTCAAGAATTGTGTCTTTGAATTTACCAATCATAGAGTGTTCACTTGTACCAATCAAATACAAATCTTCACCTTCGATTTTATACATCATGCCTTCCATTTCTGCAAATGACATTACACCATCAACAACTGAACTACGAATCATATATGGTGGAATAACAAATGTAAATCCTTTTTTATCAATCATGAAATCACGAGCATAATTTAAGATTGCTGAATGTAGACGAGCAATGTCTCCCATTAAATAGTAGAATCCATTACCAGCTACACGACGTGCTGCATCCAAATCAATTCCACTTAAACGTTCCATGATTTCAGTGTGATAAGGAATTTCAAAATCAGGAACAACAGGTTCGCCGAATCTTTCTAATTCAACATTTTCACTATCATCTTTTCCAATCGGAACACTATCATCAATGATGTTTGGAATCTGCATCATTTTTTCTGTTACAGACTCTCTTAATTTGATTTCTTTTTCTTCTAAAGCTGTTAGCTCATGAGCGATTTCAGCCATTTGTTGCTTAATCTCTTCAGCCTCTTCTTTTTTGCCTTGACCCATTAATTTACCGATTTCTTTAGAAATCTTTTTACGATTCGCACGCAAATCATCCGCATGTTGTTGTGTTTGACGAAGTTCTTTGTCCTCCATCAACACTTCATTAACTAAAGGCAATTTGTAGTCTTGGAACTTTTTCTTAATGTTCTCTTTAACAATGTCCGGGTTTTCACGGACAAATTTCATATCTAGCATGATATCCTCCTTGCATAAAAAAAGAGACACTCACACCCATAAAGACGATGTCTCGCGTTGCC
>ENA-OQHY01000462-OQHY01000462.1-human-gut-metagenome-genome-assembly--contig:-NODE-462-length-22907-cov-2.492450_pt1 | contig 22907 bp, 25 predicted proteins | sample MGYA00242570_ERZ504733 | MGnify/ENA primary metagenome ERZ504733 (study PRJEB26092, sample SAMD00036219) | human gut metagenome | host: Homo sapiens | study: EMG produced TPA metagenomics assembly of... | reverse complement strand
TTCGCTGTTACCCAAGTACCGTGTTCCGCCCCCATCCAGTGGGCCGTGCTGAACGGCGATGCCGAAACCGGCGTGACTATTATGCAGTTGGACGAAGGTTGGATACCGGCGATATTTTGTATGTGCAGCCGGTTGCGATTGACCCGGACATGACCAGCGGCGAGCTGTTTGACCGCGTAAGCGCGATTGGTGCTAAAACGCTGGTTGAGGTCCTGCCCAAAATCGAAGCAGGGAAGCTGACCCCAAAAAAGCAAAAAGAATCTCTCGCCACCAAGGCGCCGTCCCTGACCAAAGAGATGGCACAGTTCGATTTTACCCAGCCTGCTGCCCACATCCACAACTGGGTGCGCGGTATGAACCCATGGCCAATGGCATTCTTTATGCACGATGGCAAAAAAATCAAAGTCATCGCCAGCAAGCTTTCTGAAAATCCCGCCAACGCTGCGCCGGGTTCTGTATTGGCGGTTAAGCCGTTGACCATTGCCTGCCAGGATGGCGCAATCGTGTTGGATTCCGTCACGCCGGAAGGCGGCAAGTCGATGGCGGGTACCGCATGGGCTGCCGGCCGCCGCCTGAAAGCGGGGGACAGCCTGTGACCGCGCGTTACCTGGCCGTCAAGGCCCTTATGCGGCAGGAGCAAAACGGCTATGCAAACCTTGTGCTGGATTCTGAGCTGAAAGCCTGCAAGCCGCCGCTTTCCCCGCGGGATGCAGCTTTTGCTTCCGGTATTTTTTATACCGTGCTGGAGCGCCGCAGCCTGCTGGACTGGATGCTGGCACAGTTTTCCAAGCGCCCGCTGGAAAAGCTGGATACCCCTGTGCGGACCATTCTGCGCGCCGGGCTGGCACAGGCCAAGTTTATGGATGTTCCGCTGCCTGCGGCTGTCAATGAATCGGTCAAGCTAGCCAAAGCATTTGGCAAAACCAGTGCTGCAGGTATGGTCAACGCCATGCTGCGCCGCACGGCCGCATTGGACCCCAAGCCGGAACATTGGCCGGATCTGGAAGAACGGCTGCGCACCTATTACTGTCTCTCTCAGCCGATTGCCGCGTTGTTTGCAGCACAGTATCCGCAGGATGCCGAGGCAATGGCTGCTGCGTTTTATCAGCGCCGCCCCACCGCCATCCGGGTCAACCCGCTGCGCACGACCGATGAAGCCCTGACGCAGACATTGCAACAGGAAGGTCACACCGTAACGGCTGGCCCATGGCCGCACTGTTTGCTGGTTATGTTCAACGGTAATCCCGCTGCATCCAAAGCATTCCACGCCGGGCAATTCCATGTGCAGGGGTTAGCCAGCCAGTTTGCTGCCTTGTGCTGTGATGCCCGCCCCGGTATGCGGGTGCTGGACCTGTGCGCCGCCCCTGGGGGCAAAAGCCTGACAATTGCCGAGCAGATGCAGAACCGCGGTGAGCTGTTCAGCGGTGAAGCCATGACAGGCCGCGTCAAACTGCTGAAGCAGGCCTTTGACCGCTGCGGCATTGAGCGCGCCAAGCCTTACCATGGGGATGCCACTATCCTGAACCCCGCCTTTGGCCTTGGCAGCTTTGACCGCGTGTTATGCGATGTGCCCTGTTCCGGCCTTGGTGTTATCGGCAAAAAGCCGGACATCCGGGAAAAAACGCTGGATAGGATTGAAAATTTACTATTAACACAGCAAAAAATCCTGCAAAACGGCGCAAAATATCTTGCCCCGAACGGCCGTTTGGTGTATTCTACCTGTACGGTGAATCATCACGAAAATGAAGCCCAAGTACGCCAGTTCCTGCAAGACAATCAAGATTTTTCCGTTATAGCGCCACAAATCACACTGTCCGGTATGCGGGCGGGGGAGTACGGCACACTGTTTCTGCCGCACGAAACATCCACAGACGGTTTTTTTGCCGCTATTTTGGAGCGCCAAAAGAACTGCTGACGCAAAATACACAAATCGTCTATTCAAAAATTAGAGAAAAGGTATATAATAATTGGAGGGAAAGCACCGCATGCAGCAAGCACATATGCAGCCACAGAACGAACCCCAGGCAGAAACCAGAAAAAACTGTCTGACGGACCTGACGCTGCCCAAGCTGACGGATTACATTAAATCTATCGGCCAGCCAGCTTTCCGCGCCAAGCAGATTTTTAAGTGGATCCACCAAAAGCAGGTTACAGATTTTTCTGCCATGACAGATCAACCCAAAGCCCTGCTTGCCCAATTTGCACAAAACTGCACCTTGGCTGTGCCCACCATCCGCCGCCGCCAGCAGTCCAAAGACGGTACGGTCAAATATCTGCTTCAGCTTGCGGACGGCAACTGCATTGAAACGGTTTTGATGCGCTACCATTACGGCAACACTGTATGTGTATCCACACAGGTGGGCTGCGCTATGGGGTGCCGCTTTTGCGCCTCCACCCAGGCGGGCCGCGTGCGGGACTTGACCTCCGGCGAGATTGCTGCGGAAATTTATACCGCGCAAAAGGATACCGGGGAGCGCGTTTCCCATATCGTCCTGATGGGCATTGGTGAGCCGCTGCACAATTTTGATAACGTGATGGACTTTCTGGACATTATCTCCTGCCCGGAAGGCGTCAATATTGGGATGCGCAACATCAGCCTTTCCACCTGCGGCCTTGTGCCGGGAATTGATAAGCTGGCAGAGCGCAAATTGCAGCTGACCCTTTCGGTATCCCTGCACGCGCCGGACAATGTGACCCGCAGCTCCATGATGCCGGTTAACGATGCGTTCCCTCTGGAAAAGCTGATCCCGGCCTGCCGCCGCTACCAGAAAACGACCGGGCGGCGCATCAGCTTTGAATATTCCATGGTCAATGGTGTCAATGATTCGCCCCAAATGGCAAAAAACTGGCCGATCTGATCCGTGGCATGGGGGCCCATGTCAACCTGATTCCCATTAACCCAGTCGATGGCAGCCCTTACTCGGCAACGGATGAAGCCAATGTGCGCCGGTTCCAGAAAATGCTGGAAGATTTGGGTGTAAATGCCACCATCCGCCGCCGCCTTGGTACCGATATCAGCGCTGCCTGCGGCCAGCTCCGGCGCGAAGATGCCAAACAGGCCGAACAGGCAACACGGCAAACGACGAGCGAAAGGACCAACGCACAATGAAAATTGCAGCCCTAACAGATATTGGCAGCTGCCGCCAGGAAAACCAGGATAATTATTGTGCCCGTCAGTTGGTCGATGGTACTGGCTGGGGCCTTGTCTGTGACGGCATGGGCGGGGCCAACGGCGGGCGGGTCGCTTCCACCCTTGCCACCCAAACATGCTGCGCTATTTTGACCATTCCCTGCGCACGATTGAAAACGGCGAAGAAGAAGCCTTTATGATGCGCGCATTTGATAATGCCAACCGCGCCGTATATGAAAAAGCGACCTCTGATCGAAGTGCTCGGTATGGGCACCACGGGGGTATGTGCTTTACAGCGCGGCAACCTGGCGCATATTGTACACGCAGGGGATTCCCGCGCGTACCTGTGGCATGGCGGAGCAATCCGCCAGCTGACGCGGGATCATTCCATGGTGCAGCAGCTGGTGGACAGCGGCAGATCACCCGCGAACAGGCCGCCCTGCATCCGCAGAAAAATCTGATTACACGTGCCCTTGGCGTTTCGGCCAATATTGTGCCGGAATATAACCGCTGCGAGGTGGTTCCCGGTGACCTTTTGCTGCTTTGTACCGATGGATTAACCAACATGGTACCCGATGCAGAGCTTGCGCTGCTTTTGCAGGAGTCCGCCTTTTTTGACGCGCCGGGGGTACTGGTTGACCGTGCCCTGAAAGGCGGCGGGCAGGATAACATCACCGTCCTTTTGCTGGGCGTTGAAACTACGGAGGAAACAAATGGATAATCTGATCGGCAAAAAGCTGGATGGCCGCTATCTGATTGAAAGTCTGATCGGCGTTGGCGGCATGGCCAATGTTTATAAAGGCCGCGATGTCCGCACCGGCAACCAGATCGCCGTCAAGGTGCTGAAAGAAGAGTTTCTTGATAACGAAGAGCTGGTCCGCCGCTTCAAGAACGAATCCAAAGCTATCTCGATTTTGAACCATCCCAACATTGTCAAGGTGTATGATGTCTCTGTAACAGATCAATTGCAGTACATCGTGATGGAATATATTGACGGCATTACGCTGAAAGAATACCTGAAGCAACGCAACGGTGCCCTAACCTGGAAAGAGGTTGTCCACTTTGCCACACAGGTGCTCAGCGCGTTGGATCATGCACACTCCAAGGGCATTGTTCACCGCGATGTGAAGCCGCAGAATATTATGCTGCAGGCGGATGGCTCCATCAAAATGATGGACTTTGGCATTGCACGCTTTTCCCGTGCACAGAGCCAGACTGTCAGCGACAAGGCCATCGGCTCGGTTCATTACATCAGCCCGGAACAGGCCAAAGGCGACCATACTGATGCCCGCACTGATATTTATTCTGTTGGCGTTATGATGTACGAGATGCTGTCCGGCAAGCTGCCGTTTGATGGTACTGGGGCAGTTTCCATCGCCATCATGCAGATCAGTGAAAAGCCGAAGCCGCTGGCTGAGGTTGCCCCCAATATCCCGGTTGCTGCGCCAAATCACCGAGAAGGCCATGGAAAAGGATCCCGCCGACCGTTACCAATCCGCGCAGGAAATGCTGGATGCCATTGCTGCGTTCCGCCGCACCCCAGCATCAGCTTTGAATACGAATATAACACGCAGGACAACCGGATAAAACCATTAACCGTGTTGTCAGCAGCACAGCCAAAACAGCGGGCAAAGCCGCTGTCAGCACCAGCCAGGCACGCCGTGCCGGCACCATGAACAGTGGGAAAGGCAAAAACGTGAAAAAGCAGAAAGCCAAGGCAGCCAAGGGGTTCAGCATGCTGCCCATCTTCTTTGGTATGGCGGTCGCCTTTGTGATCGGTGCTGCCATTCTGGTCTATCTTATTTTCACCAACTCCACAAACTCTTTCTTCTCCAAGCATGCTGACGTACAGCTCATCAATTTTGTCGGCATGACGGAGGATGAGTTCCGTGCATCGGATTATAATTCCAGCCTGCTCGCCAAGTGGGTGTACGAATACAACGATGCACCGGAAGGAACGATTTTTCAGCAAAACCCTAAGCAGGGCCGCACTGTAAAGGCAGGCCAGAAAGTGACCCTGAAGGTAAGCCTTGGCACCCAGTGGGTCACTGTGCCGGATGTAAAAACATATGTAAGCGATGATGCCAAAAAGACCTTACAGGATAGCGGCCTCAGGTTGTAAGCAAATATGTGGAGGACGAGAGCGTTGCCGCAGGCACCGTTGTGTATACCGAACCCGCCGGCGGCGAAACGGTAGAGGGCGGCAGCACCGTAAACATGTATATTGCGCGCTCCAAGCGAGACAACATGGTTTCCGTTACCTCCGTGACAGGTTTGCAGGTCAGCGAAGGCACCGCCGACCTGCAGCGCCAGAACCTGGTGGTCAGCGTTGTGGAACAGCCCAGCAGCGAGGCCGAGGGCACTATTCTGAACCAGGAACCCGCTGCAGGCACCCAGGTACGCATCCGCAGCACGGTGCGCCTGTATGTGGCTACCGCAATGCCGGAAGTTGTGCAAGACCCCAGCACCTCGGATTCTCCGTCCTCTGGTGATGGTGCACGTTGGCCTCAGGAAATTACTGACGATAACGGTAATACATGGTGGGTCGATGTAGAACAGCGCGATGGCCATGTTTACCGCCTGGATACTGGTGAAATGCTGTGGTAATGACAAATTATATCACAAAGGGCATTGGCGGTTTTTACTATGTTAAAACCGAAACCAGCATTGTGGAGTGCCGCGCCCGCGGCATTTTCCGCAAACGCGGTATTACGCCGGTAGCGGGAGATCAGGTTGTATTAAGCGCCGACCGCACCACGATTGACGAAATTCTACCGCGCAAAAATGTTTTTATCCGCCCTCCGGTTGCTAACTTGATGTGCTGTTTATTGTGGCAAGCACCACCCAGCCGGTGCCCAGCACATTGATTCTGGATGAACTGACTGCTGCCGCCGTTTATAAAGACGTGCAGCCGGTTATTGTCATCACAAAAGCCGACCTTGCCGCCGCGGATGCCTTGGAGAAAGCTTATGCGGACAGCACGATTCCTTTGATCCGGCTGGATTACGATACCGGCGAAGGTCTGGATCAAATTCGTGCGCGCATTGCAGGGAACTTGTGTGCATTCTGCGGCAACTCCGGTGTGGGCAAGTCTACACTGTTGAACGCGCTGGCTCCCCAGCTGGAACGCCAGACCGGCGGTATCAGCCAAAAATTGGGCCGTGGCCGTCATACTACCCGTGAAGTGGAGATTTTTGAGGTATGTGGTGGTCTGCTTGCCGATACCCCCGGTTTTGCCAGCCTGGATGCCAACAAGATTTGCCGCATTCCGCCGGAAGAGCTGCAGCATGCTTTCCCGGAATTTGAGCCGTATTTTGGGCAATGCCGTTTTACCGGCTGCTCCCACCGCAGCGAAAAAGGCTGTGCGGTGCGCGCGGCTTTGGAAGAGGGCAAGCTTTCGGATACACGCTATCAGAGCTACCTGACCATGTACGAGGAAGCCAGCCAGTTAAAGGAGTGGGAACGCTGATGCAGGATCTTACCAAACGTGCCGTTATTCTTTCGGCCATGCCGGTTACGCCCGCTTTGTCCGCGTACCTGCAGCCGGGGGATACCGTTGTTGCCTGTGATGCCGGGTACCGCAATGCGGCTGTGCTGGGCATTCAGCCGAATCTGATCGTGGGGGATTTTGATTCTGCCCCCAAGCCGGAAACCACCGGTGATATGATCATTCTGCCCCATGTAAAGGACGATACTGATACCCACTATGCTGCAAAATGGCTGTGTGAACGGGGGTACCGTCATATCGTCATGCTGGGTGCCCTTGGCGGCAAGCGGATGGAACACACGTTTTCCAACGTATCCACCGCGTTGTACTTGGCAAGCAACGGCGTTGATGTCACCCTTGCAGACGAGCACAGCGAGCTGCATATTTTGTGTCCAGGCAAGCCGCTAACATTGCAAAAGAAAGACTGGATGTATCTTTCCGTGTTCCCGCTGGATGGGCCGCTGGGCGGTGTATCGATTCACGGCGTGTTTTATCCATTGAAAGATGCAACGCTGACACCGGATTACCCCCTTGGCATCAGCAATGAATTTACCGCACCTGAAGCTGAACTTTGCTGCCAAAGCGGCCATGGTCTTGTGATTCTGACCCGCGCTGACGGGTAACATTGCCTGCACCTGCTGCATAGTATGGCTTACAAACCTGGAAGGGGGAATATGCCATGCAGATTGTTGTGGTAAAATGTCCGCATGCCCTGCGCTGGCTGCTGCGCGCTGTATTTAAGGTTTAATTTTTCCATTGTAGCCCTGCCGGGCCGTATGTTTGTACGGTTCCGACAGGGCTATTTTTTACCCCCGCGCATATAGTACACAAGAGGCAATCAAAAACTTTCCCCGTATCGGGGCAAGGAAAGGGGTATACCGCCATGCAAAGCAAAGCCGCCAACCAACCGCTTACCATTGAAACCGGCCAGGCCCTTACCAATACTGGCCGCTGGGAAACCCGGCAGGAGCTGCCTGTTGAAACCGAGATTCTGATTCCGGATTACCTGCCGCAGTGTTCAAAATTGTAAAGTGCCTGTTGGAACCCGTTATCATGCAAAACAGCGTGGCTGACCGCCGCTGGCAGTGCAGCGGCTACCTGCGCTGCACTGTGTACTATCAGTCCGATGAAGCCGGAACTCGCCTGTACCGCACTGAGCAGAAATACGCTTTTGAAAAAACCATTGACCTGCCGGAAGGCAATTATCTGCCCGGCGCGCCCGCCTGTGGGGCGAACTTGAATACTGCAACTGCCGCTCTGTCAGCGAGCACCGCATTGACATCCGCGGCGCTTATACCTTAAATGCTGCTATTGGCATGGTTGAGCCGGTAGAGTTTATCACCAACCTGACCGGCTGCGGCGTTGAGCAGTGGAGCCAACAGCTTAACGGCATCATCTGCGCTGCGTGCGAGGAACGCACCTTTACTGCAGAAACGCCGTTTCCGTTGTCCGGTGAAGGTGAAACAGTCCTGGACATTACGGGCAGTTTTTTGCCCGGCACACCCAGCGTTCATACCGGCCAGCTGGATGCAGCCGGAACCCTTGCCATGCAGCTCTGCTCCCGCGCTGCCGGTACAGAACAGCTTACAATTCAAACCAAAGATGTTCCCGTCACCCAGACGCTTGACCTGCCCAACGCCGCAGAAGGCGACAGCGCGGTACTTTGGGGCGAAGTATTGGCCTGCACCCTGACTGCGACAAAGCAGGAAGAAGAGCCGCTTTTGAGCATCACATGGAAGCTGCACGCTGAACTCTGGCGCCCGACAGTGTACATGGCGGTTTCGGATGCTTATTCCACGATCTGTAACATGACGCTTGAAAAGCGGACTTTCAACCAGTTCATGCCTCTTGCCAGTGTAGATACCACTATCCCGGTTATGATCGAAGATGATCTGCCGGATGCCAATGTTTCCATTCTGGGCTGTTTTGTCACGATTGGAGCCCCACAGCTGACCGCCGCAGAAAAGGGTGATGTCATCCAAGTTGCCGGGCGCGGTACCGCACACCTGATTTGTGCGGATGACCGCGGCGAACTGACCTGCTATGATAAAATCTTCCCCTGGGCCCTGACGGAGACCTTCCACGGTTCTATCGGGCAAAGCATCCCTCACTTGCACGCAGCGGTACGGCATATTGCCAGCAGCCGCGCCGGAAGCAAAGCGCGGGTCGAGCTGGAACTGCAGGTAAGCGGCATTCTGCTGCAGGGGATTCCGCACGAGGTCGTTTTCTCCGTCACGCCGGGAGAAGAATACCCTGACAGTAAGGATGGGCCTGCGCTCTACCTGTACTATGCCCAAAAAGGGGAGGCCATTTTTGATATTGCCCGCCGTTACCATGCCCGCGCCAGCGACCTCGCCACGGCTAACCACCTGACCATCCCGGAAGGGCAGAGCGCCCAGGAGCTTACTGCTACGCAACCTGCCTGCTGATACCGGCAGCTTTGTGAAAGGGGATGCTGCAATGACACAGGATCAAATTTATCAGAACATTGCACAGCGTACTGGCGGCGATATTTATATCGCGTGGTTGGCCCCGTGCGCAGCGGCAAAAGCAGTTTCATCAAGCGCTTTGCGGAGCTGATGCTGCTGCCCCGCATCAAAAACGAAGCACAGCGCGCCCGCGCCAAGGACGAACTACCCCAATCCGCCGCCGGGCGGACGATCATGACAACCGAACCAAAGTTTATCCCGGAAAAAGCGGTCAGCATTGACCTGAAAGCCGGCGGAAGCTTCCGCGCACGGCTAATCGACTGCGTGGGATATATGGTGGATGGTGCCCTTGGGCACGAAGAAAACAACGCCCCGCGGTTGGTCAAAAGCCCTTGGTTTGACCAAGCGGTTCCCTTTGACCAGGCAGCTGAAACCGGCACCCGCCGGGTCATCCGCGAGCACGCCACCATCGGTCTTGTTGTAACAACGGACGGCAGTGTGGCGGAACTCCCACGTGAAAAGTATCTGCCCGCGGAACGCCGCATCATTGCCGAACTGGATGAAATCGGCAAGCCGTATCTGATTTTGCTGAACTGCACAGAACCGGACAGCGAACCTGCCCATGCGCTTGCTGCCAGATGGAAGAAGTCTATCATCACCCGGTTTGCCCCATCAATGCCGTCAATCTGACAGCGGAACAGCTAAACAATATCCTGCAAAAGCTGCTTTATGAGTTCCCAATGCGGGAAATTGCCGTTTCGATGCCGTCCTGGGTCACCATGCTGGAACCGGGGCACTGGCTGCAAAGTTCTGTCTACCAGGCCCTGCTGGAACTGGCCGGCAGCGTGCACAAAATGGGGGATATGACCCGCGGCAAGCCCCAGCTGAACTGTGCCAACACAACCGGCGTTACCCTGACCGGCATGGACCTTGCCTGCGGCCAGGTGCAGCTGCGGGTTGGTATTGAGCCTGATATCTTTTTCAAGATTTTGGGCGAGGAAACCGGCCTTCCCATCACAGATGAAGCCAGCCTTTTGCCCTGTATGCTGGAGCTGGCTAAAGCCAAAGCGGCGTATGACAAAATCAAAAGCGCCTTGGAGCAGGTTCAGCCACTGGGTACGGCATTGTTATGCCCGGTATTGAGGAACTGCACCTGGAAGAGCCCGAAATCGTCCGCCAGGGCGGGCAGTATGGGGTACGGCTTTCCGCCAGTGCCCCCAGCCTGCACCTGATGCGCGCGACCATCCACACCGAGCTTTCGCCAACCGTTGGCAGCGAGGAGCAGGGAGAAACACTGATCCAGGGGCTTTTGAAAGACTTTGAGAGCGACCCCAGCAAGTTGTGGAGCACCAATATTTTTGGCAAAAGTCTGAACGAACTGGTGAATGAGGGTTTACAGGCCAAACTTATGCATATGCCCGCCGAAGCCCGCACCCGCCTGCAGCAGACACTGGAACGCATTATCAATGATGGCTGCGATGGGCTGATCTGCATTTTGCTGTAAGGAGGTGCCGCATTGTTCAGGCAAAAAAGGCTGGCCAGAGCTGCACAAATCCGGTGTGAGAACACCCGCCGGGCGTTCCACCTCTCTTTGCAGCAACTACGCCAGAACGAAGCCGCCTTCCAACAGGCGCAGGAAGACTTTGCCATCGAACGCACCATTTATGAGCACGCCGCCTTAATGTGCCACTGCCGGGCAATCTTGCGAGAACTGAGGGGGAGTGCACATGCCTACATCTATAATCGCTGTGGGTATTTTCTGTCTGCTGGTCACTGCCCGCGCGGCTGCCTGCCGCCGCTGGCCGCTGCTTGGCATTTTTGGTGGGGCAGCATGCGGTCTGGCCGGGCTGGGGCGAGTGGCACTGCTTGGCCCTTTAACGGGCGTTGCTCTGCCGCTGAACGCCCTGACTGCGGGAACCGCCGTTATCTTAGGGCTGCCGGGTGTAATTCTATTGATGGTGCTAAACCTGTTATAGTATTACTTTTTAAGGCAATACCGCATAATTCCAAGTGCCGATACGGCGAGCGAGGTGCGGCAGCTGCTAAGCCAAAAGCGCAGATAATACTTTGTGTATTATCGAGCATTTTTGCAACGCAGATGCGTGCCGCAGCGCCGGAGCGGTGCTTAAGCCGTAAGGCGGGAATTATGCGGTGTTGCCTTAAGCTCAGAACACGAAAAAGCCCCGCGCACAGTATTTTTACTGCGTGCGGGGCTGATTTGTTATAAAAAACGACTGGACCGTAAGCCGGGTTCTGTATTAAACGACGATCTATCTTGGTTTTACGTTGCCGCAAAACTCCGCGGCCCCAAAGGGCCGTCACGCCAACTCCGGGACGTGCGAGGCTTCCACATATGTCCCATACGGTTGTTGCTTCTGACAGGGTTTACATAGCCGCAAAGTCGCCAGTGCGCTGGTGAGCTCTTACCTCGCCTTTCCATCCTTACCGCCTGTTGGGGGCGGCGGTCTATTTCTGTTGCACTATCCCTAGGGTCACCCCCGGCTGCCGTTAGCAGTTGCCATGCCTCTGTGAAGCCCGGACTTTCCTCAGGGCGGTCAAGCCGCCCCGCCGTCGTATGTTCCACTCGTTTGTGTATTATCATACCATATTTTTGCATCATTTGCAACTGCTGTTTTTTGTGTTATAATACATTGCGTATGAGCCGCTCCGATGGTTCCGAACGGAGGTCAAACTGATGCAGATGCTGCATTTCCGCGTGCCACATCCTGCAATGGCATGCGCCTGAATATTTTTCTGCGCACCATGGGTGTCAGCTCCGCCTGCATCAAGGCGGTCAAATATCAGGGCACCGGCTTCTGTGTGCGGCTGGGGGATGAGGTCATCCCCGTCCATACAGATTACCGCGTTGCAACAGCGCAGATTGTTTCGTTCGCTCTGCCTCCTGAGCCTCCCACCGATGTTCAGCCGGAGCCGCTGCCTATTGATGTTATCTATGAGGATGAGTTTGCGGCTGTATTGAACAAACCTGCCGGCATTGCGGTACACCCCACATTAAACCATACCAGCGGGACCCTTGCGAACGGCTGGCTGTACCGCCTGAAATGCCGCGGCGAGGATGGCGTATTCCGCCCGGTCAACCGCATTGATAAAAAACACCAGCGGCCTTGTGCTGTGTGCGCAGAATGCCTTTGCCGCGCCGGAACTCGCCAAGACTGCACAAAAGTGTTATCTTGCCCTGGTGGAAGGCCCGCTGCCCGTTGGGTCGGGCCGCATTGACGTCCCGATTGCGCGCCGCGGCGATTCCATCATTGGCCGCTGTGTAAGGGAAGACGGCAAGCCCAGCGTGACGGAATACACCGTGCTGGCCGCCAGCGCTTCCCATGCATTGGTTTCCTGTTTTCCGGTAACGGGCCGTACCCATCAGATCCGCGTTCACTTTTCCTGGCTCGGCCACCCGCTGGCGGGGGATAGTTTGTACGGCGGCCATGCGGATATCATTGCGCGTCACGCCCTGCATTGCGCAGTGTTGCGGTTCAACCGCCCCGTGGACCATGAGCCCCGCCGGGTGCAGAGCCCCTTGCCGGAGGATTTTCTGGCCGCCTGCTGCGCAGCCTATCTGCCAGACAAAGAAGAGATTCAAACAATGTTACAATCCGTGCTGCCCTGCGCTGAGTAGCACAAAATGCCTACATTGCACCCTATAACCCCATGCACGCGCCTTTACGCGCGGAAAGGAGCCCCTTTTGAGCACAAATCCTACCCATTTGGAACAACAGAATCAAACTGAACAACAAAATAAAGCACCTGTATCTTCTATCCGTACTCACAGCGGTTTTACCCTCTGGTTGGACGGCCTGCGCTGCAAGCTGACCGTACACGCCTGGCGGCGCAGAACAAAAAAAGCCCGCCGCCATCACAGCTTCCGTCAGGTACTGGCGCGTGTTCCGCACGCGAACCTGATTGGCGATGCCTTGTACATGATCGGCTTTTGGGTCGAGTATGCCGTGGTTTGCGCTGTGCGCGGTACTTACAAAGTTGCTTCTGCCATTGGCATGAACGCAGCCCGTTTGCTTGTCGCAATCATCCGCCCGTTTGCTCTCGGCATCATTACCCTGTGCGAGGATATCGTCGAGCCGTTCCAGGTGGTTGGCTCCGGCATACGCCATTTCCGCGCAATTTCGGATGAACTTTCTGACGAAAGCGCCCATACCATCCGCAAGGAAAAACTCCGTTATTTTGCCCATGCCGCACGGCAATTTTTGCCGCTGCTGCTGAACGCGCTTTCTTACATTATGCCGGTTGCTGCGGCGGCAGGCTTTTTGTATGTGGTGCAGAGCGGGCTGAACCAGAACTTTGTTCTGAATGTTCAGGTTAATGGATCGTCTGTCGGCACGGTAGCCAGCGAACAGGTATTTGAAAGCGCCCGTGAAGATGTGCGTTCCCGTATCACCAATGCGGAAGCTGTTATGGCTTCTACCGGCGCACAGGTTTCGGATGACAGCTGGGATGTTACCCCTACCTACACGCTGGAATCCGGCAGCAGCACCATGACGGAAACCGAAGCTGCGGACGCCATTCTGTGCGCTTCCAGTGACCAGATCGGCGAAGCAACCGCTGTCTATGTGGATGATTCCCTGCGTTTTGTCACCACGGAAGGCGACCATCTGCGCACCTATCTGGAAAGTATTAAAGCGCCTTACGTCAACGCAATGGACCAGAACAAGCGCGTCAGCTTTGTACATGACATCAAGCTGGTTGACGGCATTTATCTGCTTTCTTCCATTTTGGATTACAACAATGTGATCAGTACCCTGAACCAGGGCGGCGGCCCCACCTATTACACCGCAGCAGCGGGGGATACTGTTCAGACAGTTGTGGATAATACCGGTGTATCCTGGGATACGCTGGCCGCATTAAACCCCGATCTGACCGGGACCGATGAAGTTCTGGATGAGGGAACCGCTGTTATGACTGGTGTTTCGCACCCGGATATGCTGCAGATCAAAGAGGTCGTGCGCAGCACCTATACCGAGCCGATCCCGTTTGACACCCAGACAAGTGAATCGGACGAATATGATTTCGGCAAGACGGTTGTTGTGCAGGAAGGTGCCGACGGCACCGAGGAGATTACCCGCGAAACCACCTATATTGACGGCGTTGAAAGCTCCAGCGAAGTTGTCAATTATAAAGTTTTGCAGAACCCTACCACACAGCTGATTGTTAAAGGTACTAAGCTTGCCAGCGGCATGGTTGCCCGCATTGGCAGCGGCACATTTGTATGGCCTGTTCCGAACTATACCTATGTCAGCCGCTGGATGAGCTCTTACCATAAGGGTGCCGATATCTGTGCCGCTTACGGTACCCCCATCATTGCATCGGATTCCGGCAAGGTCGTTACTGCCGGTTGGCATTACAGCTATGGCAATTATGTTATTATCGACCACGGTAACGGCTACCGCACGCTGTATGCGCATATGTCACAGCTGAAATGCACAGCAGGCCAGGCCGTGAACCAGGCGATGTCATCGGCCTGGTTGGCTCCACGGGTGACTCTACCGGCAACCACTGCCATTTTGAGATGTATTATAATGGTGCTCGTTTCAGCGCCCAGACCTACTTTGGCGGCATGCGTGCTTCCCGCTAAGCGGCGGGAATGATGCAAGTCATCCCTGTTATACCGGTATTTTCCTGTAGATTTGGCGCAAAAAGATTTCATTCAGGTTACAATTTATCTATTTTTTTACAAATAATAGGGTCAGCGCTTTTCAAAGTACACCGGATGGTGTATAATATGATATAGGTGTGCGGTGGCTCCTGATTACTGTGGGCTGTTTCGCACGTTTTACCCTAAAAGGAGAGTAGCTGCTTGGAAAAGTTTGTGATTCATGGGGGCAAGCCCCTGAACGGCGATGTCGTTATCGGCGGCGCAAGAATGCCGCTGTGGCAATTTTGCCGGCCACCATTCTCGCGGCAGATAAATGTACCATCGAAAACCTTCCCTGTATCAGCGATGTTATGGCCTCCCTCCAGATCCTGAGCGAGCTGGGGGCCAGCATCCGCATGATTAGCAAAAGCACATATGAAATTGATACGACCCATTTGAACTGCACTGAGGTATCGAACGAGCTTTCCCGCCAGATGCGTGCCAGTTATTATTTTTTGGGCGCGCTGCTGGGCCGCTTTGGTGCCGGTCAGGTTGCCATGCCCGGTGGCTGCAATCTGGGACCGCGCCCGATTGACCAGCACCTGAAAGCCTTTACCGCTATGGGTGCCGATGATTCCGTTGAATACGGCATGATCCGTGTTCGTGCAGAGCACCTGACTGGGAGCCATATCTTTTTTGATACGGTTTCCGTTGGCGCCACCATGAACGCCATGCTGGCCGCTGTGAAAGCGGAGGGCCTGACCATTTTGGAAAATGTTGCCCGTGAGCCGCATGTTGTAGACCTTGCCAACTGCCTGAACATGATGGTGCTGATGTGCACGGTGCCGGTACGGATGTTATCAAGATTCGTGGCGTCAAGCAGCTGCATGGTTGCTCTTATTCCATCATTCCGGACCAGATTGAAGCGGGGAGCTATATGGTTGGCGCAGCTATTACCGGCGGCGATGTGACCCTGCACAATGTGATTCCTAAACATATGGAGCCCATTACCGCAAAGCTCCGCGCCGCTGGTTGCGAAGTGACCGAATACGATGATGCCATGCGCATTGTGCGCCACGGTGCCATCCATCCGGTTAAAATCAAGACCATGCCGCACCCCGGATTTCCGACGGATATGCAGCCATTGATGACAGTGCTACTGACGCTGGCCGATGGCACTTCCATTGTAACGGAAGGCATCTGGGAAAACCGCTTCCGCTATGTGGACGAGCTAATCCGTATGGGTGCTAACATCCAGGTCGATGGCCAGGTCGCCGTTATTGAGGGTGTGAAAAAGCTGTATCCCGCCCCGCTGCGTGCGCTGGATCTGCGTGCCGGCGCGCAATGGTCATGGCTGCCCTTGCCGCGGATGGTGTCAGCGAAATTGACGAGACCGCACACATTGAGCGTGGTTACGAAAACATTGTAGAAAAGCTGCAGGCACTTGGCGCGGATATCCGCCGTGTAGAAGCCCCTGTACGCATGACTCGCGCAATGTAACACTGGCTTTTACGGGCCGCAGCAATGCGGCCTGTTTTTATGGCCGTTGGCAAAAGCGTTTCATCAAAGGCTGTATTTTGCATTGATGCGCCCGTGCAGCCGCAATTCAAAAGGATATCATTCTTTATGGCATTATTTACCACACTGTATTCCGGTTCCTCCGCAACTGCGCCTGATTTTGCACGAGGGAAAGTACCTTCTGATCGATATGGGCAAAAGCTGCCGTACAACCTTGAATGCGCTCCGCAGCCTGGGGCTTGCTGTATCCGACTGTGAGGGCATTCTCATTACGCACGAACACTCAGACCATGTCAGCGGGTTGGATACTTTTTTCAAGCATTATTCGGTGCCAGTCTATGGCTGTGCTGACACATTGGATACGCTTTATTCCCGCGGAACCATTCCGCCCGCACTGGACGCGATTGCCATGGATGGCCGCACTGAGGATATTGGCACATTCCGTGTTTCCAGCTTTCCCACCAGCCACGATGTACCGTGCTGTGGCTACCGCGTCACAACGCCGGACGGCCACATTATGGCGCTTGCCACGGACCTTGGTGTATTAACTCCTGTCGTGCAGGAAAACCTTGCCGGTTGCAGCCTGGTTGCGCTGGAAGCCAACTACGACTCGTTCAGTCTGCACGGTGGGCCGTATCCTTATTATCTCAAAGTGCGTATTGCCAGCGACCGCGGCACCTGGACAACCGCGCCTGTGCGGCCGAGCTGCTGGACCTGATTCAGGACGGCTGCAAAAAGTTTGCGCTGTGCCATCTCAGCCAAACTAACAATTCGCCAGAGCTGGCACTAACCACAGTATACAATGTCTTGCTTGCCGCTGGCATCCAGCCAGGGCGGGATGTGCTGATTCAGGCACAGTCCCGCAATGAAGTAAGCCCCTACATAGAGTTCTGAGGTACCCCATGCAGAATATTGATTTGATTTGTGTTGGAAAGCTGAACGCACCCTATTTTGCGGCAGGCGTTGCCGAATATCAAAAGCGTCTTGGCGCTTTCTGCAATTTCCGTATTATTGAGTTGCCAGAAGCTGCGATTGCAGATAAAAACGCCAGTGACGCCCAAATCAGCAAAGCTCTGGACAAAGAGGCAACCGCCATTCTTTCCAGCCTGCGCAAAGGGGAATATCTCGCCGCACTTTGCGTGGAAGGTAAACAATTTTCCAGTGAAGAGCTGGCAAAACTGATTGCAGACCGCGCCAATAGCGGGGCGGGGGATATTGCATTTGTAATTGGCTCATCCCACGGGCTGGCGGATTCTGTAAAAAAAGCCGCCAACGCAAAGCTGTCCATGGGACGCATCACGATGCCGCACCAACTGGCCCGCCTTGTACTGACGGAACAGATCTACCGCGCCTGCACCATCAACAATGGCATGAAATATCACAAATAATATAAAACAGCAAAGCCAGACGGACAACGCCAATGTTCTGTCTGGCCTTGCTGTTTTTATGCCTTATATTTTTTTATGCGAAAATGGACGGTCAGCTCTCTTAAATTATCAAACAGCCAAAACCTGATCTACCGGGCTTGCTGCTTTCCTTAACACTCCTTTTTGTGGATAGAGACAAGTCGTCCACAGGGCAGTGCTTTAACAACTGCATGTAAAAAACAAAAACGTTCCCCGGAACCATTCTGCTAACAGCAAACCAGTTCCGGACGTTATATTATATTTTGTTTTGGCTTACCGGGTCAGCCTATCGCTCGACTTCCGCTACGCCGCAAAAATTAGTACTTCAGCTTATCCAGGGTATCCTTGTACGGGGTATCGGCAGCGGTCTTCATCGTTGCCTGTGCCTTGTACTTGTTCAGCATCATTGCGCTGCGGGCAGGATCAGCCAAAGTGCCGGCACCGGCAATGCAGCCGCCGGGGCAGGCCATACCTTCCAGCAGATAGCCGTTGTACTTGCCGGCAGCAGCCAGCTGCATCATCTTCTTGCATTCTGCCAGGCCCTGTGCGGAACGACCTTCACTTCGCGGGTCGGGTCTTCCTTCTTGATGACATTGACGACCGCCTGTGCAACACCGCCGCTGACGGCAAAGCCGCGGCCGTCGGCACTGGCATTGTTGAAGTTATCATTCGGGTCATCCGGCAGGTCATCAAAGTTGATCTGCTTGGCTTCAAACATGCCCATCAGTTCTTCAAATGTCAGGACAAAGTCAACCTCGCTGCGCACACTGTGGCGGCTGGCTTCCAGCTTCTTTGCGGCGCAGGGGCCGACAAAGCAGATACGGGCTGCGGGGTGATCCTGCTTCAGCAGGCGGGCAGTCAGCACCATGGGGGTCATGGTCATGCTGATGCAGTCAGCAAACTTGGGGAAGTTCTTCTTGGCCATAACGCTCCATGCCGGGCAGCAGGAGGTTCCCATGAACGGGTGCTTGGAGGGAACTTCCTCCAGGAAGTCATGCGCTTCATCAATGGTGCACAGGTCAGCACCGATGGCAACTTCTGCAGTGTTGGCAAAGCCCAGGCGCTTCATGGCCTCGCGCAGTTTGGCGGGGGTCATGTTGGGGAACTGGTTGACAAAGGCAGGTGCCACGATGGCGATGACTTCATCTCCGCGCTTGATGGACTGGATCAGCTGGAAGATCTGGCCCTTATCCACGATAGCGCCGAATGGGCAGTTGACCAGGCACATACCGCAGGATACGCACTTGTTGTAATCAATATCTGCGCGGCCATGCTCGTCAGAACGAATAGCACCAACACCACAAGCCTTGGCGCAGGGGCGCTCCACCTTGACGATGGCGTTGTACGGGCAGGTGGTTACGCAGCGGCCGCACTTGATGCAGAGATCCTGATCAATGTGACTGCGGCCATTGCGGAAGCTGATTGCCTTTTTGGGGCAGACCTCCTGGCAGGGGTGAGCCAGGCAGCCCTGGCACATACTGGTAACCTTTATGATCTTTTCCGGGCACTTGTTACAGGCAAACTTGATAACGTTGATCAGCGGCGGCTCATAGTACTTGTCAGCAATTACGCTGTGCTCCAGGTCTTCGGTAGCGGAAACGCTCTCGGTAACCGGGCGCAGAGAAAGGCCCATAGCCAGACGGATGCGTTCAGAAACAATCGCTCTCTCCAGGAAGATGCTGCTGCGCAGCGAAGAGTCCTCGCCGGGCATGATCTTAAAGGCAGATCCCGGATTTCCTTCGCGTAATCTGCCATTTCATTGCTCTCATAGGACATGCGGGCAACTTCGGTAAATACCTTGCGCCGAATGTCGGTTACAGGGGTATAAATGCCTCTCATTGTGCTTATGCTCCTTACACAAAACTTCTAATTGGCCGTATATGCAAAGCCGCGGTTCGGCCCCGCACACGCACATTTACTGGATGTGCGCCGCAATGGAAATTGCTGTTCTCCATGCTCTAAGTTAAAATAATAACGATACGGCTCCTGTTAAGATTTTACCAAGAAACTGCCTTTATTACAAGAGGAAAACCCGGAAATTCAAGAAAAAACCGCGCAAATTTTATGTTTTCCCGCCTTGTCCATCACTGTGCCTGGGCGCGGCAGCGCTTGCCGTCCCATTCACCCAGTGTTACGGTCACGATTTCACCGCTTTTGTGTCCCGGCGCATTGACCACAACTGGCAGATATTGTTTGGTGTATCCGGTGAACAAGGTGGAGGACAGTGGGGTTTCCAGCAGCACCTGTGCCGTGCGCCCCTGTGCTGCATGGGCCAGTTCTGCGCGTACCTTCTCCACAGCGGCGGTCATGCGACGGCTGCGGGATTCCTTTTCATGCTCCGGAACCTGATTCGGAAAATCGAACGCGGGCGTTCCTTCGCGGCGAGAATAGGGGAAAACATGTACTTTCAAAAAGCGCTGTCCTGCCACAAATGCCATGCTGTCCTCAAAATCCTGCTCCGTCTCACCGGGAAAGCCCACAATCACATCGGTCGTAATGCTCACGTTTTCCTCGCCAAAAGCTTCTCGCAGCTTTGCGGCAACGGCGGCATACTGTTCCGTGGTATAAGGGCGGCGCATGGCGCGCAGAGTCTTGCTGCTGCCGCTTTGCAGGCTCAGATGGAACTGCGGGCAAAGCTTCGGCACAGCAGCCAGGCGGCGGATATCGTCATCCGTCAGCATATCCGGGTCAAGGCTACCCAAGCGGATGCGCTCAATGCCCGCCACAGCCGCCGCATGTTCCACAAGCTCCGCCAGGCCCGTTCCGGTATCTTTGCCATAGCTGGGCAGGCTGATTGCCGTCAGCACAACTTCACAGTAACCGGATGCCGCCAGGCGGCGCAGTTCTTCCAGAATGCTTATTTCGCTGCGGCTGCGCACCGGGCCGCGGGCGCGGGGAATCACGCAATAAGCGCAGCGGCGGTTGCAGCCATCTTCTACCTTCACAAATGCGCGGGTGTGATCTGCAAAGCGGTCCATCGGCAGTTCTTCAAAGCTTTCGCCCTTCTGGTGCGGGCGAATGTCCACCACCTTGGTTTCCTCGCCGTTCAACACTTTTTGCACATCCTGCAAAATGGCGTGGCGGTTGCCGGAACCCGTTACCACATCGGCTTCTTCAATTTTAGCGGCTTCTTCCGGGAACGCTTGCGGGTAACAGCCCGTCAGAACTGTCACCGCGCCGGGGTTTTCGCGTTTGGCGCGGCGCAGCCATTTGCGGCTTTTCTGGTCGCCAAAGTTCGTCACGGTGCAGCTGTTGACCACATAAACATCCGCACCGTCTTTTTCTTCCACTACGGTAAACCCATTTTGCTCAAACAGCTGGGCCAACGCACCCGTTTCGTTCTGGTTGACTTTACAGCCGAGGGTATAAAAACAAACTCTCATCGTATTCCGTCCTTCTATTGGTTAACGCTCTATTAGTATTATAATAGAATCTGCCCATTCTGACAAGCTCCACCGCCCACACAGAAAAAGATGAGTGGTAATACCATGCGGCTGCAATAAACATCCCTTATACCGCATACAATATCACCAAAGCAAAAAACATTCTTGCCGGGCAGCGCCCGGCCAAAGACGATGGCAGGGGAGGCTTTGGTCATGAAAAAGCGGGTTGCAGCCTGATTTTGGGATTATTTTTTATCTTGAATGCGCTGCCCTGTGCAGCGCTGGATATTAATCCGGCCACCGATCGGGATTTTGATGTTCCCTGCCAGGCGGCTATCCTGATTGATGAAGATTCCGGCACAGTCTTATATGAAAAGAACGCCGACGAGTCCCGCCCTATCGCCTCCATCACCAAGATTATGACGCTGCTGTTGACCTTTGAAGCACTGGAAGCAGGGAAGGTCAGCCTGAGTGATATCGTCCCCGTATCCGAACACGCCTATCATATGGGTGGAAGCCAGATTTGGCTGGAACCCGGCGAACAGCTGACATTAGATGAAATGCTGAAAGCCATCTGTATTTCCTCCGCCAATGATGCCGCAGTAGCCGTTGCCGAATTTATTGGTGGCAGCGAGCCGGTATTTGTGGAGCGCATGACGCCCGCGCCAAAGAGCTGGGTATGCAGAGCACCACGTTCCGCAACGCCTGCGGGCTGGATGAAGACGGCCACCTTTCCACCGCGCGCGATGTCGCCATCATGAGCCGGGAAATGCTGCTGAACCACCCGGAAATTGAAAATTACTGCACTGTATGGATGGATACCCTGCGCGGCGGTGCAACCCAACTGGTGAACACCAACAAACTGCTGAAAAGTTATAATGGCATCACCGGGCTGAAAACGGGAACAACCGGCAAGGCCGGTGTGTGCATCTCCGCCAGTGCATCGCGGGATGATTTGCGGCTGATTGCTGTTGTGCTGGGTTCTTCCAGCGGCAAGGAGCGCTTTGCCGCTGCCACCAACCTGCTGGATTATGGCTTCGCTATGTTTGAAAGTGCGCTGGTTCCCATCCCGCAGACGCCCCCAAAACACTGCCCGTGCAGAAGGGTGAAGAGCCCACGCTGGAACTATGTTACACCGCGCCGGAGCGCTGCCTGGCCGTAAAAGGGCAGGGCAGCGCCCTGCAAGCTGAAGTTGAACTTCCGCAAACGCTGGAGGCTCCCATCCGGGAAGGTTCGGTTATCGGCAGCCTAAACATCAAAAACAGCCAGGGCATTTTGCAAAGCTGCCCAATTATTGCGGCAAAACCCGTTGACGCGCGCAGTTTTAGCGGTTGTTTCCGGCGTGTTGTCAATGCTTTATGGCTTACAGCGTAAGGTTTTGTGCAAAACGGATGAAAAACGCCAGGTTTTGGCTTGACAATCAAGCGCAAAAACTGTATCATGAAGTTACTAAATTATGGATGAGGAGGATTTAAGCGATGAGTGTCAAATACAATGGCAAACATCTTGCAAAGTTTATCCGTCCCGAAGAATATGATACGATCTTCCCGCAGGTCAAGCTTGCCCACCAGCAGTTGGAATCCCGTTCCGGTGCTGGCAATGATTTTTTGGGCTGGCTGGACCTGCCTGTTAATTATGACAAGGAAGAGTTCACCCGTATCAAGGAAGCAGCCAAAAAGATCCGTGAAGATTCCGATGTGCTGCTCTTGATTCACTATAAAAAATTTTACCGGATAGCTAAATCTTTAAATGTGGCATACAAACATTAGCCCCCAGATTTATATGCCCATCGTGAACGAACAGAAAGAAAAAGCAGCTAATACATTACACATCGAAAATTTGACTTTGTAGGTCATGGTGGAAACTTCCACCTTTGAGCATCAATGACTTATAACAAAGAATCATAAACACATCATAATTTACCCCTCATTAAACCCCTGCTTTTTGAG
>ENA-OQHY01000461-OQHY01000461.1-human-gut-metagenome-genome-assembly--contig:-NODE-461-length-22923-cov-7.774083_pt1 | contig 22923 bp, 17 predicted proteins | sample MGYA00242570_ERZ504733 | MGnify/ENA primary metagenome ERZ504733 (study PRJEB26092, sample SAMD00036219) | human gut metagenome | host: Homo sapiens | study: EMG produced TPA metagenomics assembly of... | reverse complement strand
TGAATAATAGTTACATCACAATAATAAAGGAAAAACGTACCGTTTTGAGCAGAAAACGCGTACCGCTAAATCAGAATGAATGTACCGCCGATTTCAGAATAGGCGTACCGTTCGAGCAGAATTTGCACAAATAAAATAGGGAAATTATATAAACAACAGTTCCAGGATCTGTAGAGGGATAAAAAAGAAACATGGAAAACATAGCTGAAGAATCTCAACTTTGGAAAGTCGGACAGAGTAATTTAGACGAAATCAAAAGGCCTGCTACATCATTTTTGTATAAAGATGTTCTTTCTTATAGTCAAAAAAACTAGCTGATTGCATAGCAGAGACTGTTACTACCAAAGTATAAGATAAAAATCAGCGTTGCTGAATCCCATTTTCTCCTTCGTTTCAAATGCTTCCTGTTTGATACAGTGTAGTTTGAAGAATGTTCAGCGATTTCTTCAATGGCCGCAGATAATACTTTAATCGTGTTGCGAATTTCTTGTGTTACCTCCATTAAACAAGGTGCTTAGCCGTCAATTTTTTGGTATTTGTCAACAGTTTTTTTGGAAAATTAATAAAAAAGAGAAGACTACGATTTTATCATAATCTTCTCTAAAGGAGGTCATCTGTACCTTAACTTAATGACATTGAGTTAATCAATCCCTCCCAGATTTATATCTGTCAGTATTTAAGCTCTCCTGTGGAAGCTCTAAATTTCAGAGTTGTTCGGACGTGTGTTATCCGGTAGGGCATATCTGGTTCGTTGATCCGGGAGAGCAACATATCTGCCGCAATATACCCCATCTTTGAACTGGGAATATCAATGGTTGTCAGGTGGGGCTCGATGATCCTCGACTCTGTAGAATTATCGAAGCCGGTAACACGGACGTCATCCGGGATATTCACTCCGCATTTTTTGAGAGTGCGAATTAGATTGATGGCGACGAAATCATTGGCACACACAAATACCTCGGGGAGTTGAAGCGTCTGTTTGACGATCTCTTCCAGTGTATTTACGTCAGAGAAGACGGTGCGCCCGATAAACTGAGAAGTATACGGCTCGAGTTTGTTCGCACTGAGAGCATGAATAAAGCCCTGATATCGCTCGGAGAAAGACCGACAGTGCTCCGGATTCCCTGCAAATGCGAAGCGTCGGCAGCCGTTTTGTATCAGTGTGTCCGTAAGAATAAAAACGCTCAGATGATTTTCCATGAGAAGAAAATCTGCATTGATCCGCGTCATGTCAGTGCCTGCTGCCGTATCGATAAAAAGAAGAGGGATATTAAGAGTATTCAGCATCTCGATATATTCCGAGTCAAACAGCTCGAGGCAGATGATGCCTGCAGTTTTTTCTTTATTAAATCCTATCGGAAGGCTTAATGAGGCAATTTCTGTATCCCTTACCGGAAACATGGACAGCCGGTAATTGTTTTTGCTCATCCGCTCCTGAAAAGTGTTCAGCGCATAGGTTCCGAAATGGGAGCCATAAGGCATATTCTGCGTGATCAGCGCAAGCTCTTTTATCTCTCCTTTTTCCGCCGGGGAAGGTTCTGAGATGTAGATGACCCGGCGATATCCCATTTCTGCCGCTTTATCAAGTATCTTCTGACGGGTGTCCTCGGCAAGTGCTCCTTTATTATTCAGTGCTTTAGATACTGTGTTTCTGGAAAGACCTAAAGCGTCTGCAATGGCCTGAACTGTAACTTTCTTTTCCATAGTTATATTCATTCCTTTCGCTTCGCTCAGGCACAAAACGATATAAAATGTTTTTTTCTGAGCTTACTTTTTTCTTTATAATGCTTATTGTAGGGAACTCGGTATACTTCAGATCACAGGGAGGTGAGTGGACCGTTCGTCTTGCCGGATGACCGGATAGTTATATGTGTAGTCCACCCTTTCAAGCACAAATAAGTGTGAATTTGAGCATATTATTTTATCTTTGTATGGACAAACTCGTTTATAGCTTAGGTATTCAGACAATGCCGTCTCCCCCTATAATCTTTAGCGAACATATATGTTCTAAAGGAGTCCCAATGGCTTTAAAAATCGTGTACAAAATCTGCTGTGGCATTGATGTTCGTAAGAGTTTTGTGGTGGCCTGCATTGCTTCTACTGACAGCAAAGGCGTGACCATCTATGAGCGTTATTGATTTTAACCTAAACGAAGGGCTTGTAACATTTATTACATTGGCTGCTCGAACTCAACTGCAAGGATGTCTGTAAGGAATCCACCGGTAAATATAGGATTCCTGTCTACAATGTTTTAGAAAACAAGTGTACGATTGTTCTTCCCCATCCCAAATATGTTAAAGTTATCCGTGGAAAAAACTGACAAGAAAGATGCCGAATAGATTGCTGGTCTGTTCAAGCAGGATCTTGTTGCCGCTATCTTTATGCCACCCGCTGACATCCGGTAGCTCCGTGAACTTATGTGTTACTGTTTCAAATTGATCTGCTTTCAATCAAGTGAAAAGAATCGTATACGAACTGTCTCACGGATTCAAATATCCAGTTGGGAAATGTTGCTTTGGACAGCGTCGGCAAATCTGTTAAGGCCATACTGGATAAACTTTTGGAAAATCCGGCAGATACTTCCTTTGACCTTGAACCTATTGTTTGCAAAAGATTGAAAAAGTAACTTCCTGAATTCCGTGATGCCATTGACGGATATATCACACCGGAACAGGCTGGCGAATTTAAGTTAATTAAAGTTCATTATGAAAACCTGAAATCACGGAAAGCAGAGCTCGAAGAACTAATTCTTGCTCTCGCCGTTCCCTATCAACAGTAACTTCCCATTTTCCAAACCGCTCCTGGTACCAGCACTAACTTTACTGCCATTGGAATCATTTTTGAAATTGGTATCAACATGGAGGCGTTCCATTCAGCAAAACACTTATGCTCATCTGCTGGATTGGCTCCAACCAATAATGAAAGCATAGAGAAGAAATCTGTCTGGGTTTTCAGGAACGGATGCTATATCAAGCCACTGCTGCTGCAGTGGCCAACGCTGTTGTTGCCAGCAAAAAGTATCCTGAGATTCTTAACCGTTATCTCTGTCTCAAAAAGCGTCGCAGTCACAGGAAAGCAATCATTGCTATAGCAAGAATGCTTCTAACTGCAGTATACCCCATGTTGAAGAATGGAAAAAACTATAAATCGGTTCTTTACATTAAAGCGGACAACCTGCCTATTGACCGTGGAATTACAGTAGATCAGGCGATCATCATATCAAGAAATCAAGGTTATAAGATTAATTCAGCAAATGCATAACCTTAACATTTCCAATATTCAATTTTAAAGCAGCCACCGAAAGATAGATTGTTTGTCATGCAATAAAGGGGTTGGATATTCTTTACCTTTCATTTTCAATCTTATACCTCATAACTAGTAATGTTATATTTAATATAATGGAATTATGCGGTATTGTCAAATGTAAAACAACGCACTATAACAATTTGATTTTTCAGATTTGCTATTGTGCATATGTAAACCATAGCAAGGTGCAAATGTGAAATTTAAGTTGACAATTTGCGCAATAAATGATATTCTTACCAAGAAAATAAATAATCATTGCAGAAAATAATTGAATTGAAAAATGTAAAGTGTGCAAATGTAAATATAGGAGGTGGGAGTTTTCTGTAAAAAGGTACGGCGTTGTAGCTAAACATATGCTGTAGGAAAAACTAAAGTATGTATAAAAGAATTGACAGTTGTATGTTTTTTTCTGCTGCCGGATATTCTGCTCATGCTGATTATCAAGTATTGTCCGATGGGCAGCCAACCTGGTTGCTTTGGATGCTTATAACATTATAGAAGGTGTTTTCTAAAACCAATACGTAGGACTGGAGTGTTTTTGAATATTTCTTACATTTCTAGACTTTATGAACTGTTTGATGAATTCGCTGAAACTGAGTATGTTCTGGGGATTATGGGGATTCCCAATACCAATTATCCTTGAGCTTCTGCTGAACCAGATCCGCAGAACAGGGATGTCTGTAATCTCCGAGTTCCAATGGAAAGGTGGCTTGCATAAGCTCTTGTACATATGTCCCCAGACGGGGAAAGGGACTTCTTTTTCTAACGGAATCCCGGCGCCGATATGATGCTGACTGCTGACGAGATTGTAGAGGAGTTTATCCGGGATTCAAAGTTCTTTCATTTCGGTACCTTGTTCATGACTCATGAAGGCGTGCGGGAAGCTACGAAAAAGCACTCAGGCTCGCAGAAGAGTTGAGTTGTATCATATTTTCTTCAATCCGAATCTTTGCACGCCTCTGTGGAACAGCCTGGCCCACTGCCATATCCTGGAGCTCTTGGTCAATGATTTCCAGTGCTCACAGGAAAAGAGAGTTATACGGAAAGCATGGAGTGGTTCTGTGAAGGATATCCGCTTCCGCTGATCCTAGATTCCATGGCTAAAGAAGAAAGTCGTGCTTATTATAACGATATCATAACCGAGGCGACGCCTTCCCTCAAGAAAATAATATTGAAATTACCGGTGCCCGAGGCAACTTATGCAGATATGTGCTCCATTATATCTGTGACTATGGTTTAGAAATATAGCTACATGCTCATACAGTAAAGCGTCCACCATTATAGAGATAATATTATTTGCTGAAGCTGATATGTTAAGTTTTAAAAGTGCAATTGTCCATTAGTCTGCTAACTCATATTATGAATATATTAAGAAAGAGGTGTTGTTTTGTTCGTAGAAAATAAGAAAATATTACCTTTTAGGAAACCAATTATCTCATATTCGCCCAATATGGACAATTTTTTATCTGTATTAGAAAATGATCATAATATAACCTTACCATGGATCTTAGAACACTATATTGATTTAATTATTCGCAAAGATGAGATTAATCCGCCAGTTTTTGAGTTCCTGGATTATAATAAAATTTGGTGGACTTGCCCGTTTGTTCATGTATCAAGAATTGATAGAGAGGCCTTTTCAGTATATGAAGATTTTCAAAAAGCTATAAGGAATCTTTTACAAAAGAACTTTTATATATTTTTTTAGTAGATACATTTTATGTTGAAGGGTATGTTACATATAAGAAAAACCATTCTATCCATGATATTTTGGTGTATGGTTATGAAGATGAGTATGTTTATGCTAGCGATTATTTCGATTTTCAAAACAAGAGCAATAAGAAAATACTATTTAGTGATTTGATTGAAGGCTATCAAAAGGTGCCGGAAGGTGCAGATTATGGTAGAGGTATAGTGCTGTTTAAAAATAAAGGGCTATCAGATAATATTGCTCTTTATCAATATAAAGAATGTTTAGGTGGAAAGCTTGATGTTGAAGAGAATGGTTACTTTATGGATCGGAATCTAGTTAAAGTAAAACTTGAACGTTTTTTAGAAAGTCAAGATTATATTAACAGTGTTACACCTACACTTTTTGACTATCGATTAGGATACACTGTGGGATTTAAAGCACTAGAAGTAGTAAAGAATGTTATGTCTTATAGAGATGCTGTGACACCAAAAGACATTCATTTGATTTGTTGTCATGCAGAAATGATGTTAGAACGAGTTAGGTATTTGATGCAGTTCGACCAAAATCCTGAATTGGAGGTATTGCAAGAGAAGTTTAGGGATATATTAAAACAATTGGATTTGATTAAAAAAGTCATTATCAAGGAAACTATAAAAGGAACCTGGAGTGCAAAAATTATTATTCCACGGTATGAGAAATTTTTAAATTTATACCGGGAAGCGTTGGTAGCGCTTTTTCATTATTTATAGGTGTATACTTACTTATTATTATATTATAGGAGATAAAGTGATGATAAGGTTTAGAAAAGAGAAGGGATACAGTACTGCTCCTTACAGTGTAAATATTTCGCTTACAGAGAAGTGCCCTTTAAGATGTCCTTTTTGTTTTCATAAATATGAGAACTGTCATGAACTTGATTTTCAAACTGTCTGCAATTATATAGATGAATTAACAGTTTTGGGAACAGCACAAGTACAGTTTAGCGGTGGAGAACCATTATTATATTCTAATCTATTAAAAATAATTTCATACTCACATTTAAGAGGCTTACGTACAGTAATGTCTACATCAGGTATGGGACTGTCCGAAAAAATGGCAGCGGAATTGAAAACATCTGGATTAGATTGCTGTTACATATCATTAAATGGTTCAAGGGAGAAAATCCATCAACTTACAAGAGATGGTTATGAATATGCAATACAGGCATTAGAAATTCTTTCGAAAGTCGGAGTTACAACAGCTATTAATTGGGTAGCGTATCATGAAAACGTAAGGGATCTTCCACGACTTATAGATTTATCAAAATCATTTGGTGTAAAATATATAAGTGTATTACCTATGAAGAAGAACAATGAGGGTATGATATTGAATCAATTGAATAAAAAGGATATTAAAAAGCTTGCTCATTATTGTAGTAATTTTAAAGACTATTTAATTGTAGATAGCTGTTTTAAAGAACTAAATGTTGCTATGCGGAGTGATAAATTGTCAGCAGGAGGATGTAGAGCTGGTATTTTTTATATGGCAATTAGTGCAAATGGAGAATTTATGGGGTGTCCTCATTTGGATGAAGAAGGAGTGAAATGTTCATCAATAGAAGAGTATTGGAATAAAGATGAAAGGCTATACAATCATAGAAAAAAAAGAATATGTAATTGCCTTTGTTAAATTCAGAGTGTCCATAAATCTGAGGGAATGTATGATGATGTACACATTTCTTACAGTTAACTAAAAATTTGCAGTGGTTGCAGAGATTTAAATTAAAGGAGCTTGATAATAAATGGGGAATAAGATTGTTAAACCTTCTTTTTACAATATTCTAATTAAGAAAGAAGATGGAATTGCAATATTTAATACACGAACGGGGAAGATGGCTAGATGTTTCCATGGCGATGCAAAGATTGTTGAGGAGCATTTAAGTCAGAAATATATAGAATGGTCACACGACAATCAATATATAGTTCCCATGTACAAAAATGGTTTGTTAGTGGACTATAATTTAGATGAAATTTCTGAAATGATTGATAAGGAAAAGGATAGCAAGTTTGAAAATTGTTTACGACTTATTTTACTTCCGACAGAACAGTGTAATTTTAGATGTGTATATTGCTATGAAAGATTTAGACGAGAAAAGATGACAGCAAAAACTCAAGCAGCAATTGTAAAATATATAGAAGATAACATTCATAAATATAATGGTCTAATTTTGAACTGGTTTGGTGGTGAACCAACAGAAGCAATGGATGTTATTGAAAATCTTTCTGTAAAATTGATTGATGTTTGTAAAAAAAATAAAAAGGCATATAATGCAGGAATTACAACAAATGGATATAATTTAACGTATGAGATTTTTAAAAAGTTAAAAAAATTACATGTCACAGAATATCAAGTAACCATAGATGGATTGGCAAGTATACATAATGCTCAACGCGTGATGGCAGATGGAGCTCTACCTTCGATGTAATAATAAATAATCTTTTAGCTATAAAAAACAATTGTAAATCATCTGCGATAACATTTGTTTTAAGAACTAATTTTAGTAAAAATATGCTTAACAATGTAGATGAATTCTGTAAGTTTCTTGACAAATATTTTTCAAATGATAAAAGGTTCAAATATTTTTGGCAAATGGTCGGAGATTATGGTTATGTTAAAACAGAGGAAGTACGCAATATATTTGGACAATCCAAAGATTATAAATGGCTTATCGAGAATTATACAGAGCGCTTTGTGAATGATTATACTCAAGCATTATATGGTCCAGACGGAGGTGTATGTTATGCTTTAAAGAGAAATCAATTACTTATTGATGCTGCTGGAGAAATTAGAAAATGCACATGCGATCTTGAGAGTGAAATGAACCATTTTGGGACTATAGGAGTAAATTTTGATGGCGCAAAACATGAAGATTGGTTAAATAGCAGAGCGATTTCAAGAGATAGTCAATGCTATTTTTGTAAAAAACGGCCATTGTGTCATAACAGACCTTGTTACAAAGCTCAGAATTGCCTTGTGAATTATAGATATCTGGATACTATTCTAGATAAAATGGCTGATAATGAACAATTTTATGAAGTAATAGGTGAAAGATGGGAGTGTAAAAGAAAGTAAATTGTGGAAAAATCGTGGAATAGGAACATAATCAGGCCCACATAATGAACCGTTTTAAAGAATATTCGCATCTGTGTAGAGATACGCACTTGCATATCAAAAAGCAAACGGGCGGGTGTATTTAATACTTATTCAGGAGAAGCCTATTGCAACACGAAACTTGGAGTTGGTTATCACTTTCATTACTATTTGTGCCACCAACAGCAAGGTGGCGGAATGGAGATTAAAATGCTAAATAGACAGGAAATTAAAAATAAACTTTATGAATTACTAGATGAAATAGGTGCTATTGAAACTGATGAAGAGGGAAATCGAACTTTACTTGGGAGTATGGATTCTATACAGTTTATATCTCTTATTGTTGAAATTGAAGAGTGCTTTAATATTGAAATACCGGATGAATATCTTGTAACTGAGCTGTTTGAAAACGATGAACATATGATTGATATTATCGAGCAGTTAATCAAAAAATGATGCTTGCTTTCCTTAAGAAACAAATATATTGAAAAGCTTTAGTGTAGCTTAATCAAGTGTTCATAATCTAATACATAATCTTACTGAATGTATGAAGTATTATATATAAATAATATTATAACAGTGAAAAGTTCAAAAGTTGTACTGAGAATATTGTAGAATACATTACCTTTTATCACTAATTCATTTATTGAACGCAGTTCTCAAGGTAAAGATGATTAGTAATATTTTTATCATACGTTTAGAAATATCTTAAAAGATGTCGATAAGAGAGCGTCATTGATATGAAAATTGACGATTATGTCATAAAGAGAAAACCTCAGGTTCATATGGTATAAAGATGATGGAAATAGTTTTTAATTTAGATCAAACATTTGTAGCACAATATTTGGAAAGATAAATTACTATAATATATAAAGATTTTGAATATGAAACAATTTGAAAGGGTATAAACATTGAAATCAGTGGTGACAAAAATATCACTTCTATCCGAGTTAAATATAATCGCTTGACTTACTTACATATTTAGGCGATATGTCAGATATATTGACGAAAGAAAGGAAGTGATTTTTTGTAAAAAGAATCTAAAAGCTTTAATAAAATAAAGTCGATGATTCTGAAATATCTTATGAAAGGAGAAAAGAAATGAAAAAATTATGCAAACCCAAATCCAGAAAGCGCTTAATTCTAATAAGACTTTATGGCGGTGGAGCTACAAATGAAGGATGTAATTGCTGTACTTGGTAATAATAAGCCATAATTGTAAAGGAGAAAACACATGAGAAAAAAATTAATTAAATCCAAAAAGAAAACAGTTTGCCGTGTTAGATTATATGCTACAAACGAAGGCTGCAATTGTTGTACGTGGTAATTAGTATTTTAATTTTATTGTGAAACAAATTATGTCTGATTTCAGTAGTTTTGTTAATACAATGCTGGAATCAGATATTTAATAATATGATATAAATATCGTAATACACTTATAAATACTTCTAAGTGGGATAATCATTTAATAAATACATAGTTGACGATTACCAATTAATATAATTGTAAAGGTGAATATTCCGGATGGTTTTACATCAGCTGTCCGGTGATATGGAAATCACTTTTTAGATCCGTTTTTGTGCATACCGAATCATAATTTCTGTTGAGACATTGGTAAAGACTGCTACGCACCGCAGATGCGGCAAGGTCTTGACCAATATCCAAACAGAAATGGATAAGTCATCAAGCACAAAATAGGCGATTTCCGAGTACCGGAACTCTGATTTCCAAATTTCCGGAAGTGTGATTTCATCGCACAAGAATATTCAAAAGGGAACATTAATGAGAAAAAATATATTGAACAATATATGGTATGTCTTATTAAAAACATGGATATATGAAAAAAGGGTAATTTTAATTATTGTGTTACAGGCTATAATTGGAATTGTTGTTCCCTTGGCAGGGGCTACACTTCCAGCATTGGTCGTTAATGGTATCAGCAATGATATGTGTTATTCAATTATACTTAAAATAGCGATAGTTCTTGGGTTATTATTAATATGTAATATTACAATGACTTATATATCAAGTATTTATGAAACCTATCTTCTTAATAATAAAATGGGATTTTTATCAGAATTATTTAGAAAAAAGATGGAAGTGGACTATGCGTATATAGAAAGCCCAGAAGGTCAGATTAAATACGAAAATGCATTAATGTCTGTAGTTAATGATAATACTGGAATATCAGGAATGATTTCGTTAATTGGACCGATTATGGGAAATTTACTTGGTCTTATTGCAAATATATTTATTTTATCCAAATTTAATTGGTCTATTGTAATTGTACTTATAGTTACTGCAGTGATTCACCTGTTTATTGCAGCTAAAATTCGTCTTAAGCAAAATGCATTACGTGAGCCTGTTTCTGAATCAACGAAGAAGATAAACTATTTGTTCAATTATGTAACAGATGCTACTAGCATAAGAGAAATAAAAATATTTTCTATGCAGCATGGTTACAAAACATTATAGATCATATAATTCAAATGCGGATTGGAATAGCTGATAAAAGCGCAAATTATAATTTTTATCTTTCCCTTTCGGACGGTTTTATGCTTGTAATTCGAGATGCATTTGCGTATTTTGTGATAATTCATGCCATTTTTATAAATCAAATAGAGGTTTGGGAATTTATACTTTATTTTGGATTGATAGCATGTGTATCTTCTTATTTTACAGAACTATCAAACAATATAGCATCTCTTGGTCAGAAAAATATGGAAATAATTACATATAGAGAATTTGTAGAGAGAGAATGTTCTGATACTGGTATAGAATTAGATAAAAATGAAGAAATCAAAATTGAATTGAAAGATGTTTCTTTCAAGTTCGATGAAGATGGACCTTATATTTTAAAAAATATTAATTTGACGCTTTGTAATAATGAAAAAATTGCTTTAGTTGGAAAAAATGGCGCAGGAAAGAGCACCTTAGTAAAAATAATTTGTGGATTATATAAACCAACAAAAGGAAAGGTTTTGATCAATGGAATTGATTTAGAAGAGATTAAATTATCTAATTATCAAAAGCTTTTGGCAACAGCATTTCAAGATACATATATACTTCCAATGTCAATAGCAGAAAATATAGCCTTTCGAGAGGCGACTTCTAATGTTGAAGAGATTAAGAGGTGCTTGAAAATGGCTGGATTGGATGGAGAGTTTTTGGATGAAACTAAGCCGCTTACGAAAATGTTATTTCCAGATGGGATAGTACCATCTGGAGGGCAGGAACAAAAAATAATACTTGCACGAGTAGCATTTAAGCTTATATATGGAAACGCACAGCTTCTTATTTTAGATGAACCAACTGCTGCAATGGATGCAATTTCTGAAAAAAATTTTTATGAAAAATATATTAGCTTGGCAAAAAATAAAAGTTGTATTTTAATATCACATCGATTAAAATCAACAAGTTTTTGCGATTCAATTATCGTTATGGAAAATGGAAAGATTATCGAGAAAGGAACGCATGAGAGTCTCATGAATGAAGACACTCATTATAAATCAATGTATCAGATCCAGAGTAGTTATTATCAATAATAGGGAAGAGTATTATATCATGAAAGACGTAAAAAAATATATTGATAATCTAAAACGAATGTTTTTTTATTTATTCAACATGGTTCCGTATCTATTCGTTTTAGTCACAGTTATTGCAGTGCTTGAGGCAGTGCTACCATATGTAAATGTGATTGCTACACAGATGATAATAGATGGGCTTATGGAACAAAAAAGCGCTAGCACTATTGCTTATATTATTATTATTACGCTAGCGATTAATGTATTGTTTAGATTCGTTCTAGGAGGATTTAGGAAGAAACGTGAAATTGCTGAAGTAAAATTGGAATTATATTTTCAAAAGAGGCTAAGTATTCATGAATTGAGATTATCACTGGTTGATATCGAATCAACAAAAGTTCAGTCGTTAAGACGTAACATAGAACAGGCTAAGATGAGAAATGGTGGAATAGATCGGGTAATTAATAATTTTGAAATTATTGTAAAAAATATTTCATCACTAATAGTAGCCGGGATTGTTTTTATGGGTATATTTATAGGACAACATAGCACAAGTAAAAAGTCTTTTGCAACATTATCATTTCCAATTTTAATTTTAGTGGTTACTTTAATTATCTGTACATTTATTACACTTAAATTACAAGCAAAACAGAATATTCTAGTGTCGGAATTAAATGATAAGGCAAATCAGGCAAATGGAAGTGCATTTTCTTATATGCAACTTATTTCCAATTATCATTTTGGTAAAGATATACGAATATTGATTTAGGAGACTATTTGTGTAGTTTCTTTGATAAACTTTGGAAATCATCTATTGGATACACAATTGTTCAGAGATTAGGAAAAGAAAAGGCTAAAATTCCGTGTATCACAGTACTATGCAATGAGATATTGAACATTTTTATATACATTTTGGCGATATGTGAGGCTTATACAAAAGTAATTACAGTAGGAAATGTGATTGTATATATAAACAGTGTTCAGACATTTATTCAATCTTTGGTTTCAATGATCGGATCGACTGGAGAAATGATTAGTACTGGTGTATTCTTGCAGCCATTTTTGGAACTTCTTGATATGCAAGAAGAAAAAATTAGGCCGGATGCATATGTAGAAATGCCTTCAAGTATTAATGAAATATTATTTGAACATGTTTACTTCAAGTATCCAGGGCAGAAATACTGGGTACTTGAGGATATAAGTTTCACTTTAAAATCAAACCAGAAAATGGCTTTAGTAGGAGAAAATGGTGCAGGGAAGAGCACGCTAATTAAACTAATTTGTCGTTTCTACGAACCGAACCATGGGTGCATAAAAATAAACGGAGTGGATGTTCGAAAGTATGATAAAAAACAATATTGGGAAATGATTAGTGTAGTTTTTCAAGATTTTTCTCTCCCGGCGTTGGCACTAGGAAATGTTATTTCAGGAAAGGATGAATATGATATGGAAAAGGAATTGAATATTTTCCATAAGATAGGAATCGACAAATGGATGACAAAGTTGAACGTTTCATTTGATCAATATTTATATAATGACTTTTCTGATACTGGAGTAGAAATATCTGGAGGTGAGAGCCAAAAAATTGCAATAGCACGAGCCGTATATAAAGATGCTCCATTTATTATACTAGATGAACCCACTGCTGCGCTTGATCCGATTGCAGAAGAAGCCATTTTTAATGATTTCCATCAGCTATACAATGAGAAGACATGTATCTTTATTTCACACAGACTATATAGTTGTAAAGTTTGTGATTTTATTTTGGTACTTAGTAAAGGAAGAGCGGTTCAAAAAGGAACACATAAAGATTTATTAAGTTGTTCGGGTGTATACAAACAACTTTGGGATTTACAGGCAAGTATGTATAATGAGATTTGCTAAGAGGAGAACTACGAAGATATGAGTAAACGAGAAGAATTCATAGATAAAACTGATAGACGTAAAATACCTAAATTAAGCTATTCGATTGAATACATATGTGATCGTATAGTAGATTGGTATTACCATGTTGAAACGACTAAAATAGCTAAATTAAGTATACATGATAATAAGATTAATTATATGTACGAGCCTTTTCCATATAGGAAATTGATTCATCTGTTTAAATGCTATCCATTTGAAGAAAATGATGGATTTATAGATATTGGCTGTGGTAAGGGACGCGTTCTAGTTGAAGCATCATTACATGGATGCTGCAATATATATGGCGTTGATCTTAGCGAAGAATTACTTGTATATGCTAGGAAAAATATGAGAGAATGCCAGAAAAAGAATCATAGTATTAAATATCAGTTATTATGCATGAATGCTAAGGACTACGTTTTTTCTCCGGATATAAATAAAGTTTTTTTATATAATCCTTTTAATTTAAAGATATTGATTAGGGTATTAAAAGCATTGATGTATTCGATTGAGACAAATCCTAGAAAGGTTACGCTTTTTCTAGGAGGACCCGAAGGCATACTGAGATATATGAAACATTTAAAGCAATTTAGCCTAATTGCTATTGAGAATAATGTACATATTTATCAGTATACATTAGAAAATAGAGTTGTGAAATAAAACTATATATAAAGAAGGAAAGAGCATTGAAAAAAGTATTAGTAATAGATTCAGGAGTAGCTAAGCATCCTAGATTAAAAGATGTTAAAATTTGTACAACTGGATTTAGAAATCAACATACACTAGATGATATTTATGACAAAGTAGGACATGGAACTGCTGTAGTCAGTCTGATTTCTAAAGGGATAAGTGTCGATGAAATAGAAGTTTATGTTATAAGATTATTTAACGATTTTTTGAATGTACGATAACAAATCTAATCGAATGCTTAGAATATGTTGTTAAAAATAATATCTATGACGTAATAAACATGAGCTTTGGAATTACAGCCGGTGATGAGTATTATCAGATTGAAAAACTTAGAATTTTATGCGAAAAAATTGAGATGAAAGGAACTATAATTGTATCTGCATTTGATAATGATGGGGCAATTTCTTATCCGGCTTTTTTTAACGAAGTTATTGGTGTGGATACCTCTTATAAAATTAATAAACGAACAGAATTTGAGTATGTTCATAATTCTTGTGTAAATATTTTGGGATATGGGAAAAATCAAAAAGTGGCCTGGAATAATCCGCTTTATACCATTATAGAAGGAAACAGTTTTGCATGTGCAAATGTTACTAATATAATTATAAATATGCTTATCCAAGGGGTAGATAAGAATAAAATTAATGATAAATTGGAAGAACAAGCGGTATGTTTAAATTCATATGAGAGATATATTTTGCCGCCAGATAGACCTAAATGGTTAAAAGGAAAGCGATTTATAACATTCCCATTTAATAAGGAAATACATTCTATATATGCGTATGAAAATCTGCTGGATTTTGAAATTGTTGATGCATACGATTTAAAGTATAAAGCTTTAATTGGTAAAAATATATCAGATGTTATTACATATAAAAATGTCCAGAGCAGAATTATAAAAAACTATGATGATATTAAATGGAATTCCGATGAGTTTGATGGGATTATTGTCGGTCATATTACCGAACTGTCCGCGGTCTGTAAAAGAAATCTTATGGAAGAAATTATTATGAAATGTATTGCCTATAAAAAGAAGATATATGCGTTCGATGATATAAGTAAATATATTTTGAATCATCAAGATAAGGACTATTTCGAATATAATACATATTTTCCACGAATTACATATGAAAACATTCCAAAGGGGCGTTTTGGGAAATTGTTCGATATTCAAATGCCAGTTCTTGCTGTCATAGGAACAAGTTCATCACAAGGGAAATTTACAGTACAATTATTATTACGTCAGAAATTGCAAGATGCAGGTTATCAGGTAGGACAAATTGGAACTGAGCCATCTGCCTTTTGTTTTGATATGGATTTCACATATCCATATGGATACAATTCAACAGTATATACAACAGGATATCATAATATTTTGCTTCTTAATGAGGCAGTTCATGATATTGAAATGAAAGGTAGCGATATCTGTGTCGTAGGAACTCAAACAAATACAGCATTGTATGGTTATTCAAATTTAAAAAATATTCCGTTATTTCAAGCGGATGTTTTGTATGGTACAATGCCAGATGCTTTTTTTTTGGTGGTAAATGCTCATGATGAGATAGATTATATTATTCGTACTATGCGGAGTACAGAAGAATTAATTGAAAGCAAATGCATTGGAATTATTGTATATCCGATTATTCAAAAACAAACAATCGGAACACTTTATAAGAAAGTACATATATCCGACTTAGATTACGAGTCGTTTAAAGATAAACTTTTAAAGAGAATAAATATACCAATTTTTACATTTAATACAGTGATGAATACAGATGTGCTTGTTGAATTGATTACAGACTATTTTTCTGAACCTAAAGGTATTCTAGAATAAAATATAAAGGATATGATTAAATGATTTCAAATATTGATAAAAGTGAAGCGATACCAATGCTATTTATACCTAGTGTAGAGCAAACTGCAATGAAAACATTGAAAAAGGAATATGCACTTTATATTCATATACCATATTGTGAAAAGAAATGTCATTTTTGCTCAATTCCAGTTACAAGGTTTACAGATGAAATGGTCTTAGATAGATATGTGGATGCCCTTTTATATGAGCTAAAATATAAAGAAGAGTTTCTGAAAAAAAACACATTGATAGGAATTCACATTGGGGGTGGAACGCCGTCTGTTCTTTCAGTATTGCAAATCAAAAGACTTTTTGATTTTATTACTGAAATGTTCGGAAAAGAATTACCAGAGGTGGTGTTTGAGGCTAATCCGGCTTCATTAACTAAAGAAAAGATAGATGTTCTTTCACAATATTACAATGTGACTCTTAATCTGGGAGTACAAACATTCAATTCGCAAAGACTACAAGAAATAAATCGAATGAATGATGTTGAAGCTATAAAAGAGTGTCTGCGATATGCAATGCAGAAAGAGAATTTACACGTTGGAATAGATCTTATAGTTGGTTTGCCTAACTCTAAGATTATTGATTTTGATAATGACATAAAAATAGTCAGGGAATTAGGCATCAAGAATATTTTTATATATTCCTACAGATTAGAAGAAAAATCGTTTTTCTATAATTACTTCGATAAAAAAAAATGCTTTCTTCAAAATGATATGATTAGGAAAATGGAGTATGCAGAAGAAAGGATAAAAAATTTTGGATATATAGCAAAGTCTATTTATTACTGGAGTATAGAAAAAGATTCTTTGTATCGTTATACTTCACATCAGATGAATGGTGGCGAATGGGTAGGGATTGGAGATGGCGCATATTCATATCTTGAACATTCGGTTATGCATAATAATTTTATAGGACGCAATTATCAAAAATACTTAAATGAAATAAAACAGAATCAGATATTTGCACAAAATGTAACTTCACAGATGATTTGGGATATTTCATTGATGGTAAAAAAAGATGTTTTTGATACAAAAAGGATTATTCAAAAATATGGAAAAATTGTGGAACCATATTTGCGGAAACTGGGAAAAAGATTAGAAGAAAATGGCTATAGTCAAAACAGAAATAATAAAGTATGTCTGTCGGTAAAAGGTAAAGTATTGCTTGATGATGTAGATAAAATAATTCAGGAGGTCGTCCTAAATTGAACGAAATAAAAACAGATTATGATAGTTTTTTGGCTGAAATATATGATTATTCCCCATATTTTGGTAAAGAAAGAAGAGAAAAAGATTATGCGACACAGTTTTATCTGGATAATCTTCCAGATAAGAATAAGGGGAAAATATTGGAATTAGTAACATGCACAGGGCTTTTAACTATCCCCATGGCAAGAGCGGGTTATAAGATAGACAGTATTGATGTTTCACCAGCAGTTCATGAAATTGTAAGGAGAAAGATGGCCAATGAACCGAAAAAGGTTATCAATAATATTACACTAAAATGTTGTAATGCCTTTGATTATCAAACAGAATACATTTATAGTGCAATAGTAATTCCCGATAGTTTTTTACATGCAGTAGCAGATAAGCAGTTGCAAGAAGAACTGCTTAAGAAATGTTACAAATTATTGGATGATAAAGGTACACTTATAATAGATATATTTGTTCCTTGGGAAGATATCATTTCAAAAGGTGATGTAAAACAATGTACTCGTTTCAGAACTGAGCAAGGTGAATTATATATTGTATATACACATCATTTAATCAATCTAATAACCAAACTCATAGATTTGATTTTGTTCACGAAGCTTATAAAAGTAAAAAAAAATTTTATCATACAATTGTATATCGTTATATGTATTTATCAGAATTGATAGATTTGCTTCAGAAAACAGGATTTAATATAATAAAAGTTGATGAACATATGAATTATGGAACGAATGTCGCAGTGGTAGCACAGAGAAAAAGCTAAAAATGGATAGAACTGCAGATTGTCGGCTAAACGGCCATCTGGACTATATTTTCATTTTGTAGGATCGAAGACGGAAAACCGGTCCTTTCCACCGTTAGTTGAATATATAGTGAAAATATGTTGCTAATTTCATAAGATGTCATCAGACTGCTCTCATGGTTTACGGTATTCGATTCAGATATGCCTTTACAAAGGCATACTGCCTGTAAAGACTTCTATAAATATCCATGCCTCCGTGTTCTCATCGGTGACCGGATCGATGAGCTGTCGGATCACCAGTCTACTTTAATCTGCTCACCCGGTTTCCGTGGGATGTGTATGGTTGCCCTGCGTTTTTCTTTCTCCTTCTGGATATAATAGCAGAACTGGGAATACATGAGAGGTTCTTCGCTGTTCATACGGCATTCCTCACAGCATTCTACCCATCGGAGCTTTTTATTGGTAAGTAATCATCCGTATCTGTTTTTTCATTTTTTATTCTGCTACAATCTCCTTAAAACTCAGGAGGTATTCTATACACTATGAACAAAGAAGAAAAAGCAAAACTCTGGGCTGACCGTATCCAGCAATACAAAACCAGTGGACAAACGTGTAAACAATGGTGTGCAGAAAACGATATCCCTTTATCTACGATGGGATATTGGACCCGCAGACTTGCTAAAGAAGATCCGGCATCTGAACCTGAACAGGATCTGGTCTTTGCCAGACTGCCATCTGAACGGGAAGCTGCCAGAAAGCTTCTCTCTGAAGAAACTGCACCGGTGCGTATTTTTGTCTCAGACAGTATCCGTATTGAAATATCTGATTCCTGCAGACCGGAACTGATGGAATCCATACTGGGATTCCTGCAGTGCCATGCTTGACCTGGCAGGAGGAACAACGGTATATCTTGCCTGCGGAGTCACTGATCTGAGAAAAAGTTACAATGGTCTGGCTGCCATCATCAAATTAAAATTTCACCTCGACCCATACTCACGCTGCATGTTTGCGTTCTGCAACCGTCGGCGTACTTCTATAAAGATCCTCCAATGGGACGGATCCGGATTCTGGATCCTGATGAAACGGCTCGACCGTAATGCCTTCCACTGGCCGGATACTCCGGACGAACTCCGCCAGGTGACTCTGAAAGAGATCCACTGGCTGTGTGACGGACTATCCTTAAATCCCAGAGGTGCATTTGAGGAACACCATCCAAAGATCATTCTGTAAGCATACGACAGCGGAGCTGTCAATCCGTAAGCGATGAATAATCACCCGGTCACGACTTCCAGGGAACTTTAAATATTCAGGTTCCCACGTTCTTCAGGTCTTACTTTTTCGATATCTATGATCCCTGTACATCTTTCTTTTATAAAGTCATTCCATGGCAGCAGCTGTTTTATGCCTGCGGGCTCATTTTTATAGTCCGGCATATACAGCAGCAAGGTGTAGAGATAATGATAGATGTTCAGGTTATTGGCTTTCGCTGTTTCTATGAGACTCAATACAATGGCACTTGCCGTTGCTACATCAGCAGTATCATGAAACAGAAAGTTTTTACGCCCCGTCACATAGGTTTTTGCCCGACGTTCCGCTGCATTATTAGAGATCTCGCATCTTCCATCCAGCAGATAATTCATAAGGGTCTCTTTATGATTAAAGGCATAGTTTACCGCTTTTTCAAGCTTACTCCCGCCAGCAGGCTCCAGGGTTTCCAACCATGTCCAGAATTCATTCCAGATGGCAGGTTCTGTTTCCTGGCGTTTCTGTTTTCGTTCTTCCTGTGGAAGTTCTTTGTAGAGACGTTCCATATAGAAAAGACGGTTACAGAATGCAACTCCTTTTTCGGCAGGGAGCAGGGAACTGTCTTCTGCAGTTCCCTGCGGAGGTTCTGCAAGTTCCTGTCAGAATTAATGTCCAGAAGTTTCAGCTTTTTCTGACGTGCTTTTGGGACTGCTTCAAAAAACTTACGCCTGCAGTGGGCAAGACAGCAGACCAGGACAACATCTTCGATCCTGCCGTATGCACTATACCCATCACACTGGAGCATCCCAGTGAAACCATGGAGAAATTCTATCGGATAATCCCCGCTCCGTCCGGGTCTGTAATCATACAGGATGATCGGTGGTTTTCCATCAGTCCCGCTCAGGTAGATCCACATATAGGATTTTGAAGTGGCAGTTTTTCCCTCTTCATGAAGCACCTGACAGGGTACCTCGTCTGCATGGAGGATCTCTCTTGCCAGCAGTTCCTGATGCATTACTTCATAGACTGGAGAGAGATATTCCAATGAACAGTAATTGTACCAGCGCGCTGCAGTTTCTCTTGGGACAGGCACCCCTTTTTCCATCCAGTCTTTTGACTGACGGTAAAAGGGAAGGTGCAGAAAGCTTTTCTGGTACATGACCATTGCCACCATATCCGGCGATGCGGGACTATGGGCAAGAAGCGGTGTCGTTGTTTTTGCCTCTACGATCGTTGTTTCATCCTCCTGCCGACATACAGGACACATAAGGGTTTCCTGCATGTAATGGACCCTTACCACTTTTGCCGGAGTGATACGCAGTTCTTCCCGGACAAACGTAAGCGCTTAAATCTTGGGTAGCTTTACTGTCTACGTTTTTAAACTCATAATGATAGTAAATAGATTTTTACTACACTCCGCTTGATAGGAGATAGAAATTTACTACATTTGGAGGTTTCATTATGAGTAATAAACGTGCTCCAGGGCGTTCCCTGGAAGAATGGATGGAACTGGTAACTGAATGCAGACAAAGCGGTCTGACAGATGCTGCATGGTGTAATGAACATGGGATATCTCCCAGCTGTTTTTACAATGCAGTTACCCGTCTCCGCAAAAAAGCCTGTCAGATACCGGATCCAGCCCCCAAAGCCAGCACTCTTGACCTTACATCCCATAAACAGGATGTAGTCAGATTGCTATAGAACCGGAGTCTTCTCCGGCAGGATTGCTCCCAGATAATGGAAACAAATCTATGCACCTTGACAATTCACATACGATTGAAATCGAAGCAGACGGATTGCTTATACGAATGAGTAATGAGATCAAACCGTTACTTCTGAAGATACTCATGGATACGCTGAAGGAGCCGTTATGTTAGCGGACATCTCAAGTGTTGATGCGATCTATATCGTCTGTGGAAGAACAGATATGCGCAAGTCCATTGATGGATTGTGTGCGATCATCCAAGAACAGTTTTCGATGGAGATCGACCATGCACTTTTTCTTTTCTGTGGCCGTAAATGCGACCGCATCAAAGCTATTTTAAAAGAACCGGATGGGATCGTTATGATCTACAAAAGACTGACTGCCCAAGGTTCTTACCGGTGGCCCAGGAATAAATCCGAAGTCCGGAATCTTACATGGCGGGAGTTCGACTGGCTGATGTCTGGCATTGATATTGAGCAGCCCAAAGCGATCAAGGCAACGTAAAAAAGATGCACATAAAACTCTTGTTTTTTGCTGTATTTTCGGCACTTTCAAGTCCTGGTAAATCCGCTGTTTTGCTGGGAAAAACCACTGTTTTCTGGTATAATGGAAACATCAGAAACAGGAGGAAAAAGCAGTGGCAGACAGTTCCAAAGATATCCAGCTCCGTGAGCTGAAGGACATGATAAACGATCTCAAAAAAATGATAAAAACACTTCAGGCAACTGTCGATGCTGGCAATAAACGGGAAGAGGCTCTCACCCAGGAGCGGGATAATCTGAAAGAAGAGATAGACCTTCTCCGTAAAAAATTGTTTGGCACCTCCAGCGAAAAAAGGACCCTCGATATTCCGGGTCAGTTAAACTTTTTTAATGAGGCGGAACTGGAACAGGATCCAGAAGCTGCAAAAGCAGAGGTTCTTGAATCAATTCTTCCAGAAAAAACAGCAAAAAAGCGAAAAGGAAGAGCTACAGATGCGGAACGTTTTAAGGGAGTTCCTGTTGAAAAAAAGTATCTGGAGCTTTCTGAGAAAGAGAAACTCTGCCCTGTCTGTGGTACCCCGCTGAAAGAAATCGGGGAAGAGTTTGTACGCCGGGAACTGGTTTTTGTACCGGCAAAACTGAAAGTATATGAATACTACAGTAAGAACTATGAGTGTCCGCAGTGCAGGCTTCAGGATATTCCGGTCATCAAAAAAGGAAAAGATGGCAGAGCCCATATGCTTTATGGAATGGCTTCTGCTGGAACGGTCGCTTGGGTAATGTACCAGAAGTTTTGTAATGGTCTCCCATACTACCGTCAGGAAAAGGACTGGAAACAGTATGGCGTGGAGATCACCAGAGCTACTATGGCAAACTGGGTGATTCGGAATTCCGAAGCGTTTTTTCTTCCTATGTACGAATACTTCCACAGGAAACTTCTGGAACGTGGATTCGCAATGGCAGATGAAACGCCACTTCAGGTTCTGCATGAACCGGAACGCCGCGCTCAGACAAAGTCATATATGTGGCTTTTCCGCAGCGGTGAAGACGGAGGACCACCTATTATCCTCTATAAATACTCAGAGACCCGGGCCGGGGACAATGCTGTAGATTTTCTTCACGGCTTCAAGGGTTATCTGATGTGTGATGGCTATAGTGGATACAATAAAGTTCCAGATGCCAAACGCACAGCCTGCTGGGCACACATCAGAAGATATCTGACAGATGCCATTCCCAAGGGAAAAGCTCTGGATTATACCCAGCCATCCGTACAGGGAATGCTGTACATTAACCAGCTCTTCCATTTGGAAGATGTGATCAGATCAAAGTATTCTTCCTTCGATGCTATCAAAAAGGCGCGTCTTGAAAAAGAAAAGCGGTAGTAGAAGGTTTTTTGTCGTGGCTTGATCAGCAGAGCCCTACCCGTG
>ENA-OQHY01000460-OQHY01000460.1-human-gut-metagenome-genome-assembly--contig:-NODE-460-length-22989-cov-2.313796_pt1 | contig 22989 bp, 35 predicted proteins | sample MGYA00242570_ERZ504733 | MGnify/ENA primary metagenome ERZ504733 (study PRJEB26092, sample SAMD00036219) | human gut metagenome | host: Homo sapiens | study: EMG produced TPA metagenomics assembly of... | reverse complement strand
AGCCAGTTTTCTGGCGGCTGCCAATTCCTTTTGTGTTTGGAACCTTTGCCCTTTATGAGGGGCGTTCCAGTTATAATCTGAATCAGGTATCCATCAGTCATCATTTTGTGGAACTGGCAGGCGAACAGCCTGGCCTGATCTATCTGCCGTCCAGCGCGCGAGACCTGAACAATCCGCAGATCGACCAGTATCTGGCGAAATACGTGCGCGGCTCCAACGGCATGGATCACGTGGAACGTATTAAGATTTTGAAACTGATGTGGGATGCCATCGGCAGCGAGTTTGGTGGTCGTCACGAGCTGTATGAGATCAACTACTCCGGCAGCCAGGACGAAATCCGTCTGCAGTGTCTGCGTCAGGCACAGAGCTCTGGCAACATGGACAAAATGATGGCAATGGTCGACCGCTGCATGTCCGAGTACGACCAGCATGGCTGGACGGTGCCGCACCTGCACAATAATTCCGATATCAACATGCTGGATAAGCTGCTGAAATAACGCAGCGGGAGGTTTCAATGCATACAGAACAACGCCTGCGTTTTCGCGATGCGATGGCCAGCCTGTCGGCGGCGGTTAATGTTGTCACCACCGAGGGCGATGCAGGACGCTGCGGCATTACCGCCACCGCCGTCTGTTCGGTCACGGACACCCCGCCATCGTTGATGGTCTGCATCAATGCCAACAGTGCCATGAACCCGGTTTTCCAGGGTAACGGTAAGCTGTGCGTCAACGTGCTGAACCATGAGCAGGAGATCATGGCCCGCCACTTCGCCGGGATGACCGGCATGGCAATGGACGATCGCTTTGCCCTCTCCTGCTGGCAGAAAGGTCCGCAGGGGCAACCGGTGCTGAAGGGCGCGCTGGCAAGCCTTGAAGGCGAGATTAGCCAGGTGCAAACCATCGGCACCCATCTGGTTTATCTCGTTGAAATTAAAAACATCATTCTGAGCGAAGCGGGACACGGCCTGATCTATTTTAAACGCCGTTTCCACCCCGTCATGATGGAGGCTGAAGCCGCAGTGTGACCCCCTCCTGCGCTGGCCGTTTCCCGGCCAGCGCCAATTTCCACAAAAATTCCTAAGGTTTCCGCTTAATCACGCCGTTATATAGCCATAAGAGAAATTTTCTGTGTCTGAATACTGACAATACATGTCAGTGCTACCCGCATCATTCAGCGCATACCCTAATATACAGGAAGACCTTATGGCTAAATCGACGCGGAGCCGCTCGGCTGAACGTCTGGTCGATATTCTGGTTGAGTTACATTTAAATGGTGTGGTAAACCGCAGTGCGCTCATGGAAAAATTTAAAATTACCGAGCGCACCGTCTACCGGGATTTAAATGCGCTTTCACCTATTGTGGAACATACCGGTAACGGACTGTATCGTCTGATCCACTCCGCACAATCTCCCGGTGGACAAGGATTACATCACACGATTGCTAACTTCCTGAATGCCGATAGCTTTTTCCCGGAAAGAAATACGGAATTCTGGCAGAGACTTGAAACACGCGTTGACGAAAATCACATTCTTATTCTTGGCAACGAAGCAGAGCACACGGTAGAACGTGATATTCGTCGCTATTTATCGAAAATCGAGAAATCGATTAAGAATCATAATGTATGCCAGATCGTTTATAAGGGTAAAACCCGCCTGATTAATCCCTATAAACTCATTAACAATAAAAATATATGGTATTTACAAGCCACCGAGAATAGCCGGCTAAAATCCTTCTCGTTGAGTCAGATTAGCTGGTTTGATATTCAACAAAAAACCTTCACGCCGGAAGAAAATGCGCTCGGGCTGCTGGAAAAAAAGCCGCGATCCGTGGGTGTCGGAAGACACTTTCGAAGTGAAATATTCATTAAAGATACTATTTCACATTACTTTATGCGCCGCGACCTGCTGCCGGAGCAAGAGCTTGTCGGTGAGCAGCACAACGGCGTCACGCTGCGCTGTCAGGCGGCACACGAGAACCAGATCCTGCCGCTGCTGTTCTACTGGCTGCCGAACATTCAAATCCTGGAGCCCAACTGGCTAAAAGAGAAGCTGCTTAAAACGCTGGAAAATTATCTGGCGGTAGAGCGCACAGCAGATAACCACGTGATCTCAATCACATAATTTCTCCCGGCGGCGGCGAGACGGAACCACTCGCCGCCCTCTTTGACCGCTCACCTGGCCCTTTCAACCGCTCATTCATTTACCTGTCTTTACACGCGCGTGGTTCTGGCACGATCGCTCCAGCATTAATCAATACCTCCTCATAACGAACCCTGACCCTTTTTCATTACATAAAAAACCAGGTCTTACTATGGATACGAAAAAACTACTGAAGCACGTGCCTGGGCGTTACTCGGGATCCTCGGCGCTTTTTGTCTGGCGGTTGTCGCACTACGCCGGGGCGAACACGTAAGCGCTGTGGATCGTCGTTGCGTCTGTCTCCGTCTATCTTGTTGCTTATCGCTACTACAGCTTATACATCGCGCAGAAGGTCATGAAACTCGACCCGACGCGTGCCACTCCGGCGGTCATTAATAATGACGGCCTCAACTACGTGCCCACCAACCGCTACGTGTTGTTTGGTCACCACTTTGCCGCTATCGCCGGTGCGGGTCCGCTGGTCGGCCCGGTTCTGGCCGCGCAGATGGGCTACCTGCTGGTACCTGTGGCTGCTCGCGGGCGTAGTGCTGGCCGGGGCGGTGCAGGACTTTATGGTGCTGTTTATCTCTTCTCGCCGTAACGGCGCCTCTCTGGGTGAGATGGTCAAAGAGGAGATGGGCCGCGTGCCGGGGACCATCGCGCTGTTCGGCTGCTTCCTGATTATGATCATCATCTCGCGGTGCTGGCGTTAATCGTGGTGAAAGCGCTGGCCGAAAGTCCGTGGGGGGTCTTCACCGTCTGCTCTACTGTGCCGATTGCGCTGTTCATGGGTATCTACATGCGCTTTATCCGTCCGGGTCGCGTGGGTGAAGTGTCGGTGATTGGGATTGTGCTGCTGGTTGCATCTATCTACTTCGGTGGCGTGATTGCGCACGACCCGTACTGGGGCCCGGCGCTGACCTTCAAGGACACCACCATCACCTTCGCGCTGATTGGGTATGCGTTTGTCTCCGCTCTGCTGCCGGTCTGGCTGATCCTGGCACCGCGTGACTACCTGGCGACCTTCCTGAAAATCGGCGTTATCGTCGGTCTGGCGATCGGCATCCTGGTGATTAACCCGGATCTGAAAATGCCGGCAGTGACCCAGTACATCGACGGCACCGGTCCTCTGTGGAAAGGTGCGCTGTTCCCGTTCCTGTTTATCACCATTGCCTGCGGTGCGGTCTCTGGCTTCCACGCCTGATTGCTTCCGGTACCACACCGAAGCTGCTGGCTAACGAAAAAGACGCGCGTCTGATTGGTTACGGCGCAATGCTGATGGAGTCTTTCGTGGCGATCATGGCGCTGGTTGCCGCGTCCATCATCGAACCGGGGCTGTACTTCGCGATGAACACCCCTCCGGCAGGCCTGGGCATTACCATGCCAAACCTGCATGAGATGGGCGGTGATAACGCGGCGCTGATCATGGCGCAGCTGAAAGATGCGAGCGCACATGCTGCCGCAACCGTCAGCTCCTGGGGCTTCGTGATTTCGCCTGAGCAGATCATGCAGACTGCGAAAGACATTGGCGAACCGTCAGTCCTGAACCGCGCCGGTGGCGCACCGACGCTGGCAGTGGGTATCGCACACGTGTTCCACAAAGTGCTGCCGTGGGCGGACATGGGCTTCTGGTACCACTTCGGTATTCTCTTTGAAGCGCTGTTCATCCTCACCGCGCTGGACGCCGGTACCCGTGCGGGACGCTTTATGCTGCAGGACCTGCTGGGTAACTTCGTGCCGTTCCTGAAGAAAACCGACTCTCTGGTGGCGGGTATTCTGGGAACCGCGGGCTGCGTGGGTCTGTGGGGTTACCTGCTGTATCAGGGCGTTGTCGACCCGCTGGGCGGCGTGAAGAGCCTGTGGCCGCTGTTCGGTATCTCTAACCAGATGCTGGCCGCTGTCGCCCTGGTTCTTGGCACCGTTGTACTGGTGAAGATGAAACGCACCAAATACATCTGGGTCACCGTGATCCCTGCGCTGTGGCTGCTGCTCTGCACCACCTGCGCTTGGTCTGAAACTGTTCAGCGCCAATCCGCAGCTGGAAGGCTTCTTCTTCATGGCTAACCAGTACAAAGAGAAAATTGCCGCAGGCGGTGCGGACCTCACTGCCCAGCAGATTGCCAACATGAACCATATCGTGGTGAACAACTACACCAACGCAGGTCTGAGCATTCTGTTCCTGGTGGTGGTGTACAGCATCATCTTCTACGGCATTAAAACCTGGCTGAACGTGCGTAACGCCGAGGGTCGTACGGATAAAGAAACCCCGTATGTCCCGGTACCGGAAGGCGGCGTGAAGACCTCTTCACATCACTAATCCGCCCTCGCATCCCTCTCCCTCCGGGAGAGGGTTAGGGTGAAGGGAAACTACGCCCGGCAGCCCCTGCCGGGCTTTTTCTATCTGGAAGGCACAATGTTTGGTAACTTAGGCGAAGCGAAAAAATACCTCGGTCAGGCGGCGAAAATGCTGATTGGCATTCCGGACTATGACAACTACGTTGAGCATATGAAGACCAACCATCCGGATAAACCGTACATGACCTATACCGAATTCTTCCGCGAGCGTCAGGAAGCGCGCTACGGCGGGAGTGGAGAAGGCGGCGTACGCTGCTGCTAAAGGAGAGACCATGACCCCGATTGCCGTCACCCTGCTGACCGGTTTCCTTGGCGCCGGTAAAACCACCCTGCTGCGCCACATTCTGAACGCGCAGCACGGCTTCAAAATCGCCGTGATCGAAAACGAATTCGGCGAAGTCTCGGTCGACGATCAGCTGATTGGCGATCGCGCCACGCAGATCAAAACCCTGACTAACGGCTGCATCTGCTGCACCCGCTCGAATGAATTAGAAGACGCCCTGCTGGATCTGCTCGACAGCCGCGATCGCGGTGAAATCGATTTTGACCGCCTGGTGATTGAATGCACCGGTATGGCCGACCCCGGCCCGATTATTCAGACCTTTTTCGCCCATGAGATCCTCTGCCAGCGCTACCTGCTGGACGGCGTCATTGCGCTGGTCGACGCGGTTCATGCCGACGAACAGATGAACCAGTCACCCTGCCCAGTCGCAGGTGGCTACGCCGATCGCCATCCTGCCTGACCAAACCGACGTGGCGGGCGACAGCGAAAAACTGCGCGAGCGTCTGACGCGTATCAACTCGCGGGCGCCGATTTACATCGCGACGCACGGTGATATCGACCTCTCGCAGCTGTTCAACACCAACGGCTTTATGCTGGAAGAGCATGTCACCTCAACGCCGCGCTTCCACTTTATGGCAGATAAGCAAAACGACGTCTCGTCGATTGTGGTCGAGCTGGATTACCCGGTGGACATCAGTGACGTCTCCCGCGTCATGGAAAATCTGCTGCTCTCTTTTGCCGACAGGCTGTTGCGCTACAAAGGGATGCTGTGGATTGATGGCGAACCGAACCGCCTGCTGTTCCAGGGCGTACAGCGGCTGTACAGCGCGGACTGGGACAGACCATGGGGAGATGAAACGCGCGAAGCTCATGGTGTTTATTGGGCTACAGCTGCCGGAAGACGAGATCCGGACAGCGTTTGCAGCACTGCGCAAATAACCGTACGAACGCAGCCCTCTCCGCAGTTGAGGAGAGGGCTGTGAGATTATTTCAGCGCGTCGGGCAGCGTCACAATCCACAGTTCGCTTTCTGACGCCGCTTCGTCAGCGGCTTCACGGCGAGGGTGGTCGCAACCGGTTTATCATCAATCGTGAGCGCACCTTGCGAATTCACCCGATAATCCTTGAGCTTCTTGCCCTCGACCGGATTTTCCATCGCCACCTTCACGCCAAAGTCGTTATCGTTCGCGACCGCCAGCGTTTTGTTGTCAATCAGCGCTAACCCTTCGGCCTTTTCCTGCTGCCAGCCAAGCGCGCGCAAATCCACGACCTGGGTTTTAGCCGCCAGCGTAATGCCGCGCTGGGCCAGCGTCTTCTCGTCATCAAACTCCGGGTATTCGCCCGGCTTATCGAAGCGTGTCAGATCGCTCGCCTTGCTGAGGTCCACCTTGTAGATGAGGTTGCGCATGCCATCGTTTTTATCGCTGCCCTGCTCAATCAGCAGCAGCTGCTGGTTATCAAGCGCCACAATGTCACCGATTTTGCGTCACTGTTTTTGCTGTAGGCCGCGCTGTCGATGGGATAACCGTACATCGCGGTTTTCCCGGTCGCCGGGTCGAAGCTCACCAGGCGGGTAAACAGCGCCTGTTTTTTGCTTTTGCCGTCGATATCCAGCGTGCTTTGCACCGCGGCAATGATACGCCCGTCCGGCATACGGGTCAGGCCTTCAAAGCCCCGGTTTGGTTGACGCCATTTAATAATATTCGGCAAGCCGCCCGCGATGGATTTCTCGCCTTCCGCCGCCTGCGGACCGTGAATCGCCAGGATCTTGCCTTTGCTGTCGACGTTAATCAGGAACGGACCGTATTCGTCACACAGCCAGTAACCGCCTTTACCGTCCGGCGTGATACCTTCCGTATCCAGCCCGCGATTGTCGCCCTTCAGCACCTTTAACGTGTCACTGAACGCCACTTCATTGGTCGAGCCAATCACGCCGCTTTGCAGCGGCAGACCGTTAATCTCGCCTTTATCTCATGCAGAGGCGCGCATCGACGGCCTCCGCTTTGCCATTTTGTACGCGAATCGTCATCAGCAGCGGAGCGAAATCGGGCGTGACAAAGATTTTGGCTTCATCTTTCCCCACTTTCGGCGAATCCGCATTCGGACCGCGATCGGTCACGGTCGCAAACGTCAGGGTATCGCCCTGTTTACCGGTAAACAGCAGGCCAGAGCCGATCCCGACCGGGAGCCCTTCGGGAACGCACCGGCAAACGCGCCGCTGTAGCTCACGCGCGTGCCTTCGGGGAAGCTGACAACATAGTGTTCGGCCGTGGCTGCGCCGCCAGGCCAGAGAAAGAGAGCGCACAACCGATAAGCACAGGAATAATTTTTCTTTTCATATTGTTAGTATCCAGAAAGTGAAGCCAACAACGTAAAGAACAAACGTGTCAGGAAAATGACACCGCAGAGAGACGCGGGCAGGCAATTGCAGGCGCATGAACCGCCAGAAATGTAAAACTAAACCACAAAGTGTAAAATTTGAAATGTTTCTGGAAATTATTAGAAAGCCAATTAATTCATCTCAAACGGTTATCCTCTGTCTCGTTCAGTGTCTATTTAGTCAAAAAACTAAACCTGTCTTAAACGTCCAGGTAATACATATTGACCCGGCGATAACTAAACATGAAAGCAACATTTCAAAAGCCAGCCATTAACAAAAACAGCATAAAAACACGAACTTAATCACATTTGCAGTCATAAACATCGCTTGTTAAGGTGGCCTCAGATGAAATTAATGACGAGGCATAAAACATGAAAAAACTGAATGTTCTTCTTCTTTCTGCTCTGACCGTCCTGTCGGGTTCTGCACTGGCTATGGGCGGCACGATTGAGCAAGGTAAAAACTTTACTAACCTTAATCTGGAAATGGGTAAATCCTCATCCGGTGTGTACCTTGAAAGCAACTGGCTCAAAAACACCGACGACGGCACGCAAACAGGTGGCGTTGGCGCCGGTTACAACCTGGAAGTGGGCCCGGTGATGCTGAATGCCGGTGCCAAAGCAATCTACCTTGGCCCGAAAAAAGGCGATAACGGCGTGGCATTCCCCATCGGTGGCGGTATTAACGTTGCGCTGACCGACAGCATCCACGTGTTTGGCGAAGGGTATGCCGCACCAGAAGGTCTGAACAACAGCGTGAAAAACTACGTGGAAGCCAACGGCGGTGTGAGCTGGACGCCAATCACGCCTGTGACGCTGAAAGTGGGTTATCGTCACGTAAGCGTTGACGGCAAAGACGGTCGTCCAGGCCACACGCTGATCGACGGCGCATATGTAGGCGGTGGAGTCACCTTCTGATGAAACACCGCATTACCGCGCTTTGCGTTCTGAGCATCACGCTTCTGCTCACCGGTTGCGTCCAGTATAAATGGGTGAAACCGGGAGTCAGTGACGCTGAGATGAATAAAAGGCTCACGGAATGCGAAGCACAGGCCCTGATTGATCTGCCCCCGGACAATGTTGTGACCGGTTCGAGCTCGGAAAAAATGGACAAATCGAAAAAGAAAAAGGATATTTCCACGAGCTACACGGTTGAAGACGCGAATGAATATCGCCGGGATACCTTAGTCGACAGCTGCATGTTCAAAAGCGGCTGGGACAAGATTGAAGTGCAATAACCCCAAAAAACCTGCCGAATGGCAGGTTTTTATTCGCGGAGTTACTTACGCACCACCACCAGCTTCTGGTTCACAAACTCTTTGATCCCCAGGTCCGACAGTTCGCGTCCGTAACCGGATCGCTTCACGCCGCCAAACGGCAGCTCTGGCGCGGTATCGGTGAGCCAGTTGATATACACCATGCCGGTCTCAATACGCGACGCCATTTTCTTCGCCCGCTCGATATCCTTGCTGAACACCGCGCCGCCCAGACCATAGTGGGAATCGTTCGCCAGTGCGACCGCTTCGTCATCATTTTTCACCACATAGATCTGCGCCACCGGGCCGAAGAACTCCTCAAAGTAGGCCGGGTTGTCGCGCGAGATATGCGTCAGGATCGTCGGCTCAAAGAAGCACCCGTCACGCTGCACCGGTTTGCCACCGTAATGCAGCGTCGCGCCGTTTTTCACCGCCTCGTTGACCTGTGTGGTCACGTTTTCAGCGCATCCTGAGAGGACAGCGGCCCCAGGTGGTGCTCTCGTCCAGCGGATCGCCAATCTTCACCTGCTTAAATGCCTCGGTGAATTTCGCGAGGAAGGCATCCGCAATCTTCTCATGCAGGATGAAACGCTTCGCCGCCGTACAGACCTGGCCGGCGTTATTGAGTCGGGCATTCACGCCCGTCTTCACGGCCTTCTCCAGATCGGCATCATCCAGCACCACAAAGACGTCATTACCGCCCAGCTCCAGGGTCGATTTTTTGATGTGCTTCGCCGCCTGCGCCGCGACCACGCTACCCGCTTTTTCGGAACCGGTCAGCGCGGCACCCTGTACACGATCGTCGGCGATGATGTTCGCCACCTGATCCGACGAAATAAACAGGTTGGTCCACGCCCCTTCCGGTGCACCGGCCTCACGCACCAGATGTGCAAACGTCTCTGCACAGTGCGGCACGATGCTGGCGTGTTTGGCGATCACCGGGTTACCGGCCGCCAGGTTCGGGGCGAGGACACGCATCAGCTGGTAATAAGGGAAGTTCCACGGCTCAACGGCCATCAGCACGCCAATAGGGTGGTGCTCGACCCACGCTTCCCCGAGTTCGGAGTCGTACTTCACCGGGGCGAGGAACCGTTGGGCATTATCCGCGTTAGTAGCGGGCGATTTGCGCGCACAGTTTCACTTCACCGCGGCTCTGCTCAATGAGCTTACCCATCTCCTTGCTGGCAATTCTGGCCAGATCCTCCGTACGTTCGTCGATGAGGTCCGCAAGTTTACGCAGTACCGGCAGGCGCTGGTTAATGTCGCCTTTTGCCCAGTCCGAATGGTAAAGCGCATCGGCCGCCTTCAGCGCCGCTTCAACATCCGCGTCGGTATGGGAGGGATATTCTTTGATGAGCTGGTTTGTGGCAGGATTTACTGTCTGGTAAGCCATGTCGAATCTCCTTGTTTTACCGCTTAGGGTATTAAGGGTAGACAATATGACTGGCGATGGACGTAAGTTGGTATATCCGGAAGGTTCTTAGCGTGGTACTGCAACATGTCGCGCGGGCATGGTATAAAAAACGTTCCTGACAGGAGTCCCCCATGACCGAGACCCGACACATCCGCCAGACCTTTCATCGCGCCTGCGGCCACGAGCTGCGCACACGTGGCAGAGCACCCAGGCGTATAAACGTCATTGTCACCCACAGCTCTCTATTGGCGCGATCCTGGAAGGCCAGACGTGCTGCACAGTCCATGACAGGGAGTATATCCTGACCCCTGGCGACATCATCGTCATCCCGGCGCATGCTCCCCACAGCTGCAACCCGGTGGCGGGACAGCCACGCAGCTACCACATGCTGTATATCGACACTGACCTTTCGCTGGCACTGCAGGTCATTCGCGACCAAACGCTGTTTAATCACTATCTTGACGTGGTTGAGAACATGACCGCGGCTCCCTGAACGCACTGCTTTGCGCCCTTCCCCCCTCTACAGGCCGCACAGATAAGCCCCATTCACTGAGTCAGCAGGTGCAAGAGGCGTTTCTGTCGAACCTCACCGCTCCGCCTTCCCTTGACGACCTTGCCCGGCGATTTTCACTGCGCAAAGAGACATTAATCCGCACCTTTAAACAGGACACCGGCCTGACGCCAGGACGCTTTCTTAGCATCTCTCGCGTGGAATACGCCAAAGCGCGACTGCGTGCGGGAGATGGTCTCGCCGATGTCGGTTACCAGAGCGGGTTTGCCGACCAGAGCCATTTCCATAAAACCTTCGTCAGCTACACGGCCGCCACGCCTCGCCAGTACGCGACGGGCCGATCAATATCAGACAATAATCAGGATACGTAACGCCGTAAGGTGATCTCCGTTTTTGCTCTGGAGGTCACGATGGAACTGTTCTTCCCTTCCGCTTTTCTCGCCCTGGCGCTGGCGCATTTTGTAGCCTGTTAAGCCCCGGTCCGGATTTCTTTTTGCTGGTCGGTTACGCCGCACGTTACCGGCTGCGCGGCAGTGCCGGGTTGTGCCTCGGTATCGCCGCGGGTAACGCGCTCTATATTGTGCTGGTGATTATCGGCTGGAGCGCCCTGCGCACGTTTTCGTGGCTGTTCACCCTTATCGAATTATCCGGCGCGCTCTACCTGCTCTGGATTGGATCGCGGCTGGCGCGCAGCCGCCCGCAGACGCTTGCGCTCAATGAGACTCATCAGCGGTGCCCCTCATTGCGTAAGCAAATCCTGCTGGGGCTCGGTTCGGCACTGTTAAACCCGAAGAATGCGCTTTTTTATCTGGCGCTCATGACGGCGCTGTTAGGGCCGGATGTCACGCTGCTTCAGCAGTCAACCTGCGGTGTCTGGATGGTAATGGTGGTGCTGGTCTGGGATTTAGCGCTGGTGTCGCTGATGGGCTTGCCCGTGGTTCAGCGGACGCTCAGCCGTTCACTCTGGCTGATTGAGCGAACCGCTGGCGTGGTGCGTGAGTGGCGTTTGGTGGTGGTCGTGTGGCGTTTTTGCATTTTCTTCCCGCCTCCCTCTATTCTTAAGCCATGGAAAAAATAGCTGAACTAAAACGTGCCAAGCTGCTGGCGCTGTCGCTGCTGCTGATTGCCGCCGCGGCGTTTATCACCACCCTGTTCCTGCCGCAAACCTTCTGGGTGCGCGGCGTAAAGGCCATTGCCGAGGCGGCGATGGTCGGCGCACTGGCGGACTGGTTTGCCGTCGTCGCGCTGTTTCGCCGGGTGCCCATTCCGTTTATCTCACGCCATACGGCGATCATTCCGCGCAACAAAGATCGCATTGGCGACAATCTGGGTCAGTTCGTGCAGGAAAAGTTTCTCGATACCCAGTCGCTGGTGGCATTGATCCGCCGCTATGAACCGGCACAGATGATTGGCACCTGGTTCAGCCAGCCCGACAACGCCCGGCGCGTCGGGCTGCATCTGATTCAGGTAATGAGCGGTTTTCTTGAACTGACCGACGACGGACGCATTCAGCGGCTGCTCAAACGCGCGGTGCACAAGGCCATCGACAAGGTCGATTTCACCGAAACCAGCGCGGTGATGCTGGAGAGCATGACCCGGAACAATCGCCATCAGGTGCTGCTGGACGCCATCATCAACCGCCTGATCGCGCTTATCCAGCGTGACAGCACGCGGGACTTTATCGCCGACCAGATTGTGCACTGGCTGAAGACCGAGCATCCGCGCAAGGCCATGGTACTGCCTACCGAGTGGCTCGGCGATCAGAGTGCGGAGATGGTGTCGAATGCGGTGAATACGCTGCTGGATGATATCAGCCACGACCGCACGCACCAGATCCGCCAGGCGTTTGACCGCGCCACGCTGAAGTTTATCGACAACCTGAAAAACGATCCGGAAATGGCCGCCAAAGCCGATAACATCAAGCACTACCTGAAGAACGACGAAGCGTTTAACCGTTATCTGGGCGAGATGTGGGCCGACCTGCGTCAGTGGCTGAAAGCGGATATGCAAAGCGAGGACTCGCGCGTCAGGCAGCGCATCGCCAACGCCGGACTGTGGTTTGGTGAAACGCTGTCGAACGATGCCAGCCTGCAGGCATCGCTGAACGAGCATCTGGAGCAGGCGGCGCACCGCGTAGCACCGGATTTTGCCGCGTTCCTCACGCGGCATATCAGCGACACGGTCAAGAGCTGGGATGCCAAAGATATGTCGCGCCAGATTGAGCTTAACATCGGCAAAGACCTGCAGTTCATCCGTGTGAACGGCACGCTGGTGGGTGGGACGATTGGCCTGATCCTGTTTTACTCTCGCAATTGCCTGCCGTGCTCGCGCATTAATTCGCCTCAGGCGGCGCGATCACATAGCGCGTAGGGGCAAAGCGATTGAGGATCAAATGCACCAGGAAGACCATTGTCAGGGTCGCCACCAGCGCAAAGGTCACCGAGGTAATGCGATAGAGATCGCTGAACACCAGGTCGCTGTCCGGTGCATGTTCTGCCCGAACATAATGCCGATGGTGGTGATGCTGGAAAACCCGACCCCGGCGCCGACCTTCTCCATCACGTGCAGCCGCGCGCCAAATGCCAGCCCAAGGCCGATAAGCGGCATCATCAGCAGCATATGGCTGCTGTGATCGTAAAGAATAAGCTGGACGACCAGAATGTAGAGGCAGCCCAGCACCACGCCGACCACGCGCCAGAGGGAACTCATCACCGCGCCGCGATAGTGCATGGGAAACAGAATCAATACCCCGGCCATCAGCGCGGACAGTGAATCGCTCAGGTCGCTTATCTGGAAGATGACGAAAATCAGGGTGGCAACGGTCCCGGAAAGCAGCGACTCGTGGCGCACACGGGCGTTATCTTTTTCAATCAGCGGCGGCGGCTTGCGCGGCTCCACGTCCGGCAGCAGGTAATTCATCAGCGCGCTCAGGCACACCGCCATAACGCTCGCTTCGATATTGGAAAACAGCAACGTATGCCAGTCGGTGGTGGGATAGCTCATAAAGTTGAGCATCACGCTCTGGCAGACCACGCCCATCGAACCAAACAGAAACAGCGGTCCCTTACTCATAAAGCGAAAACGCATGACGTACAGGGCGAACACGACTACCGTCATGATCACCGGCCATTGCGACAGATAGCCGATGATAATGACCATTTCAACGCAGTTAAGCGAGGCGCTAAAGATAAATTGCTTCGCCACGTGACGGTTAAAGACCGGTACCAGCGACAGCAGCATGATGGGGTAGACCACGAAAAACACGCCGTAGTGAGTGTTGTAAAAACTCGAAATGCTCAGCGCAATCATGCCGGCAAAGACGATGCGCAGGGTCTGACGAAAGTCGTTTGCCGTATAGACGATGTTGCCGTGCGGGGTAAACACCCGCGCCAGAGTGTTAATAGACATAGTGCAGCAGGCTCACCAGGTGGATCTGCATCCCGGAGAAGAAGCGCGCAAACGGCCCTTCGCTGTTATAGAGCTGCACGGTGGCACGCGCACCGGTCGGAAGTTGCTTCGGCAGTGCCTCGTCCAGCGCCACATGGATTCGCATACGCTGGGCATCACGAACCCACCGGTTGGAGGTTTCTGGCTCGGACAGCTCGCCGTTCACCGCCTCCTGTCCGGCGAGGATCCCCGCATCGCTGCTGGTCACATGCGCACGGAAGACGTGTCCCGGGAAGGCGTCAAACACCACGGCGGCATCGGTTCCCTGATGGGTATGGCGCAGGCTCTTCTCGCGGAAGTCGGCCACGATATCGGCCTGATTATTCACCAGCGCCAGCGCGGCCGAGCCGGAGGAGGCGTAATAGCCGGGGCTGAGCTGCAGGTTACTGACCGTGCCGTCCGCCTGGGCGTAAACCTTCGTCCAGCCAAGATTCAGTTCCGCTTCATCCAGCGCGTTGCGGTATTTCTGCAGGGTGACGTTGCGGTGTTCTTCCCGCTCACCGCGCTGAATGCGCAGGTTACGGATGTTCGCCTGCAGCGAACTGACGGACTGCTCGCTGCTCTGCCAGGTGGTCCGGACTTTATCCAGATCCGCCTGCGACACGTTCTGCAGCGTGCTGAGTTTCTGATAACGATCGTAGGTCACCTTGTCGTTACGCGCGGTCAGCACGGCGGTTTTCAGGCTGGCCTGTGCGGCCGCGATCTGCGCATCCAGCTGTTCGTTAGAGAGACGCGCCTGCTCCAGCGCGATTTGCGCTGCTTCCACTTTATTGCGAAACGGCGTGTCATCCAGCTCAAACAGCAGGTCGCCTCGCTTCACCTGGCTGTTGTTGTGTACATGGACAGCCGCCACGTAGCCGGAGACGCGCGGAGAAACCGGTGTCACCACGCGCATGACGGTGGAGTCCGGCGTCAGCGGGATCCAGATGTCCGCGACGACAAAGTAGACAAACATCAGCAGGAAAGAGGCAATACTTACCCTTACCCAGCGGGCAAATTTTTGTTCAGGAGTCATTATTTTTCGGTCTTGTTATCTTCTTCGCGGATTTTCCGCAAATTGCAGGCGATTTGATTCAATGTGGCGCTGAAAATATCGAGATGCTCCGGCGCGATGTTTTGCGATACGCGCGCCTGAAATGTCTCGATCACCCGGGAGAGCGTCCTGAGTACGGCGTTCCCCTCCGACGTCAGCGTGAGTAGCCGGATACGCTTGTCATAAGGCGATACGGTGCGTAACAGGTAACCCTGTTTTCCAGCTGTGTCAGCGTGCGCATCAGCGGCGGCAGTTCAATACCCTGCACCTCCGCCAGTTCACTCACCGAGACGTTATCCCCAAGCTGTTGAAGCTGCATCATCACCGTCCAGCTCGACTGGGTTAACCCGGTCTCGAGAATGGCGTCGTCAATCACGGCGCGCCACTGACGCACGATCATGGCCATCCGCATCCCCATCGGTCTGCGGCTAAACAGTTCTTCTTCACGCATGGGATATCCTCTCGTAACACGCGGTCAAGATAATAGTTACCAGGGTAAGTATCAAGAAACGAGAGACAAAAGAGCAGGAATTGCGAAAAACGAATGCCCTCTCCCGGTGGGAAAGGGCATCAGACCGCGGAGAATTTAGCGGCTAAAACGTTTTTTAATGGCAACGTTTCCCGACGCGGTGACTACCACGTCCCGATATCCCGCCACCCGCTGGATCCAGCCGTTGCTGTCCAGGTACGCGAGGAGCGCCGCGCCCGCCTCGCCCCCAAGATGAAACCGCCGCTCACTCCAGTCAAGACAGGCACAGCAGCCTTACGGCGCGGATTGGCGCTTAATGAAATACCGAGCGTCAGGAACTGTTCGCGTCCATACACGGTCAGGGCTGACCCGTCCGTCTCCAGCCAGCCTGCGCCTGCATAAAATCGTAGATTTGAACGGCCACCGTCCCTGCCAGATGGTCGTAACAGGTGCGGGCTTCACGCAGGGCTTTCGGGGCGGTGGTTTCCGGCGGGGTGATGCGGCTCCACGACAGCCCCATCATCTGCTCGACCAGTTCCGCCACGTCGTGTCCTGCCAGGCGGTAATAGCGATGCCGCCCCTGTGACAGGCAGGTAATCAGCTTTCCGTCCAGCAGACGGGTCAGGTGCCCGCTGGCAGTGGAGGGGCGACATCTGCCGCCGCGCTCAACTCGGTGGCGGTCCATGCCCGGCCATCCATCAGCGCACAGAGCATTTTCACACGCGACGGATCCGCCATGGCGGCGGCCACTGCCGCCATGGCCTGTTCCAGCAGCGCGCTGTTGTCAGGGGGTAAACGGGTCTTAAGCATTGACTGCCCATGGTCTGGTGATCTCTGCCGCCAGCTTATCATTATCCGTCAGCAGAATGAGGTGATTCGTATGGTCGCTGTACTGGGTCAGTACAGACACACCGTGAGCCGCTAACGCCGCGGCAATCTCGCCCAGCTCACCGGGACGCGCCTGCTGCAGTTTTCTCATCAGCGGTTTACGGACTGATCGGACGTTAAACCCGCCCTCAAGCAGCACGCGACGGGCTTTTTCGCCCTCTTCCACCAGGAAATGGGCTTCGGTACCAAACACGCCGCCGCCCTCCAGCCCCACACCATTGCGCCCCAGCAGCTGGCCGAATCGCGCCAGTTCCCCTGGCGTAGCGTCGAAAATCACATGAACGTCATACATCCGCATGCCCTCCGGTTTCTGAGGCGTATTCCCGCACCACCTGCGCCACCCGAATGCGGTAGTAGGTAAAGATGGCCTCCCGCCCCTCCCTCTGCGCCGCCTGATGAAAGACGTTCTGCTTCCAGCGGCGGACCGCTTCTTCGTCCCGCCACCAGGAGAGGGAGAGAATTTTGCCGTCGGTGGTCAGGCTCTGAAAACGCTCGATATCAATAAACCCGTCGATATCCGCCAGCAGGGGCTTGAGTTCGGCTGCGAGCTGCAGGTAACGCGCCTGGTGGGCAGGCGCGGCCTGGGCTTCGAAAAGGACTGCAATCATGGTTGTCTCTCCGTTGTGAGGGTGCGGAGAGCATGCAGGAAAGAAAATGCGGATGCTTCGGTGAAGGGCGAAGTATTGTCGCCCGCTTCCCGGGAGGGCGACAAACGGTTATCCCAGAATCGAACTTCGGCTCCATAAACGCGCGGATCCCCCACTCGCCCATCTCACGCCCCACGCCGGAGTGCCTGAACCCGCCAAATGGCGCTTTAGCTCATGGGCCAGCGTGTTCACCAGCACGCGGCCCGCGACAATCTGCTGCGCCACGCGACGCGCACGTTCGACATCCCTGCCCAGCACCATCGCACTCAGGCCATACTCGGTGTCGTTGGCAATGGCGACGGCTTCGGCCTCGTCCTGATAAGCGATCACCACACAGTACCGGCCGAAGATCTCTTCCCGGGCAATCGCCATCTGATTTGTGACGTCAGCAAACAGCGTCGGGCGCACAAACCAGCCGTCCTGCGTGCCTTCCGGACGCCCTTCGCCCCCCACCAGCAGGTTTGCCCCCTCGTCGAGACCTTTACGGATATAGCCCTGCACCCGCAGCCACTGTTTTTCGCTGACCATCGGGCCAATTTCTGTCGCGTTATCCCGCGGATCGCCGGATTTCACGGCCGCGACGGCCTGCGCCAGCGCAGTTTCGATTTCCGCCTTACGCGACTGCGGTACCAGAATGCGCGTTCCGGCCACGCACGCCTGCCCGCTGTTCATAAACCCGGCCTGCACCACCAGCGGGATAGCCTGCGCCAAATCGACATCATCAAGCAGGATCGTCGGCGATTTACCGCCTAACTCCAGCGTCACCCGCTTAACACTCTCCGCCGCGTTGCGCAGTATCGCTTTGCCGGTAACGGTCGAACCGGTAAACGAAATTTTCGCCACGTCCGGATGGCGGCTGATGGTCTCACCGACCGTATCGCCCCGTCCGGTGACAATGTTAAACACGCCCGGCGGTAACCCGGCATCGCGCAGCGCCTCGGTGACAATGCGGGTTTGCAGCGCGCTCATCTCGCTCGGTTTAATCACCGCCGTGCAGCCCGCCGCGAGCGCAGCCGCCAGTTTGCCGCAGATAAACCCCGCGTCGCTGTTCCACGGGGTAATAAGCCCGGCGACACCAAGCGGCGTCATCTGCACCGTTGCCGCCCCCGCCGTGGTCACAAACTCAAGGCGTTCCAGCGCTTCGATGGCCTGGGCAATGACATCTGCCGGGTAGCGGGCCATCCACGCCGAGCGCGAGGCTGGCGCGCCGTACTCTTCAATCACCGCGTCCAGCAGCGCATCATGACGGGGCGGCCACGGCGGCATGCATGCGTTTCAGCGCGGCAATGCGTTCCTGTCGGGGGGTTTGCGACCACGCCGGAAATGCCGCTTTCGCGGCCGCGATGGCATGCTCAGCGTCTACCTCATCGGCCAGGCGAACCTGGCCAATCACCCGCGCCGTCGCCGGATTGTATAAATCAAAACGTTCGGTGCCGTGCGGGGTAACAAATTCGCCGTTGATAAAGATCTGTTCGATGTTGTGCATATAAACCTCCTCAGGCTGTATGGACACAGTCTGGCACGGCTTTTCTGTTGCGATAATCCACGCTATGCTGCAATGGTTGTTTCGATTTTCAGGATAATCTATGCATCGTTCGGGTCTGACAGAGCTGGAAGTGGTCATGGCGGTGGTGCGGCGCGGCAGTTTTCGCGGTGCGGCACAGGAGCTGGGCATGTCCGCCACGGCGGTAAGTAACGCTATCGCCGGGCTGGAGAGCCGCCTGGAGACGCGCCTGTTTAACCGCACGACCCGCAGCGTGGCGCTTACTGACGCCGGGCAGCGCTATGTGGCGCGTATCGGCCCGGCACTGCAGCGATACGCCAGGCCAGCGAAGAGATCCACAGTGATACCGGCGAACCTGCCGGCACCCTGCGCTTAAACGTACCGAACCATATCGGTGCGCTCTTTCTGGATCAATTGCTGATCGACTTTATGATCCGCTACCCGAAAATGCGCGTCGAGACGCTAAGCGAAGCACGAATGATCGACATCGTCGCGGAAGGTTACGACGCCGGGATCCGTCTTGAAGAATCCGTGCCGCAGGACATGATCGCCGTGCCGCTGACCGGTGAGATCCGCCAGCTTGTCACCGCCACGCCGGATTACTTTGCCCGCCACGGCACGCCGCACACGCCGGAGGATCTGCTCTTACATCAGGGGATCGGTATGCGCATGGCGCACGGTGGGATCTACCGCTGGGAGCTGGCGCGTCACGGGGAACAGTACGCCCTGGCGGTACCGCCGCGCTTTGCCACGTCCGATCTTTTCGCCTCGATCCGGGCCGTGAAGGCGGGATTAGGGATAGGGTTTTTACCAGAACTGTATATCCGGGAAGAGCTTGAAAGCGGGGAACTGGTGAGCGTGTTAAACGACTGGACGCAGCCGTTTGCCGGGCTGCGCTTGTACTATCCGGGGCATCGCCACGTCCCGCCAGGTTACGGGCGCTGGTGGCGATGATCCGTGAGCGCGGGGTTATTCGAGGTTAGCTTTGTTCAGCCCGTAAGCCGCGTCCAGCGAGCCGGCTCCATGCGGGACGTGATCCCCAGACGGTTCCAGGCGTTGATCGCCACAATGGCAAAGTTCAGCTCTGAAATCTCCACGTCCGAGAAGTGCTCCGCCACGCTGCGGTAGAGCGCATCGCTCACGCCATGCACGCTAATTTGCGTCAGCGCTTCGGCGAAGGCCAGCGCCGCTTTCTCACGGGCGCTGAACAGCGGAGACTCGCGCCATGCCGCCAGATGGTACAGGCGCAGCTCGCGTTCTCCGGCGATTTTGGCCTCTTTCGAGTGCATATCCAGGCAGAAGGTACAGCCGTTCAGCTGTGAGACACGAATGTCGATCAGGTGCTTCAGCGCCGGGTCGAGAGAGGTTTTCGCCACTTCCATGCTCAGGTTGGACAGCGCGTTGGCGAGGCTGGTGTGATCTTATGGTGGTTGACGCGAGTGCTCATTGTCTTTCCTCTTTTTTGTGCGGCATATGTCATGCGATGAGGACAATCTACGCGGATAATGACATAGTAAAAAGATACAAAAACCGTCAAACGAGGTAAGACATGAAACCGGGCTATCACGCTATTTATACCCGCTATCGCGACAACATCACGCGTGGCGTGCTAAAGCCTGGCGACAAAGTCCCCGCCATTCGCGTGCTGGCGGAAGAGCTGAAGGTGGCGCGCAAAACCGTTGAAACCGCCTACGCCATCCTGACGGGCGAAGGGTATCTGGTAAGCCAGGGGGCACGCGGCACGCGGGTCAATCCGGACCTGTTACTGCCCGCGCAGCACGCCCCTGCGGAGCAGACCACTGGCACGCTTCCGGCCTCGCTGATCGGCCAGCGCGAACGGGCAGGCTTTCTGCGCCCCGGCATTCCCTCCCTCGACAGCTTTCCCTATAAAAAATGGCTGCTGCTTTCAGGCCAGGCGACGCGCGCCATGCGCCAGGAAGAGATGCTGAATCCGCCCGTGCTGGCTGGTATCCGCTGCGCCAGGCGATTGCCAGCTACCTTAATATTTCACGCGGGCTCGCCTGCACCGCCGAGCAGGTGCTGATCACCAGCGGCTACAGCGGTAGCCTGCGCCTGATCCTCGATACGCTGGCCAGCCGCAGCGACAAGGTGGTGTTTGAAGATCCGGGCTACTTTATGGGCCAGCAGTTACTCAAGCGGATCGTACCGCGCCTGCACACCGTGCCGGTCGATCGCGCCGGGATCGATACGGAATACCTGCTGCGCCACCATCGCGATGCCCGCTTCGCCATCGTCACCCCGTCGCACCAGAGCCCGCTGGCGGTCACCCTCTCTCTGCCGCGTAAACAACAGCTTCTCGACTGGGCGAGCCAGAACGAGGCCTGGATTATTGAGGATGACTACGACGGGGAATTTCACTACACCCGCAAGGTGCTGCCGTCGCTAAAAAGCCTCGACCGGCACGACCGGGTCATTTTTATGGGCACCTTCAGCAAAACCATTATGCCGTCGCTGCGCATGGGCTACGTGGTGATGCCCGCCAGCACCCTCGGGGCGTTTACCGATTGCGCGGACATCGTCACCAGCGGCCAGCCGGTGCTGACGCAAAAGATCCTCACCGCCTTTCTCAACGAAGGCCATTTTTTCCGACATCTTAAGAAGATGCGGGCCCTGTATCAGACCCGGCGGGAGTGGATGATTAAGGCTTTACAGGAGGTGTATGGCGACCTGTTTTTCACCGAGCAAAACGACGGTGGGATGCACATCGTGGCATTCCTTTCGAAGGGGAGTTGTGACCGGGAAATCGCGCACTGCTGGCAAGCGCAGCAGCTGCAGGTTAACGCGCTCTCGGAGTGGTATTGCGGCTCCGGCAAGCGGTACGGACTGGTGATGGGCTATAACAACGTGCGCACGTATCAGGAGGCGGTGGCACTACTTGAAAGGCCAAAACAAGAAACGCTGGAATTACTACTCTGAAATCAGATAGCTATCCACGCCATAAAAGAACGTGATAAAGATACAATCTTGAGCCTTTTTTATATTTCTAAGGAAAAGAAAATGAAAGCCATTCTGGGATTTGACTACTTATTAACGCCACGCGTGCTGGTCTTCTTCTACTGGATCGTCATGCTGGTGATTTTGATTGCCGGCGTGTATTCCATGTTTACCGATCATCTGATCACCGGATTTATCGGGATGATTTTCAGCCTGATCGGCTGTCGCGTGACGTTCGAACTGATCATGGTTGCGTTTAAGAATAACGAATATCTGCGCCGCATCGCTGAAAACACCGCGGTGAAGTCAGTCGAATAATCTCTCCGTTGCGCCGGGTAGGGGTTTCTCCTTACCCGGCCAGCGCCGACCCTGCCCGCTTACACATCATAGCGCGACAACCCGACATCCTTAAGCTGCTCGTCACTCATCTTGCTCAGGATGCGACGGGTGCGGTGAATACGGTACCCGTTGCGTAGCGTTTTGCCGATCCAGACAAAAACAATAAACGGACGTTTTGAACGGTTCTCATAAAATTCCATGATGCTCTCCTCACTGTGCCAGTAGCGTTATCATCGTGGAATTCAGGGCGTACAATACAGATTCAAAAACATCTTTTGTTTAACATACAGATCCGCTAAAAGTGTATCTGCATGCCGTTTTTTGCGGCAATCTGTACTGGTTTTACAATCTGTATGGTGAAAACAAAGGATACAGCATGACGCGCTACCAACATCTCGCCAACCTTCTGGCGGAACGCATTCAACAAGGGCTGTATCGCAGCGGTGAACGTCTGCCGTCGGTGCGCGCGCTGAGCCAGGAGCATGGCGTTAGCATCAGCACCATACAGCAGGCCTACCAGATCCTCGAAAATCTGCAGCTGATCACGCCTCAGCCACGCTCCGGCTATTTTGTCTCGCAACGTAAGGCCATGCCGCCCGTACCGGCAATGACGCGTCCGGTGCAGCGTCCGGTAGACGTCACCCAGTGGATGAAGTGATGATGCTGCTGGATGCCCGTGCCGACAAAGAGATGATCTCCTTTGGCGGCGGCTCGCCGGACGTCAATCAACCGAGCCTGAAACCGCTGTGGCGCGAAATGAGCCGCATCGCGCAGCACAATCCGGGCGAGATGCTGAGCTATGACGTGCTCGACGGTCGGCTCGAGCTGCGCGAGCAGATCGCACGGCTGATGCTGGACGGCGGCTCTACCGTGGCTGCGAATGAGATTGTCATCACCAATGGCTGCCACGGCGCGCTGTCGATTGCCCTGCTCTCGATATGCAAACCGGGCGATATTGTGGCCGTGGAATCCCCGTCGTTTCACGGCACCATGCAGATGCTGCGCGGGTTCAACATCAAAGCCATCGAAATTCCCACCGATCCCGAAACCGGGATCAGCATTGAAGCGTTAGAGCTGGCGCTGGAGCAGTGGCCCATTAAAGCGGTGATCCTGGTGCCCAACTGCAATAACCCGCTGGGTTTTATCATGCCGGAAGCGCGGAAGAAGCAGGTGCTGGCTCTCGCCCAGCGGCGATATCGTGATCGTGGAGGATGATATTTACGGCGAGCGGCGGCGGAATCCCGCGCCCGCGCACCATTCACCTCCATGGACATTGATGGCCGCGTACTCCTGTGCACTCGTTTACCAAGACCGTGGCACCTGGGCCTGCGCGGTCGGCCTGGACTTGTGCCGGGGCGCTAGTTACGACCGG
>ENA-OQHY01000457-OQHY01000457.1-human-gut-metagenome-genome-assembly--contig:-NODE-457-length-23082-cov-1.756437_pt1 | contig 23082 bp, 38 predicted proteins | sample MGYA00242570_ERZ504733 | MGnify/ENA primary metagenome ERZ504733 (study PRJEB26092, sample SAMD00036219) | human gut metagenome | host: Homo sapiens | study: EMG produced TPA metagenomics assembly of... | reverse complement strand
CTCTTCTTTGATTTCTTACAGTTAAGAGACTTCTCTGATTGTTTTTGCACAGTTTTCCTGTTGGATTTCTTTCTTGGAAGAATTTTTCCTCTTTCAGAGACATTATCTTTTTAATTTATTTGCATCTTTGTTAGCTGTATTTCGTTATTTTCTTTTCCACAGAATACACAAACTTTTTTTCTTCTGCGTCCGCCTCTTCTCTTCATTGGAGAGTCCGGTCTATTCCCTTTTTCGAAAGCCATGGTTTCTACCTCCTGCTATATTCCGTTCTTAAAACGGTAATTCTCCACCGATTTCATCAGGAATGTTCATAAATCCTTCTGCTGAGGAATCTGCCATATCCGGTGCTGCCGGCTGGCTTGCACTACGGTTTACGTGGCTGTCGCTTACTGCTTTGCTCTCTGCAAATTCCTGTTCTTCTACAACAACTTCCGTCGTGTAAACTTTTACACCATCACGATTTGTGTAGCTTCCTGTCTGGATTCTTCCGCTCACTACGATACGGATTCCCTGACGAAAATATTTTTCTGCAAATTCTGCCTGTTTTCCAAATACAACACAGCTGATAAAATCAGCTGTTGCTTCTCCGTCTCTCTTGAAACGTCTGTCAACAGCCAGTGTATATCTGGCAATCGCCAGTGAGTTTTCTCCCGCAGAGTATCTTACCTCCGGGTCTCTTGTTAAACGTCCCATTAAAATTACTTTGTTCATATCTTTCACCTCAACATTTTTTACATTGTACGTAGCAGCACATAGAATCGGGAATTATAAAACACTATAATTCTAAGGGGATTCGCATTTTGTGCTCTAAGAAAAAATTAAGCGTCTTTTCTTACAACTAAATATCTTAATACATTGTCCATAATGCGAACGTGACGCTCGATTTCTGCTGGGCAGTCAGCGTCTGCTTCGAACTGGATGAAGTAGTAATATCCTTCGCGCATTTTCTGGATTTCGTAAGCTAATCTTTTCTTTCCCCATTCTTCAACTTCTGTTACATTTCCGTTGTAACGGGCGATGTAGCCTTTTGCTTTTTCCACAACTGCTGCACGAGCTTCATCTTCGATTTTCGCATTAACAACTAACGCTAATTCATATTTGTTCATGCCTGTTTTACCTCCTTTTGGTCTTTTGGCCCTCCACTCTTTTTGGAGAGCAAGGATAATCATATATCACGAGGATTAATTCTACCATGCTTTTTCTGAATAATCAAGTATTTTTTTTCAAATCTCTCGTATTTTTTTTCTACAAGTTTTCTTGCAAGCATAATATGATGTCCACATCCCATGCATTTTTAAACGAAAATCGGCTCCCACTCGAAGAATTTCCCATTCGTTACTTCCACACGGATGCTGTTTTTTTAACTTTACAATATCACCAACTTCGTACTGATATGCCATTTCTCTTCCTTTCTTCTGTTACTCTGTTACCGTTCTCTCTGTTCCAAATCACTTTATCTCCCTTTATTCTACACAAATCTGTTCAAATACCGTTCCAATCGGTTCATTGATGACCAAATCTGCCATCTTATCTCTCGGCGTCTTATCTCGATTAATCACAACCAGTGCATCTCCTTTAAAATAGTCAATCAACGAAGCTGCCGGATAAACCGCAAGAGAAGTTCCTCCGATAATCAGCACTTCTGCCTCTCTGATTGCCTGACTGCACCTTCTATGACTTCATTATCTAATCCTTCTTCATAGAGCACAACGTCCGGCTTAATAATTCCACCACATTTTTTACAGACCGGAATCCCTTCTGCATGTTTCATATAAGAAAAATCATAAAATGCCCCGCATTTTGTACAATAATTACGATACACACTTCCATGCAATTCATACACTTTTTTACTGCCTGCCATCTGGTGCAGATTATCAATATTCTGTGTAATAACTGCTTTTAATTTCCCGGCTTTCTCTAACTGTGCCAGTTTTTTATGTGCTGCATTTGGCTTTGCACCCTCGCATAACATCTTCTCTTTATAAAAGCGATAAAACTCTTTGGGCTTTCTTACAAAAAAAGTATGGCTTAAAATCGTCTCTGGCGGATAATCCCATTTCTGATGATATAAGCATCCACACTTCTGAAATCCGGAATTCCACTTTCTGTTGAAACACCCGCTCCTCCAAAGAACACAAATATTTTGATGCCCTGAAATTAAATTTCTGCAATGCTTCAATTTTTTATCCATTTTAATTTTCTCCTTTCTCAAGGCGCTTTGCCTGAATAACAAAACGAGTACTGCTGTTTCCCGTACAAGTTGACATAGTAATCACTTTATCGTCTTTGTCTGCTTCGGCATCTAATTGTAATTCTGACGCTGACTTCATAGATTTTAAATACTCGGCAAACTGTTCATCTGCCATGCTGAATAAAGTATACGTTTCTCCCGTTACTGATGCAGTATGAACCGAAAAGATTTTATAACGCCAGGTATGTTTTGGTGTACAAATCCAGACATAAGGACTCGTCAGATTTGACTGCTCATGAAGCTTGCGAAATGTACCAAACATCGAGCCATTTCTCATATTATGACCATAAATAATGGTATTACAATCCTCAAAATCGCTGCTGTTTGTATGCTCTAAGAAAATCGCACCATTCGCATTTCGCTGTCCTTCAAAAGTATAATGAAGGTAATGGTCATTGTCTGTCGTCTGTACAATCGGATAACTGATATCCAGTGTTTCAATTTCAATCCAGCCAACCACATCGGGATTTACTGCCTTTAACGCTTCAAAATCAATCTGTGGTCCTTGAGGTTCTTGAACCTCTTGAGCCTCTTCCCCTCTTCTTCCCCTTCTGCTTCATCATTTCTTTTGTCTCTTCTTTACAGACTTCTACGCATACTGTCTGATTTTATCATATTCATCCGTACCTTTTTATACTCCAAATAAATCATGACCAGTTGATAAGCAGAAAATAAAAAGACTGCGGCTGCGATAATCAGGACCAAATTACGGATAATGCCTCCCATTCTGCCTTTTTTCTTCTCTTTTTTACTCATGCCTTTGCTCCAATCTTTATGATTATCCATTATAGCATAAGCGTTTTTAAAAAGAAAGTCTGGCAAAATCCGCCACTTTTTGCTACCATATCTATTAGAATTATATCTAATGAAAGGTATTTCAAAACTATGTTAAAACAATTCACCAAATATGTCTCCCAGAATATGCTTGGTATGCTCGGCATGTCGCTTTATATTCTCGCAGACACGTATTTTATTTCAAAAGCAGTCGGTTCAAATGGTATCACCGCCCTAAACCTGGTACTCCCACTTTATAATCTCATTTTTGCAATTGGGGCAATGATTGGAGTGGGCTCTGCTATCCGCTTTGTGATTGAACGTGGAAAGAAGAATCCGGATGCAGACGGATACTTTTTCCATGCACTAATCTGTGCATTTTTTATCAGCTTAATTTTTGTCTTTATTGGGATTTTTCTTCCGGATAAATTAGTTGCACTGCTTGGCGGCGATGCCGAAATCATTCAGACCGGAACTTCCTATACACGGATTTTTATGTGTTTTTCCCCATTTTTATGTGGAACCATATCTGCAACGCTTTTGTGCGAAATGATAAAAATCATCCATCGCCATGGCTGCTACGTTATTCAGCAGTTTATTTAACATTGTTCTTTGATACATTTTAATGTTTCCTCTCGGTCTTGTTATGAAAGGGGCAGCTCTTGCTACCGGTTTTTCTCCGGTTGTCGGAATTTTAATCTGCTGTATTCACTTTTTTTTTCCAGGAAATCCACGATTAAATTTGATTCCTGTCCTGCCGTCCATCAAAAAGCTGATTTATTCCTGTCAGGTTGGAGTTTCTGCCTTTGTTGGAGAAATTTCTTCGGGCGTTATTACAGTTACCTTTAATATGATTATCTTAAATCTTGCCGGAAATACCGGTGTTGCTGCTTATGGAGTCGTCGCCAATACTTCTTTGGTCGCTGTTGCACTGTTTAATGGAATTGCACAAGGGTCTCAGCCGCTTATCAGTCGATCCTATGGACGAGGAGAAGAACAAAATGTCCGCTCCCTTTTAAAAATGGCTCTCACCACTGCACTTGGTCTTGGTGTTTTACTGATGATTTTTATTTTCTTTTCTGCACCTGCTGTCACCGCTGTCTTTAACAGTGAACACGATTTGCAGCTTGCTGCTTATGCAGACTCTGGCTTAAGATTATACTTTATCGGATTTTTATTTGCTGGAATTAACATCGTCGGAACTGCGGCCTTAAGTGCTGTAGAATCCGTTAAATATGCTTTTTGTGCCTCTATTTCACGTGGATTTGTTGCAACTATTTTCTTTGCCTTTGTGCTTTCTGCCTGCTTTAAAATGACCGGGATCTGGCTGGCATTTCCCGCTGCGGAATTTGCTACAATGTTTATCACTTTAAGTGGATTATTGTGTTTTACAAAGCAGAAAGGTGGAATGTATCATGCAAAAGACTGAGCCGTCAAACACAAACCCGACTTTAAAAGAACAAAAAGACCACGGAACCTTTTCTTTTCCCTGTGGCCTTTATGAGACTTATGATGATGAGAACTGGAACGGTGTCAAACACCACTGGCACGATGAACTTGAAATTCTTTATTTTATGGAAGGCGAATTTGAATTAATCATCAATATGAATATTTACACCATCACAGATGAATGTTTTTATTTTGTAAATTCTGGTGAACTCCATTCTATTTTAGCAAAAACTTCTGTAAAAGAATCAGCTGTCGTTTTTCATCCGAGAATCTTAAATTTTGACAGTTATGATATCGCACAGAGCCGAATTTTACAACCCATGATGAAGGGAGAACTCTATTTTCCACGCTGTATTAAACCGGAACATCCTGTTTTTTCCAGATTAAAACAAGAATATCTTGAAATTGTAAATGCGTTTTATCAAAATGGATTTGCTCCAATCAACGAGTATCAGATGGTCACAAACGATTTAGCCTCCCAGCTGTTTATTCGTGCCGGTTTATTAAAAATCCTTGCCTTTTATGAACAATATCAGCTTCTATCCGTAAAAGAGCATACGGATGATGATTATCGGGTTGAAATTATTAAAAATTCACTTGCTTACATTCATCAGCATTATGGTGAAAAATTTTATGTGCATACCCTTGCTCAAAATGCCGGCTTAAATGAACAGTATTTCTGCCGATTTTTCAAAAAATATATCGGCAAAACTCCTGTCGCCTATATCAATGAATACCGCATTGGGCGTGCCATTACTCTGCTTCAGGATACCCAGCGTCCGGTTATGGATATCTGTCTCGACTGCGGTTTTCATAATCTCGGAAATTTTTTAAAAGAATTCCGAAAAAAAACCGGAATGACACCTCTGCAGTATCGAAAGTCTTTTTCACAAACGCACAAGTCAAAATAACGTAGTTTTTCATCAGATATTCGTAGGACAAAATCATTTTTTGTCATTATACTATTACTTATCCGCATAAGTAATGAGCGAAACGAAAATTGATAAAAAAATCAGGAGGATACACGCTATGGAAAGAAAATGGTGGCACAATAAAGTTGCTTATCAGATTTATCCGAAGAGCTTTTATGATTCCAACGGCGACGGAATCGGTGATTTGCCAGGAATCACCTTAAAATTAGATTATTTAAAAGAATTAGGAGTAGACATTGTCTGGATTTCTCCAATTTACTCTTCTCCATTTGCAGACCAGGGATATGATATCTCTGACTACTATCAAATTGACCCTTGCTTCGGCACAATGGATGACATGGATCATCTTTTAAAAGAAGCCAAAAAACGTGACATGTATATCTTAATGGATCTGGTTGTAAATCACTGTTCTGATGAACATGAATGGTTTGAAAAAGCCTGTGAAGACCCTGACGGAGAATATGGAAACTTCTTCTATATTGAAGACCGCAAAGAGGGAGAACTTCCATGTAACTGGAGAAGTTATTTTGGAGGTCCGGTCTGGGAACCACTTCCAGGACATCCTGACAAGCAGTACATGCATGCATTTCACAAAAAACAGCCGGATTTAAACTGGGAAAATCCAAAAGTCCGCGAAGAAGTTTACAAAAACATCAACTGGTGGTTAGATAAAGGACTTGGCGGTTTCCGTATTGATGCTATCATCAACATCAAAAAGAAACTTCCTTATAAAGACTACACGGTAGACCGCGATGATAATTTAAGCTGTATCGACCAGATGCTTGCTGATGCAAAGGGTGTTGGTGAATTTTTAGGCGAAATGCGTGACAAAACCTTTAAGCCTCATAATGCATTTACCGTCGGTGAAATTTTTAATGAAAAAGACGAAGAGCTTCCGGATTTCATCGGAGATAATGGCTACTTCTCTTCCATGTTTGATTTTGCCGGCACTTCCTTTGGAAAAAGTGATAAAGGCTGGTATGCAAATACCCGCATTACTCCAGATGATTATAAAAAATGTTGTTTCCACTCTCAGAAAAGAATCGGTTCGATCGGATTTTTATCTAACATTATTGAAAATCATGATGAACCACGTGGTGTCAGCTATTATATTCCGGAAGGAGAGTGTTCCGACCAAAGCAAAAAAAATGCTGGCTACATTATACTTCATGCTTCGTGGACTTCCGTTCATCTATCAAGGACAGGAAATTGGTATGGAAAATCTCGGTGTAATTCCTTTTGAAAAAGTTGATGACGTTTCCGCACTTGACCAGTACCATGTAGCGACAGAAGCCGGATACTCCGAAGAAGAAGCCTTAAAAATTATTTCCCTTTATAACCGCGATAATGCAAGAACTCCGGTTCAGTGGAATGCCGGCACAAATGCCGGATTTACAACAGGCACCCCATGGCTGATGGTAAACCCGAACTATACCCAGATTAATGTAGAAAGCCAGTTACATGATGACCATTCAGTTCTTCTTATTATAAGAAATTAATCGCACTTAGAAAGGATCCTGCTTATCAGGAAACAATCGTTTATGGTGATGTCATTCCGTATCTTGAAGATACCCATAACCTGATGGCTTATTACAGAAAAGGAGACAAGACGCTTCTTGTTATCGGAAACTATCAGACCCAAGAACAGACCATTGCTCTTCCAGCTCCATATAAATCCGTTCTCTTAAACAACTATAATGATGTTGTATTAAACGGAAACGAAGTAACACTTCATGGATATCAGGCTTTAATTTTAGAATTTTAATTTTTATTAAAAATGCTTCTCCCTGTGTTAGAATATCTTTATTCACACATAGCTCTAACCAGGAAGAAGCTTTTTGCGACAAAAGAAAGGAGTTTTTATATTATGAGAGAAAGTGGTATTTTATTACCGATATCCAGCCTGCCGTCCCAATACGGCATCGGCTGTTTTTCAAAAGAAGCTTATGAATTTGTAGACCAGCTGGCTTTGGCCAATCAAAAATACTGGCAGATTCTGCCACTTGGACCAACCAGTTACGGAGATTCCCCGTATCAGTCTTTTTCCACTTATGCCGGAAATCCTTATTTTATTGATTTAAATACCTTAATTGAAGAAGGCGTTCTGACTAAAAAAGAATGTAACCTTGCTGATTTTGGTTCGGATTCTCGTTTTATTGATTACGGAAAACTTTATAAAGCCCGCTACAAACTGCTTCGAAAAGCTTATGAAAGAAGCAATATTTCCCAAAATCCAGAGTTCCAGACATTCCAGGAAGAAAACGCATGGTGGCTCGATGATTACTCCTTATTTATGGCCGTAAAGGGATTCTTTCAAGACGAATGTTGGGATAAGTGGCCGGAGGATATCAAAAAACGTTACGGATATGCCCTTGACTATTACCGCGAACAGCTTTATTTTGAAGTCGAATTCCAGAAATACATGCAGTTTGAATTTTCTATTCAATGGAAAAAATTAAAAACTTATGCAAATGAAAACGGTATCCGCATCATCGGTGATATCCCGATTTACGTTGCTTATGACAGTGCAGATACCTGGGCTCATCCGGAACTCTTTCAGTTAGATGAAGAAAATGTTCCGCTTGCGGTTGCGGATGCCCTCCGGATGGCTTTGCCGCCGACGGACAGCTATGGGGAAATCCGCTTTACCGCTGGGATTATCACCGCCAGACCGGTTATGCATGGTGGATACAGCGTCTTTCTTACGCATTTTATCTCTATGATGTAGTCAGAATCGACCATTTCCGTGGCTTTGATGAATATTTCTCTATTCCTTATGGAGATACCACTGCAAGAAACGGTCATTGGGAAAAAGGTCCCGGAATTGAATTATTCCACCGTATGAAAGAAGTTCTCGGTGAACGTGACGTCATCGCAGAAGACTTAGGTTATGTAACGGATAGTGTCCGCCAGATGGTTTTTGAAAGCGGATTTCCAGGCATGAAAGTTTTTGAATTTGCCTTTGATTCCAGAGATACCGGATGTGCAGGTGATTACCTGCCACATAATTATCCGGTCAACTCTGTTGTCTATACCGGAACTCATGATAATGCGACTTTAATCGGATGGTATCAGGACATCCCAAAAGAGGGCAGAGAAATGTTACGCGATTATATTCATGATTATACAACTTCTGACCGCAGTCTGCACTGGTCAGTTATCTGCCGTGTTATGGGAAGCCCTGCACGTATCTGTATGATTCCAATGCAGGATTATCTGGGACTTGACAACACCTGCCGAATCAATACTCCATCTACTTTAGGAACCAACTGGAAATGGCGTCTCTTAGATGGAGAATTTACTTCGGATTTACAAAATAAAATCAAAAAATTAGTTCGGATTTATCAAAGAAACTAACTTTTACAAAGTGTTTAAACATGCAAAAACCGCAGTATCATTTTCTCTTGATACTGCGGTTTTCATTATGCTACTGACCGATTATCTTGTTTTTTTTGCATAGTGCTTCAAATTCTTTTAATTTCTGCCGTGCTTCTACACTTAAATCCGTTGGAACCAAGATTTCTACTTCTGCATACTGGTCTCCATGTACCGAAGCATCTTTCATCGATACAATTCCTTTTCCTCTTAAACGGATTTTCGTTCCGGATTGTGTTCCTGGACGAATCTTACAGATGACATTTCCATAAAGGGTCTTTACCATAGCCTCTCCACCAAATACTGCGGTTGTAAACGGAACCTGAACTTTTGTATAGACATCCATTCCTTTTCGTTCATAGCCGGATTTTTCCATAACCGTTACTTTTAACAGTAAATCTCCTGCCTCAGCGCCTCCGCTTCCCGGGTGTCCTTTTCCTCTTAAACGGATACTCTTTCCGGTTTCAATTCCTGCCGGAATATGCACCTCCAAAGTCTGTGTCTGACCATTTTGTGAAGACAGTCGGATTCTCTTATCACAGCCAAATGCCGCTTCATCAAATGTAACGGTCACTTCTGCATTCAAATCCTCACCTTTTTGCGCGAAATCCGCTCCAAAACCGCCTCCAAAGCCATTTTCAAAACCGCCTTGATAGAAGCTGCTCTTGCTTCTTCTTCCACTTCTCTGTCCTCCATGGAACATATCCCCGAAAATATCCCAACGATATCCCCCATATCATCGGAATTAAAATGGTACGCTCTTTGATATCCTCCATTTTGATTTTGCGACTGATAAGTTCCGCCGCCGGCTCCCTCATCAAACGCAGCATGACCAAACTGGTCATATAATTTTCTTTTTCTTTATCACTTAAAACAGTAATATGCCTCTGTAACTTCTTTAAATTTTTTTTCAGCATCCGCATCGCCTGAATTTGTATCCGGATGATATTTCTTCGCAAGTTTTCGGTATGCCTTCTTAATCGCATTTTCATCTGCATTTTTCGACACTCCCAACACTTCATAATAATCTCGTTTTACAGCCATTGTTTCCTCCTCCTTCCGTTTTTGTTCTACTTGTAATATAACACCAGTGTTTTTTTCTGTCAAGTTTCTTATTTTTATTTCACATTTTTTTCACAACTTTTCACTTTATCCCCCTAAACCTATTGACAAACTATGTTTTTTAGTGGTACTATCTCGTTAACCAAAAACCAAGTAATTTAGTGGAGAATTAATTTATGGAAAATAAAAATACAACTGATGAAACATTTAACACCGTTGTTGAACCACATAACCACAGAGCCATTATCGGCTTTGATAAAAACGGAATACCAAAGGTTTTAGTACCGGTCAGCGGTCATACTCATAAGCATATTGATGAAAACGGCAACGAATATGAACACAGCCATGAAGAAGTCTTTACCGAGGACTACAGGAAAGCGGTTTCTGCTTACCGCAAAACCTTTCCAACCAAACAGGATGTGCTTGATAATGTTCCAGACCCTGCTGTAAAAGAAATGATGCTTCGAATGGAACAGCTTGGATATGACACTGCATTTGACCGTTTTGATAAACAACAGCCCCAATGTACCTTTGGTTTAAGCGGAACCTGCTGTCGTATCTGTAACATGGGTCCTTGTAAAATCACCCCGAAGTCTCCTCGCGGAGTCTGTGGTGCAGATGCCGACTTAATTGTCGCAAGAAATCTTCTGCGTGGTGCTGCTGCCGGTGCTGCCCAGCACGGGATGCACGCCAGAGAATTGCTTTTAATGTTAAAATGGGCTGCCAGGGCAAACTTGACCTTCCAATCATCGGAGAATACAAAGTACGCTCATGGCAGAAGCCTTCGGAATCAAAACTAAAAAACGTACGTTAAAAAACATTGCAATTGACCTTGCAGATACTCTGCTTGATGATTTATCCAGAACCGAGCCGGATGAATACAAAGTCATTTCTGCCTGTGCAGCTCCAGAACGCCAGAAAGTATGGAAAGACCTTGATATTCTTCCAATCAGTGCTTACCACGAAGTTTTTGAAGCTTATCATAAAACCGGATGTGCGACAGATGGCGACTGGGAAAGTGTTATGAAACAGTTTTTGCGCTGTGGACTCGCTTTTACTTTTAGCGGGGTCGTTTCCACTTCCATTGCAACAGATGCCCTGCTCGGTGTCGGTGACCGTGTCACTTCCAAAGTAAATATCGGTGCCCTCAAAAAGGCTATGTCAACATTGCAGTTCACGGACATCTTCCAGTTCTGGTAAAAGAAATTGTAAAAACCGGACAAAGTGAAGAACTCTTAAACCTTGCAAAAGAAAAAGGAGCAAAAGGTATCCAGTTTTATGGAATCTGCTGTTCCGGTCTCTCCGCAATGTACCGCTATGAAGGAGTCATTCCTCTTTCTAATGCCGTCAGCGCAGAACTGGTACTTGGAACAGGTGCGCTTGACCTCTGGGTTGCCGACGTACAGGAAGTTTATCCGGCTATCATGGATGTAGCACGCTGTTTTAAAACAACGGTTGTTACTACTCATGATTCTGCCCGCCTTCCAGGTGCAGAACACATCGGATATGACCACCATCACTCCAATGTTGCCGAAACCAAAGCAATTGCAAAACGGATTGTCATGCGTGCCATCGAAAGTTTTGAAGCAAGAAAAGGCATTCCGGTCTTTATTCCAAAACACGAAGTAGAAGCAGAAGTCGGATTTTCTGTTGAATACATCTGTAAAAAATACGGCAGTTTCAAACCGATTGCCGACGCCATCCGCTCCGGCAAGATTCTCGGAGTAGTCAATATGGTTGGATGTAACAATCCAAAAGTCCTTTATGAAAAAGCAATCTTAGATGTCTGTGATGTACTGTTAAAAAATAACGTACTTATTATCACAAACGGATGTGCTTCCTTCCCTCTTATGAAAATGGGATACTGTCAGACTTCTGAATTTGCCTACAGTAAATGCGGGGATGGTTTAAGAGAATTTTTAAATCCGGATATGCCTCCCGTATGGCATGTTGGAGAATGTATTGACAATACCCGTTCTTCTGGTATTTTCGGAGGAATTGCCGGTGAATTTAACAAAGCACTCTACGAAATGCCATTTGCTTTTTCCTCACCGGAATGGTCCAATGAAAAAGGAATCGATGCCGCTCTTGGCTTCCGCTTAAACGGAATCAGCTCCTACCATTGTGTAGAAGCTCCAATTCACGGTTCTTCTAAAGTCATTGAGTTCTTAAAAGAAGGAACGAAAAAAACACTTCATTCTGCAATGATTGTCGATGCCGACCCTGTTGCACTTGGCGAAAAAATTGTCGCAGATATAAAAGAAAAACGAAAACAATTAGGAATTTAACTATAATTAAAGGAGTATAACCATGAAATTCAAACGCTTACTTACATTTGCTTTAGCCGCTACACTTTCTTTTAGTGCTCTGACCGGCTGCGGTACCACAAATCCAGACTCTACCTCAGCCGCTGACGCTACAAAAACAGACTCTTCAAAAACCAATATTACCTTAGGCTATCTGCCAATCACACATGCACTGACTGTGTTTGAGACAAAAGAACTTTTAGATAAAAAATCCGACAGCGATATTGAAGTCACTCTTCAAAATTCAGTTCCTGGACGGATTTAATGGATGCACTGAACTCCGGAAAAATCGATGGTGCTTCTGTTCTCGTTGAACTTGCAATGGGAGCCGTAAGTAACGGAATTGACTTAAAGGCTGCTGCTCTTGGTCATAAAGACGGAAATGTTGTCATCGTATCTGATGATATTTCAGATGTCCGTGATTTAAAAGGAAAAACTTTTGCAATTCCTTCTAATCAGTCCTCACACAATATCTTATTAAATGACATGCTTGCACTTGGCGACTTAAGTATTGATGATATCAATGTGGTACAGCTTGCTCCATCTGAAATGCCTTCTTCCCTTGCAAGCGGTTCCATTGATGGATACTGTGTTGCAGAACCATTTGGCGCACAGGCTGTTGTACAGGGTTACGGTCACGTATTATATGATTCCACTGATTTATGGCAGGATTCTATCTGCTGTGCACTCGTATTTAACGGCGGATTCCTTGATAAGAATAAAGAGGCCGCAGACGAATTTCTTTCTACATACAAAGAAGCCGGAAGTTTATTGGACGAAGGAATCGCAAAAGAAGTAGCTGAAAAATACTTAGGACAGGACGAAAAAACCTTGATGTCTCATTAGAATGGATTCATTACGATGACCTTGACATCTCACTTGATGATTATGAACAATTAAGTGAAAAAGTAAAGAATACGGAATCAACGATAATCCACCGTCCTACAATGATTTCATTTACCAGTAAATCAGTATCCAGATTGTGAGGACAAAAGATTATGTTAAAAAAGACAATACGAACGATTCTTTCTTTTGTGGTTGTAGTGGTGCTCTGGCAGACAGCCTGCACCCTCGCCCACACCAATGAAACCCTGTTTCCGTCTCCATATAAAGTATTACAGGCATTCATTCAGCTTTGTACGACCGGACTGCCGGGAAGTACTTCTTCTGTTATACTTCCTCTTCATATTGAAACCAGTCTTATTCGTTTTGCCATCGGTTATTTTTCATCTGCTGTTTCGGCAATTCTGCTTGGACTGTTACTTGGAAGTTTTCCGCGTGTATTTACCTTTATTAATCCGATTCTTCAGATTATCCGCCCGATTGCACCCGTTGCTTTCATGCCATTTATCGTATTCTGGTTTGGAATCGGTGATGTACCTGCAATTGTAATCATCTTTATCGCCGGATTTTTCCCAATTCTGCTCTCTGTTGTCAGTGCAGTTCAAAATGTCGATAAAATCTATTATAAAATCGCAGACAGCTTCGGTGTAAATAAAGTAAAAACATTATTTTGTATTATCTTTCCTGCCATTTTTACCCAGATTTCCAACGCACTTCGTCTGGCACTTGGAACTTCCTGGATTTTCCTTGTATCCGGTGAAATGGTTGGTTCTCAGTCCGGACTTGGTTTCCTGATTATGGATACAAAAACTGCATGCGGTTTGACTCTTTACTTGCAACTATGTTAACTATCGGTGTCATCGGTTTTATCTTAGATGGATTTCTTCGGATAGCTGAGAAACTGATTCGTACAAAATTCGGATTTGGAGCGTAAAAAATGATAGATGTATCAAATGTAACAATTTCTTTTGAAGAAGAAAATCAAACTCATGTCATTTTAGATGATGTTTCTTTAAATATTGAAAAAGGGGAATTTATCTGCCTGCTTGGACCATCCGGCTGTGGAAAATCTACTCTTTTAAATGCAATGGCAGGATTTTTAAAACCGACATCCGGCGAAATCAAATCGAAAATCAGATTGTTCAGAAACCTTCCATGAAATATGTCACCATTTTTCAAAATTATGGATTACTTCCATGGAGAACGGTACAAAAGAACGTAGAACTGGGACTTGAGACCCAAAAATACAGTAAAGAAAAGAAAGCCAAAATTGCGTCTCATTATTTAAAAATGGTTGGACTCGAACATGCTGCAAAAAAACGTCCGGCACAGCTTTCCGGTGGTATGCAGCAACGTGTCGCAATTGCCCGTGCCCTTGCCGTAGAACCGGATATTTTATTTATGGACGAACCATTTGGTGCACTGGATGCCATTACTCGAATGAAACTTCAGACAGACATTCTGGAAATTGCACAGGACACAAAAAAGACCGTAGTCTTTGTCACACATGATATTGAAGAAGCCGTCTTTCTTGCCGACCGAATTGTCATAATGTCCGCAAACCCCGGACGAATTAAGGCTCTCCTTACGGTACAGCTTCCAAAACACAGAGACCGTACTTCCAATGATTTCCTGATGATTCGTGATAAAGTCTACGAAATCTTTAATATGAAATCTCACGAAACAATTGAATACTATATTTAAAAAAGGCATTCGTTTTAATTATTTGTAAAGCATTCAAAAAAACCTCTCTGAAATCTCAGAGAGGTTTTTTACAAGCTGCCTAGCGGATTTGAACCGCCGACCTCCGCCTTACCAAGGCGACGCTCTACCAACTGAGCCAAGCAGCCTGACTTGTGATATCACAAGCCGTTCATCACAATTACAGATTCTAGCAAAAATTGTTTAAAATGTCAATACTTTTTGTAATATTTCTTTTATTTTTTATGTTAATGCAAAGATTCTTTTATGAGTCCTCTCAATTAACGCGAATCCAGCGACAATTCTTTGATTTTGCCACGGATTCGCTGTAGTGCATTGTCAATTGATTTTGGTGTTTTTTCCATAAGTACTGCAATCTGCGTATAAGTCTTTCCTTCAAGATACAAATCCAGCACCTCGTTTTCAAATTCACTTAAACATTCCCGAATTTTATTACGCATCTGCTCCGTATTTTCTCTGTCAATCACAATCGTTTCCGGATTCTGCTGGCTGAAATCAAATGCTTCTAAAAGTGGAGAATCGTCTCCACTTAAAGAGACATACGCATTGAGCGGTTTATGTTTTTTCCTTCCTGAAACTTCGATTGCCTTACAAAGCTGCCGTACTACGCAGAGATTTGCAAACGCGAAAGCAGCGTTATTTTTATCCGGCTGATAATCACGGACTGCCTGAAAGAGTCCAATCTTCCCTCCTGAATCAAATCTTCTGTCTCTCCACCTGCTAAAAACATCGCATGTGCCTTTTTTAAGACCAGCCCCTTATATTTGTTGAGCAGATACGTTTCCACACTTTGGTTACCATTACGAAGCTGTACAATTAATTCTTCATCCGTATATTGTTGTAAATCTTTCATCTTTTTATTTTCTTTACATTCTCTGTCTTACAATTTCAAACGCCAGAACACCTGCCGCAACTGATGCATTAAGAGAATCAATGTCTCCCTTCATAGGAATCGAAGCAATAAAATCACATTTTTCTCTTACTACTCTTGATACACCGTCGCCTTCATTTCCAATGACAAGACCAATTGCACCTTTAAATCAAGGTCATACATATTTGTTCCACCCATATCTGCGCAGACAAACCACAATCCCTCTTTCTTTAAATCTTCAATTGTTCTTGCCATATTGGTCACTCTTGCAACCGGTGTATAATTTAATGCCCCTGCCGAAGTCCGTGCCACTGTCGCAGTCAGCCCGACCGCACGGTTTTTGGGAATAATGACTCCATGTGCACCTGCCAGATTTGCAGTACGGATAATTGCTCCAAGATTATGCGGGTCTTCAATATTATCTAATAAAATAATAAATGGCGGTTCACCCTTTTCTCTTGCCTTTTCTAAAATATCTGATACCTCTGCATAATCATACGCAGCCGTCATTGCAATCACACCCTGATGTTTTCCAGTGTCAGACATCTGATCCAGGCGCTCTTTTTTTACAAAACGCACCATTGTATCATGTTTTTTTTGCTTCTCGTAAAATCGTTCTTACCGGACCATCCTCACAATGTTCCTGAACAAACAATTTATCAATTACACGACCGGAACGAAATGCCTCCAATACTGCATTTCTTCCCTCTACTTTACTTTCCTGGAACTTCTCTTCCATCCGTTTCTCCTTTTCAATTCCCTTTTTAATCAACTGTAACATTCGCTCCCACTGTTCGGTCAGATATAAATATCCCATCAGAGCTTCAAATCCGGTTGCTCTTCGATAATCAGACATAGTTGCATTTTTTGCCATAGTATAAGATTTCGCATTTCTGCCTCTCTTATAAACGGCAAGTTCTTCTTCTGTCAGATCCTCTTTTAATTTTTCAATGATTTCAGACTGCGCAGAAGCCTTTACCAGCTTACTTGCCTCTGATGCAGTTTATTGACTTGTGCATTGCCTTTTTCTACCAAAATCGTACGAATAACAATCTCATACACGGCATCGCGATATAAGCCAGTGTCAGTGGGGAATACGTCTTAATATCCGTATTCCCCAGTGCAAACAGCTCTTTTAAATAACTTAAGCTCGCTTCCATTGTACTCCTTCTCTGGTATCTTTTAAGATAATTCCCATATCTGCTAATTTGTCACGGATTTCATCTGCTTTTGCAAAATCTTTTGCTTTTCTTGCAGCCTGACGTTCTTCAATCAGCTTTTCTACTTCTTCATCTAACACTTCTTCCTTCTTATTTACAATCAATCCTAAGATATCACTTAACCCTACAATCTTATCAAATAAGAACTGTACAAATGCCTTTGTGCTTTCCGCATCTGTGTTTGTGTTTGCAAGTTTTACAATTTCAAAAATAGCCGCAATAGCATCTGCAGTATTGAAATCATCTTCCATTGCTTCTTCATATTTTTCCACCAGCGCTTCTACTTCTTTCACAAGCGCAGTTTCTGCTTCTGCATACTCATTGCCCTCTGCTTTTTCAAAATAATGTTTTAACTGCTCTACGCAGGTTACAATACGTTCTAAGGCATTGCTGGAAGCTTCCATCAATCTGCACTGAAATTTAACGGACTTCTGTAATGCGCATTGAGCATAAAGAAACGAAGCACCTGTAAATCATATTTCTCTCCGATTTCACGTACGGTAAAAAAGTTACCCAGAGATTTTGACATCTTACGATTGTCAATATTTAAAAATGCATTATGCATCCAATATCTTGCAAACTGCTTTCCATTACAGCACTCAGACTGTGCAATTTCATTTTCATGATGCGGGAATACTAAATCTTCTCCACCGGCATGAATATCAATTTCTTCTCCTAAATATTTCTTGGACATAACAGAGCACTCAATGTGCCATCCCGGTCTGCCTTCTCCCCATGGAGATACCCAGAATGGTTCTCCGTCTTTTTTCGGTTTCCACAATACGAAATCAAGAGGGTCTTCTTTCTGATTTTCACCGGATACCTGAATGGAACGAAAACCAGACTGTAAATCTTCCAGATTTTTATGAGACAGTTTTCCGTATTCTTTAAAATTCTTTACTCGGAAGTATACGGTTCCATTTACCTCATAAGCAAATCCTTTTTCGATTAAAGTCTGAATCATGTCAATCATTCCATCGATTTCCTGAGTCGCCAGCGGATGAGTGGTAGCCGGTTTTACATTCATATCTGCCATGTCTTTTTTGCATTCTGCAATGTAACGTTTGGAGATCTCTTCCGCAGACACTCCTTCTTCAATTGCTTTTGCAATGATTTTATCATCCACATCGGTAAAGTTAGAAACATAGTTTACATCATAGCCTTTGTATTCCATATATCTTCTTACGGTATCGAATACAATCATCGGACGTGCATTTCCAATATGAATAAAATTGTATACAGTTGGCCCGCACACATACATTTTTACTTTTCCTTCTTCAAGCGGTACAAATTCTTCTTTTTTCTTCGTCAGTGTGTTATAAATTTTCATAATTCGTTTTTCTCCTTTTCTTCTCTTATCTCCTGCAGCTGATATTCCATTCTCTGTAATTTGGATTTTAACGCTTCATTTTCTTTCTGTAAAGTACGAATATCTTCTAATACCGGGTCTGGCAAATGAATCTGATCCATATCGCTTCTCGGCACTTTTCTGTTTTCTCTTTTTACAATACGTCCCGGAACACCTACTACGGTACAGTTTGGCGGTACTTCTTCAAGTACGACACTTCCTGCTCCAATTTTTGAATTTTCACCAATCGTAAAAGAACCGATAACTTTTGCTCCTGCACTCACCATTACATTATCTCTTAACGTAGGATGACGTTTTCCGGTTTCTTTTCCGGTACCTCCAAGCGTAACACCCTGATATAAGGTAACATTATCTCCAATAATTGCTGTCTCTCCAATGATAACACCGTTTCCATGGTCAATAAACAGCCCTTTTCCAATCTGTGCCCCTGGATGAATTTCAATTCCGGTTTTCTTGCCGCTCTTTGAGAAATCCATCTTGCAAGAAAATAATGTCCATTCTGGTAAAGTTTATGCGCTTTCCGATACTGAATCATAACACGAAAGCTTGGATATAAGAGCACTTCCAGAGGTGTCTTAATCGCCGGGTCTCTTTCCTGAATCACCTGGAATTCTTCTTTAATATGCTTGATAAATCCCATTTTCTTTCCCTTCTTTTTTGTTTATTCTTAAATTAACTCATAAAAAATCCCTATATGACTTGTGCCATATAGAGACGAAATATTCCGCGGTTCCACTCTACTTGAGGATACATTCCTCCGCTTTTCTTCCTTTAACGCAGGATTACGAACAGGGATTAGCTGTCAGCTTCTGGAGGCACTTTCACACATTCCTTTTTAGAAGCTTCCAGCCGATGACCCTCTTTCTCTGTAAAAAATTTCTGTGGTACTCTTTCCATTCATCGCTTTTTTATATCTTAAATTTATCTTAATCTGTCTTGTTCTAGTTTATTCATAAATGACAAATTTGTCAACCTCTATTTCACAGAACCACTTTTGATTTCACTACGAAACTACTTTTGGATTCACTAGATGAAAAAAACCGCAACGTTTTTTAAACGCCACGGTTTTTCTGTTTTTATAGCAATTTATTTTCCAAATTTTGATTAGCAGATACCCTGTGCCATCATAGCTCTGCAACTTTTTCAAATCCGGCAGCATTTGCACCTACTACGTAGTTGCCTTCATGACCATATTTCTTAGCAGCATTTACCATGTTGTGGCAGATGTTAACCATGATTCCCTGAAGTTTTTCATCAACTTCTTCAAATGTCCAGCTTAAACGTTCACTGTTCTGAGACATTTCCAGAGCAGATGTAGCAACACCACCAGCATTTGCAGCTTTACCAGGTGCAAAGATTACACCATTTTCCTGCAGATACTGAGTTGCTTCTAATGTAGTAGGCATATTAGCACCTTCGCAAACTGCAAAGCATCCGTTAGCTACTAACTGTTTTGCATCTTCTAACTGTAATTCGTTCTGTGTTGCACAAGGAAGAGCTACATCTACTTTTACACTCCATACGCCTTTGCCTTCATGATATTCAGCGTTTGGTCTGTAGTTTAAGTATTCTGTTAAACGTGCACGTTTTACTTCTTTGATTTCTTTTAATGCTTCTAAGTCGATACCTTCTGCATCGTAAATCCATCCTGTGGAATCAGAGCAGGTTACTGGTTTTGCACCTAACTGATATGCTTTTTCAATTGCATAGATTGCAACGTTTCCTGCACCGGAAACAGCTACTGTTTTACCAGCAAGGTCTTTTCCGTTTAATTTTAACAGTTCTTCTGTTAAGTATAACAGACCATATCCTGTCGCCTGTGTACGAACTAAAGAACCACCAAATGTAAGACCTTTTCCTGTCAGTACACCTTCGTAAGAATCACGGATTCTCTTATACTGTCCAAACAGATATCCGATTTCTCTTCCGCCTACACCGATATCACCAGCCGGTACGTCTGTATCAGCGCCAATGTGTCTGGAAGTTCTGTCATAAAGCTCTGGCAGAATGCCATAACTTCTCTGTCTGATTTTCCTTTCGGATCGAAATCAGAACCACCTTTACCACCACCGATTGGCAGACCTGTAAGGGAGTTTTTGAAAATCTGTTCAAATCCAAGGAATTTAATGATTCCAAGATATACGGATGGATGGAATCTCAGACCACCTTTGTATGGTCCGATCGCACTGTTGAACTGTACACGATAACCTTTGTTTACCTGTACATTACCTTTGTCATCAACCCACGGTACACGGAACATAATAACACGTTCCGGTTCTACAAGACGCTCTAATAAAGCTTCTTTACGATATTTTTCTTCGTTTGCTTCTACAACCGGTTTTAAAGATTCAAGTACTTCTTTTACTGCCTGATTGAAACTCCGGTTCGCCTGGGTTTTTCTTTACAACTGATTCAATAACCTCATCTACGTATGACATGACTTTCTGTCCTCCTAATATTGATTCATTTTCGCTATTTGTAAACTCAAATTGATTATAAAACTCTTGGACAGATTTTGCAAGCTGAAATTTCATTTCTTTCATATTTTTCGTGGTTTTTGGAGAAATCATCGGTTTTATGACGAAATTTGCAGTGGTTTTTTATAAAACTGCATATACTTTGTCGATTTAAAGCACTTTTTACATAAAGTCCGGCATTTGATTCAGCCAATTTTCGTGGTCCACTCCGAGCAGTCCCAGACCTTTGAAACCAGTCCTTCGTAAAACTCCGGTTCATGGCAGACCATCAAAATTGTTCCTTTGTATTCTTTAAGCGCACGTTTAAGTTCTTCTTTTGCATCTACATCCAGATGATTGGTCGGCTCATCAAGTACAAGCAGGTTCGTCTCACGGTTAATAATTTTGTCATAAACGCACCTTTGCCTGCTCTTCCACCACTTAAGACTCGTACCAGGCTTTCAATGTGTTTTGTTCGTCAGCCCGCATTTTGCAAGTGAGGCTCTTACCTCATACTGTGTATAAGACGGAAATTCTTCCCAGATTTCCTCGATACAGGTATGCTTATTTCCCTGTGGCATTTCCTGTTCAAAATATCCAATCTCCAGATAATCTCCAAGCACTGCTTTTCCGCCAAGTGCCGGAATGAGTCCCAAAATACTCTTTAAAAGCGTAGTCTTTCCAATTCCGTTTGCGCCGGTTAAAGCAATCTTTTCACCTCTCTCTACCGTCAAGGTAAGCGGTTTGGAAAGCGGTTCGTCATATCCAATCACCAATTCTTTCGTCTCTACCACAAAACGACTTGGTGTTCTTGCAGTCTTAAACTGAAATTCCGGCTTTGGTTTCTCTCTTGCCAGTTCAATAACATCCATTTTATCTAATTTCTTCTGTCTGGACATTGCCATATTTCTGGTTGCCACTCTTGCTTTATTTCTTGCCACAAAATCTTTTAATTCACTAATTTCCTGCTGTTGTTTCTGATAAGCTGCTTCAAGCTGTGCTTTCTTTACTGCATAAACTTCCTGAAAATGGTCATAATCGCCCACATATCGTGTTAACTGCTGGTTATCCATGTGATAAATCAGATTGATGACCTGATTTAAAAATGGAATATCATGTGAAATTAACACGAAGGCATTTTCATACTCCTGCAGATAACGTTTCAGCCATTCAATATGCACCACATCCAGATAGTTCGTAGGCTCGTCCAAAAGCAAAATATCCGGCTTTTCCAATAGCAGTTTGCCTAACAATACTTTTGTTCTCTGACCACCGCTTAAATCCGTCACATCCTTATCCAGACCGATTTCTGTAAGCCCAAGTGCTCTTGCCACTTCTTCTACCTTAGAATCAATAATATAAAAGTCATGCATCGTAAGCATATCCTGAATTGTTCCAAGTTCTTCCATCATCTGAGTTAACTCTTCTTCAGATGCTTCCCCCATCTTATCGCAGATTCCATTCATCTGTTCTTCCATTTCAAACAGCCATCCAAACGCAGACTTTAAGACGTCACGGATTGTCATGCCCTTTTCAAGCACCGTATGCTGGTCCAGATATCCGACTCTTACATTCTTTGCCCATTCAATCTTACCCTCATCCGGCATCAACTTTCCGGTTATAATATTCATAAAGGTAGACTTTCCCTCTCCATTTGCTCCGACAAGCCCGATATGCTCCCCCTTTAACAGACGAAAGGACACATCCTGAAAAATCGCCCTGTCACCAAATCCATGGGATAAATGTTCTACGTTTAATATACTCATACTTTCTTTTTCTCCTGATGTTTTTTATGTGCGCCAAAACTCCTGACGTACCTTTTAATTTTTTTTACAGCATGCACCGCATCCTGCCGGCATTATACGGTCATCTGCCATGAAATCCCTGGCATCTTGAAGTGCACAGATTGCCTGTGAAGAAATACCTTCTCCACTTCCGGTAAATCCAAGTCCCTCTTCTGTTGTTGCCTTGATATTGATCTGATTTTTTTCAATATTCAGAGCTTTGGCCACATTTTCCCGCATTTTTTCAATATGCGGCATCATCTTTGGCTTCTGTGCAATAATCGTTGCATCAATGTTATTAATCACGTACATATTCTCTTCTAACAATGCTCCTACATGCTGTAATAACTTAATACTTGAAATTCCTTTATATTTCTCATCGGTATCCGGAAAATGCCGTCCGATATCTCCAAGGGCTGCTGCACCTAAAAGTGCATCCATAATCGCATGTAAAAGCACATCTGCATCTGAATGTCCAAGCAGCCCCTTTTCCCAGTCAATCTTAACACCACCAAGAATCAGGTCGCGTCCTTCTACCAGTTTGTGTACATCATATCCCATTCCTACACGCATCATCTTTTTGAAGTTCTCCTTTTTTAGTTTTCTTTGAACATAGCAAAAAGCAGAGTAAAAGTCAACACTTCTACTCCACTTTCGCTTCTCTTCTC
>ENA-OQHY01000456-OQHY01000456.1-human-gut-metagenome-genome-assembly--contig:-NODE-456-length-23109-cov-2.293404_pt1 | contig 23109 bp, 35 predicted proteins | sample MGYA00242570_ERZ504733 | MGnify/ENA primary metagenome ERZ504733 (study PRJEB26092, sample SAMD00036219) | human gut metagenome | host: Homo sapiens | study: EMG produced TPA metagenomics assembly of... | reverse complement strand
GCAGCAGCCAGCCGACCTTCTTGTTTATAGTGTGCGCCGTGTCTTCCACCATGATGTTGGGGTACAGACGCAGCTGGCTTTCGGCTATCGGCTCCGGCACGAAGGCCAGCGGGTGTTCCGGCGCGATGGCGAATACCCAACGGATGGCACCGATCTCGGTGTAATCAATGCCGCCGCCGTCGAGCAGCGTATCCGGTGCGCCAATCGCGATATTGGCCTGGTTGTTGATAATGGAGTCCCAGACGCCGTTGTAGACCTCGGTCGTGACGGTGATCTGCAGGTAGGAAACTGTTTTTTCAGCACCTGCAGCAGCCGCGCCGTATGGCGTGGGGTGTACAAAAGCTGGTTGATGCAGATGCGGACCCGCGCCTCAATGCCCTGCGAAATGGTGTCTATCCCGCGCTTGATGGCATGAAAATCATTCAGCAGGTCGGTCGCTTTACGGTAAAAGTAAAACCCCGACTCGGTCAGCTCAATGCTGCGCGTATTGCGTACAAACAGCACCACATCCAGCCCGGTCTCCATTCGCTTGATGGTGTAACTGATGGCAGAGGTGGTCACGCCTAGCTCGGTGGCGGCTTTGCTGAAGCTGCCAAAGCGTGCCGCCGTGGTGAAGGCCAGCAGGTTCTCTTCAGTAAAGATGGAATTCATATTGCGGCTCCTGGTAGCCATCAGTTTTGAACATATTTTAACAGCGCTGTTACAACGCATATGACGGCGGTCACAGTTCTGATTATTTGCGTCGAGCCGCGACATGTCAGGCTTCATCAGGCATAAGCAGAATGCTGCCTGAGGCGAATAAAAGCGCTAAAACATAAGTAAAAGATTGCACGGCCGCACATTTTGGCTGAATTATTGAATTTAACTCAATAATGAATTGACTGTCGATGAATGATTTTTAAGCGGATTCTTTTCTCACCAGGCTGTTGCTATTCTCAGGTCATGAGCAATACATCATGGGGAGTCTGAATATGTCTGCGAACGAACTCGTTACTGAATTTTTGCTGGCGGCAGAGCAGGGCAATATTGACGGGCTAAAAGCCTGCCTTGAAAAAGGTGTCGATATTAATGCCACTCAGCGCCAGAAAAGAACGGCCGTTATTATTGCCAGCCTGAAAAAACATTATGACTGCGTGGCATTTTTAATTGCTGCCGGAGCAGATATTGATCAACAGGATCAGACCTGTTTTAACCCCTTCCTGATTAGCTGCCTGACAAATGATTTAACCCTGCTGCGAATAGTCTTACCCGCCAACCCGGATCTTGATCGCCTGACCCGCTTCGGTGGCGTCGGCATTACGCCTGCCAGCGAGAAAGGGCACGTTGAGATTGTGCGCGAGCTGCTGGAGAAAACCGATATTAACGTCAACCACTACCAACTTCGTGGGCTGGACGCCGCTACTGGAAGCGATTGTCCTCAACGATGGCGGCGCGAAACAGCAGGAAATTGTAAAGCTGTTACTGGATAACGGCGCAAATCCGCACATGACCGATAAATACGGCAAAACCCCGCTCGAACTGGCGCGGGAAAAAGGCTACCACCAGATAGCAGACCTGCTGCTGGCCGCAGGCGCGTAGTTCTTTCGGCCAGCCTTTTCCGGCTGGTCGCTCATTCAGACAGTATTTTACCGACGTGCCTATTGCACGACGGCGGCCCCCTTTTATCCTCATTCAGGAGAAAATAATGCCCACCAAAATCGTCATAAAAAAGAATACCTATTTTGACTCGGTGTCATTGATGTCGGTTTCCACCAGGCCAATAAATTGCCGGGCGTTGAGCAGGCTTTTGTGGCTATGGCGACAGAAATGAACAAAGGCGTATTAAAAAATCTCGGGCTATTAACGCCGGAATTAGCGGATGCCAAAAACGGCGACTTAATGATCGTGATTAAAGGCGAGGCGGCGAATGACGAACAGCTGGCAGGCCATCGAAGCGCTTTTCACCCGCAAGGAGAGCGGCGGGAGCATGAAGCGCGTTATGCCACCCTTGCCAGTGCGAAAACCCATCGTCCTGAGAGCAACCTGGCGGTGATTTCGGTAAACGGCACGTTTGCGCCCGCGAAGCACGTCAGGCGCTGGAAAACGATCTCAACGTCATGCTCTTCTCCGACAACGTCAGCCTTGATGATGAACTGGCGCTGAAGCAGCTGGCACACCAGAAAGGGCTGCTGATGATGGGGCCGGACTGCGGCACGGCCATTATCAACGGTACCGGGCTGTGCTTCGCCAATGCGGTGCGCCGCGGACCGATCGGTATTGTCGGGGCGTCCGGGGACCGGCAGCCAGGAGCTGAGCGTGCGGATCCATGAATTCGGCGGCGGCGTGTCGCAGCTGATTGGCACCGGCGGGCGCGATCTGAGCGAAAAGATAGGTGGCCTGATGATGCTGGATGCCATCGCGATGCTGGACGCTGACGACGCCACCCAGGTGATTACCTCATCTCTAAACCGCCTGCGCCGTCGGTGGCAGAAAAAGTGCTGGCCCGCGCCCGCACCTGCCGCAAACCGGTGGTGGTCTGTTTCCTCGGTCGCCATCAGCCGCCGGCTGATGAAGGCAACCTGCAGTTCGCCCGTGGCACCAAAGAGGCGGCGCTGAAGGCCGTGCTGTTAACGGGGGTGAAAAAAGAGTCTCTCGACCTGCATCCGCTGAACTGGCCACTGATCGACGAGGTGCGTGCCCGGCTGACGCCCCAGCAGAAATACATCCGCGGCCTGTTCTGCGGCGGCACCTGTGCGATGAGGCCATGTTCGCCGCGCTGGAAAAGTTCGACGACGTCTACAGCAACATTCAACCCGATCCGGCAAAACGGCTGGACGATATCAACGTCAGTAAAGCCCACACCTTCCTTGATTTTGGAGATGACGATTTCACCCACGGCAAACCGCACCCGATGATCGACCCGACCAACCGCATCAGCCGCCTGTTGCAGGAGGCGCGTGACCCCGAGGTGGGGGTGATCGTAAATGGACTTTGTCCTGGCTTTGGCGCGCACGAGGATCCGGTCGGCGTGATGCTTGAGCCATAAAAGAGGCGCAGGCGACGGCGAAAGCCGATAACCGTCCGCTGGAAATTCTCGGCTATGTGCTCGGAACCGACCAGGACTCACCGTCCTGCACAGCAGTGTCAGCTTCTGACCGAGGCAGGGGTGATCTGGGCGAGCAGCAGCACCAACACCGGATTACTGGCACGTGAATTTGTCTTTAAAGGGGAGACTGCCTGATGACGACCTTATTTAACCAGCCGTTGAACGTGATTAACGTCGGTATCGCGCTGTTCAGTGCGGATCTCAAAAAGCAGCATATCCCCGTGACCCAGCTCGACTGGACGCCGCCGGGGCAGGGGAATTTGCAGGTTGTAGAGGCGCTGGATCAGCTGGCCCTTGCGCCACTGGCTGACAAAATCGCCGCCGCCAATAAGATTGCCCTTGAGCGCATTATCCAGTCCCATCCGGTGCTGGTGGGCTACGACCAGGCGATCAACGTCGTGCCGGGCATGACCCGCACCACCATTCTGCACGCCGGTCCGCCCGTCAGCTGGGAAAACATGTGTGGCGCAATGAAAGGGGCCGTGACCGGGGCGCTGGTGTTTGAAGGGCTGGCGCGCGATATCGTCGACGCGGAGCGCGTGGCGGCGTCAGGGGCGATCACCTTCTCGCCCTGTCACGAGCACGACTGCGTAGGCTCAATGGCGGGCGTCACTTCGGCATCGATGTTTATGCACATCGTTGAGAACAAAACCTACGGCAACCGGGCGTTCACTAACCTTAGCGAGCAGATGGCGAAGATCCTGCGCATGGGCGCCAACGACCAGAGCGTTATTGACCGCCTGAACTGGATGCGTGACGTGCTCGGCCCGATGCTGCGCGATGCCATGAAAATCATTGGTGAAATCGACCTGCGCCTGATGCTGGCTCAGGCGCTGCACATGGGCGACGAGTGCCATAACCGCAACAACGCCGGCACCACGCTGCTGATCCAGGCGTTGACGCCCGGGCTGATTCAGGCCGGGTATCCGGTGGCACAGCAGCGTGAGGTGTTTGAGTTCGTCGCCAGCAGCGATTACTTCTCCGGCCCGACGTGGATGGCGATGTGTAAAGCCGCCATGGATGCCGCACACGGTATTGAGTACAGCACCGTGGTCACCACCATGGCGCGTAACGGCTACGAGTTCGGCCTGCGCATCTCCGGGCTGCCGGGGCAGTGGTTCACCGGCCCGGCGCAGCAGGTGATAGGGCCCATGTTCGCGGGCTACAGGCCGGAAGACTCCGGGCTGGATATTGGCGACAGCGCCATTACCGAAACCTACGGTATCGGTGGTTTTGCGATGGCCACAGCCCCGGCGATCGTGGCACTGGTGGGTGGCACGGTGGATGAAGCCATCGATTTCTCCCGTCAGATGCGCGAGATCACCCTCGGCGAAAACCCGAACGTCACCATTCCGCTGCTCTCGTTTATGGGCATTCCAACCGCCATTGACATCACAAAAGTCGCGGGCAGCGGCATTCTGCCGGTCATTAATACCGCCATTGCTCACAAAGACGCAGGCATTGGCATGATTGGGGCGGGCATCGTTCACCCGCCGTTTAGCTGTTTTGAAAAGGCGCTGTTGACCTTCCGCGATCGCTACTTTTTATAAGGCATGCATCCATGAAAAACATGAAACTGGAGTGGAAAAGAGGTGACTGGGCGGCGTATTTCGGGTTGATGACCAACAACCTGACCAATTTGCTGACCATGATGGGGCTGCTCATTTTTGTCGTCGGCATCCCGAAGGAGATTGTTTATGGACGCATTGCGCCAGCCTTCGGGCTGGCGGTGCTGGTCGCGAGCGTCTGCTACGCGTGGTTTGGCCTGCAGATGGCGCGCCAGACCGGGCGTACGGATGTCACCGCGCTGCCGTCTGGCCCAAGCGCGCCGTCAATTTTCACCGTGACCTTTCTGGTGCTGATGCCGGTCTACCAGCAAACCGGTGATGCGGATTTCGCTATCCAGATTGGTCTGGTGTGGTGCTTCGTGGAGGCGATGATTCTGGCGGGCGGTTCGTTCCTGGGGGAAACCATCCGCAAGATGATCCCGCGTACTGTCCTGCTGTCTTGCCTGTCCGGGCTGGGTCTGCTGCTGCTGGCGATGAACCCGATGCTGCAGGCGTTTGAGGCACCTACCGTGTCGTTCATCGTGCTGCTGCTGATCTTTATTAACTGGTTTGGTAAAAAGCCGATCTTCGCCAAAATCCCGACCGGCCTGCTCTTGCTGATTGCCGGTACCGCGCTGGCGTGGATCTCCGGTCTGCAGAGCCCGGAGCCATCAAAGCCTCGATGTCGTTGTTTGGCTTTAACCCGCCGGAAGTGCATGTCGACAGCTTTATGCAGGGACTGCCACACGCATTACCGTACCTGGCCTCTGCCGTCCCGCTGGGTCTGGCGAACTACATTTTTGACCTGGAAAATATCGAAAGCGCCCACGCGGCGGGGGATGAGTACCCGACCCGCAAGGTGATGCTGGCAAACGGGCTGGCCTCCATGCTCGGGTGTCTGATGGGTAACCCGTTCCCGGTGACGGTTTACGTCGGCCACGCGGGCTGGAAAGCGATGGGGGCCAGCATTGGTTACACGCTGGCCTCCGGTGTGACCATGTTTATCGTGCCGCTGTTCGGGCTGGGGGCGTTTATGCTCGCCATCATACCGATGACCGCCATCGTGCCGATTCTGGTGTTTATCGGGGTGGTGACCGCCAACCAGGTAGTAAGGGAAACGCCCAAAGTGGAGGTTCCCGTGATCTTCATCTGCCTGTTCCCGTGGATCGCCAACTGGGCGCTGACCATGATGAACAGCGTGATGGGCGCGGCGGGGACCAGTGCGGCGAAAATTGGCACCGACGTGCTGCACAGCAAAGGGATCTACTACCAGGGACTGGTGCATCTGGGTAACGGCGCACCGCTCGCCAGTATGCTGTGGGGCTGCATCGCTATCTTCGCCATCATCAACAAACCGCTGCGCGGAGCCGTGGCCGCCGCCGTTGGGGCGTTGCTGGCGCTGTTCGGCGTGATCCACGCGCCAGTGGTTGGCTTTGCCGAAGGCAGTTCGCTGATGTTTGTCACGGCCTACCTGATGATGGGGGGCATGTTTGTGGTGAAGCATTTTCTTGATAGCCGCGACGCGGTGAGCGCGGCAGCGCCGGTTTCGGAGTCCTGATAATGGCTGATGTCCTCACCCCGCACCATTCAAAGGAAACACTATGAAAGAGCTCATGGTCGTCGCCATTGGCGGCAACAGCATTATCAAAGATAACGCCAGTCAGTCCATTGAACACCAGTCTCAGGCCGTGAAATTGGTTGCAGAGTCAGTGCTGGAGATGCTGGCGTCTGACTATGACATCGTGCTCACTCACGGTAATGGCCCCCAGGTGGGGCTGGATCTGCGCCGCGCTGAAATTGCTCACGAGCGGGAAGGGCTACCCCTCACGCCGCTGGCAAACTGCGTGGCGGATACCCAGGGCGGTATCGGCTACCTGATCCAGCAGGCGCTCAATAACCGCATGGCCGCCCACGGCGAGCAAAAAGCGGTCACGGTCGTCACGCAGGTGGAAGTGGATAAACACGATCCGGGTTTCGCCCATCCCACCAAACTATCGCGCGTTTCGTAGTGAGACGCAGCGTGATGCGCTCCAGCACGCCCATCCTGACTGGCATTTTGTTGAAGACGCCGGGCGCGGTTATCGCCGGGTGGTGGCCTCACCGCAGCCGCTGCGTATCGTTGAAGCGGAGGCTATCAAGACCCTGACGCAAAAAGGCTTTGTGGTGATCGGGGCGGGCGGTGGTGGTATTCCGGTGGTGCGCACAGCGCAGGGGGATTACCAGAGCGTCGATGCGGTGATTGATAAAGATCTCTCGACCGCGCTGCTGGCCCGCGAGATCCATGCCGACGTGCTGGTGATCACCACCGGGGTGGAGAAAGTGTGCATCAACTTTGGTAAGCCGGACCAGCAGGCGCTGGATACGGTGAATGTGGCGCAGATGAAACGCTACGTGGCGGAGGGGCACTTCCCGGCGGCAGCATGCTGCCGAAGATCGTCGCCTCGCTGGCGTTTCTGAACGACGGCGGCAAGCGCGTGGTCATCACCTCGCCGGACTGCCTGCCTGCTGCGCTGCGCGGTGAGACCGGTACCCACATTGTGAATGCGTAAGTAAAAGGAAGAGAAGATGAGTGAGAATAAAAGCCGACGCGAGTTTATAGCCAGAGCGGCAAAATGGTTACCGCCTGCGCCCTGTTTGGCACCACCGGCTCCGTCGCGTATGCTGCAGAGACCGCGAAACCACGTTGTGAGACAGGCAAACCGATGAACATTACCGCCAGACACTACTACCTGGATAACGTGCTGCTGGAGGCCGGGTTCAACGTTGACGGCGGCGTGGCGACAAGCACCCGCACCGAACTGAAAACACTCGAAATTAATGACGGCAAAATTGTCGCCCTGCGTGATAACAAAAGCCATGCCGATGCCGCGCTGCCACACTATGATGCAGGCAGTAAGCTGATGCTGCCGGCGATGCGCGACATGCATATTCACCTGGATAAAACCTTTTACGGCGGTCCCTGGCATTCCCTTAACCGCCCGGCGGGCACGACCATTCAGGACATGATCCGTCTTGAACAAAAATTGCTGCCAGAGTTACAGCCTACACGCAGGAGCGTGCGGAAAAGCTTATCAACCTGATCCAGTCGAAAGGCTCCACTCTCGCCCGCAGCCACTGCAATATTGAGCCGACATCCGGCTGAAGAATCTGGAAAATCTCCAGGCCGTCTTAGCGCGCCGCAAGCCGGGGTTTGACTGTGAAATTGTCGCCTTCCCGCAGCACGGCTTGCTGTTGTCGCACTCCGAAACGCTGATGCGCGAGGCCATGCAGGCTGGCGCACACTACGTGGGCGGTCTGGATCCAACTAACGTGGACGGTGCGATGGAAAAATCCCTCGACACGATGTTCCAGATTGCGCTGGATTATGACAAAGGGGTGGACATCCACCTGCATGAAACCAGCCCGGCAGGCGTCGCGGCGGTGAACTACATGGTAGAGACCGTGGAGAAAACGCCCGCGCTGAAGGGGAAACTGACCATCAGCACGCCTTCGCGCTGGCCACGCTCAACGAGCAGCAGGTCGATGAAATCGCCACCCGCATGGCGGCGCAGCAGGTGACCATTGCCTCTACGGTGCCGATTGGCACCCTGCATATGCCGCTGAAGCAACTCCGTGACAAGGGGGTGTTCGTCATGACCGGCACCGACAGCGTCATTGACCACTGGTCGCCGTATGGGCTGGGCGATATGCTGGAAAAAGCCAATCTTTACGCCCAGCTCTATATTCGCCCGAATGAACAGACGCTCTCCCGTGCGCTGGGTATCGCCACCGGTGATGTGCTGCCGTTGAACGACAAAGGCGAGCGCGTGTGGCCAAAAGCGCAGGACGATGCCAGCTTTGTGCTGGTGGACGCTTCCTGTTCCGCCGAGGCCGTGGCGCGGATTTCACCGCGCACCGCGACCTTCCATAAGGGCAATCTTGTGTGGGGCACCGTCTCCTGACGCCACGTCGGGGGATTGCTACAGGTGATACCCCGACAGACGCAGCTCGCGATCAATCCACTCAACAAACTGCTGGATCTTCCAGGTGCGCTCGTTCATGTGCGGCATCACCAGATGATGCGCATTAATGGCGATCCCCGTTTCATCTGGTAGCACCTGCACCAGGGAGCCATCGTTCAGGTGATCGGTGGCCATCATCTTGCTTTCCAGAATAAATCCCAGCCCCATGCGCGCGGCTTCAAAGCTCATGTAAGAACGATCAAAACTCAGGCTGAAGTTGAGCCAGGGGCGGTCGATATTGTGCCAGGCAAACCATTTTTCCCAGTTGACGAGGGTGCTGGTCGACGAGATAAGCGCCTGTGAAAGCAGGTCCTGTGGCGTGTTGACGGGATGTGCGTGCAGATATGCCGGTGACGCCAGCACCACCAGCGCATCGTTTTTAATGGTCATGACCCTGTAAGCGTCCCAGTCCGGGATGCCGTGGCGAATATCAATATCGATGTTATCGCGTGCAAACTGCAGGTCTCGTAGGAGCAGGAAAGATTGACCGTAATATCCGGGTATTCACTGCGAAATTTGCCGAGCCGGCGCAACAACCACGTCAGGCCAAACGTTGGTGAAGAGTGAACGCGCAATACCGGATTATCGGCCTCTTTCATCACCTGTTCGGTTGCACGGCCGATGGCGCTCATCGCTGCGGAGACGTCGCGCAGATATTTTTCCCCCGTCGGGGTCAGGGTCACGCCTTTGCCGCTGCGGATAAATAACTTCTTCCCCATCCAGGATTCCAGCGAGGCGATCTGATGACTGACGCTGACGCGGTGACGTTAAGCTGTTCGGCTGCCAGATGGATACTGAGAGAGTTGGCCACGGCGATAAAGGACTGAATATTTCGCAGCGAGGGTATGGGGAGGGTCTGGCGATCCTGCGCGGGCATGGCCCACTCCTTTTAAACGAGACAATTTTAAAAAACATAACATTGCGGCATCGCGTCAGCAATTTTTACCCGGCTGAATGGATTAAACATGATCCTGTTCACAGTGTTTTATCGATGAATATTGATGAGAGTTACATTTTATTTTTATGACCTGCATCGCGTATCAAATTTATCTCAGCAATAAATGAGTTTTATTGAATGGTGTTTCGTTAGATAGCCGATATATTGACGTTGAACGCATAAATAAAACGACTCACGTTGTTCGAATAATGAGGTAAAACATGTCTCGTATAGAACAAGTTGCCCCCTACATAGCGACAAAGAAAACCAATTACCGTTTCGTTGTGCTGGCATTAATTTTTATTGTGTATGCCATTAACTATGCCGACCGAACAAATATTGGTGCTGTACTTCCTTTTATCATCGACGAGTTTCATATCAATAATTTCGAAGCCGGTGCGATCGCCAGTATGTTCTTTTTGGGATACGCCCTGAGCCAAATACCGGCGGGCTTTTTTATCGCCAAAAAGGGCATTCGCGGAATGGTGGCGCTGTCGATATTTGGCTTCTCGGCGTTTACCTGGTTGATGGGGACTGCGACCTCAGTGCTGGGCCTGAAGTTTATCCGCCTGGGGCTGGGGTTAACCGAGGGACCATGCCCGGTGGGGTTGGCATCAACGATCAATAACTGGTTTCCACCAAAAGAGAAGGCCACGGCGACCGGCGTCTATATTGCTGCCACCATGTTTGCCCCCATTCTGGTGCCGCCGCTGGCAGTGTGGATTGCCATGACATGGGGCTGGCGCTGGGTCTTTTTCTCTTTTGCTATTCCGGGGCTGGTCATTGCTGTCCTGTGGTATTTACTGGTACGTACCCGGCCTTCCGAGAGCCCTTTCGTGTCAAAGGCCGAACTGGAGACCATCACCGCAGGTCAGGCGACACCGGATGCCAGACGGGAAAATATCGTGATTTCCCCCGGCTTCTCCCGCCTTGACCGTTTGATTCGCGTACGGGATCTGTCGCCCATCAGCACGGTAAAAGGTCTGTTCACATCGAAAAATATTCTCGGTGACTGTGTGGCCTACTTCATGATGGTCAGCGTGCTGTATGGCCTGTTGACCTGGATACCGCTTTATCTGGTGAAAGAAAAAGGCTTTACGTTCATGAGTATGGGCCTCGTCGCGAGTATGCCGTGTATCGGCGGTTTTATCGGCGCGATTTTTGGCGGCTATGTCTCCGATAAATGGCTCGGGCGCAGGCGTAAACCGACCATGATGTTTACAGCCATCAGCACCGTACTGATGATGGTCATCATGCTGAATATCCCGCAAAGCACCGTTGCGGTTTGTGTCGGCCTCTTTTTTGTTGGTCTCTGTCTGAATATAGGCTGGCCCGCCTTCACCGCTTATGGAATGGCCGTCGCGGACAGCAAAACGTATCCCATCGCCGCATCAATTATTAATAGCGGCGGTAATCTCGGCGGATTTGTTTCGCCGATGCTGGCAGGTTATCTGCTGGATAAAACAGGAAGCTTTAATTCTGTCTTTATTTATTTCGGTATTTGTGCAGCAATTGGATTAGTCATGATTATCTTGCTGGAAGAACCGAAATAATAAATAAAACCTCTCTTACAATACTGGAGTAAATATATGCTTCTGAAAGATAAAGTCGCCGTGATTACCGGCGCGGCTTCTGTGCGCGGTTTGGGTTTCGCCACGGCAAAATTATATGCCGAGCAGGGCGCGAAAGTGGTCATTATTGATTTAGATGCCGAGGCCAGCCAGCATGCGGCTGCATGTCTGGGTGAAGGGCATCTGGGGCTTGCGGCAAACGTCAGCAACGAGTTGCAGGTGAACGCAGCCATTGAGCAGGTTCTGGGTAAATATGGGCGCATCGACATTCTGGTGAATAACGCCGGGATAACCCAGCCGCTCAAACTGATGGATATTAAGCGCGACAATTACGATGCCGTACTGGATGTCAGCCTGCGCGGTACGCTGCTGATGTCCCAGGCGGTGATTCCCACTCTGCGCGCGCAGAAGTCCGGCAGCATTGTCTGTATCTCTTCAGTTTCGGCACAGCGCGGCGGCGGTATTTTTGGCGGCCCGCACTACAGCGCTGCAAAAGCCGGCGTGCTGGGGCTGGCCAAAGCCATGGCCCGTGAGCTTGGGCCGGATAACGTGCGCGTGAACTGCATCACCCCGGGGCTTATCCAGACGGACATCACCGCTGGCAAGCTGAGCGATGAGATGAAAACCGCCATTCTGGCGGGTATTCCGCTCAACCGTCTTGGTGATGCACAGGATGTTGCCCGTGCCGCGCTGTTCCTGGGGAGCGATCTCTCTTCTTATTCCACCGGTATCACGCTCGACGTGAACGGCGGCATGCTGATCCATTAAGGGGAGACGAGAATGACGAATACGACAGTTCAACAGGTTGCCGCGGCCGCGTGGCGCATTCGCCGCTACGCGCTGCGAATGGGCGAAGTACAAGGTCAGGGCTATATCGGTCAGGCGCTGGGCTATGCCGACGTGCTGGCAACTGCGTTTGCGCACGGTATGACTTTCAGGGCTCAGGAGCCGGAGTGGGAAGGCCGCGACCGCTTCCTGCTCTCCCACGGACATTACGCCATTGCGTATTATGCGGCGTTGATCGAGGCGGGGATCGTTCCTGAAGAGGAACTTGAAACCTACGGCTCGGATGACAGCCGCCTGCCGATGTCCGGCATGGCAACGTATACGCCCGGCATGGAGATCTCCGGCGGTTCTCTGGGGCAGGGACTCAGCATTGGTGTGGGAATGGCGCTGGGGCTGAAACACAAACAGAGCACGGCGTGGGTAATTAACTCCATGTCTGACGGTGAGCTGGACGAAGGTTCGACCTGGGAAGCCGCCATGTCAGCCGCGCATCATGGGCTCTCGAACCTGATTGTGCTGGTGGACATTAACCGGCAACAGGCGGACGGTAATTCACATAACATCCTCGGTTTTGAGCCGCTGGAAGATAAGTGGACCTCCTTTGGCTGGTATGTACAACGCGTTAACGGTAACGATATCCCCGCGCTGGTGTCGGCGTTTGATAATGCCAGACGCTATCCCGAACAACAGCCGCGCGTCATCTTGTGCGACACGCTGATGGGCAAGGGCGTGCCTTTCCTCGAGCAGCGTGACAAGAACCATTTTATTCGCGTGGATGCCGATGAGTGGCAACAGGCGCTCGCCGTGCTCGATGCGAATAAACCAGAAGGAGTCCTGTAATGAGCCAGCCCGTCGAAAATAAACCGCGTTTAACCACCTCCGCCATGATTGCCTCAATTGCAGAGGAAGGGCAGGAAACCCGGGCCGCGCCGTTTGGCCACGCGCTGGTGAAACTGGCGGCTCAGCGCCAGAACATTGTCGGCATGACGGCAGATTTATCGAAATATACCGACCTGCATATCTTTGCTCAGGCATACCCTGAACGTTTCTTTCAGATGGGAATGGCGGAACAGCTGTTAATGGGGGCGGCAGGTGGGATGGCCAAAGAGGGCTTTATTCCCTTTGCCACCACCTATGCCGTGTTCGCCACCCGCCGTGCCTACGATTTTATTCATCAGGTCATTGCTGAGGAACACCTCAACGTCAAGATTTGCGCCGCGCTGCCGGGGTTGACCACCGGCTACGGGCCAAGCCATCAGCAACGGAAGATATTGCGATCATGCGCGGCATTCCGGGCATGACCATTATCGATCCTGCGATGCGATTGACACCGAACAGGCGGTGCCTGCCATTGCCAGCCACGAAGGGCCGGTTTATATGCGTTTGTTACGCGGTAAGGTTCCGGTGGTGCTGGATCAGTACAATTACCGGTTTGAAATAGGCAAAGCCGCGCTGCTGGAAGAGGGCAGTGATGTGCTGATTATCGCCTCAGCTGATGACCATGCGCGCACTGGAGGCGGCAAAGCAGTTGCGCAAGGATAATGTCAGCGTGGCGGTACTTCACTCACCCACGATTAAGCCCCTGGATGAAGCGACCATTCTGGCGCAAGCCGCGAAACCCGGACGTCTGGTTATTGTGGCTGAAAACCACAGTAGCGTTGGCGGGCTTTGTGAAGCCGTGGCGTCGCTGTTGATGCGCCATCGCGTTAACGTCGACTTTGATACCGTTGCGTTGCCGGATGCGTTCCTTGATGCGGGTGCGCTACCGACCCTTCACGCGCGTTACGGGATTTCGACTGCCGCCATGGTGGAGAAGATCCGGCGCAGGCTCTGATTTTCAGACGGGTATGTTGTCAACGGGCGAGGGGTGTTTTACCCTCGCCTCTGTTGCGATAAAGGAGTCCGTCATGGCACAAAACATCTACGACAACCCGGCGTTTTTTGAAGGCTATGCCCGGCTACCGCGTTCGGTGCAGGGTCTGGACGGCGCACCGGAATGGCCTGCGCTGAAAAGCATGCTGCCACCGTTATCCGGCAAGTCAGTTATCGATCTTGGCTGCGGTTACGGCTGGTTCTGTCGCGCTGCACGCGCGCTGGGGGCGACAGAAGTGACCGGCGTTGATCTCTCCGAAAAGATGCTCGCCCGGGCGGCTGAACTGACGGATGACGCGCAAATTCACTATCAGCGCAGCGATCTGGCATCTCTGGCGTTACCTGAGAACAGCGTTGATTTGATCTACAGTTCACTGGCGCTGCACTACCTGCCGGCGCTGGAGACCCTGTTTGAGAAAATCCGGCGGGCGCTTAAACCCGGCGGCAGCCTCGTCTTTTCAATGGAACATCCGATTTACACCTGCGCCACACGTCAGGGCTGGCTGACCGACGACAACGGCGAGCGTTTCTGGGGCGTTAATCGCTATCAGGATGAGGGCGAGCGCGTCAGCAACTGGCTGGCAGACGGGGTGATCAAATACCACCGTACGCTCGGTACCACGCTCAATGCGCTTATTAAGGCGGGGCTGACAATAACGGAAGTGAACGAATGGGGACCAACGCAGGCACAAATTGATGCCTGGCCCGCGCTGGCCGAAGAGGCGGAACGTCCGATGCTGGTCCTGATTTCTGCCGCTAAGGCTCAGTAACCCACTTTATACACCCGTCCATTCTGCACTCCTTCCACGCTGCGACGATAGGCCTGCGCCACCGTTGCGGCGGGAACACTTTCAAAGCCCGGGAAGAAGCCTTCGTACGCTTCCGCTGATTCGGTAAGCACCGTCGGGCTAATCAGGTTGATGCGGATCCCGCGCGGCAGTTCACAGGCCGCGGCGCGGACAAACCCTTCCAGGGCGGCGTTCACCGTGGTGGCATTCACCCCCTGAGCGATAGCTCATGCGCCACGATCCCGCTTATCAGGGTGATGGAGCCGCCTTCGTTGAGATAATGCTGGCCGGTCAACGCCAGACGAACCTGTCCCAGCAGCTTATCCTGCAAGCCCTGGTTGAAATCGCTGTCTTTCATGGTCGCGAGCGGGCCGAAGTGCAGGCCGCCACTGGCAGAGACAATCGCATCCACCGCACCGATGTTTTCAAACAATGCCTGCACGCTGGCCTGAGAGGTGATATCCACCTGGTAGTCGCCCTGCGTGCGACCCACGCGGATCACGTCGTGGCGACGGCTCAGCTCTTCTGTTACCGCACGACCGACCGTACCGCTGGCACCAATAATCACGATTTTCATAGCTGACTCCTTAGGTTGTGAGCTTTCATTCTTTAATAAATCAAAACTCAGATAAACTGGGCTAAAGTTAGAGGATTGCTAACCAGGGGTTTGGAATATGGATAAGCTTCGCATCATGGAGACCTTCATTGCTGTCGTTGAGAGCGGCAGTTTTACCGGCGCGGCAGGCCGGCTGGAGATGTCGGCGGTGATGGTGGGGAAGTACATTGCGTTGCTGGAGTCTCAGCTCGGCACCCGGCTGCTGGAGCGAAACACGCGGCGTCAAAGCCTGACGGACGCCGGGCGAGTCTATTTCGACGAGGCGAAGCGGGTGCTGGAGCAGGTCTCTATCGCCGAAAGCGCGGTTGAGCGACTGCGTGCCGCCCCAGCCGGGACCTTGCGGGTCACGGCGCCCACCTCGTTTTGGCGGTTGTGTGATAGCCCCCCTCACCGCGACCTTTTTGCAGCGCTACCCGGACGTGCGCGTGGAGCTGGATCTGACCAACCGGATGGTGGATCTGGTGGATGAAGGGGTCGATCTGGCCATTCGCATCGGTGACATTCATAACGACGATCTGGTGGCGAAATACCTCTGCCCGTACCGAATGGTGATCTGCGCGGCCCCGGCGTATCTGGCGCGTTACGGCACGCCGCGAACGCCTGCCGATCTGGCGGATCATCTCTGCCTGTCACACACGGTGTGGACTGCGCGTAACGAATGGCGGCTGCGGGGGGGAAGGTGAGATGCGCTGGAAGCGCGATGCCATTCTGCGCTGCAACGATGGCTATGGGCTACGGATGGCAGCGAGAGCGGGGGCGGGATTATTACTGCAACCCGAAGTGCTGGTGGCAGAAGAGCTGGCGAGCGGCAGGCTGGTGCAGGTGCTGGAGAACTACACGCCTGCGCCACGACCGGTACATTTGCTGTGGCGCCAGGATTTACGTCCGCTACCCAAGCTCACGCAATTTGTCGCGCATATTCTGCAGGGCGCGGAATATTTCGGCCATGCAGTTGAAGAAAAGTAATTATCAAAGCCGCAGACTTATGCTACTAAGATTAGGCACATTATAAAAAAGAAGGTAAGCAAAGAATGTCTGTGAATAAACTCGCCAGCAGCGCACAGGGCCTGCAATCATCTGCCATCCGTGAATTATTAAAACATAGCAAAATGGCCGGGGTGATTTCGCTGGGTGGCGGTATTCCTAACCCTGCATTGTTCGATCATGAAGGCCTGAAAATTGCCGCTGATGCCGTATTATCACAGCATTTTGGTGAAGCTTTTCAGTACGGTCTGACCGAAGGCATCCCGGGGCTGCGTGAAGAAATTAAGCTCATCTGTGAAGGCCGTGGGATCTCCTGCAAGGCCGATGACGTGGTCATTACGTCCGGTTCGCAACAATCTCTCGACGTGCTGGCGCGGGCGTAATTAACCCGGGCGATACCGTCGTCGTCGAACGTCCAACGTATCTAGCGGCACTGCAGGTATTTTGGTCTGGCACAGGCCAAATTTGAATCCGTGGGCACCGATGGCGACGGAATGAAAGTGGATGAACTTGAAGCACTGGTGGCGAATAAAACCATCAAGGCGGTTTATATTGTTCCGACATTTGGTAACCCGGGTGGGGTAACGCTTTCTGAGGTGCGTCGTAAACAGCTGGTGGAATTATCGAAGCGCTATGACTTCGTTATTATCGAAGACGATCCGTACAGCGAAATTAATTATACCAATGAAGTGTTCCGCCCGTTAATTGCCCATGCCAAAGATATCGGCAATGAAGAGAACGTCGTCTATACCTCGACCTTCTCCAAAATCCTCGCCCCGGGCACTCGTGTGGGCTGGGTGCTGGTACCGGAGTGGCTGAAACGCGCGGTGGTTAATCTCAAGCAAACCACCGATCTGCACACCAGCACGCTGTCACAGCTGATGACCTATGAGTACCTGAAAACCGGTCGTCTGGCCGATCAGATTAAAATGATCCGTGAAGCCTACCGCCAGAAATACCAGACCTTTGCAAATGAACTGGAGGCGGAACTGGGTGATGTCATGTCGTTCCATAAGCCGAAGGGCGGAATGTTCCTGTGGGCCAAAATGAACAATGGCATCAACACCACGCGCTGGCTGGAAAAAACGTTAAGCAACGGCGTGGTTTTTGTGCCGGGTGAGTTCTTCTTTTGCAATGAGCCAGACCATACGACGCTGCGCATGTCGTTTGTCACGCCAACCGATGAAGAGCTGAAAGAGGCGGTTCGTCGCCTGAAAAATCGCTGTAACAGACCTGCGCATAATGGCACCTGTGCTGTTATGCGCATTACTTGTGCAGTGCGGCCAGCGCCGCAAGCGTTCATGGTGAATCCCATGTTTGAATTTCTGATCGGTATCCTCACGCACACCCCCGTCTGGGTGTGGGTTCTGTTTATTTTTCTCATCTCCCGCGGCCTCAACGCCCGTAAGCCTGCCACCGTGACGCTGGAAAGGCTGGCCATCATTCCTGCCATCTTTCTTATCTGGGATATCTACGATCTGGTGGTCTATCGCGATCTTACTCTCGCGACGGTGGCCCTTTGGGTTGCGGGGATTGTGGCGGGCGCGGCGCTGGGGTATGTGCTGATTAAGCAGACGGTCATCACCCGCACCGACGCGCCGCGCACCCTTTATCGCCAGCCTGACTACACGGCACTGCCGTTTATGATGCTGGCATTTGGGGTAAAATACGTGCTGGGGGTGATGAACGCCCTCTCTCCCCATACGTTGCAACAGCCCGCCATGAGCGCGCTGGCGATAGTCTCCGGCGGAGTATTTGCCGGGGTGTTTATCGGGAAGTTTACGCGCTATGTGAGTGTGTATCTCAGCGGCGCACCGCAACCGGCTGAGTAACGTTAGCCCGTTGCATGGGCCAGCGCGCGAGCAGAAGCTTCACCGTTAGCTACTCGCGTGACTTCGTGGATCCGGCAGATTTTTCCTGCGCATAGCGTGGCAAACATATAAACCTCTATTTCAGCCTGATGGCCTTCGGGATACGTGACGGTCACAATATGCCGGTCAGCCAGCAGTGTGTCATGACACCCTATCTGTTCCACGCGGAAGGCGATATCGCGGATCTGCGAACGCACGTGCTCCAGGTGCTGAATAAAGCCAGAATAATCAAGAGAGTGACCGTCCGTGATCTGCTGATATTCTGGCGAAAAAACGTCTTTCGGATCAATCTCGCCTTTAAACAGGCCGGTCAGCAAACGGGACATTTCCTCACGCAAACTAGCATTGTCAGACTGGGTAAGCAGGCGGGTGATGATGTTCATGATGACTCCTCGTTGCGTTGAGCCGCCATTATCCTTGACAGACAGAGACGTAGTTTCTGTAATAAGCCAATGAATACCGATTTTCGGCCAAATAACGTGGTCAGCTTTGAGACACTTTTGCATCCAGGTGGATACCATACGCCGTGGCATAGCCATCAGGCCGGTCAGCTCTGGCGGATTACGACGGGTCTGCTGGTTGTCGAAACAGCGTCTGGGCGTTCGGTTGTACCGGCGCAACATATCGGCTGGATCCCGCCTGGTCAGGAGCATGCTGCCTTTTCCGGAAGTGCGATTGACGGTCATGCGATCTATCTGGATCCCGCAGGGTGTGAAGCGCTGCCCGGTGAAACGACGCTTTTCGAACCCGACGAGCTCACCAGCGCGTTGTTTTCACGCTTAAACGCTGAAGGAAGCGGGTACGATACGCGAAAGCTCACCCTGCTGCTGGATGAACTGGCGCGGGGCCGTCAGGTGCGCTATCTGCTGCCCATGCCAGCCGATCCCCGATTAAAGAAGGTAGCCAGCCATCTGATGCTACGTGTGGACGACAACCAGACGGTTGAGCACTATGCCTCCCTTGCGGGAATGAGCGTGCGGACATTCCACCGTCGGTTTAGCGCGGAAACGGGAATGAACGTTGTTAACTGGCGGCAACTTGCCCGCGTAATGCGGGCAATGGAGTGGCTGGCAGCAGGTAAACCGGTTGGCTGGATCGCGCTGTCGTGCGGCTACAACAGTATCAGCGCGTTTATTGAGGTTTTCAGAGCCTTTACCGGCAAAACGCCCGGGCAGTGGGCGCTTAAAGAAGCCCCTTCTGTGCGAAGGTAATGCGCGTGGCTTCGTTCAGATCCAGTGCTTTAAGTGCTTCAGGGCGGACCCAGGCAACCTCCTGAAACTCGTCGTTAAACGTTACCTGCCGATTTGCGCTGATGCAGTCGAAAATCAGGTAAATCATATAAATCTCTTCCGTGGTGCCATCGGCATAGGTTTTCACCCGAATGTCGTCGCGAAACGCCCAGGGTTTGACCTCCGTGATCTCCAGCGCGTTGCCCAACTCTTCGCGAATTTCACGGCGCAGCGCCTGCTCCATGGTTTCTCCCGGCTCCATCCCGCCGCCCGATAATGCCCACTGGCCGGGAAATACGCCGCGGTCATCGGCCATTTTGCACAGCAGATACGCCCCGTCGTTCTGAATGATGGGGCAGACAATAGTTCGTTGACGCATGGTTTCTTCCTGAAAAATGAGTTTGGGCTATTTTAACAGAAGGCGGAAAGGGAAAAGGTAAACGAGGTCAGACTTTCGCCGCTGGCTTAAGCGGTATTGTTGCGGGTTATGGATGCCATGACTCCGGCCTCTTCCACGAGGAGAGGGCCGGAGAAACAAACAGCCAGTGATTAGCGCTCTCGCAGCGCCTCTTTCGCCCGGTTGAACGGCTTGATCATGTAATCCAGCACCGTTTTCTCACCGGTTTTAATGTCCACCGTCGCGATCATCCCCGGCACGATTGAGAAGTGCCTGCCTGCTTTATTCACCAGGTAATCCTGGCTGGTGCGGATAAATACCCGGTAATAGAACACCTCCGGCTTGGCTTCGTCCTGAATGGTGTCCGGCGAAATGGTTTCAACCACGCCGTGCAGCCCGCCATAAATGGCGTAATCGTAGGCGGTGATTTTTACCAGCGCTTCCTGATTCGGGTGGATAAAGGCGATATCGCGCGGGGAGAGACGGGTTTCGATCAGCAGGTGATCGTCCACCGGTACAATCTCCATCAGCTCCCCGTTAGGCGGGATGACGCCACCGATGGTGGTGACTTTGATGTTTTTCACGATCCCGCGCACCGGAGATTTCACCGTTAAGCGGGTCACTGAATCCTCGCGGCCTTTGAGGATCGCCGAGACATATCCACTTCAGCGTTGGCCTTGGATAACGCCTCGCGGGCCTGCACATAGTACTGGGATCGCACGTCGGTGAGTTTCAGCTCCAGATCGCTTTTCTGCCGCTGCAGGCGCAGTACCTCCACGTGGCTGGCGGCGCCGGTTTTCACCAGACGCTGAGTGATCGCCAGCTCCTTATTCGCAAGATCCAATGCCGCACGCAGCTCCCGCTGGGTATCTTCCAGCTGCGCACGGCGTGAGTTATAGAGCCGGGTTTCGGCAGCGGTCAGATCGGTCCACTTCGCCAGCGAAGGGGGAAATTTCAGCGGCAGATCGTTTACCTCGGCGTACAGTCGCACGCTGGAGGCCAGCGAGGCACGGTAGCGCGCCGCGCTTTCACCAACGTTAGATTCTGAACGCGTGGGATCGAGCCGCGCCAGCACTTGTCCGGCCTGCACCTGGTCACCCTCATGGACGTTCAGCTCGGTGAGGATCCCCCCGTCGAGCGACTGTAAAACCTGCTCGCGCGAACTGGGGATCACTTTGCCCGTGCCGGTTGAGACTTCATCCAGCACGCCAAACCACGCCCAGACGCCGAGTACGACGAACATCAGTAAAGAGAAGATAACAATCCGCCGCGCACCGGTGTAGCCGCTTTCGGAGTCGAGCGCATTGTCCAGGTCGTCCATTGCGGCGACGTCACGCTGACTGATTTTCATTTTTCCACTCCCGTCCGGTTGCTGCCTGCTGCTGCTGTTGCTGCATGCGGCTGTTGTTCAGCGCCTGCGCTTTCGGCGCGTCCATCACCAGCATTCCCTCTTTGAGCACCACGACCCGCTCCACCAGTTCCAGCACCGGCACGCGATGCGTGGCGACAATCAGGGTGCGGTTGCCAAGCCAGGCGCTCAGACGCTGGATAAATTCCCGCTCGGTGTGCTCATCGAGCGACGCAGTCGGTTCATCCATCAGCACAATATTGGGGTCGCGAAGCAGCATGCGCGCCAGCAGAATGGATTGCCGCTGGCCGCGGATAACCCCACGCCGTTCTCCATAATCGGGTAGTCCAGACCCTTCGGCAGTTTCTGCACAAAGCCCGCAGCGCCGGTTAACTCCAGCACCTCGAAAATCTCCTCATCGGTGGCGCGCGGCATGCCGAGGGTGATGTTTTCGCGCAGGGTGCCGTAAAAGAGCCGGGCGTCTGGGTCATAAAGCCGACGTACGCCGGACATCGGCGACATCGAGGTGCGGCAGGCTGAAGTTATCGAGCCGCAATTCACCGCCGGCGAGATCCATTCCGCCCGCCATCGCCTGCAGCAGGGTCGATTTTCCGGCGCCGTTACGCCCGAGGATCGCCACTTTTTCACCTGGCTTAATCTCCAGACGGTTAATGCGCAGGGCCATGCGCGGATCTTCCGGGTGATAGCGGAACTGCGCCTGCTCGAAAAGATAGTGACCGCGCAGTACGTCCTGGCGGATCGGCGTCTCCTCACGCTGGTTTTCTGTGGGGAGTTGCATGATGCTGTCCAGTCCCTCTTTCGCCGCTTTGACCTGCTGCCAGCGCGCCAGCACGCCGCACAGCGTGGCCATCGGAGCGATCATGCGCGAGGCCAGCATCGAGGCGGCGACCACCGAACCGGTCGTCAGCGTGCCGTCGATCACCATCGGCGCACCGACCACGATCACCCCGGCATAGACCAGGCTCTGAATCGTCATTCCCCAGCTGATCAGGTTCTGGGTCAGTTCACGGGTGCGCAGGCCAGATTCAGCGGTGATCTGGATGTAGCTGTTCCACTGCTGCAAAAAGCGGTTTTCCGCCTGCATTAGCTTTATGTCCTCCAGCCCCTGCACGCTCTCCACCAGCACGGCGTTGCGCAGGTGGATTCATGCGCCGACTGCTTCGCGAGCTCTGCCAGCTTTTTCTGCAGCAGCAGACCGGGCAGGACCATGATCACCGCGGCGACCGGTGCGATCCACGCCAGTTGGGGAGCGATGATCGCCAGCACCACCACGAAACAGGAAAAGAAGGGCAGATCGACAATTGTGGAGATGGTGGAGGAGGTGACCATCTCGCGGATCTGCTCCAGCTCGCGTAGCTGGGAGATAAAGCTGCCGGTCGAGCGAGGGATGGCGCTGTTGCGTAGCCGCAGGGCGTGACCGAAGACCCGATCCGATACGCGCAGATCGGAGCGTTTGCCCAGCAGATCCATAATGTGCCCGCGTGCACGCGCAGCACAAAGCCAAACAGGGTGGCGATCAGCACGCCGATGGTCAGGACATACAGCGTCGGGTAGGACTGCGCGGGGATCACCCGGTCATACACCTGCATGGAAAAGACAATCCCCGACAGGGACAGGACGTTAATGAACAGCGCGGCGAGCATCACCCAGCTGTAGGGGCGCAAGTCGCGCATTACCAGCCGGTAAAGCCAGTCCGGACGGTATTTCGAAATATAGGCATCCACGCGGCTGTCTTTCAGCGCGGCCAGTGGGCGCAGGGCAATGACGTGGCGGATGGCGGGCAGCATGGCGGTCATCGAAGTCGGTTGGTATAGGTCTGATCGTCGAAAAAGCTGACCTCCAGCGTATCGTCGCCATCGAAATGTTCGATCACGCAGATCCTGCCGTCGTTCATTGCCGCCACGACCGGCAGACGCCAGCTGTTGATCGCCTGCTGATCCGCCGTCAGCAGCTGAAACGACAGCCCTGCTTCGCGGGCCAGTTGAGTCAGTGCGGGCACCATCGGTTTGCCTTTTAGCCACGGCGCGCCCGCGAGCAGCGCACCGGGGGAGCAGGC
>ENA-OQHY01000455-OQHY01000455.1-human-gut-metagenome-genome-assembly--contig:-NODE-455-length-23142-cov-5.057224_pt1 | contig 23142 bp, 33 predicted proteins | sample MGYA00242570_ERZ504733 | MGnify/ENA primary metagenome ERZ504733 (study PRJEB26092, sample SAMD00036219) | human gut metagenome | host: Homo sapiens | study: EMG produced TPA metagenomics assembly of... | reverse complement strand
ACACTTTATTAAATTCTTCCGGCATTTCCTGAATCATATTTTCATCCCCTATGATAGGGACAAGGTCTTCCTTCATAAACACCGGAATGCCGAGCTTATGTGCCTGGTCCGTCAGAGACCATGCCCACTCCGGCTCCGTATGAACCTTCCTGCTCTGAACCCCGGTCATGGTGCCGACAACGATCCAGTTGATTCTGGAAAGGTCAACTGCACCGGGATCGTCGAATAACGGCTCAAAGGTAACATGGTAATGTTTTGCTTTGACGTTTTTCCGAAGGGCATCGATACGCCATAGTTCTGCTTTCCTCGTCACCGTAACGCCAAACCATGCGTTTTCCAGATCGGTATCAAAATCCAGCAGATCGGGGCGCTTAGTCAGAAACAGAAACTGATGCTGTGGATTTTCACGGATCTTTGCAAATACCTCGTCTCTCCATTCCGGCTTCCATCCGGAGAGATCGCTCATGCCGGTAAGAAGAAAATTCTGCGGACGTTTCTTTTCCATCATCTTGAGCTTACCCGGAAAGAATTCAGGGTCAGCGAAGTCATCAATCATATGCCAGCGTTTCACATTATTGTGGGCATAGCAATATGCACACCCCACTGTGCAGCCGATGACGATATTCATGTTCTGAATCTGATCTTTGATACAAATGCTCATGATTCCTGCCAACCCTCAAGATTTTTTCTGATACGGTCGAGGTATTCCTCAAACTGGGCAATTTCTTCTTCTGAAAAACCTTTGTAGTAAATACTTCCCATCTCTCAGATACAGAATCGTACTCGCCCTTTAAGGAATGTGCTTTCTCAGTCAGAAACAAGAGTGTTTTCCTTTTATCTGTTTCAGACTGAACACGTCTTATCAGCCTTGATTTTCCATTTTTTCCAGCATCGTCGTAAGAGATGTTATCGCTAATCCGCATTTGACCGAGAGTGACCTGATTGGGATACCATCCTCCTGCCACAGCACATAAAGAATACGCCCTTGAGCTCCGTTAAACGCATCAATATTTTTTTCGCTGAGAATTTTTTCAAAAATCCGGTCTCCAAGTTGTTTTATTTTGGTGACAAGAAATCCGCCATTTGTTTTCATGCAAAAGCTCCTATATAGTAGTTTTTTAATAATACTATATAGGAGTTTTACTGTCAAGAGTTTGTATGTTCCGAGTTGTCGAGTTCAATATACCATACTAAATAGCATTGTAATAGAGCTTATGTACGCCGCCCGCGGGCGGCAAAAATCAGTTCATTGGAAATTCCAGTCCTGCAAACTCGGCATCCGTCAGCCGGTTCAGCTTTTCAATGACCTGCTCTGACAGTTCCCGCAAAGCAGTTTCATCCGGCATCAGGTAGCACTGCATCAGCCGCAGCTCCCGCACCAGCCCCTGCCGGGTGCCGGTATTGTAGAGCATCATCAGCAGGAGTTCTTCATGGTCAAAGTTCATGGTCGCTCCTTTCTTTTTTACATCCGCTGGGGTTACACTCCGGGGCATCACACTTCTCTTTAAGATTCATCAGCACCGAAGGGCGTTCTGGCTGCTTTTCCAGAAACCCCGGCAGGTCCTTGAAGCCGATGCTGTCCACATAATGCACAGACACCTCGCCATTGCGTTTGAGTGCGATTACATCGCTGACCGACAGGCTGTGCCCCTCAAAATCCTGCGGACGAGAGAGGCTGAACACCTGAAACAGCTCTTCCAAAACTTCATTGTTCGGAGCATCCTGCCACATGGCGGGCAGATCAGCATAGTAGGTGACCTCGTAATGCTCCGGGTCGGGCGTTTTGCCTCGACGATTCAACTCCCGCATAGAAGCAAATCTTTCATTGAGGATTTTTTCGTCATGCCGCAGCTGCATCACCATATAAACATCGCACCCTGCGTTCAGAAATTTCTGCGGGATGTCCGTCATGGGTTCACCGTCAAAATTCTGGTTCCATTTTTGCTGCATCGTCCACCTCACAGTTCCGGTACAGAATGTGCAGAGGATTTTGGCGCAGACGTATCACCTGCCAGTTCTGCCAGCTTTTCCAGTGTGGAAGGGCGATGGTCTGCACTCAGTTCCTCGGCTTCCGCAACTTTATCCATGACTGCATCGTAGTCCTGCAGTAGCCGCCGGCCCTTTTCCATGTGGTGTGCTTCCAGAATGTGCTCACGGGCTTCCTGAATGGTCAGTTCCGGGGCATTCAGCTGCCCGCCGTCCATCACAGAATAATCGCTGTGGTAGAGGGTGTAGTCCCATCCATCCTCACAGGACTGGATAGCAAGATAGCCCTTGCCGCCCAGTTCCCATGCAGCCTGCTCGTCCTGTGTCTGAATCTCCGGGTAGAAGTCTGCATGGTTTCGTTCCATGACCTCGGCAAACTGGCAGATGTGGAACACATTGCCCAGACCGCCCATGTCAAAGTGGTAATCATCCAGATGTTCCACCCGTGCCGTAAAGCTGCGCCCATCCGGGTAATCCACCTGAATCACGCCGCCATCTGGAATGCGATAGAGGTCATCATAGTGGCTGTTGATGAGACGAATATCCTTCGGCAGCGTTTCCGGCTCCCAGATGCGCCGCCTGCCGATGCCCGCCTGCGGGATGTTTTCGAGGATCTTTACGCTTTCCTGTTGGATGGCCTTACGGTCATCGTTCGAAAGTTCAAACAGATACCAGTTCCGGGCGGCAGGGATGATGTTTTGTCCATCTGGCGGCAGATTCTTTTCCGAGATCTGCCCACTTTCCAGCGGCTCGCCAGTTACCTTGTTATAGGTGGCAAAGCCGACCCCTGCACCGTTTTCCCGGAGATGCAGATAGCGTTCATCATTGATAAGGTAGACCGTTTCTTTTATCTGCTCCATCAGCAGCCCCCTTCAAATTCCAGCGAAAACTTGCTGCGGCCATCGGGTTCGGTGCCCAGCAGCACGGTGGCATTGTAGGTCTTGCCCTTGGCGCTGCGGCAGTCCTTCAGGCGGACACGCCCATCCCGCAGCAGCTTGTCTGCCACATGAGCGTCCAGACGCTTGCCCAGACGCTTGAAGAACGCATTGTCCTTCCACAGCACGAAACGGCAAGGGTTGGATTCACAGAACCAGCCTTTTTCACGCTCTACAACATTTGCACCGCAATTCGGGCAGACACCAATAATTTTGTTTTTCATAAGCGCATTCGCTCCTTTTTTCATTTCCGTGTTCTTTACCAGTTCGGTAATCATCGTATTGATCTCGGTCATAAATTCGCTCGCTCCATTTCGCCACGCTCGATTTGCAGCAGTTTCGCTTCCCAGTCAGCCGTCATATCCGCAGACTGAATCTCTTCGGGCATTACGGTAATGAGGGCTTTTCCCTTATCCGTGGGCAGCAGCACCTTGGCTTTCTTGTTGCCCTTGCGCTCCAGAAAACCCTTCTGCACCAGCTTTTCGATGGTGGCAGCACGGGTTGCCGGAGTGCCGATGCCCTGACGTTCCACGCCCTCCGGCATACTGTCTGCACTGGCGGTTTCCATAGCGTGCAGCAGGGTGTCCTCGGTAAAATGCTTCGGCGGGGACGTTTGACCCTCCTTCAGCTCTGCGTTGAGGATGCCGCACTCGTTTTCCGCTGCATTGGGCAGGGCGGTGAGTTCTTGCTTCCGGTTCAGGATGTCTGCCAGCACCTTGCGCTCCACCGCTTTCCAGCCTTCCTCCAGAATCTCCTTGCCTTTGGCGGTAAATTCCTCCCCGGCGCACTCGGTGGTCAGCAGGGTTTCCAGATACCGGAAGGGCTTGCTCACCGCCATCAGCGTCCGGGCGATGATGAGCTTCAGGACGTTCTGCTCGCCCTTGGGCAGTGCTTCCAAATCGGCTTGCAGCATACTGCGGGTGGGCAAGATGGCGTGGTGGTCGGTGACTTTTTCCTGGTTGACGGTGCGCCGTGTCCGGGGCACCGCCTCGTCCACATCTTCCGGGGTAATGTCGAGAAAACCTTCCAGTTCCTCGGTCAGTTCCTCCAGCATTTCCTCGTCATCGTCGGTGATATAGCAGCTATCAGTTCTGGGATAAGTGGTAAGTTTCTTCTCATACAGGCTCTGCACATAGTCCAGCGTCTGCTGTGCGCTGTACCCCAGCAGGCGGTTGGCGTCCCGCTGAAGGTGGTCAGGTCGTACAGCGACGGCGGATTCTCGGATTTTTCCTTGCGGGTGATGCGCTGGATCGTTGCCACCATCTCCTTTCGGCAGGCTTTCAACAGGTTTTCTGCAACGGATTTTTCAGGAATGCGGCGGCTGGATGCCGTGCAGCCGCTGGTCAGTTCCAGATCCACCGTGTAGAATTTCTCCGGCACAAAGGCAGCGATGGCGGCTTCCCGCACCACCGTCATGGCAAGCACCGGGGTCATAACACGCCCTACCGCCAAGGGCTGGTTGTACAGGCACGAAAAAAGCCGGGACGCATTGATGCCGACCATCCAGTCGGCGCGTTCCCGGCAGAGTGCTGCGTTGTACAGCGCATCGTATTCAGTTGACGGTTTGAGATGGGCAAAGCCCTCCCGGATGGCAGAGTCCTCCATGCTGGACAGCCACAGGCGAGAAAAGGGCTTTTTGCAGCCTGCTTGCTGGTACACCAAGCGGAAAATCAGTTCTCCCTCGCGCCTGCGTCCGTAGCGCAGATCACGCTGTCCACATCCGGGCGGTGCATGAGCTTTTCAAAATGCCAAACTGCTTTTTGGTGCTGGCAGACACCAGATACTGCCACCTTTCCGGCAGAATGGGCAAATCAGCGATACTCCACTTGACGTACTTAGCATCGTAAACATTGGGTGGAGCCAGCTCCACCAGATGACCCACGCACCAGCTGACGAGATAGCTGTTGCCCTCAAGGTAGCCGTCTTTGCGGCTGGTTGCGCCAAGGACTTTTGCATAGGACATAGCAACCGAGGATTTTTCTGCTACAACTAGAATTGAAATAAGCGTTCCCTCCAATCTGTTTTCATTTGAATATGTACGGCGGCAAACGCCGCCTTAAAATCAGATAGGTTCGGTGTCCTGCTCGTCCGGGGCTTCGTCCTCGTCCGGCACATCGGTCGGAATTTCAAAATCGCCCTTGTCCTCGGTGTAATCTGCATCGGGGTCAAGGGCTTCTTTTTCGGCTTTTTTCTTCTGCATCTGCTGGCGATAGAAATAGAAGCCGCCGCCTGCTGCCAACGCAATCAGCACCACCACGCCCCAGAAAGCCGGATGCGATCTTGGTGACCTTGTTTTCCTTGGGCTGTTCCGTGCCAGATGCCGCCGCTTCTTCCGCAGCTTTCTTGGCTTCTTTCTCGGCTTTCAGCCTATCCTGTTCCGCCTGCGCTGCCGCTTCCTTTTCAGCGGTATAAGCATCTGCATCTTCTTCCTCCATCAAAGCCAGAAGATCAGCTTCGTCCACAAGGTTCATAAAGTGGACTGTCTGCGCCCCTTTGCTGTTCCTATCAATGACCAGATAGAACGTATTGCCCGACTTGCTGACCAACGTGATAAACTGCTGTCCGCTGCCATCGGAATAGTCGGTGTGGTAATCGTCCACCAGCGTCAGGTTGCCTCCGGGGTCAGAGCACCAGAAGTTTCATCCGTGACGGTGACAACATCCTCCACCACCTCCGGCAGGATAGGCTGCTCCACCGGGGTGGCTTCGCCCTCAAAGGCAAAAGCGGGAGCTGCCATGCCAGCGCACAGCACCGCCGATACCAGCAGCGCACCCAGTTTCTTAATCTTCATCAGCATCGACCTCCTTCTCAAAAGTTGCACCCACGGCAGACAGCGCAGCCGGGTTCGGGGTGGCGGTTGCCGACTGCCGCAGCAGGGCGGCAAGCTGTTCCGGCGTGACCTTTGCAGTCCGTACCATCTCGTTGACCTCGGCGGAATCCTCCTCCTGAATGCGCCGCTCCAGAATCTCGATGCGGTTGTTCAATTTGATGCGGCGTTCCTTTTCTTTTTCCAGCATCGCCCGCAGCTTATCCGATTTTTCGCTCATAAAACTCCTCCAATCATTTTGAAAGCCGTCCGAACCCGGCGAGATGCTTCTCCCAGTAGGACGAGTGAATGTTTGCGTACTTGATGGGGTCTCCGGCCGACACCATCATGCCGTTGCCCAGATAGATTCCGGTATGGCTCATGCCGGGGGTGTCGTAGGTTCCTTTGAAAAAGACCAGATCACCGGGCTTTGCTTCGGCCTCGCTGATGTGCTGGCTCTTGTTCCACAAACCGTTGGCGGTGGTGCGCCCCACATCGTAGCCGTTCTGGTTGTAGACCCAGCAGACATAACCGCTGCAATCAAAACCGGTTTCCGGGGTGGAGCCACCCCAGACGTAGGGCGTACCCACATACTTTTGGGCTTCCTTGTAGATGGCGGCAAATTCGCTGTCGGTCAGGGCTTCTGCCGGAACCTGATAATCAATACCCGGTGCGCCGGAGCCGTCAGAACCACCGGGCGGCAATCCGCCGTTGAATAGATAAGGTCTACCGCCCAAGGTATCTTGGAAAATCTCGTAACGTCTCCATTGGTCGTTATTCAGTTCTTCCCGAATGACCACTTCCAAGCCACGGTTCACCAGCTTTGTGTGAAAAATGCGGTACTCATAAGGCACCTGTGTGGGAACTGGGATTCCTGCCGGACTGATGACCCACACGGTCTTATACCGTATCTGCACCTCCACCCATGTGGTCAGCTGGTACTGCTTTTTGAAGGTCTCCTTCAGCTTGCCCTGCACCTCTGACCGGGTGTAATCGTCATACAGAGTCGTGAGAAAAGAGGTCAACTGCCACGGGTCGTGCTCGATGGGGTCGAGGTGGTACTGGTACTCGTTGTAGCCGGGTGGTCGGTGGGAGTGCGCTTGATCTTTTGTCCAGTTCCTTTTCCAGCTTCTTGTAGTCCTGTTCTGCGCCCCGGATGTCCCGGTCCTCAGCAGAATACATGGTCTGCCCGGACACCTGTGTGCCGCCGGAAAAGAGGATGCCGCAGGAGGAAAAGCCGGACATGACCATGAGAATGAGCAAAAGAAAAACGCCCACAATCACCAGAACGTGTGCGTTGCTCTTGGCGGCATTCGCCAGCCTTTCACAGCGGTGCTGACGGCAGTTTTGCCTTTCTCCACCGCCTGTTCCATGCCGGACCGGGCGGCAGATGCACCGTTGGATGCCGCTTTGCCGCCTGCGGTCTGCGCCGCCGTGCCCCGACCGGGCGGCGGCATAGTAGCTCTGCCGGATGTCCTGTTTTCTGCCCGCCATCGGGAGAGCCAGTTGGAGCCGCCCTCGCCGGTGCCGGATGCACCTGCATCTTGTGCCGCAGTTGGCTCCGATGCGGAAGATTTAGCGGTTTTGGTGCCTTTTTTGCCCTGCATCTTGGCTTTCTTCTTGAGCTTCCGGGCATAGCGGCTTTTGGAAATATCACGGACATCTCCTGCCGCTTTTTCGCCCTCGCTCAGAGCCTGCGTGCCCACATTGTCATCTTCGTACTGGTCAACCTCCCTGTGTACCGCAGACCGGGCGGCATGGGCGGCGTACATTTCCCGCTTCTGTGCCTTGCTCAACCGGCTCAGTTCGTCCGGGGTCAGTTCTGCCTTGCCGAACCGCAGATGCTGTGCCTTTTCCGCAGCTTTATCTGCATCGGTTTTCAGCTTCTTCTTTCTGGGCACCGACTGCTCCACCTTGGCTTTTTTCGGGGGCGAACGGGTCTTTTTGGCAGACGTTTCCTCTTTGATGTTCAGTTTCGGCTTGCTCATTTCTGCCCCTCCGAAACTTCACCCAACTTGGTGGTCATAATGCGGTAGAGTTCCAGATCGGTGGGGAAACGGTCAACGAAGGGAAGAATGACATTGCCAAAAAACAGCAGTCCCTCGCCCTCACCGGAGTGGGTGACATAGGAAAGCTGATGGGGCGAGATGTTGAGCTGCTTTGCGAGAATCTGCCGATCTCCTGCCGCCTGATTCAGCATGATGATCATGTCTGAATTTTCAAAAATATTCTCGACCTCACGAGAAGAAAGAAGGTCTTTCACGTTCTGCGTTAAACCAGTCGGGATGCCGCCCCACTTGCGGAAACGCTTCCAGATCTCCACGGAATACGCCGCAGTCTGCTCCTCTTTTAAGAGAAGGTGCATCTCATCCATATAATATCGGGTGGACTTGCCGCTGCTGCGGTTTGCCGTGACACGCCCCCAGACCTGATCCTGCACGATGAGCATACCGAGCTTCTTCATCTGCTTGCCCAGTTCCTTGATGTCATAGCAGACGATGCGGTTGTTGACGTTCACATTGGTGCGGTGGTTGAACAGGTTCAGACTGCCCTTCACATAGATTTCCAACGCCGTAGCAACATGGTGGGCTTCTTTTTCGTCCTGTTGGAGCAGGGCGTTGTACAGATCCTCAAGGATGGGCATATTCTCCGGGCAGGGGTCCGCAAAATATTTGCGGTAAATCAGATGCACACAGCGGTCAATGACGGTTTTCTCCACCGGCAGCAGACCTTCCTTGCCGCCCACCACCAGTTCACAGAGGGAAAGGATAAAATCTGCTTTCAGGGAAAGCGGGTTATCTTCCTCGGAGTAGTTGGCATTGATGTCCATGGGGTTGATAAATTGGGTGCTGTTGGGGCTGATTTTGATGACCTGACCTTTCAGCCGATTCACCAGCGGCGAGTAATCGGCTGGGTCAGCGGTGTTACCACCGCTTTCCCGCCTAAGAACCGTACGTGACAGTTTCCCGTCATACGGCTCAAGCATTTCATCACTTTTTCAAGCGGTTCTCAGCATAAATACGCTGGCAGGAGCAATGAACGTAGCGCATATTACGAACATCTTCCGTGCCAGTCTTTGCCTTTGGTGCAAGGTAGAAGATTTCTCTTTCTTCCGTTACGTCCATCGGCATTCCGCAGTGGTAGCACAGCCCGTTCTGGTTTTTCCAGATAGTCTTGAATTTTCCAGTCAGCCGGTGCATTCCTTTGTCGAATTTCCTCTTTTGGAAATACGCCTCATCGAGGAACGGATTTGCAGACGCTTTTATCTTGGTGTGCCGCACAATAGCTGTGCTGTCCACCCGAATCAGCTCCTTGTTTTCCGTAGAGAACACCCAGTTCCGGTTACCGACACGATGCCAGTATCTCGTGGAAATCCACCACTTGTTCTTCTTTGGGTGCCGTCTTTTAGCCCATCGCCACAGCAGTTCGTACAGGACGTAGTCAGATGCGCGAACGCATCACTTGCGCATACGGACTGGTGGTAATTAGTCCAACCTCGAATTTGTTCATTCAACTTCATAATCAGAACATCTTGCTGCCACGCTTTTCCTCTGCGGAGAATCGTGTCAGAGATATTGGAAACGATAGCCTTGACCGCCTTTTGGGAAGGTTGATAATCAGCTTTTCGTTATACTTTCTGAAGTTCCAGCCGAGGAAGTCAAAACCATCGTCAATGTTGGTGACAACGGTCTTTTCATCAGAAAGTTCCAATCCGCGTTCAGCGAGAAACTCTTGAATCAGCTCCTTTGCTTCAAGAGCCAGTTCAGGTGTTGCCGCTGTGACCACAAAATCGTCTGCATAGCGGACGAAGTTTACTTTGTGGGCATTCTTAAATCTTAAATCGACCTTACCGAGCGCGTTCGTGTGAAAGCGTTCGACCAGCTTCTTCTCGATACCATCCAGCGTCATGTTCGCCAGAATGGGGGAGATAATACCACCTTGCGGAGTTCCTTCCTCGGTAGGAAAGAGTTCGCGCTGATAGATAAATCCCGCCTTTAAGAACTGCTTCAAAATGTTCTTGTCCATGGGGATGTTCGCCAGAAGCCAGTCATGGCTGATATGGTCGAAACAACCTTTGATGTCACCCTCCAAAACCCACTTCGGAGAAATGTGCTTGCGCGACAGTGCATTGAACAGATATTCGCAGGCATCCTGTGCGCATCTTCCTTTTCGGAAACCAAAGGATTTCCCATCTGCTGTTGTTTCCGCCACCGGCTCCAGTGCCAAAGCATAGAGAGCCTGCATTGCGCGGTCATACATTGTAGGAATGCCCAATGGACGCTTTTTCTTCTTGTCCTTCTTTTCGATATACACTCTACGGAGAGGACGCGCACGATACCCTTTATCTGTCAGCGATAGAACCGCTTTCATTTTCTTCGCCGGGGTGTTCCAGAGAACACCATCCACACCGGGAGTCTTGCGCCCATCGTTGGTAACGACACGCTTAACAGCCAGTGCTTTGGCGTAAAAGGAATGTGTCAGAAGATACTGAAGTCGTTTTACTGCGTTGTAGTCTTTTTGCTGAGTTGCCTTGACAATCCTGATTTGTAGCCTGTTGACTTCCCGCTCTGCCTTATGCCAGTCAATGTTTTTCCATTGGGCACTCAACATAGCTTCGTCCGACAGCTTCTCAGAAGTTTTACCTTCCGTCGTTGAATACTTATCGTTCACAGGGATACCTCCAATCTTGCCATGAAATACCCGGAATAAGTCAGCACCCTTTCAGGTCAGGGCAAATTTTGAACCCCTATGCTCACCGTTACAGTGAACCGTTCGCTTTTTATTCCATCTCATACCCTCTGCACCGTTTCTCCCTCTTGCGAGGTCGATACCTTTATTAAAGGAGTGCATAGGGTTTTCCACGTTCCACGTAATGCATAATTCATGAATGCCTTAGCCGCCATCTTTGAACCGGGAGGATTTGTGTCCATTTGCTTCGGGGTAGCGAAAGGCCCTTGGCCACCTCCGGCACCTTTTGGTGTAGGTGTATCAGCCTTATTTCACCTATTCCCTGTAACGATCCTTACGATGGTTCACATTACATTCGACATAGCATTCTTTACCCTAACGGTATGTCTGCTTTTAGGCTGGCAGATTTCCCATATTGTCCTGTGAGCTTCCCAACGCCGGCTTTAGACCAGTGCAGGTCACAGTAGGGTTACTCCAAATGGATAGAGTAGCGTTTACACGCAATACATTACGCGACTTCGTGTCGCACTTCGCCTTCTGGATCGTTCACAATAATATCATCGTCCGTCACCAGAAACGCATTGGTGATTTCACGCTTTGCCGAGAAACTTTTGCCGGAACCGGGAGTGCCGAGAATCAGACCGTTCGGATTTTTCAGCTTTTTGCGATCCACCATGATAAGGTTGTTGGACAGAGCATTCAGCCCATAGTACAGGCTTTCTTTGCCGGACTGATACAGTTCCTGCGTGGTAAACGGGATAAAAATTGCCGTGCTGCTGGTGGTAAGACCACGCTGAATTTCAATCTGACAGTCTGCCAGCGGCAGGCTGCTCATCAACCCCTGCTCCTGCTGAAAATCCAACCGACACAGGTTGCAGTTGTGCTTCTGTGCAATACTGGATGCCTGAAAAACATTGTTTTCCAGCTCCTGCTCCGTGCGCCCGGTGTTCAGCACCAGAAATGTGACAAGGAACATCCGCTCGTTCTGGCTCTGCAATTCCTTCAGCAGGGCTTTTGCATCTCTGCCGTAGGTTGCCAAATCCGACGGAATGATGTCAATATCATATCCGGCACGGATGGCTTTTTTCTGCTCCTCGATTTTGCTGCGATCCAGTTCCGTGATGGTGCGCTTGACCGTCTTGATGGCCTTGTTCTGGTCAACGGACTGGATGTGCATGGTGACGATCTGGCTGGAATCCATATCGAGGAAGTCTTTCAGCAGCTGGTCGCTGATGTCGGATGCCGTGATGCTCAGAAAACTGGCGGCGCAGTAGATGCCGCCCATCTGGAACGTCCGGGAATTTTTGAAGGCAAAGGCGGTGGGCGCAATAGCATCCTTCACGGACAGACCACTTTTTACGAGGTCTTTCCAGTCAAAGTGAAACTTGGATGCGCCGTCCATGTTGAACATATCGTGCATGAGTTTCAGCCGCTGGACACCATTCAGGGGCTTTGCCTGCACCCCCAGCCGGTGGAAGTTGTTCAGCAGATCGTTCTGAATGTGGTCCAGCCGGGGCTTGACCTGCGCCATGCTTTCGCCCTCCACACCAAAGGTGATGAACTTGGTCTTGGTCAGACCATTATTGCCCTTGGCAAGCTGCTGGCGCAGCATCTGGCTGTACTCAGCACGAACATCATCGAAACCGTCCTTCTGGAACGGAATGCGGATGCTCTTTTCAAACTCAGTGCTGTCGGTTGCCATGTTCACAAAGGACAATTCAAATTTGATGCTGGAATCGAAGAAGTTCAGAAAACTGCACCATTCCTCGAAAATAGCGGTCTTGTCCTCCTGCTGGGCAAGCTGATAATTGATGTCCTGATACTGGATGGTGCGGGTGTAATAGTTGGGCTTCACCCGGCAGGTGCCATCCTCAAACATCCGCTGCATGGGGATGGACTGCTGGGCGGTACGGGGAACAGCAGGCTTCGGCGGCTTTTTCTTGCCGCTTTTATCGGTCTTTTTCCAAAACAGAATCATGAGTCACGCCTCCCTTCATCAAAATCGCATAGTAGTTGTTGGTCTTGTAGGGGCGAATCTTCGGGCGGAGAAACCGGGACTGCACATAGTACGACAGCAGCTTTTCCAAGGGCTGACCGTTCTTTTCGTACATTCCAAGGAAGAACGCCGGCAGCATCACCGCCATCATGCCGAGGGTGGCGGCGGTGTTGCCGCCGGAATCCCGGAGAACAAAAAACAGCGGCACTCCAATGAGAGCCGCTGTGCCGAAACAAAGCAGTTGCCGGTTCGTCAAGTTGAACGCACTTTGGATTTGACCTTGGTCAAATCACGGGGAACGGAAATATACGCAGCCAATCGAACACCTCCTTTAGTGCGCTCCGAGGACGGATTTCGTCACGGAACTGGTCTTGAACAGGCTGAAACAGAGCAGGACGGTGTAGCCCACAATGCTCCAAATGGAGTTGATGGCATCCCCGGAAATCGCCACGCTCTGGATCAGCACGGCATAAATTGCCACGCAGATGAGGATGAGAAAGCCTGAAAGCCCAATGCGAACAGGCATTTCAGGTAGTTCTGCCCCATGTGCGATTGCTCGTGGTTGCCGAAGGTCGCCATGGGGATGGGCGCAAGGCTCACCATGCAGTAGATTTCAATCATACGCCCGTAGACGATGACAAAAATGATGATGCTCAATATCCGCATGGTGATGCCGATGAAGAAACTTTGCAGGAACAGCCCGAACAGAGGGCCTACATCCATCTGCATCATGCTGGATTGCAGCATGGACAAACCAATGTCGTTGACACGGGTGTTTCCGGCAATGATGCCGCTGGAATCGGACACTACCTTCTGGGTGATGTCGAACACCGCCATCACAATATCGAAGGTGTTGCTGATGAGCCACACCGAAACAGCGGTCTTGAAAATCCAGCGCATGATAAGGGCAGGCTCAAACTGCGCCATGTTGTTGTGCTGGGTGATCATCTCGATGAGTTCATAACAGGCAATGAAGGTCAGGATGATGCCTGCAATGGGCAGCACCACATTGCGAGAGAGGGCTTCGATCATGGCGAACACTCTCGGCTCAAAGCTGGAGGCTTGGTGCCCACCTGCTTGGCGATATTGCCGACCTGCGTGTTCACATCGTCGAACAGCCCGCTGAGATTGGACATAATGCCTGCCGTCAGGATGCCTTTGATCCAGTCGGCAATGGCTTTAAGAACGGTTTCCATTCAGTCACCGTCCTTAGCTGAAGTGGTTGATAAGGGTCTTGAGAAGGTTCAGAAGAAAAATAATGTGGGTCAAAAACTGCATAATAGCACCGCCTTTCATGGATGGGTGGAGATTCGTACCGCAATGCGCTCCTTATGATAAAGGGCTGTTATCCACAGCAGAGATAGAGCGATTGCGTATGTACAGGCGGGATAAACCCGCCTGCGGCACTTAGCCGAACAGACCGCTCAGCAGGGGAATCAGGGTGATGCCCACCAGAGCAACGCCACCGCCAGCCATGAGCTGCTTCATGCCCTGAGACTTGGAGCCGGGATTATCGTTACCATAACCTTCCAGCAGGTTGATGGCACCCCAAACGCGAGACCGGCACCCAGAGCGACAACCAGAGTCTGAAGAACTTCGATAGCACTGTTGAAAAATTCCATAGTCGTTTCTCCTTTTATAAATGAAAGTTGTAGACCGTCCGTACACACCTGAAGCCGCTGTTGTTAAGCCGCAAACTGCGGCGGAAGTGGACTTTCTGGTGTACCTCTCTGGTCTGGGTAAAAACAAAACCGCCTACCGGGTCAGGCAGACGGGAGCGAATCAGCGTCCACCACGATGAACTCATCACCAGGGTGGATCTTTTCTTTTCGGTTCAGATATTTTTCAATATCGAAGGTGTTTTTTGGGTCGTAGTCCGAGGTCAGCTTGTAATTGGGATGCTGGGTCAGGTCGTATTTGTCGCTCAAAAATGGGCGTACACCCCGCAGTTGCAGGATGCACTTGCCGCCGTCCAGCACCGCCAGTTCATCCCGGCTCAATAATTCGTGCCCCATCTTTTGGAAGGTGGTGCCGTAGCTGGGGCTGTTGCCACGGGTGTCCGAGGTGTTGAATGCGTCGATGGTCTCCTTGCCCAGCATCTCCGACAGGTCTTTCAGGGTGGTAGGTTCGCTGCCGCCGAGGAAAATCTGGCTGTCCATGTTGCCCACAATGGTATCCGCGTTATCCTTGTAAATGGCTTTCAACTGGCTTCTCGCCTGCAAAACAAGGCAGGCGGAGATCTCACGGCTGCGGATGGTGGCCACCAGCTTTTCCAGATTGGGAATCTGCCCGATGTTGGCGCACTCGTCGATGAGACACCGTACATGAACGGGCAGCTTGCCGCCGTATACATCATCTGCCTTGTCGCACAGCAGATTGAAAAGCTGGGTGTAGACCATGCTGATGAGGAAGTTGAAGGTGCTGTCCGTATCGCTCATGATGAGGAACAATGCCGTTTTCTTATCGCCCAGCGTGTCCAGTTGCAGCTCATCGTACATAGTGAGGTCACGCAGCTCTTGGATGTCGAAGGGGGCTAATCTGGCACCACAGGAAATGAGGATGGATTTTGCGGTCTTGCCGGCAGCCAGCTTGTAAAGTTTGTACTGCCGCCCGGCAAAGCTGTTGGGCTTCTTTTTTGCCAGTTCTTCAAACAGCAAGTCCACCGGATTCTGGTATTCCTCGTCATCCTCCAGCACCTGCATGGTGTTGAGCATTTCTAACAGTGTTGCAAAATTCTGCTCCTCCACCGGGGCTTCATAATGCAGATAAGCGATCAGGGCAGTAAGCAAAAGACGCTCCGATTTTTCCCAGAATGGTCTCCGCCGGACCCTTCACCCTTGGTGTTGGTCATCAGCGTTGTCACCAACTTCAAAATGTCTTTTTCGCTGTGGACATAAGCGAAGGGGTTGTAGTGCATACTCTTGGAAAAGTTAATGGTGTTCAGGATTTTCAGCTTGTAGCCTTTTTTCAGAAGTGCGTTCCCGCACTCGACCACGATACTGCCTTTCGGGTCTGTTACCACATAGGAGCTGTGGCATTGTAAAAGGTTGGGCTTGAGCCAAAACCGGGTCTTACCGCTGCCGGAGCCGCCCACCACCAGCACGTTTTTGTTCCGGGCATTTTTCGGGTCCGGCGGACGGTTGGACATCATCAGCCGTTCCGTTTTGGTCAGGATGATGTTGTCGGCAAACTTGGGAGCCATGAACGGCTCAATGTCCTTGGGCGTACCCCACCGGGCAGAGCCGTACTCCATGCCATGGCGGTACTTCTTGGCGTTTTTGCCACGCAGATAGACCGCCAGCCGTAACCCTGCGCCACAGCACAGACCCACCAGCAAATCAAGCGGATGCAGGCTGGGCAGAGGGTTTGCAAATGCCACCGGGATCGTACCCATCATGGACATAATCTTATCGCCCAGTTCTTTGCCCTCGCAAGTCGCCACGCTTCGCCAAAGTTGGTTGCCACCAGCCCAGCAAAATATAGGGCAGGTACAGTGCCAGCAGCTTTATCAGCTTTTTCGTGGTCACAGTCCACGCTCCTGTTCCTTATGCCGGACTTTGCCGGGGAGTTCTGCCGCCGCCTGCACCAGTTCATGCAGTTTTGCCAGCACCGAGGGGCGTTTGCCTTTGTTCAGCAGAGATGCCGAATACTCTTTAAACGCCGAGTTGAAGGCTTCTGCGTCCGGGGCTTTGAAAAAGACCAGATACCGGGGCGGCACCTCAGAGCTGTCCTTGCGGATGGCGTAGTCGATGCCGTACTTTTTGGCATAGCGTTCCAGACCACGGATGCCGGTCTTGCTGATCTCCACGCTGGACACGCCCCGGTTTTGCCGCAGAAGGGTGCGGACACTTTGCTTACCTTGGGATGTTTTGGACTGGTACAGCCGAAACGCCGCTTTTACCGCCCGCAGGACAGTCCGGGCAGACAGCTTTGTGGTGGAGATCATAATGTTGAATGACTTCTGTTCGATTTCTTCCTGCAATGCCATCACCTCCCGTGCAGCAGGGTGATTTTAGCGGTCATGCTCTGCCGGGGGCTTGGTGCGGGGCTTTTCTGCGGGAGGTTCATCAGGCACCGGCAGCACCAACAGACGGTTGCCTAGCTTCAGAAAGGCTTCCGGCTGATGGAAAAGCTGCTCGTACTTCTGCGCCAGTTCTGGGGTCAGGGATGCAAAATCCTCCTCGCCCAATCCCACCACTAGAAAGTCTCCGGCAATGGCATCATACATTTCTCCGTTTTCATCCCGAAGGGCACGGTTCAACGGCAGACCCATGAGCTTACCATCGTCATTGCAGATGATAGCCACTGGGTCTGCAAAGGGGTAAATAGCAGCAATCGTGCCGCCCACCGCCTCCTGCAAGGCTTTCAGGTTGTTGTCAATCTCGACCTGCTGCGGATACTGTCCCGGTGCAATTTTCAGCACCGACAAGGTGTTCTCGTTCTGTTCCATTATCGTCCTCCTCGAATTTGATAGAGATCTCCTGCCCGGCATGGGCGGCGTTCAACAGAGCTGCCACGAAGAAGCCGAAAAAAGCGCCGGCTTCAAAAAATGCGAAACCGATAAAAAAGTTCAGCATGGCACACCTCACTCCATGCAGATGCAGGGCAGCTTCTGGTCGTCTGCCATCAGGGTGATGCTGTGGCTTGCCAGATACTTCTGGAACAGGTAGACTTCATCGATGGTCAGCGAGATGACCTCGCCGTCCATGTTGGTGCGAACAAGAATCACCGGGCCGGTCAGGTAGTGCTTTCCGCCCATCTTCAGCACCTGCGCCGGGTTGTAGCAGAGCAGCAGCGAGGTGTTGGGAAGGTTCAGGCAGGCATCATCCTCCTCAAAGCAGGGCAGGATGCCGGGAGCCTCGTCCAGCGTGATGATGGTCAGCTCCATATCCGGGGCAATGGCAGCGAGATAGACTTCACCAGGCTTTTTTCTGCCGTTCAGAATCGTGTAGATGCGAGTATCAATGGTGACTTTCTCGGAACGGATGTGAGTGGTAGTAAAGTTCATAGGCGTTTCCTCCAAAATTTTTGCAAAAATAAAAGACCCGGAACTGGGTCTTTTGGTTCAGTCTGCAATCAGCGCGCTTCTTCCTGCTTCTTCTGTTTTGCCTGTTGCTTTTTTAGTTGCCACTGGTCGAGCAGCTTGATGATGATGCTTTCCATCTGCCGGGGCGTGTAATTGCGTGGAAGTATTTCCGCAGGGTTTCGTTTTTGATGGTCACGGTGTCCAGTTCGCTTTTCTTTTCCTCATTCATAATGTTGTAGACTGCATCATAGTCAAACTCACCCTGCTGCGCCAGCTTTTTTATCCGAATGGCTTGTGAAAGAGATGGTGCGTTCTGGGAAGCATCCATTGCTTCTAAAAAATCCTGTTGCTGTTTTTCGTCCAGATAGGACAGTTCTACCGCAGGGTTAAAAGAGATTTTTTTCTCGTCCACCATGTCGAGCAATTCAGGGACAAGGTTCGTCAGGCGCACAAAACGCTGGACTTGATTGCGACTTTCGCCTGAATCTTTTGCTACTTTTTCATCGGCTCTCAACTTCGTCCCAACTTGGGACGAAGTTAAATCTGACCTAGCACCTTGATTTTTTATTGCATCCAGCTTCATCTTGTACGCAAATGCCCGCTCGCTGGGCAGGATGTGTTCTCTCTGCAAATTGGAATCGACCATCAATATCGTGGCGGCATCATCCTCCATATTTCGCACAATGACAGGCACGGTGTCCAGATTTGCAAGCTCTGCGGCGTGTTTCCGACGATGCCCGGAGATGATCTCATAGCCGCCCTCTGGTCTGGGGCGGGCAATCAGCGGCGCAAGCACACCGAACTGCGAAATGCTTTCCACCGTCCGGGTCATGGAATCATCGTCCAGAACTTTGAACGGGTGGTTTTTGAACGGGAAAAGTTCGCTGACGGGAATCTGTTGTACCTGCTCCCGCTGTTCTTCCTGCCGGGATTCTTCGGTCGAAAAAATATCATCGAGACCTTTCAGTGCTACGTTTAAGCCGCTTTTCGGCATCCACCAACACCTCCTCGTATTATAAAAGAGTAGTATTTATAGACCGCTCTCCAGCGGTATGCTACACTGTATGGGATGCTGTGGATTGGTGAACACCTCCTACCGCAAAGACGGTTTGACGAAGGCTCCAACCACAGCTTCTTTGTTGAAATGTTAATCAGTTAGATACCGCCAGACGGTTTATTTAGAACGAGGTTACAAGAGCAAAGAAGTCTGTGGTCCTAAGCAGCATTGAATAATATAACGGAGGTATAAAATGGTCTGTGTCGGAATTGATGTTGCCAAAGATAAGCATGACTGTTGCATTCTCGATTCGGAAGGAACGACCCTTGTCGATTGCTTTACCATTCCCAACAACATGGATGGTTTCAAAAGTCTGCTACAAACAATCCAAGACTGTTCTCAAAAATCAGACAAAATAAAAGTAGGGCTTGAGGCTACCGGACATTATAGCTACAACATCCTTGGGTTTCTTCTTGACAATGATCTGCCCGTCTATGTCATGAATCCCTTGCATACCAACCTGTATCGAAAGAGCCTCAGTCTTCGCAAAACTAAAACCGATCGTGTGGATGCAAAAACGATTGCAACTATGCTGTTGTCCGATGTAGACCTCAAGTCCTACACAGATACAGCATATCACAACGAAGAACTAAAGTCACTCACGAGATACCGATTTGATAAAGTTCAGGAACGCGCTAAACTAAAGCAGTCGGTGTCCAGATTGGTTACAATCCTGTTTCCGGAATTGGAACAGCTTGTTTCGTCTATCCACGGCACTTCAATCTACGCACTTCTCAGTGAGTATCCCGGTGCAAAGCAGATTTCAGAAGCTCATCTGACCAGATTAGCTAATATTCTCGTGAAAACATCCAGAGGCCATTACCGAAAAGATAAAGCTACTCATATCCGAGATGCAGCCAGAACATCCATTGGTTCTGTTATGCCTGCTAAGTCTTTGGAATTAAAGCACACCATTAAGCTCATTCAAGAACTTACCTCCGAAATCAATGAAATTGAAGATGCCATTCGGAAAATCATGGATGAATTGAAACCGCCGATCCTTTCGATTCCCGGAATGGGATTTCATTCTGCTGCGATGATTCTTGCAGAGGTAGGGGATTTTTCGAATTTTAACTCTCCTGACAAAGTTTTGGCTTATGCTGGATGTTCTCCCTCCACATACCAGTCAGGAAAACTCACAAACTGCTATGCACACATGGAAAAGCGTGGCTCTCGTTATCTTCGATACGCTCTTTACACTGCAACCAAATACGTCTGTTACTGGAATCCCGTTTTTACTGAATACCTTACCAAAAAGCAAGCTGAAGGCAAGCACTACAATGTTGCCCTATCTCATGCCACAAAGAAACTCGTACGACTGATTTACGCTTTGCAGAAGTCCGGTAAAGCATATCTTGCCGTCACTTGATTTTCTCCAGAGCCTGAGTTAAACCTAAGAACAACTTAGCTGGCGCAGCGAACCCTTGACAAACCGAAGCATTCAAATGCTATTCTGTTTTTGCGATGGTTGGCTGGGCTTGCTTTGCTGTTCTCTCCGTCACCCTCGCTACTCCAAGGCCAGCATTTGAATGATGTTTGTCATGGGCAGCGGATGGTTGGCGGATTTTTTCATTTTAGGGCTTGACTTTTAATAGTTAGTCTTCGCAAGAGATTGATAGGCTTCTGCCACCTTGCTCTTGGGGTCATACTGGAAAATGCTCTTGCCGGCGGCACTGGTTTCAGCAGCACGAACAGACCGGAGAATGGTCTGGTCGAACACCTTGATTTTACTACCGTATGCCTGACGAATCAAAGTGTCGATCTGCTTTCCATAGTTGGTGCGGCTGTCCGTCATGGTGAGCAGGATGCCCTCGATTTTCAGCTTTGGGTTGATCTGCCGATGCACCTTGTTGATGGTCTGCAAAAGCTGTTCCAGACCTTTCGCGGAAAGGTACTGTGCCTGTACGGGTATCAGAGCAGTGTCTGCCGCCGCCAGCGCGTTAATGGTCAGCATCCCAAGGGAGGGAGTGCAGTCCAACAGAATATAGTCATAGTCCTGCTTTGCACTGTCCAAGACTTGCTTCAGCATTTTTTCCCGGCTCATGGTATTGACAAGGGCAACTTCCAGCCCTGCCAGCTCAATGTTGGCCGGGATGAGGTCTACACCCTCTGCATGGTGCAGCACACCTTCACCGGGCGGAATGCACTGGTCGTTCATGGCTTTCTGCATCAGGGTAGAAAGAGTAACGGGCAGTTCGTCCGGCTTCTGCCAGCCCATACTAATGGTGAGTGAACCCTGCGGGTCAGCGTCTACAAGTAGGACCTTCTTACCCTCGGCGGCAAGACCGACACCCAAGTTTTCACAGGTTGTTGTTTTGCCAGTGCCTCCCTTTTGGTTGACAATGGCAATCGTGGTTGCTTTTTTGGAAATTTTTATCACCCCCGTTTCGCTAAATCGTGGTTGGTCTGATTCTGATAGTAAAGCTGCATGGTGGTCGTTGCGTTGTACAGAGAAGCGAGCAGGTATTGCTTCATGTTCCTGATTGGGCTGCTGTTCTCTGCAAGGCACTTCAACACAAATTTGATGTGGTCAGCGTTCAGCTTCATAAACCGACTGCGTACCACCTCGGCGGGCTTATCGTCCCCAGCAATGTGCAGCAGCTTACGGTTGGTAGCGCAGGTGTCCACCAGCAAGTCTACGATCTGGTAGATAATGTCCTCGTCATCCGGCAGAGCCGGAGCAAAAGGTCTATCTCCAAAGACTGAGAAAAATATTCTTCCAGTTGGGTGCGTTTGCTCATCCCATCCGCTTCTTCAGAATAGAATGGATCAGTCTCACTCATTTCAGTATCATTCTCTTTAGTCTTATTACATCGTGATTTTGAAGGGTCTTGACTTGCGTTTTTGAAGCCTCCAGAATCGTGAAAATCACGATTCTGGAATATTGATTTTGACGATTCTGCCGAAAAGTTCTTCACATACACCAAACTTGGCTTTCCCAGACCTCTGCGTTTTCGTTCAATCAGACCAAACTTTTCGAGTTCCCGGAGCAGCTTGGTCGCTTTGTTGTCTGCGCAACACAACGCCCTCTTGACATCCTCTATCGTGAAGATGATGAACACCCGGTTCTGCTCGTCCAGCCAGCCGTTTTTCACAGACAGGCTCATGCGGTCCAGCAGGATGCCGTACAGGGTTTTTGCATCGGTGGACAGACTCTGGAACCGTGGCTCCTGAAAAAGAGCCTTGGGAATGCGGTAGAATGAAAACAGTTCTCCGGCTTGTCCGTAAAAGTAGTCAAGGGTCATGTGGCTTTTTCAACGTTTTGCTCCAGCTTGTGTTCAAAAAATCAACCGCCTTTCGTTTGAAAATAAAAAGCGCACTCTTTTCTTGTTGAAAAGTGGTGCGCTATGTAATATAATGGCTATATAATTTAGCTATCCAAAAGATAGTCGATGAGATATTCTTTCGGAATCATGAAAGATCGTCCGACTTTCAGGCAGCGAATTCTATGTTGATGGATTCTTCTGATGATGGCAGTCTGGCTTTTGAAACCGAGTAAAGTTGTTGCTTCTTCGACAGACAGCACATCAGGATAGTTCACAAATAATTTTTTATAATACTCTTTTGCTTGATTTTGATTCATTATCCTTGACTTTCCTTTCGTTTTGTGCCTAAGCAGAGGAGCGTTTTGCCCTGCATCCCTCCTGAACATCCCTCCAATTTCCATTTGGGCGGTCCAAACCGAAAAAACAGAGTAGAGGAAAAACGCATCGAAAAATCGTGGATATTTCAAATTATTGTTCGTTGAGGCGTGAATTTTGCCTTTGCACAGTGGGAACCAGATATCACTAGATATCACTGGATGACACCAGATGGAAGATGCGGATAAAAACTCAAAATCCCTTGTGCTAATAACACGTGTGGGTTCGACCCCCACCACCGGCATACGAAAAGCCGACTGAGAGGTAATTCTCAGTCGGCTTTTTCTTTTTTAATTTTTTCCCTTGTCCATCAGGAACGCCGGGAACTGAAATGCTGCAAAACTCAGCGGCGGAGCCGGCTGTTTTAACTACTGTTTAAGACTTTGTGGTTTTCTGTTCATAAACTTCTGGTATCCTGTACATAACGAAACGAGAAAGAGGGAGCTTTATGAACGCCGAACTCACTTTCCTGCAATTCCTGCAATCCCTGCACAGCCCCATGCTGGATGGAAGCATGTGTTTTATTACCCGTCTGGGAGACTCCGGTATTCTCTGGGTGACGCTGACAGCGGTGCTGCTGGTGTTCCGCAAAACGCGGCGGGTCGGATGTGTGCTGGCAGCGGCGCTCCTCATCGACGCTGTCCTCTGCAATCTTCTTCTCAAACCGCTGGTGGCCCGCGTCCGTCCATGCGGCATCCTTACGGAGGTACAGCTGCTTATCCCGTACCCGGACGATTTCTCCTTTCCTTCGGGCCATACAGCGGCGTCCTTCGCCTCGGTGACAGCTCTCTGGATGGCCGGGAAAAAGCAGTGGGCGATGGCAGCTCTGCCGGTAGGCGTTCTCATCGCATTCTCGCGGATGTACCTCTGTGTCCATTACCCGACGGATATTCTGGGTGGTGCCATTTTGGGAGCCGCCTGCGGATGGGCGGGAGCATGGCTCGTAAAGAAAGCAGAGCGCCGAATGGCCATCCCGCGGAACTGAAAAAAGAAGGAGAGACCGCGT
>ENA-OQHY01000453-OQHY01000453.1-human-gut-metagenome-genome-assembly--contig:-NODE-453-length-23192-cov-3.706655_pt1 | contig 23192 bp, 25 predicted proteins | sample MGYA00242570_ERZ504733 | MGnify/ENA primary metagenome ERZ504733 (study PRJEB26092, sample SAMD00036219) | human gut metagenome | host: Homo sapiens | study: EMG produced TPA metagenomics assembly of... | reverse complement strand
TAGAGAAGGAGAAGACAAATGAAACAGTACAAAGGAGGCCATTTTGATCTTGGACGGAACACTGCTCGACTGATGTGGGTCTGGGATGACATCGATGTTGCATTTTTAAAGAAGAGAGGACTTGAGGTTCCGCCGGATTATCAGGAGGCGATTACACCGCTCGGCTTTCTGGAGCTGCCCGCTACACGATCAGACGGTTCGGCTTTCCGGAAACGCCGGAAGAGCTGATTCAGGAGTGGCATCAGATGGCGGTCGACGCCTATACGTATGAAGTGGAGTTAAAAGACGGGGCAGCAGAATATCTCCGCTATTTAAAAGAAAAAGGAATCCGCATGGCGGTTGCTACCTCATCGAGCCCGGAGCTGTATGAGCCGGCCTTAAAGAGAAATGGGATTTATGAGTATTTTAAAGCATTTGTCACCGTCTCGGAAGTAAAGCGCGGCAAGGGCTTTCCGGATATCTACGAGAAAGCGGCTGAAAAGCTGTCTCTTCCGCCGGAAACGTGTGTGGTATATGAAGATATCCTAACGGGAATCCGCGGCGCCAAAATGGGCGGATTTGCGGCTGTGGGCGTGTATGACAGAAGCGGGGAAGGAAACCGCGCAAAGATGGAGCAGGAAGCAGACCGCTACGTGACTTCTTTTAAGGAGCTGATGAACGGAGGAGATTCTTTCTTCTAAAGAAAATCTTGCTATTCCGGGAAGAAAAATGATATAATAAAATACTGTGCCCCAAAAGGGGACAGACAGAAGTATTTTTAAGAGAAAAAGACAGTAACACATAAGTGAGGATAGAACAGTTATGCCAAAAAAAGAAACGTATGATGCCAGCAGTATTTCCGTGCTGGAAGGTCTCGAAGCAGTGCGTAAGCGCCCTGGTATGTATATCGGAAGTACCTCGCGGAAAGGCTGAATCATCTGATTTATGAAATTGTAGACAATGCGGTGGACGAGCATCTTGCGGGCTACTGCGACACCATTCACGTAACACTTGAAGCAGACGGCTCGGCGACCGTGACCGACAACGGCCGCGGAATCCCGGTCGCATGCATGAAAAAGGCGTTCCGGCGGAGCGTCTCGTTTTTACAACCCTGCACGCCGGCGGTAAATTCGACAACAATGCGTACAAGACAAGCGGCGGTCTGCACGGTGTCGGTTCTTCGGTTGTCAATGCGCTTTCCACCTATCTTGACGTACAGGTCAGCCTCGGCGGCTGGGTTTATCACGACCGCTACGAACGAGGTGTTGCCGTACAGGAACTCGATGAGGATGGGCTGCTGCCGAAGATCGGAAAAACGAAGAACAGCGGAACCCGCATCAACTTCCTGCCGGATCCGGAAATCTTTGAGAAAACGCGTTTTCCGCAACAGAGGTCAAAAGCCGTCTCCATGAGACTGCATATCTGAACCCGGCGCTTACCATTTATTTTTCCGATCTGCGCGATGGAAAAGAGGAGCACCTGACGTATCACGAGCCGGACGGCATTGTTGGTTTTGTGCGCGATCTGAATAAGAACAAAGAGGCAATCCACGATCCGATTTATTTCAAAGGGGAATCTGAGGGCATTACCGTGGAATGTGCGTTCCAGTATATCAACGAATTCCAGGAAAACGTGCTCGGCTTCTGTAATAATATCTACAACGCTGAGGGCGGTACCCATATTTCCGGTTTCAAATCGACCTTTACGACGATTATGAACAGCTATGCCAGAGAGATCGGTGTCTTAAAAGAAAAAGACAATAACTTTACGGGATCGGATATCCGAAACGGTATGACCGCTGTTATTTCGATCAAGCACCCGGATCCGCGGTTCGAGGGCCAGACAAAAACGAAGCTGGACAACCCGGATGCGGCAAAGGCCGCCGGAAAAGTAACGGGCGAGGAGATTCCGCTGTATTTCGACCGCAATCTCGAAGTGCTGAAAAATGTTCTTGCCTGCGCTGAGCGATCTGCCAAAATCCGCAGAAGCGAAGAAAAAGCCAAGACGAATATGCTGACCAAGCAGAAATATTCGTTTGATACGAACGGCAAACTGGCAAACTGCGAGAAAAAGGATCCGTCGCTGTGCGAGATCTTTATCGTCGAGGGAGATTCTGCGGGCGGTTCCGCAAAGACGGCGCGTAACCGTAATTTCCAGGCGATTCTGCCGATCCGCGGTAAGATTCTGAACGTAGAGAAGGCTTCTATTGATAAAGTTCTGGCAAATGCCGAGATCAAATCCATGATCAATGCATTCGGCTGCGGCTTTTCCGAGGGTTACGGCAACGACTTCGATATCACAAAGCTCCGTTACGATAAAATTATCATCATGGCAGATGCCGATGTCGACGGTGCGCATATTTCAACGCTGCTGCTGACACTGTTCTACCGTTTCATGCCGGAGCTGATCTACGAGGGACATGTCTATATCGCGATGCCGCCTCTTTACAAGGCAATGCCGTCCCGCGGAAAAGAAGAGTATCTGTACGACGACAAAGCACTGGAAAAATACAGAAAGACACACAAAGAAAAATTTACGCTGCAGCGCTACAAAGGTCTTGGCGAGATGGACCCGGAGCAGCTCTGGGAGACGACACTGAATCCGGAGACGAGACTTTTGAAGCGTGTGGAGATCGAGGATGCCCGTATGGCCTCCGATGTGACGGAAGTGCTGATGGGAACCGAGGTTCCGCCGCGGAAAGCATTTATTTATGAGCATGCAACCGATGCAGAGCTGGATATTTAACAGGAAGGACAAAGGAAGATGAGAGAAAAATCAGAAGATCAGATTATACGGACCGAATATTCTGAGGTCATGCAGAAATCTTATATTGATTATGCGATGAGCGTCATCATTTCCCGAGCGCTTCCGGACGTGCGGGACGGTTTAAAGCCGGTACAGCGCCGTACTCTGTATGACATGTATGAGCTCGGCATCCAGTACGACAAGCCGTTCCGAAAGTGCGCGCGTATCGTTGGCGATACGATGGGTAAATACCATCCGCACGGCGACAGTTCCATTTACGATGCTCTTGTCGTAATGGCACAGGATTTCAAAAAAGGGCAGCCGCTTGTGGACGGTCACGGAAACTTCGGATCGATTGAGGGTGACGGTGCCGCTGCAATGCGATACACCGAGGCGAGACTGCAGAAAATTACACAGGAGGTCTATTTAAAGGATCTCGACAAAGACGTTGTCGATTTCGTACCGAACTTCGACGAGACGGAAAAAGAGCCGTCTGTTCTGCCGGTGCGCGTGCCGAACCTTCTGTTGAATGGCGCAGACGGTATCGCTGTCGGTATGGCAACAAGCATTCCGCCGCACAACCTGTGTGAGATTGTGGATGCGGTCAAGGCCTACATGAAAAACAACGACATCACCGTTAAAGGTCTGATGAAATACATCAAAGGACCGGATTTCCCGACCGGCGGTATTGTCGTCAATCAGGATGACCTGCTGTCGATCTACGAAAAAGGTGTCGGAAAGATTAAAATCCGCGGAAAGGTGGAAGTGGAGAAAGGCAGAAACGGAAAGCAGTATCTTGTGATCACCGAAATTCCGTACCCGATGATCGGTGCGAACATCGGAAAGTTCCTGAACGATGTGGCGGGGCTTGTGGAGAGCAAGAAAGCGCCGGAAATTGTCGACATTTCCAACCAGTCCTCGAAAGAAGGAACACGCATCGTGCTCGAACTGAAAAAAGGCGCGGATGTGGAGCGGATCACGAATCTGCTGTACAAGAAAACACGTCTGGAAGATACGTTCGGTGTCAACATGCTCGCCGTGGCAGATGGAAGACCGGAGACGTTAAGCCTTAAACAGGTGATCGAGTATCACGTTGATTTCCAGTTTGAAGTGGCAACCCGCAAATACCAGAACCTTCTCCGCAAAGAGATGGAGCGCCGCGAGGTGCAGGAAGGTCTGATCAAGGCATGCGATGTGATCGATCTGATCATTGAGATCCTGCGCGGAAGCAAGACACAGAAGCAGGTCAAAGAGTGTCTGATTATGGGTGTGACCGATGGTATCCGCTTCAAATCAAAGTCAAGTGAGCGTATGGCAGCACAGCTCTGCTTTACGGAACGCCAGGCAACGGCGATTCTGGAGATGCGTCTGCAGAAACTGATCGGACTGGAAGTGGAAGCACTCTTAAAAGATCATGAGGCGACTGTGGCGAAGATTACGAAGTACGAAGATATCTTAAATCATTACGACTCGATGTCGGAAGTTATTATGGAAGATCTGACGCAGATTAAAAAAGAGTACGGCCACAAGCGGAAAACGGCGATTGAGAATGCTGAGGCGATTGTTCTTGAGGAGCCGAGGTCGAGGAGATGGATGTTGTCTTCCTGATGGACCGCTTCGGTTATGCGAAGACGATCGATACGTCTGCTTACGAGCGGAACAAAGAGGCTGTGCACAACGAGAACAAATATGTGTTCCAGTGCAAAAACACCGATAAGATCTGCGTCTTTACGGATCTTGGCATGATGCACAGCATCAAAGTAATGGACATCCCGTATGGAAGATTCCGTGACAAGGGAACGCCGATCGACAACCTTGGAAATTACAGCAGCCAGAAGGAGCAGATGATTTACGTCGATGCACTGGAAAATATCAAGAACAATAAGCTGCTGTTCGTCAGCGCGGCCGGTATGGTAAAACTTGTCGATGGATCCGAGTTTGATGTCGTAAAACGAACGATCGCGCGACGAAGCTTTCATCCGAGGAGGACCGTCTGATTCTTGCCGAGGTCTGCCAGGAGCAGGAGTATGTGGTTCTGCAGACGAAAAACGGTGTCTTCCTGCGCTTCCTTACGAGTGAAGTGCCGGAGAAGAAAAAAGCAGCCGTTGGTGTGCGTGGTATCCGTATGGCAGAGGACGACGCGGTAGAGCATGCGTATCTGCTGGCAAGCCGGATGGATTACACGATCACGTATCACGACAAAGAGATTTCTCTGACAGCGAAGATTAAGCTGGCAAAACGAGACACCAAGGGAACAAAGATCCGGGTATAACGCAGAGTTTTGTTTATAACCATGAGAAGCAGCTCCGCGGGTTTTTCGAGAGATCACTTGGCAATAAAAGGACACCTGCCGATACCAGAACGGTACGGGCAGGTGTCCTTTTTGCATAATTTTTTAGTTATTTGAAAAACTGTGGGAAGTCTTTCTTGGGGTTCTTCTTTCAATGGCAACGTACGGACGATGATGACCGACATATTTATAAGCCGGACGGATGATCTTTCCTTCGTTGACAAGCTCTTCGATCCGGTGTGCGGACCAGCCGGAGATACGGGAGATAGCAAAGATCGGGGTGTAGAGCTCTTTTGGAAGGCCAAGCATTGCGTAGACGAAACCGCTGTAGAAATCAACATTTGCACAGACTGGTTTGAGCAGACGGCGCTTTTGGGCGATACACTCGCCGGCAATGCGTTCTACAGACTCATAGAGAGCAAATTCTTTCTCGCGGTGCTTCTCAGCGGAAAGCTTCTTTGCATATTCTTTCAGAATCACACAACGTGGATCGGACAGGGTATAAACAGCATGGCCCATACCATAGACAAGACCCGTTCCATCGAATGCTTCACGATCAAGCATTTTGGTCAGGTAGGTGCGCAGTTCGTTTTCGTCTTCCCAGTTTGTAACATTCTCTTCAATATTTTCAAACATCTCCATAACCTTCAAGTTGGCACCGCCGTGGCGCGGTCCTTTTAAGGAACTTAAAGAAGCCGCAACAGCAGAGTAGGTATCGGTTCCGGAGGAGGAGACAACGTGTGTCGTAAATGTTGAGTTATTTCCGCCGCCGTGGTCTGCGTGAAGAATTAACGCAACATCGAGAACCTTTGCCTCCAGAGCAGTGTAATCTCCATCCGGGTGAAGCATCTGCAGAATGTTTTCAGCGATCGACAGCTCCGGTTTCGGATTTCGGATGATCAGGTTCTGGTTTTCGTGGTAGTGGCGGTATGCATGGTAGCCGTAAACGGCGATCAGCGGCATTTTGGCGATCAGACTCAAAGCCTGGCGGAGGACGTTCGGAATGGAAATGTCATCCGGCTTTTCATCGTAGGAATACAGGGTCAGCACACAGCGCTGCAGAGTATTCATCATGTTTTTGCTGGTTGCCTTCATGACAACGTCGCGGACAAAAGTGTCCGGCAGCTCGCGGTAGATACTTAAAATTTCGTTGAAATCATTTAACTGCGGTTCTGTCGGAAGAGAACCGAACAGAAGAAGATAGGTAATCTCTTCAAAACCGAAGCGTCGTCCTTCCATACCTTTGATCAGATCTGCGACGTTATAGCCCTGAAAATAGAGACGGCCATCGGTCGGAACTTTTTCGCCGGTGCGCTCATCAATATCGAAGCCGATAACATCGGAAATTTCGGTCAGGCCGGTGAGAACACCTTTACCAGTGGAATCACGCAGTCCCCGTTTTACATCGTACTCAGTGTATAAAGATAAATCAATCTTTCCGGAATCTTTCGTATACTCTACAAGCTGACTGAGCTTGTCTTCCAGATTATCGTATTGCATGGTCATGACAACAGCCCCTTTCTTCCTTTAGTTAAAAACTATACTTACTTTTTTGGCGGTTGTCAATGCTTTTCTTTCAAAATACATTAATTTTTATAAGGGAAAGGGATGGTTTTCCTTAATTTTTGAAAGTAAGGACAAAGTTTATGCATAAAATTTGCGCCAGGGAGGTGAAAACAACAGGGATGGAAACGGCGGGAAATCAGTGGGGCGGAACAAATTTTAGAAAAAGATTCATAAATTTCAAAAAAATGCTTGCAATTTCAAAAAAATACGGTATAATAATGATTGTGTCATTCAGGAAATGAATTTCACAGGCCGAAATAGCTCAGCCGGTAGAGCACTTCACTCGTAATGAAGGGGTCGTCAGTTCGAATCTGATTTTCGGCTTATTCTTTAGAAACCCGCAGGACGTAAGGTTCTGCGGGTTTTCTGGTATCATGAGAAATATGACATAAATACGAACGCCCTTTGCAGGAAAAAGATCTGCTGCAAAGCGTTTGCTGTTACAAGTTTCAGGAAAATCAGTTCGTACAGCATATCCTGACGGAGCTTTTGGCCGGACACTTCAAAGAGCACATCAGCTGTTGCCATTTTCCTGTGCTGCCACCCGTGCGTCGCGTTCCCGGCGGGAAAAGACGCAGCCGCAGTAGTCCTGGCGGTAGAGGCCGTATTCATGGGAAAGTTCGATGGAACGCTGGTAGCCGCCCCGTTTCTTGAAATCTGAATTGAGATATGGGATCCCGTATTCGGCGGCAAGCCGTTCTCCGATTTCATTCAGCTTTTCCGCGTTTTTCAGCGGGCTGATGGAGAGGGTTGTTGTAAAATAGTCGAGTTTGAGCTGCTTTGCCATTTCGGCCGCTTCGCGGAGCCGCATTTCATAGCAGACAAAACAGCGCTCGCCGCCCTCTGGCACATTTTCCATCCCGCGTGTCAGTTTATAGAACCGGTCAGAATCGTACGGGCCGGGGCAGAAGGAAATCGGATGCACGGCGGGAAGAGAATGGATCAGACGCTGCTGTTCCTCCACGCGGTGCTCGTACTCCGTCGGCGGATAGATGTTGGGATTATAGTAAAAGAGCGTAATGGAAAAATACTGCGACAGATATTCCAGCACGTAACTGCTGCACGGCGCACAGCAGCTGTGCAGCAGCAAGGTCGGAACTTCACCGTGAAGTCCTGCAATCTTCGCATCCAGCTCCTTCTGGTAATTTCTTTTATTGGCCATAATGTATCTTCAAACCTCCTGGTATCTTTCAATCCTTTCTATTATAGCCTCAGCGCGGCTGGGATGCAAGCTGCATATGATATCTTATAGATAGAGGAGGATGCAAAAAAATGGATGATCAAATCCTGTCATTAGAGCATATATCACTGTCCTATCACACCATGAAAGGAGAAACACCGGCGCTGTGCGATCTGACCTTTTCGGTAACCCCGGGGGAATTTGTTGCTCTTGTCGGACCGAGCGGCTGCGGAAAGAGCACGATCCTGAACTTGATTTCCGGTCTTTTAAAGCCGGAGGCGGGAACTCTGCTGAGCCGCGGACGGCCGATCACGGAGGCGGATCTCCATATCGGCTACATGCTGCAGAGAGACCACCTGTTTGAATGGCGGACCATCTACAGCAACGTTCTGCTGGGCCTTGAGATTTCGCGCACGCTGACACCCGAGCGGAAAGAAAAAGTCGGGGAGATGATGGAGACATACGGCCTGAAATCCTTTTCCAATGCCCGTCCGTCCGAACTTTCCGGCGGTATGCGGCAGAGGGCGGCACTGATCCGTACACTGGCGATGGAGCCGGATCTTCTGCTGCTTGACGAGCCGTTCTCCGCTCTCGACTACCAGACGAGGCTGAACGTCTGTGATGATATCGGAAAGATCATCAAAAAAGAGGGAAAGACAGCAATTCTCGTGACACACGATATTTCGGAGGCCATCAGCATGGCGGACCGTGTGATTGTTCTGGCGGCACGGCCGGCATATGTGAAAAAAAAGATTCCGATCCGGTTTGCGATGGAGGAGCGCACGCCGATGAAAGCGCGCAGTGCGCCGGAATTTAAAACGTATTTCAATGCCATCTGGAAGGAGCTGAATGAAAATGCGTGAGCAGGCAAAAACGCCGGAGAGCAGCTTTCAGAGGGCGTATCTCCGGCAGAAAAAAAGAGAACGGGAGCAGGTGCGGGTGTTTCGGGCTTTGCTTCTCGTCAGTTTTCTGGTATTATGGGAGGTGGCGGCGGATCTGAGATGGATCGATCCGTTTATCTTTTCCAGCTGTGCGGGTGGGAAAAACGTTCGTGACCCTGCTGACGGAGCAGAACCTTCTGCGCCATATCGGGATCACGGTGTATGAGACGGGAATCAGCTTTCTGCTCGTCTCGGCACTTGGCATGGCGTTCGCTGTGCTTTTGTGGCTCTTTCCGCGCTTTTCTGCGGTGATGGAGCCGTACCTGGTAGTCCTGAACAGCCTGCCGAAATCGGCGCTCGCCCCGCTTCTCATTGTGTGGATGGGGCAAACGTGAAAACGATCATCACGGCCGGCATTTCCGTTGCGATATTCGGCTCGGTGATCAGCATTTACAGCAGTTTTCAGAGTGTGGAGCCGGATATGCTCCGCCTGATTGCAACACTCGGCGGAACGAAGAAGGATATGCTGTTCCGCGTCGTGCTGCCGTGGTCGTTTCCGGGGCTGCTCGCCGTGTGGAAGGTCAACATCGGCCTGTGCCTCGTCGGTGTTGTAATCGGAGAGTTTATCGGGGCAAGAGAGGGGCTTGGCTATCTGATTATCTACGGCAGTCAGGTGTTCAGATATGCACACGCAAGAGAAGGGAGGATGACAGATGATTGGAATCGTATGTCTGGAAGAACGAAGAGGAATGCAGTTTGGCGGACGACGCGTTTCGCGGGACCGCGTGGTAACGGAAAAAATCTGCGAACTGTGTGAGGGGAAAACGCTCTGGATGAATCCGGCTTCGGAAAAGCTGTTCGCGGAGCAGAAGGAGAGTGGGAAGGTAACACTTCAGGCGGCGGCAGATTTTCTGGAGCAGGCAGGTGAAGGAGAATACTGCTTTGTGGAGAATACGGGACTGCAGGCTGTGGAAGCGAAGATAGAGAAAATCATCGTTTTCTGGTGGAACCGGCATTATCCGTCTGACCGGAAATTCGACCTGGATCTTTCCAAATGGAATAAAGTGTCCGAGGAGGAGTTTGCAGGCTATTCCCATGAGAAAATAACGAAAGAGGTATATGAGAAATGAAAAAACCAAGAAAACAGCTTCTGCTGCTGGCGGCGCTTCTTGTTCTGATACTGACCGGCTGTGAGGCGCAGGATCTTCTCTCGACGGAGAGAGCAGATTCCGGTTCGGAGGTTACGGCCGCTTATACGATGACGGAATCCCAGATTACCGATCAGGCACCGACGGCCGTTTCAGTTCTTGATGTTCCGGAGTTTTCCGGTGAACCGTATGTCGTTTTAAACGGAAATGAGCCGGATTTTACCGATGAGGAAAAGACGACCGAGTCGTACGAGCATTACAGCAATCTGGACAGCCTAGGACGGTGCGGCGTGGCAGAGGCGAATATCGGCCAGGATCTGATGCCGACGGAGAAGCGCGGCGCGATCGGCCAGGTAAAGCCGACGGGCTGGCATACGGTAAAATACGATCAGGTGGAAGGTAAATATCTGTACAACCGCTGCCATCTGATCGGATACCAGCTGACCGGTGAGAATGCAAACGAGAAGAATCTGATCACTGGAACACGTTATCTGAATGTCGAGGGCATGCTGCCGTTTGAAAACATGGTTGCCGACTACGTCAAAGAGACCGGAAACCATGTGCTGTACCGCGTTACACCAATTTTTACCGGGGACAACCTTGTAGCGGACGGTGTGGAGATGGAGGCACTTTCCATGGAAGATGACGGCGAGGGCATTTCCTTCCATATCTTCGCATACAACAATCAGCCGGGCATCTCGATTAATTATGCAACGGGAGACAGCACGTTAAGCGAAAGCAGCGGAACGATGACGGATCAGCAGGAATATGTCATGAACACATCCAGCATGAAATTCCACCTGCCGTCATGCTCCAGCGTCAGCTCGATTAAGGATGAAAACAAGGCGACATATCAGGGACCGCGCGAGGACCTGATCGCCGAAGGCTATGAGCCGTGCGGACGGTGCAATCCGTAAAAAGAAATTACAAAAAGAGGGTCGGAACTTTCCGGTCCTTTTTTCTATATAGTAAAGAGAAGCATCTGGAAAGTGAGACAGGAGATGGAAGAGGAGAAGCTGCGTGCGGTTTATTATGCAAGGTGCAGCACCGAGGAGGAAAACCAGAAGGATGCGCTGGTAAGGCAGGCGGCGGAGGCGGAAGAGGCAATCCGGGCAAGAGGATGGAGCTTGTGGATGCCTACGTGGAGAGCCGCTCCGGTACGAGCCGGAAGGGCAGATGGGAATATAACCGCCTGTACGAGGATCTCGAGCAGAACCGGTTTGATGTCGTCGTAATCAAGTCGCAGGACCGCCTGATGCGGAACACGCGGGACTGGTATCTGTTCGCAGACCGCTTAAACTGCGCCGGAAAGCGGCTGTATTTTTATCTGGAGAACACATTCTATTCGCCGGAAGACGCGCTTCTGACCGGCATTAAGGCGATTCTGGCGGAGGAGTACAGCCGGGAGCTGAGCAAGAAGATGAATCTGGCGCACCAGAAACGGCAGCAGAATAATGGAAAGCCGGTGCTGACCTCAAAAAGTTATGGTTACCGGCGGACGGCAGACGGAGCGATTGAGATCATCCCGGAGGAGGCCTCAGTGAAGCGCCGTATGTACGAACTCTGTGCAGATGGTCTCGGCGGACGGAAAATTGCGGCGGTTCTGGCAGCGGAGGCGTCCGCAGCCGCGCCGGAAAACCATTCTCTGGAACAGACATTATCCGCATGGTGCGGAATCCCATGAATAAAGGCACCGTAGTCATGAACAAGAAGCATTACGATTTTAACACCGGAAAAACGCTCCCTACACCGCCGGGCGGCAGTACGTCTATGCGGGGAAAATTCCTGCTATCGTCTCTGAAGAGCTCTGGATAGCGGCAAATCGGGCGGCTGACGAGCGTCTCTGCCGCAAAAAGGTGGGCAAATCTGTTCAGACTTGACTGGGTAATCCTGTCCATCCTGATCCTCTGCCTCGTTGCGGCAGGATTGTACGGCATCCTGGGCTGGCTGGAAAAAAACTACACAAAACGCCGAAATTCGGGAAGTAGGTGATTTGACTTGCAAAGGAAGGTTGGATGCTTGTATAATAATGCATGATAATTTAAAAAACTTACAGGAAAAGAGGAATGAAAATGGCACAGTTATGGGGCGGACGGTTCACAAAAGAGACCGACAAGTTAGTGTATAATTTTAATGCATCCATCAGCTTTGATCAGAAATTCTATAAACAGGACATCAAAGGCAGCATGCACATGTAAAGATGCTGGCAAAACAGGGCATCCTGACAGAAGAGGAGAGAGACCAGATTCTTGCAGGACTGGAGGGGATTCTTGCCGATGTAGAGAGCGGAAAACTGGAAATCACCAGCGAATATGAGGATATCCACAGCTTCGTGGAGGCAAACCTGATCGACCGCATCGGAGACGCCGGAAAGAAGCTGCACACCGGAAGAAGCCGCAATGACCAGGTAGCCCTCGATATGAAACTTTATGTCCGCGATGAGATCGCCGAGATTGATGCACTCGTCAAAGAGGTGCTGGTAACACTCGAAAAAATCATGGAAGAGAACATTCACACCTATATGCCGGGATTCACCCATCTGCAGAAAGCACAGCCGATCACACTGGCACATCACATGGGCGCATATTTTGAAATGTTCCGCCGCGACAGAGGCCGCCTTGCAGACATCTACAAGAGAATGAATTACTGTCCGCTCGGTTCCGGTGCGCTGGCTGGAACGACGTATCCGTTGGACCGCGCTTACACAGCAGAGCTGCTCGGCTTTGACGGCCCGACCTTAAACAGCATGGATTCCGTATCCGACCGTGACTATGTCATTGAGCTCCTCAGTGCTCTTTCTACGATTATGATGCATCTTTCCCGCTTCTCCGAGGAGATCATCATCTGGAATACCAATGAGTACCAGTTTGTGGACATCGACGACGCATACAGCACCGGAAGCAGTATCATGCCGCAGAAGAAGAATCCGGATATCGCAGAGCTTGTTCGAGGAAAAACAGGCCGCGTTTACGCAGCTCTGATGTCAATGCTCACCACCATGAAGGGAATCCCGCTGGCGTACAACAAAGATATGCAGGAGGATAAAGAGCTGACCTTCGATGCCATCGACACCGTAAAAGGATGCCTGGCTCTGTTCAATGGCATGCTTTCTACCATGCACTTCAAAAAAGACCGCATGGAGAACAGTGCAAAGAACGGTTTCACGAATGCAACGGACGCAGCCGATTACCTTGTTGGAAAAGGCGTTCCGTTCCGCGATGCACATGGCATTGTCGGCCGTCTCGTTCTGTACTGCATTGACAAAGGAATCTCCCTTGATGATATGAAACTCGAAGAGTACAAAGCGATCAGCCCGGTCTTCGAGGATGATATTTATGATGCCATCAGCATGAAGAACTGCGTAGAACGACGCAACACGATCGGTGCGCCGGGAGCAGATGCGATGCTGGCTGTCATCGAGCAGAATAAAAAATATTTACAGGAAAATTGAAAAAACAGTTGCAATTTTGAAAAAATTGGTATAGTATGACATGAGACGCACAAATGTACGCCACAGAAGAACAAGGAGATGAAACCAATGGAGCAGAAATTGAGAGTAGGAATTTTAGGAGCAACCGGTATGGTAGGTCAGAGATTTATTTCTCTGCTGGAGAACCATCCGTGGTTTGAAGTTGTGACCCTGGCAGCAAGTCCGAGAAGTGCCGGAAAAACATACGAGGAAGCAGTCGGCGGACGCTGGAAAATGGATACTCCAATGCCGGAAGCAGTGAAAAAGCTCGTTGTGATGAATGTAAATGATGTAGAGCATGTGGCATCTACCGTAGATTTTGTATTTTCCGCTGTTGATATGTCGAAAGATGAGATCAAAGCGATTGAAGAAGCATATGCAAAGACCGAGACACCGGTTGTTTCCAACAACAGCGCACACCGCTGGACACCGGATGTTCCGATGGTAGTTCCGGAAATCAACCCGGAGCACTTCGATGTTATCGAGTTTCAGAAAAAACGTCTGGGAACCAAGAGAGGCTTTATCGCTGTAAAACCGAACTGCTCAATCCAGAGCTATGCACCGGTATTAACGGCATGGAAAGAGTTCGAGCCATATGAAGTGGTTGCAACCACATACCAGGCAATTTCCGGAGCAGGAAAAACCTTCAAAGACTGGCCGGAGATGGAAGGAAACATCATCCCGTTCATCGGCGGAGAAGAAGAGAAGAGCGAGCAGGAGCCGCTTCGTATCTGGGGTAAAATTGAAAACGGCGTGATCGTAAAAGCAACTGAGCCGAAGATCACCTGTCAGTGTATCCGTGTTCCGGTATTAAACGGACACACCGCAGCTGTTTTCGTAAAATTCCGCAAGAAACCGACGAAAGAGCAGCTGATCGAAAAACTGGAGAACTTCAAAGGCCTTCCGCAGGAGCTGAATCTGCCAAGCGCACCGAAACAGTTCATCCGTTACATGACAGAAGATAACCGTCCGCAGGTAACACTGGATGTCAACTACGAGAACGGTATGGGAATCAACGTAGGCCGTTTAAGAGAGGATTCCATCTACGACTGGAAATTCGTAGGTCTGTCCCACAACACGGTCCGCGGCGCAGCAGGCGGAGCAGTACTTTGTGCAGAGACACTGGTTGCAAAGAAGTTTATCGCTGCAAAATAATGCTTAGAATGATATAAAAAACGCCTCTGAAACGTTTTGGGTTCAGAGCGTTTTTGTGCATGGATCAAAAGAATATAGCATGTGTTTGAAACATCGTTCCTGCAATCTGCACGCCCAACTTTGCAGGATATCGAAAGCAGCAAAAAAGAAGCGCCATACGGGAAAATTCCCGCGGCGCTTCTTTTTTGCTCAAATAATTTTATTTACGCAAAGTTTGGCTAATCTTAGAATTTGCCAGCTTTTGCTGCCTCTTCAACAGCGACAGCTACAGCAACAGTCATACCAACCATTGGGTTGTTTCCTGCGCCGATCAGACCCATCATTCTACGTGAGCCGGTACAGAAGAAGAACCTGCAAACTGAGCGTCAGAATGCATACGTCCCATAGTATCGGTCATACCGTAGGAAGCAGGACCTGCTGCCATGTTGTCCGGGTGAAGAGTACGTCCTGTACCACCGCCGGAAGCAACGGAGAAGTATTTTTTACCAGCTTCGATACGCTCTTTTTTGTAGGTACCTGCAACTGGATGCTGGAAACGAGTCGGTTGGTGGAGTTTCCGGTGATGGAAACGTCAACGTTCTCTTTCCACATGATAGCAACGCCTTCGCGAACGTCGTTAGCGCCGTAGCAGTTAACTTTCGCACGCGGTCCATCGGAGTATGCTTTTCTGAATACTTCTTTCAGTTCTCCAGTGTAGTAGTCATACTCAGTCTCTACATAAGTAAAGCCGTTGATACGAGCGATGATCTGAGCAGCGTCTTTTCCAAGACCGTTCAGGATAACACGCAGAGGTTTCTGACGTACTTTGTTTGCTTTTTCAGCGATACCGATAGCACCCTCAGCAGCTGCGAAGGACTCATGTCCAGCCAGGAATGCGAAGCACTCGGTGTCCTCTTCCAGAAGCATTTTACCAAGGTTACCATGGCCAAGACCAACTTTACGCTGATCTGCTACAGAACCCGGGATACAGAAGGACTGAAGTCCCTCACCGATTGCTGCAGCAGCTTCAGAAGCTTTGCGGCATCCTTTTTTGATTGCGATTGCTGCGCCTACAGTGTAAGCCCATTTTGCATTCTCGAAGCAGATTGGCTGAATGCCTTCGATCATTTTGTATACATCAAGGCCAGCAGCTTTTGTAACTTCTGCAGCTTCTTCGATGGAGTTGATTCCGTACTCAGCAAGCTTAGCCAGAATCTGTTTCTCTCTTCTTTCATATGATTCAAATAAAGCCATTTTCCTATCCTCCTAAATTATCTGATTACTCTTTTCTCGGGTCAACGATCTTAACAGCATCAGCAACACGTCCGTACTGTCCGCTTGCTTTTTCGAAAGCTGTGTTTGCATCATCGCCGGCTTTGATGAAGTCCATCATCTTTCCGAAGTTGATGAATTTGTAACCGATAATCTCATCATCTGCATCCAGAGCGATACCTGTTACATAACCGTCGGTCATCTCCAGGTAACGAGGTCCTTTTGCAAGAGTTCCGTACATGGTACCAACCTGGGAACGAAGTCCTTTACCAAGGTCTTCCAGGCCTGCGCCTACAACCAGTCCGTCCTCGGAGAATGCACTCTGGCTTCTTCCGTAAACGATCTGCAGGAAGAGCTCTCTCATAGCAGTATTGATAGCATCACACACAAGGTCAGTATTCAGTGCCTCAAGGATGGTAAGTCCTGGCAGAATCTCAGATGCCATAGCTGCAGAATGAGTCATTCCTGAACATCCGATGGTCTCAACGAGAGCTTCCTGGATAACGCCCTCTTTTACGTTCAGAGTCAGCTTGCAGGTACCCTGCTGCGGTGCGCACCAGCCAATACCGTGAGTGAATCCGGAAATGTCTTTGATTTCTTTTGCTTTTACCCATTTTGCTTCCTCCGGAATCGGAGCTGCACCGTGATGCACGCCCTGGGCAACCGGACACATCATTCTACTTCGTGTGAATAAGTCATTGTTAAACTCCTTTCAAATATGTACTTATTTGAGCTTTTGTCTTTCGAACGGACTGTTTCCAGCCTGTTCACAGACCTATGGTTATTGTCTCACAAAATTGGTCATTCGTCCAGCATATTTTGATAAAAATTGCAAAGACCACCGGAAAACGATAAAATTTCCGGCGGTCTTTTAAATCAATCGGTTTGGTTTTCTCTCGATAAAAGAGAATTTTTTTAATTATCAGATTTTTTTGACAATTTCTTTCGCATTCTTAAAAATATGACCTGACGGGATCACACCGCGAACACAGGAGAGTGGATAAATGTTGGAATTTCTTCCGACAACCGTTCCCGGGTTCAATACGCTGTTACAGCCGACCTCAACTTCATCGCCGAGCATCGCACCGAATTTTTTCAGTCCGGTTTCGATCTGTTCATCTGCGCCTTTGACAACAACGAGCTTCTTATCGGATTTTACATTGGAAGTAATGGAACCGGCACCCATATGGGCTTTGTATCCAAGAACAGAGTCGCCGACATAGTTGTAATGCGGAACCTGTACTTTATTAAAGAGAATGACATTTTTCAGTTCGGTGGAGTTTCCAACGACAGCGCCTTCGCCGACGATGGCGTTTCCGCGGATAAAGGCACACTGACGGATCTCAGCGCCTTTTCCAATGATGCATGGGCCGTTAATGGAAGCGGTCGGTGCGATCACGGCATCTTTTGCGATCCAGACATTTTCGCCGCGTTTTTCGTATTCTGCCGGATCGAGTGTTTCGCCGAGTTCAAGAATAAAATCTTTAATGAGCGGAAGCACTTCCCATGGATACGTTTTGCCTTCAAAGATTTTTGCGGCAATGGTCTGGGTTAAATCATAAAGTTCAGAAATGGTTGCATCTTTCATGCGTGATTCATCCTTTCTTGTTTTAGTTCCTGTTTATCTTACCACATTTCAGGAGTTCTGTGCGCCTTTTTTTCCGGCGGTGGAATAGGACTTTGCTGAGGAGTCTTCTGCAGCGGTACGTTTCCCGGTACGGGAGCGCGTGGAAGAGGCTTTTTTGTAATACGGCGCGGACGCATCAAAGCTGCTCTTTAGCTGGAACTGATTCCGCAGCTGCTTCACATTTACCGTGTGGCGTGTCACAAAGTTTTCCAGTTTTCCCATATATTCCTCGGAGGTAATGGAGCCTTCCGCTACATAGGTAAGTCCCTTTTCCCAGCTTGCCGTCAGCTCCGGATTCAGAAGCGGGCGGATCGACTGGTGTACGACGTCGTAGATCATTTCGCCAAGCTGTGTCGGGGTGATAACCTGCGTCTTTTTGTTCAGAGCAAGATATTTGATAAAGACAAGCTTTTTCAGAATCTCAGCACGCGTCGCACTCGTTCCGATGCCGCTTCCCTTAATCTGTTCGCGCAGCTCCTCGTCTTCAATGAGCTGTCCGGCATTTTCCATTGCAAGGATCATCGAACCGGAGGTGTAGCGTTTTGGCGGAGAGGTTTCTCCTTCCTTGATAGAAAGGCCGAGAAGATTCAGCTCGCTGCCTTTCTGCAGCTGGGACAGCGCTGCAAGAAAAGAGGGATCGCAAGTCGTCTCGTCCTCCTTTCTGCCCTCGTCGTCCTCCTCTTTCTTACGGAAGAAAGAATACTGCATGGCTTTTAAATAGCCCTCCTGCACGAGAACGCGGAAGTTGGAGAAAAACTGCTCGCCGCCGATTTCGGTGACAAGAGCAACTTTCTGATAGACCGCCGGCGGATAGAAGATACCGAGAAAACGGCGGACAATCGTCTCATAAACTTTTGCGGAGAGTTCCGAGAGGTTCCGCAGATTGTTAAGGCCCTGTCCGGTCGGAATGATCGCATAGTGATCGGTAATCTGTTTATCGTTTGTATAGCGGGTGGAACCAATCTTTTTCCAGCTTTCACCCTGCGAAATTTCATTTGCAAGGCCGCTGCAGATACCGTACTGCTGCAGGCCGCGCAGGTTTTTGCTGATTTCCCTGGCAACGGCAGAAGAAAGCACACGGGCATCGGTTCGCGGATAGGTAACCAGCTTTTTCTCGTAAAGCTCCTGAACAACTTTCAGCGTTTCATCCGGACTGATTTTGAAAAAGCGGGCACAGTCGTTTTGCAGCTCCGCAAGGTTGTAAAGCAGTGGCGCATTTTTATTTTCCTTTTTTCGCTCCATTTTCAGGACATGCGGGATCAGAGGATTCTGCATGCTTAATTCCTCGATCAGTTTCTGTGCGTCCTCTTTTTTCTGGAAGCCGTTCTCCTTATAGAGAAGCGGAGAGTTGAAGTAGCGGCTGCCTTTTACGGCGCGCCATTCCCCCTCAAAATTGCGTCCATTTAAGGAAAGACCGGCGATGACACGGTAGAATGGTGTTTTCACAAAGCTACGGATTTCGCGCTCCCGGCGTACGACCATGCCGAGCACACATGTCATAACACGGCCGACGGAAATAGACTGATATTTAGTGCGAGATACGATGCGACAGTGCTTCCGTATTTGAGCGAGAGAAGACGGGAAAAGTTAATGCCCATCAGGTAATCTTCTTTGGCGCGGAGATAAGCGGATGCCGAAAGATTGTCGTATTCACTTTCGTCCTTCGCTTCGCGGATACCGCGCAGGATTTCTTCTTCTGTCTGCGAGTCGATCCAGACACGCTTCTGTTTCTTGTCTTTGATACCGGCCATCTGCGCGACGAGACGATAGATGTATTCTCCCTCACGCCCGGAGTCGGTACAGACATAAATGGTTTCAATATCCTCCCGGTGGAGCAGGTTACTCACAATGGTGAACTGCTTTTTTACTTCCGGGATAATTTCATATTTGAAGTTTTCAGGCAAAAAAGGCAGGGTCTCGAGACTCCACCTTTTTAACGCAGGATCATATTTTTCCGGATAGCTCATCGTAACCAGGTGACCGACGCACCAGGTTACGACGGACTGATCCGACTCTAAGTATCCATCCCTGCGCTGCATATTCTGTTTTAACGCTTTTGCGAACTCCTGAGCAACGCTCGGTTTTTCCGCAATGTATAAAGATTTTGTCATTTATCTGCACTCATCATTCGAAGCGGCCAGGCAAGGAGCACACCGCCTCCTATTGCGTTTCCTATAGTTACAATGACCATACTTTTCAATGCGGCAGTCAGAGAAATGCCGCCTGGGACCAGAAGTGCAGCGGTAACAAAGGTGGCCATATTGGCAACGCAGTGTTCAAAACCGGCAACAACGAATCCGGCGATGCAAAGTATAATCATGAAAAATTTGGCAACTTCATTTTTGCATTTCATGCCGCAGGCAACGGCGAGGCAGACGAAGAAGTTGCAGAGAATGGCACGGAAAAACATTTCTCCGGCAGGAATGGAAAGTTTATTTCCAATAAATCCTGCGTAATAATCGGCGGTACCGGAAGCACCTGCCAGTACGAAAATTACGGAGAGAATCAGGCATCCGACAAAGTTTCCGATGTAGCTTACCAGCCATACTTTTCCAACCTGTGCCCAGGAGACTTTTTTGTCATAGGCCCCAAATGCCATAACAAGATTGTTTCCGGTGAAAAGCTCTGCACCGATAAAAACGATCAGCAGAACCGCAATGGCAAACACAATACCGCCAAGCAGTTTTCCCCAGGCAGGATCTGTACTCTGGAACGTATTGCCTACCACGTTGGAGAAAATCATGGCAACCACGATAAAGAAACCGGCCATGACTGCACGGAGAAAGTATTTCCCCGGGTGTTCTTTCAGCAGCCTTGCTTTGTTTACGGCTGCCTCTGAAAATTTTTGTACGTCATCATAAGGCATAGAATAACTCCTTTCTTATGTCCCGTAGGATGGACATATCCCCTCTCTTTTTGTCCGGGGGATGGTCTTTTTTTCCGGAGCAGCTTGCAAATGCTTCGGATTTCGCGCTTTCAACTTTGGCTATTATAGCATTTCCCGGAAAGATTCGCAATGAAGGAGGAAGAAAAAAGTATATTTCCACAGAAATGTCAGAAAATAAGGGGTAAAACGACAGATTGTATGATGAACTCAGAGGGATTGAAATAAGGATTGAAAGCTTTTTTAACCGAGTTAGCCACTTGCTCAAAGACAGGACTTCCAGAAAATATGATAGATATCATATTTCTGGAAGTTTTATTGTAAAATAATGTAACGTACTTAATAGGAGAACAGTTCGAGTATATGTATCGGCTGTTCTTTTTTTGTTTTTGAACGTTAAAATGTTAATTTTTTTCTTGTGTATAGTAGAACACTAAAGTATAATAAAATCAGTTTTTTGCATAAGATTAAAGCTATAATAAGGAAATTGGCAAACCAGATGAAAGTCTGGGACGCAAAGCTACAGGGCCTGTAAAATGGCAGCCAGTTGCATAAAATGAGGTGCACTGTCTGTCTGACGGTGCTTTTTTACGGTGTTATTTCACAGACGTAACAATAATGATTTTATCAGGAAAGAATGAGGAAAGTGAGAGTATGAATAAGGCAAAACGTTGTCTGATAGCAGTGGTGTCAGGTGTACTTGTAGCAACTGCTGTCTTGTCTGGATGTGGACAGTCAAAGAAAGAAGTATCTAAAAACGATGATCATCTTACCGTTTATCTGTGGGAAAATCGTTTGATGAAAAATATTGCACCCTATATCCATGAACAGTTTCCTGATCAGGATATTGAATTTATTATTGGTAACAATGATACCGATTTATACAGTTATTTTAAAGAACATGATGAATTACCGGATATCATAACAGTACGTCGATTCTCTGGAACAGATGCACAGGACTTACAGCCTTATCTTATGGATTTTGCTTCTTATGATGTTGTTTCCAAGTATTATTCTTATGCGGTGCAATATTATAAGAATGAGGAGGATGAAATCCAGTGGCTGCCAATCTGTGGTATTCCGCAGACGATCATTGCCAACAAAACACTGTTTGATCAGTATGGCGTAAAGATTCCAGAAAATTATGAGGAATATGTACAGGCCTGTCAGCAGTTTTATGATAATGGCATAAAACCGTATTCCATGGATCTTGGCGAAGACTGGTCTAATAATGAGATCATCCAGGCGGCGGCAATCGGTGAGTTCACAAGCTGGATGGTATTGAATGGCGAAACGGTGCAGAGACTGCATCGGATGAAGTAAAGTTTGATGATGCATTATGGAAACGTATTTTTTCAGAAACCAGTCAGTTTCTGAAAGACTCGCACTTTGGTAAAGAAGATATCGATATTGACGTCGATACAGGAATCCAGATGTTTGTCGAGGGAAAATCAGCAATGTTTCATGGACATCCGATGGTTATGCAGCAGCTGCAGAAACAGATGGATGCGGAGCTGACCCGTATTCCTTATTTTTCACAGACATCGGATGAATCCTATGTGTACATGACTCCGTCCTTAAACATTGCATTTAACAAAAACCTGGAAAAAGACCGGGAGAAACTGGATACTGCACTGGATGTGCTGGATTGTATGATTTCAGAAGAGGGGCAAAAGCTGATTGCGGATGGAAGCGGTGTTATTTCATTGAATACAGATGTTCCAACCATGATGCAGGATGTGCCTGGACTGGAAGAGGAAATTAACAATAATGCTGTTTATATCCGATATTCCGCTCAAAAGTCATTTGATTCAACCTTGAGGCTGTTCACGGATTACTGTCAGGGGAGATGGATGAAACACAGGCTTATGATACTTTGCGCAGTGTAATGAATCGTAAAGATCCAGAAGAAAAAGCAACGGTGAATTTTGAAAATGAATATTCCATTTCACTGAACGATAGAAATGGCCGTGATGCAGCATCTTCCATTTTAACTACGATCAGAGAAGAAAATGATGCACAGCTGGCTCTGGCGCCATATTATTATTTCACTTCTTCTATGTACAAAGGAGAATGCACTAATAGCCGGGTTGGCATGATGACAGCGAAGAGTTCAGATACAGCATTATATTTTGCAAAAATTAATGGTAAACAGGTTTATGAACTCGTGGAAAATTATCTCGCTGATGCTGATGAGATTTTTTACGTAACCAATAAATACGAATTACCAATTGCATCCGGTATGAAAATGATCGTCAGTCAAGAGGAAAGTGGATTTTCGTTAAAGGACTTAACAGTTAATGATAAGAAAATAGACAAAGAAAAGGAATACTCGATTCTTCTTACAGACACCACAATGTCTGTTTTGAAAAAAATAAATCCGAAATGTGAGATTGAACAGCTTAAAGATACCACATTATCAAGTGCATGGACCGAAGCAATGTCAAAAGGACAGCAGCCGTCAGCACCGGAAGACTATATAGAGGTTGAACAGTAAAAGTGGAGATAGAACAAAAGGTAAACAAAAGAAAAAAAATAACAAGGCTGTTGCTTATACTACTTATGATTCTTTTAAGCTTAGTTTGTATAAAGTATCTTATAAGTAAGTCTAAGAAGTATATCAGCGAAAATGGAAAAAGCAGTATGGGAGCTGTTATTGACCAGATACAGCAGACCTATGATCTTCAGGTGAGTGGATACTACAGCCAGCTGCAGTTGGTTGAGGAATTTTTACTTCATGAGAGGGAGCTGTCTCTTGAAACGGATATGAACAAAAGTTTCTTTGAAGCATGGGAAAAAGAATCGGAAAGTACACTTATATTCCTTCAGGAAAATGGTCAGGCAATATCAGCAGGTGGAACAAAAATGCGGATTGATATGCCAAGTAAATTTCTGCTGGACTTAAAGAATGGATACAATATTGGAAAACTGGTGCGTCTTGATTATGATCAGAAGAAAAAAGACGGTTATCTGGTTGCGATTCCATGTCAGGAATACACGATCAATGGAGAAACTTA
>ENA-OQHY01000451-OQHY01000451.1-human-gut-metagenome-genome-assembly--contig:-NODE-451-length-23239-cov-3.140273_pt1 | contig 23239 bp, 31 predicted proteins | sample MGYA00242570_ERZ504733 | MGnify/ENA primary metagenome ERZ504733 (study PRJEB26092, sample SAMD00036219) | human gut metagenome | host: Homo sapiens | study: EMG produced TPA metagenomics assembly of... | reverse complement strand
CTCAGTTGGTAGAGCGCACCCTTGGTAAGGGTGAGGTCCCCAGTTCGACTCTGGGTATCAGCACCACTTTATACTTAGGTTAAAGTTCGGCAAGAAGTAAAAGAATTTGTCTGGCGGCTTTAGCGCGGTGGTCCCACCTGACCCCATGCCGAACTCAGAAGTGAAACGCCGTAGCGCCGATGGTAGTATGGGGTCTCCCCATGTGAGAGTAGGGAACTGCCAGACATCAAACAAGTGAAGAGGCCATCCGAAAGGATGGCCTTTTTGCGTTATGTTTCCCGGAAAAAGTCAGACCCGGTAAGCGAAGCGCCACCGGGCTAAGACACGCTTAATGGATCACTTGTGACAGGAAAGCCCGCGTACGTTCAGATTTAGGATGTGCGAAGAACTCATCCGGCGGTGCCTGCTCAACGATTTCCCCACGATCCATAAAGATCACCCGATCGGCCACGGTTCTGGCAAACCCCATTTCGTGCGTCACACACAGCATGGTCATCCCGGACTGCGCCAGTCCAATCATGGTATCCAGTACCTCTTTCACCATTTCCGGATCCAGGGCGGATGTCGGTTCATCAAACAGCATAATTTTCGGTTTCATACAGAGCGAACGGGCGATAGCCACGCGCTGCTGCTGACCGCCTGATATCTGGCCGGGAAATTTATTGGCGTGCTCTGCGATACGTACCCGTTCCAGGTAGTGCATCGCCAGTGCTTCAGCTCCTTTTTAGGCATCTTTCGTACCCAAATTGGCGCAAGCGTACAGTTCTGCAGAACGGTCAGATGGGGAAACAGGTTAAAGTGCTGGAACACCATTCCCACTTCCTGGCGCACCCGTTCGATGTTACGAATATCTTCATTCAGCTCGATGCCATCAACAACAATGCGCCCCTGCTGATGTTCTTCAAGGTGGTTAATACAGCGAATGGTCGTGGATTTTCCGGACCCGGAAGGGCCACAAAGAACGATCCGTTCTCCCTGCTTAACCTTGAGGTTAATGTCTTTCAAAACATGAAACTGCCCGTACCATTTATTCACGTTTTCCAGCGTAATCATCGCGTCGGCAGGTGTCATAGTAATCTGGCTCATAATTTCCTCAGTGCGGTGTACGCCCGGTGTTAAAGCGCTTTTCCAGATGCTGGCTATAGCGCGACATGCTAAAACAAAAGATCCAGTAGATCAGAGCAGCGAAGACATATCCTCGGTGGACATACCCACCAGGCAGGGTCAACGGTCGCCTGTTGCACGCTGCTAAAGAGATCGAACAGCCCGATGATGATCACCAGGCTGGTATCTTTGAAGAGGGCAATGATGGTATTGACCAGGCCCGGGATAACCAGCTTGAGTGCTTGTGGCAATATCACCAGTCCCTGCGTTCCAGTAGCCAAGCGCCAGTGATTCCGCCGCTTCGTACTGACCTTTAGGCAGAGCCTGCAGGCCCCCACGCACCACTTCCGCAACGTAAGCGGACTGGAAAAGGATGACCCCGACCAGGGCACGGATCAGTTTGTCTATCGTTGTCCCTTCTGCCATAAACAGCGGCAACATGACCGAAGACATAAACAGAACGGTGATAAGCGGTACGCCACGCCAGAATTCAATGAAAATAACGGAAAGCACACGTACGACAGGCATTTTTGAGCGCCGCCCAAGCGCGAGCAAAATACCCCATGGCAGTGCGCCGGCTATCCCAACGGACGCGATAATCAGCGTCAGCGTTAACCCACCCCACTGACGTGTTTCAACACGTTCCAGCCCCAGGAAGCCGCCATACAACAGCACCCAAACAATAATGGGATACACCACTGCCCAACAGGCAATATAACGCCCCCGATGAGGCAGTTTTTCCAGAACATTACGGCGATGGAGAGCAGCCCGATGGCCAGTGCCAGATTAATCCGCCAGCGCTGTTCATGCGGATACAATCCATACATGAACTGGCCAAAGCGCTCATGGATAAACACCCAGCAGGCCCCTGCTTTTGTGCAGTCTGCGCGAGTGGATCCCGACCAGTTAGCCTGTAAAAAAGCCCAGTTCAGCAGCGGTGGAATTAATTCCACATAAGCCACAAACATACAATTGTCAGCAGGCTGTTACTCCAGCTGGAGAACAGATTCTTACGTGCCCAGAGAATTAAACGTCCGCCTGTCGAACCGGCAGGGCGCGAGGAGTGCGACAGTATCGCTTTTGTCATCATAGATCCTTAGCGCTCGACCAGTGCTATACGACGGTTATAGAGGTTCATCAGCAACGAAATCACCAGGCTGATGATCAGATAGACAGACATTGTGATGGCAATAGTTTCAATGGCTTGTCCGGTCTGGTTAAGCACGGTTCCGGCAAACAGCGACACCATATCGGGGTAGCCAATGGCGGCCGCCAGCGATGAGTTTTTGACAATATTGAGGTATTGACTGGTCAGCGGCGGAATGATGACCCGTAACGCTTGCGGAATAATGACCTGACGAAGCGTCACCGTATGGGGTAATCCCAGCGAGCGCGCCGCCTCGTGTTGTCCGTAAGGAACGGCCTGGATCCCCGCACGAATAATCTCGGCGATAAATGCAGAGGTATAAATCGAAAGCGCCAGCGTCAGTGCTGCCAGCTCAGGAATTAAAATCATTCCGCCCTGGAAGTTAAAGCCACGCAGCTGCGGAATATCCCAGTGAAGGGCGGCCCCAAACAGCCAGTGTGTCAGGAGTGGCAGACCAATGATAAGGATGGCGGCGGTTGGCCAGTTTTTACGAAGCTGCCCGGTTTTGAACTGATGCTTGCGGTTATAGCGGAACATGGCGGCTGAGAGAGCAAGCGCTATTACAAGGGCGGCAATGAAGGCATACAACCCTTCACCCGGCTGCGGAGAAGGAATATACAACCCGCGATTACTCAGGAAAAACAGATCAAGAGCGTCAATAGCCTGACGTGGCCCCGGCAGGTTGCGCAGCACGGCAAAATACCAGAAAAAGATCTGCAGCAGCGGTGGGATATTACGGAACGTCTCAATATAAAAAGTAGACAGTTTGCGCAGCAGCCAGTTTTCGGACAGACGTGCCAGACCAATAAAGAAGCCCAGTATGGAGGCAAAGACAATACAAAGTGCAGAGACCAGCAGCGTATTCAGTAAACCGACCACGAACACGCGTCCATACGTGTCGCCTTCCTGATAATCAATAAGGTGTTGAACAATGCCAAACCCCGCGCTGCGATCCAGAAAAGCAAAGCCGGAGGTAATACCGCGATTATTCAGGTTGGTTATAGTGTTATGGATGAGATACACGGCGATAAGAACAACCGCAATAATCGCAATAACCTGGAATAGCCAGGCGCGGACCGCGGGATGAGAAAAGGATAGCGATCCTTTTACGGCTGAGCGGCGATGGGACATAAAGAAACCTCGGTAACCATGACTCTGGGGCGGGCACTGCCTTAACAGTGCCCGTTACAGCAATGTCTTAACGTACTGGTGGCGCGTACTGAATACCGCCGTTGTTCCAGAGATTGTTCTGGCCACGTTTGATCTTCAGAGGGCTTTCCGATCCCACGTTGCGCTCAAAGATCTCAGCGTAGTTACCCACCTGTTTGATGATGTTGTAAGCCCACTTGTTATCCAGCTTCAGATCCTTCCCGAAATCGCCCTCTGTTCCCAGCAGATGAGCCATATCCGGCGTGGACGGTTTAGCGGCTTTCTCGTCGACGTTTTTCGAGTTGATGCCCATCTCTTCGGCATTCAGCATGGCAAACAGCGTCCAGCGAACAATGGAGAACCAGTCTTCATCGCCACGACGCACAACCGGTCCAAGAGGCTCCTTGGAGATCACTTCGGGCAGGACAATCCACTCCGCCGGGTTGCTCAGCTTAATACGCAAGGCGTACAGCTGTGACTGGTCAGAAGCCAGCGTGTCGCAACGACCGGATTCCAGCGCTTTGGCCGATTCATCGGAGCGATCGAATGTCACAGGGTATATTTCATGTTATTTGCTTTGAATAATCCGCGACGTTCAGCTCGGTATCGGTACCGGCCTGGATACAAACGGTCGCGCCATCCAGCTCTTTGGCGCTTTTCAGCCCCGCTTTATTGTGGGTCAGGAAACCGATACCGTCATAATAGGTCACGCCAGTAAATGCCATTCCCATGCCTGCATCACGGGAGGAGGTCCAGGTGGTATTACGGGAAAGCATGTCAACTTCGCCAGACTGTAATGCAGTAAAACGTTCTTTCGCCGTCAGCGGGGTATATTTTACTTTACTGTCGTCACCGAAAACGGCGGCGGCAACACCGCGGCAGACATCAACATCAATACCGGTAAATTTGCCGTTTGCATCGGCATAAGAGAAGCCAGGTAAACCGTCACTGATCCCACATTGAACAAACCCTTTCTTTTTAACGGCATCCAGTGTCGTACCCGCATGGGCCTGACCGGCTACAGCAAACAACATGCCCGCGGCGGCCAGGCTGGCTATCATCGTCTTTTTCATAATGCATCCTGTGTGGCGAAATTTATCGTTATAGAGGCGTTTTAAACGCTTTACCTGTCTGTGGCTTTGGCCAACGTTTATAAAGCAAACGTAATGCCAGGTTTTGCGCTCAACAAAATAAGTGACCAGTGAACGCATAATGCTGAGTGTAGACAGGGTTAAATAAAGAGAGCGCCCCGAAACGGTGCGAAATTACAACCTGTGCCACAAATCGGAGCAAAACTTTCAGCGGCTATACCTTAAAAAGAAGAGATAGTTTCTGGGGTGAATATTGGCAGGGTATTAAATATAATTAATATGTGAAAATCATCACGATAGAATATGTAATTTAACGTTGTGCATTAAAAATATGTGACTGTCCGCAGGATGAAATAAACAAGGTGGGTAAAGACAGGGCTATTTTTTTACTTATCTGAAAACGCTGCACTCTTTAAAAGCAAAAGCGCGGACAGAGCCGCGCTTTCTACACACATGATACGTTCTGATGTTACTTCGTCAGAGCAACGATACCCAGCGTCAAACCTGCCACTGCGGCAGCACCACCGGCGATAGCACCTGCTGTTTCCCAGTTGTCCTGAGTGGTGCCTTTCATACAGGTATTGGTATGAACCAGTCGGCCTTGATCGTCGTATACCGGTACACATGGAGAGTCGTGCGCGCATCCAGCAAGCAGCGCAGCGAGTAGTGCAACGGAAATGAATCTTTTCATGATGTTACCTCAGTATTATTTCTCATTCGCTATACAGCCAGGAGGGCTATTAACGAACTGGAGACTATTTTACCACCGGGATAAGGCAACGTTGCACGGGGAATAATCTCAAATTATGTTGTTTGTAAAAATCGTGGAGAAAAGTCGCTGTCAGGATGAATTAATGGAGAAAATATGAAGACGTAACGCGGCGTTTTTACTTAATGCAAATGGTTAACTATTAATGCTGTGAGTATGACATATCTAATTCATTGTTTATGCTAAAAATAAAAAAGGCACCTGAGGTGCCTTTTTTGAGAAACATTATTCTTTATGTTTCGTAAACCGGCGCCGGACAACCACAAAGAAGACGGGCACGAAGAAAATGGCCAGAAGCGTTGCGGAAAGCATCCCTCCCATAACACCTGTCCCGACAGCATTTTGCGCGCCGCTCCCGGCTCCTCTGCTGATGACCAGTGGCATCACGCCAAGGATAAAGGCCAGCGACGTCATCAGGATCGGTCGAAGGCGCATTCTGGATGCTTCCAGTGTGGCTTCAATGATCCCTTTACCTTCTTTATCCATCAGGTCCTTAGCAAACTCGACGATCAGGATGGCGTTTTTCGCCGACAGACCAATCGTTGTCAGCAGGCCGACCTGGAAATAGACATCATTATTTAACCCGCGAATCGATGCGGCGAGAAGCGCGCCCGTGACACCCAGCGGCACAACCAGCATGACCGAGAAGGGAATAGACCAGCTTTCATAAAGCGCAGCCAGGCACAGGAACACCACTATCAATGAAATGGCGTACAGGCAGGTGCCTGGTTACCAGACAGTCGTTCCTGATAAGACATTCCCGTCCAGTCATGGCCGATACCGGAAGGCAGTTTTGCGGCGAGGTTCTCCATCAAGGCCATCGCCTCACCGGTACTTTTACCCGGCGCGGACTCACCGAGGATCTCCATCGAAGGCATTCCGTTGTAGCGCTCCAGGCGAGGCGAGCCATACACCCAGTGCGAGCTGCTAAAGGAGGAGAACGGCACCATTTCTCCGTTCGCGCTGCGCACGTAGAGGTTGTTGATGTCCCCTGGCAACATACGGAAGTGAGCGTCGGCCTGGACGTACACTTTTTTCACGCGTCCATGATCGATAAAGTCGTTCACATAGGTTCCCCCAATGCCGTCGAGATCGTCTGGTTGACGTCAGAGAGGCTGACGCCCAGCGCCTGTGCCTTCTCCTGGTCGACATCCAGTTTGAACTGTGGGGTATCTTCCAGACCGTTAGGACGAACGCGAACCAGCAGATCGGGGTGCGCTTTCACCATGCCGAGCAGTTGATTACGCGCCTGGGTCAGTTGGGTATGCCCCAGGTTAGCTTGATCAATCAACTCAAAGTCAAAGCCCGTTGCGGTACCCAGCTCGATAATCGCAGGCAGGTTAAACGGGAACACGAGACCATCTTTAATCTGACTGAAGGCCTTTGTCGCACGCCTTACGATCGCCTCAACGCTATTTTCTGCTCCGGGACGCGCTTCCCAGGGTTTCAGGCTAACGAATGCAATACCGGAGTTCTGACCCTGACCACTAAAGCTAAAGCCGTTCACGGTAAACACCGATTCAACGTTAGCCTTCTCGTTGTTGAGATAATAATTTTGAACCTGGTCAAGCACCTGCTGGGTTCGCATCTGGGTGGCTCCGGCGGGGAGCTGGACCATGGTCATAAATACCCCCTGATCCTCTTCGGGCAGGAAGGAGGTGGGTAAGCGCAGGAACAGTACGGCCATGCCACCGACGATGATGACGTATATCACCAGATAGCGCCCGGTCTTACGCAAAATGCCGCTTACGCTGTTGCTGTAATGCTCCACGCTCCGGTCAAAGAGCGCATTAAACCAGCCGAAGAAGCCACCTTTCTTTTCGTGGTGATCGCTGGAGACGGGCTTAAGCAAGGTGGCGCACAGTGCCGGTGTCAGAATCAGAGCGACCAGCACTGACAGCGCCATAGCCGAGACAATGGTCAGCGAGAACTGACGATAGATGGCTCCCGTTGAACCGCCAAAAAAGGCCATGGGGATAAAGACCGCCGAGAGCACCATGGCGATACCCACCAGTGCGCCCTGTATCTGCCCCATCGACTTCTGCGTCGCCTCTTTTGGCGGCAGCTTGTCCTCAACCATGACGCGTTCGACGTTCTCAACCACCACGATGGCGTCATCAACCAGCAGGCCAATCGCCAGCACCATACCGAACATGGTCAGGGTGTTGATGGAGAAACCGAACGCCGCCAGGATCGCAAACGTACCCAACAGCACGACCGGCACCGCAATTGTCGGGATAAGCGTCGCCCGCAGGTTTTGCAGGAAAAGATACATCACCAGGAAGAGAGAATGATCGCTTCGAACAGCGTTTTCACCACTTCGTGGATAGAGATCTTCACAAAAGGCGTGGTGTCATAGGGGTAGACAACCTTCAGCCCCTGCGGGAAGAACTGCTGGAGCTGGGCCAGTTTGCTCTTGATGGCGGCGGCCGTGTCCAGTGCGTTTGCACCGGTAGCCAGCTTAATCCCCAGGCCGGTTGCCGCTTGCCCGTTGATTTTGGTGACCATATTGTAGTTTTCGCCACCCAGCTCAATGCGGGCCACATCTTTCAGATGAACCATGGAGCCGTCCTGGTTCACCTTTAGCGTCACGCGGCCAAACTCTTCCGGAGATTTCAGACGCGTTTGTGCAATGATCGAGGCGTTCAACTGCTGCCCCGGTACTGACGGCGTTCCGCCTAACTGGCCGGCCGCTATCTGGTCGTTCTGCGTTTTCAGCTGATTAATCACATCCAGTGGCGTCAGCTGGTATTTGTTCATCGCGTTGCTGTCGAGCCAGATGCGCATCGCATACTGGGCACCAAACAGCTGCACATCACCCACTCCCGTGGTGCGGCTAATGGCATCTTTCACGTTAGATGCGACATAGTCAGAGATGTCATCCTGGGTGAGGTCTTTGTTATCGGAGACAAAGCCTGCGACCAGCAGGAAGCTGCTGCTGGACTTCTCAACACCGATCCCTTGCTGCTGGACCTCTTGGGGGAGCAGCGGCATGGCGAGCTGCAGTTTGTTCTGCACCTGTACCTGCGCAATGTCCGGGTCTGTTCCGGACTGGAAGGTCAGCGTGATGGTGACATTACCTGCGGAATCGCTGGTGGATGACATATACATCAGGTTATCTATACCGTTCATGTTCTGTTCGATAACCTGCGTTACGGTATCCTGCACCGTTTGCGCATCAGCACCCGGATACGTTGCGGTGATAGCCACGGCGGGAGGGGCAATGGTCGGATACTGCGCGATGGGCAGTTTGAGAATGGCCAGCCCGCCTGCAATCATCAAAATGATGGCAAGCACCCAGCGAAAACCGGCCGTTGGATAAAGAAATTAGCCATGTCGTCGTCCCTTAACCGGCTGGAGTCGTGGTGGTATCAGGCGTCGCGACGACGGTAGCGCCGGTCTGACTTTTTGTAAGCCGCTGACAATGACGCGGTCGCCATTTTTCAGCCTTCCGTCACCAGCCAGCGATCGCCAATCGCCTGAGGGGCAACGACGGTACGTGACTCAACCTGGTTTTTATCGTTAACCACCAGAACGGATGCATCACCGCGCGGCGTGCGGGTCACGCCTTGTTGTGGGACCAGAATCGCATCAGGCTGTGTACCTTCATCAATGCGGGCCCGGACAAACATGCCAGGCAACAGCAGGTGCTGTGGGTTTGGGAAAATCGCGCGCAAGGTGATAGAGCCGGTACTTTCGTCAACCGTGACATCCGAGAACTGCAGCGTACCTTTCAACGGGTAGGGCTGACCATTCTCCATCACCAGCTCAACGGTGCTGGTGGCCTCTCCTTTTTGCAGGCTCGTCTGCTTCAGACGCATAAAATCACTGCTGGACTGGGTGACGTCGACATACATCGGATCAAGCTGCTGAACCGTTGCCAGGGCTGCGGCTTGCCCGTTCGTCACCAGTGCGCCTTCGGTGACGCTGGATTTACCGATGCGACCCTCGACGGGAGACGTCACTTTGGTATAGGCAAGATTAATGCGCGCGCTTTCAACGCCTGCCTGTGCGGCAACGACGCTGGCATCTGCTTGCTGCGCTGTCGCCACGGCCTGGTCGTATTCCTGCTTGCTGACATACTGCGTGCCAACCAGCGTGAGATAGCGTTTTACCGTCAGGTGCGCAATGTTAGCCGCCGCCTGGGCCTTCGCGAGTTCACCTTTCGCGTTGTCATACGCGGCCTGATAGGTGGCAGGATCGATCTGATAAAGTGACTCGCCGGCTTTTACATCACTTCCCTCTGTGAAGTTACGACGCAATATGATGCCGCTCACCTGAGGACGAACCTCCGCAACGCGAAAGGCATCTGTTCTACCCGGGAGTTCGGTGGTGACAGCCAGAGGGGCGCTTTTCACAATATGCACGCTGACCTGAGGCGCCTGCGGATGCGGTGGTTGGTTTTCCTGACCATCGCATCCAGTGAGCAGTACCGCGCAGACAATAAAACCGGATAAGGGCAAACGTCTGAAATAATTCGTCATTACTGTTCCTTTAAATACCCATGAACCGATATTTGCCGTGAATCGGTAGCAGGCAGAGGGATAAAAATAAAATGTAGGGCGTATAATAATGAGGGTAATTAATGTTTTTTAATTTATAAGTGCGAATGAACAGGCCTTAAGGCAAAAATCAGAATCAAACCTGGTGTTAGCGGGGATATACTTCTGGCTGGTTAATCAGATAAATGGCATTTAACGTGGTTGAATTATTCATCTCATGAATTTAATTATATCTATGCATTTGTCTAAATTATTAATTAAGCGATTTGACTTTTTTTGTGCAAAATTAAAACGCAAAGTAGTGAATACTTTCGTGTATCTGACCCGTGTAAATATAAACCTTGTGAGTAACGAGTAGTCGTCTATGGCGCGTAAAAAGAAAGAAGAGGCTCAACAGACCCGTCAGCAGCTGATTGAAGCGGCTATCGGGCAGTTTGCGACGCGGGGCGTGGCGAACACGACGCTGACGGATATCGCGGATGCAGCAAATGTTACACGGGGTGCCATCTATTGGCATTTTACCAGTAAATCAGAAATATTTAATGCCATCTGGGAACAGCAATTACCGTTTCGTGACATCATTCGTGACAGACTTTCTCTTTCTGCGGGCAGCGATCCGTTGTTAATGCTTCGTGAGCAATTTATTGCTGCGTTGCAATATATTGCACATGAGCCTCGGCAATGCGCTCTTTTGCAAATTTTGTATCATAAGTGTGAATTTAATAGCGATATGATTTCAGAGTGTGAAATCAGAAAACGTATTGGTTTTAATTATGAGTCTTTACGTGCCACGTTGCAGGACTGTATTTCGCGGAACCTCATTTCGTCACAGGTAAATGTTGATCTGACCCTGATTGTTTTCCACGGTTTTTTCAGCGGAATCATTAAAAACTGGTTAATGAATAACAGCAGCTTTAATCTTTATCAGCAGGCTCCTGCGCTGGTCGATAGCATTCTGGCGACACTCCCTGTCGTGCGGGTGTCGCCTCATGAGGATGATTTTAGTTCAACGCCAGGTAACATTTCCCCTTGCGCGCAGAGCGTTTCGATGGTCTGTGCACTGACCGGTTTGCCCAACAGATAGCCCTGAAGCGTGTTGCAGCCCAGCGCCGTCAAAAAGGTTTGCTGTGCTTCGGTTTCCACCCCTTCCGCCACGACTTCAGATTTAGCGTTTTTGCCAGGGCCACAATCGCTGAGACAATGGTGGCGTCTTCGCTTTCACCGCTTAACTCTTTCACGAACGCTCTGTCGATTTTCAATTCACAGGCCGGCAGGCGCTTGAGATAAAGCAGGCTGGAGTAGCCGGTACCAAAATCATCAATGGAGGCTTTCACGCCCGCGTCCGTCAGCTCTGTCAGTACGCGCACACTCTCATCCGGGTTGCTCATCGCCGTGGTTTCCGTCACTTCAAGGATCAGCATCTCCGGCGGTACGTTGTGACGCGTCAGGCAGTCGAGCACCGTTTTAACCAGTGAAGGTTGCTCAAACTGCAGTGTCGACAGGTTCACCGCCATCGACCAGTTTTGATGCCCCTGAAGGTGCCACTCCCGCAACTGACGGCAGGCCTCATTAAGTACCAGTTGCCAATCGGGATGATCAGCCCGTTTTTTCCGCCAGCGGCAGGAACAGGTCTGGCGTCAGTAATCCCTGTTTCGGGTGTTGCCAGCGCAATAGCGCCTCGAACCCAAGGACAGGACCGCCGGTGCGTGGAATTTTGGCTGATAAAGCAGGCGCAGTTCATTACGATCGATAGCCAGCCACAGATCGTTCATCAACTGGAGATGGGTCTGCGCCAGGGTGTTCATGGAGGGCTGGAAAAAGTGATAACCGTTTCGTCCCATGTGCTTCGTGTGGTACATCGCCGCATCGGCGTTAAACATCAGCTCACGTTCGGTTTTACCGTCGTGGGATAGAGCGCGATACCAATTGCTAAGGGTTACCACCAGTTCATAGGGATCCAGATTGAACGGGCTATCGATAGCGCGAACCAGCGAGTTGGCCAGCGAGGCCGCATCATCCGGACCTTCTCCTTCTGCCAGCAGAACAAACTCATCACCACCGATACGGGCAAGGGTGAACTGACCTTCAGGGGCGTGAGCAGGCGCTGCGTCACGGCGACAAGCAGTCTGTCACCGACATCATGGCCGTACGCATCGTTGATGGTTTTAAACCCGTCGAGATCCATGAACATCAGTGCAAAATGGGTGCCTTCACGGTCAGCTTTGCTGATGGCCTGATCGAGTCGGTCCTCCAGCAAAACACGGTTTGGCAGACGCGTCAGCGTATCCTGCAAAGCCAGTTGAGCGAGTTCGCGGTTCGCTTCTGCAAGGGATGAGGCCAGAAGGGAGGTTCGTGCCTGAAGGCGGGCATCCAGCATCGAGACCAGCAGCGTGATCCCCAGTATGGAGAGTGCGACGACGCTGACCAGTACTGCCAGCCAGCTGCCGTTAATACCTTCATGGTGTGTCATGGTCGACATGGGAAACTGAGCGGCTTTCATCCCGGCATAGTGCATACCGGCAATGGCGATCCCCATCGTAACGGCGGCGGCAAAACGCATCAGCGACACCTGAGACGCTTCATGCCGCAAGCGGAACGTCAGCCATAATGCAGCGAGCGAAGCCGCAAGCGCAATGACAACCGAAATGGCCACCCATGTTTTGTCCCAGATAATACCGTGAGAGACTTCCAGCGCCGCCATGCCGGTGTAATGCATCGCCACAATGCCGCAGCCCATCACTAACGCACCGGGCATCAGACGGCGCAAACGTAACTGCTCACAGCTAACAAGCCACAGCGCAAACAGTGACGAGCCCACGGCGATAACCATGGATAGCACCGTCAGGGTTGCGTTGTAGCGCATGCTCATGGAGAGGTCCATCGCCAGCAATGCCGATAAAATGCATGGCCCACACGCAATCCCCATGGCAATACCGCCGCCGGCCAGCCAGACGCGCGCAGCCACGCCCTGACTCCCGGCAACACGAGCAGCCATATTCAGCGCGGTATAGGCAGCAAGGATAGCAACAACAAAGGAGAGGACGACGAGGATATGGTTGTATTGGCTAACCAGCATGATCGGTTCTATCGAGTGTGAGGTTACGCAGGCGCGGTTGAGAAGGGCGAGACATTATCATCGTAAGGTAATGGCTCAAAGGGATTTAAATCCCCGTTTTTAGTGGGTCATAACAGTGAGTTTAGCGGCGTCAGGCGGTTAGTCGAGTTCTGAGCAGTTCACTAATTTTAGTGGATTTACGGAATTCATATTGCGACACTTATCGGCTTCAGTGCTCATCAGTTCAATCCACTGCATCAGGAGCGCGTCGAAGAGGAAAACCGAGACAGCAAATACAACCAGCCACCAGTATTTACGAATCATGCGTATCGCTCCGGGCGAAGAGGTTCAGTGAGGTGGTGGAAATATACACGAAAAGTCGCGGTTTAAAAGGGGGATAAACGAAGGTTTACACAGCCTTGACGGTGACAGGCGCGGGCAATAAAAAAGGCGCATCCCCATGCCAGGTAGCGCCTTTTTAAACAAGCATTTCGCTAACCGAAATTAGTTCATGCCGTATTTTTTCAGTTTCTTACGCAGTGTACCACGGTTGATACCCATCATCAGGGCAGCGCGGGTTTGGTTACCGCGGGTGTATTGCATCACCATGTCCAACAGTGGCTGTTCAACTTCAGCCAGTACCAGCTCATACAGGTCATTAACATCCTGACCGTTCAGTTGAGCAAAATAGTTCTTCAGTGCCTGTTTAACCGAGTCACGCAGGGGCTTTTGAGTTACCTGATCCTGAGAGTTAACGGTAGAAACGGTCAGTACGTCAGAATTTACGCGTTGTTCGAACATAGTTCTGTCAGCTCTTTATTTCATTACGCAAGATTTTCGAAGTATGCCTCCAACGCCTCCAGCTGTACGCTGGCATCCTCTATGGCGTTGAATGTGCGCCGAAACTGGTCATTTGGAGCGTGCTCCTGGAGATACCAGGATACGTGTTTACGCGCAATTCGGTACCCTTTTGCCTGACCATAAAAGTCATGCAATTCCCGAACATGCGAACAAAGCAAGCGCTTTACCTCTGCCAGTGGCAGTGGGGCAAGCAACTCCCCAGTGTCCAGATAATGCTGGATTTCCCGAAAGATCCAGGGTCTTCCCTGAGCGGCACGTCCTATCATCAGAGCATCAGCTCCCGTATAGTCGAGCACAGCTCTGGCTTTAAGCGGGTCAGTAATGTCACCATTCGCGATAACCGGAATGGAAACTTTCTGCTTAACTGCCCGAATGCTGTCGTATTCAGCTTCACCATTGAACAAACAGGCGCGAGTGCGTCCATGGATGGTCAGGGCCTGAATGCCACAGTCTTCGGCCAGTTGGGCAATCTCTACACAGTTACGGTGTTCCGGCGACCAACCCGTGCGAATCTTCAACGTAACAGGAACGTCCACTGCGCTGACAACCGCGGTCAGGATAGACTTCACCTGGTCGGGGTATTGCAGAAGGGCTGAACCTGCAAGCTTGCGATTCACTTTCTTGGCCGGGCAACCCATATTGATATCAATAATCTGGGCGCCACTTTCCACGTTAATCCGCGCGCATCTGCCATCTCTTCAGGCACGCTTCCGGCAATTTGCACGGTGCGAATACCTGGTTCATCAACGTGCACCATCCGAAGGCGGGACTTATCGCTTTCCCACACTTGTGGGTTAGACGACATCATCTCGGAAACGGTTAAACCTGCCCCCATCTCATAGCACAGCGTCCTGAACGGCCGGTCGGTAATACCTGCCATTGGGCTGCGATCAGGCGATTTCTGAGCTGGTAGTGTCCGATGCGCATGAGTTAAGAAATGACCATACTGTGACTGCAAGGCGGCGTATATTACGCATTTTTTGCACGAGATGAAAGGCCAAACTTTGAACAATCCACTGTTGTAGATCAAGGAATCGCCGCTCTGTCCTTCAGGTGAAAATTATAAACCTGTTAAATCATAAAGTTATGATGGAATGATTATTTTATAGCCGCTTACAATTTCCCGTAACTTCTCATCATTTCTGAATAAATGCATCACTTGAGCGGGATAATCTGCTGTTTTTAGCAGCAGATTATCCCGCTTGTTTGCGATCTGAGTCGCATTTTAGAACATGATCTGCATGCGAAAAATGCGCATTATTCGACGACTACGCGACCATGAAGGGGTTGTACCGGGCGGTTATTTTCGTGGTGCATCGTGTGGGAGAATTTCTCAAGCTGCTCTGCAGAGACGGTCAGCGGGTGCTTCAGTACAATCCAGGTTACCCCCTCTGAGCACGGCGGCGTGGTCAGCGAGCCGCTAAAGCGCCAGTATGTTTTATCTTTTGGAATCAGCTTGTTCAGATTGAGATCCTGCTTAATGGAGACGTTCTGTTCGGCCTGCTCAGGCATGACGCTCCACAGCTTATTCAGTTCCGGGTTCGCGGCCCCTTTATCAAACATGACCGCCACCACCGCCAGCTCACCGGCCGCGTTTTTGTGCACCAGATGCATTTCCATCGCAAATTTCTTGCCATGCACGGTGTTTTCGCTCGGCGCGTGGAAATGGAACTGTTGCAGGGTCCAGGTTTGCTTATCGAGGGTAAGGGTATCGCGGGTTTCCGGCTTTTCACTTGCCTGAATGGTGTGGCCGTTGTTCGTCAGCGTCACGGGGCCATCAATGTAATGCGTTTGCAGCGGGGAGAGGTGCGCGTTCGCGGTGGATTCAATGTTGATGGGGGACTGATTCATCCGCTTTGACAGGTTTTGTAAGCCTCGTCCAGTTCGCCCAGTGTTCCGGTGCGCCTTCGCCTTCGTAGCTCCAGTGTGATGCGCAGGCTGAAGCCGAGATAATGCTCAGCGCAAAGAGCGCTGCCTTGCCAGTAAAGTGGGTCATAGTATTCTTCCGGTGAATTATTGTGGTTCAAACCATTTTTATCAATATGATTTGTGTGGGTATTTTACCGGAGAAGGGCACGGGAGGAGAGGATTATCGGAGGAAGAGAGGCGTGGTCAGATGACCACGCCAATGGCTTACTTTTTACGGCCCGTAATACGACACCACTCTTCTTTTTCGACCACCGGGTCGAGGGCGAAAAGATCGGCATAGGCTTCGCAAACGCTGTCAGCCTGGCTTGCCAGGATCCCGGAAAGCCCCAGCAGACCGCCGTCAACGGGCAGTACGCTGATTAACGGGGCCAGTTCGCGTAATGGGCCGGCCAGAATGTTAGCCACCACCACATCGGCTTTCATGGCTTCTGGCTGCGCATCCGGCAGATACAGTTCAAGGCGGTCAGAAACGCCGTTGCGTTCAGCGTTATCACGCTGGCCTGAATAGCCTGTGGATCGATATCGATCCCAATGGCTTTGGCCGCGCCCAGTTTCAGCGCCGCGATAGCGAGGATCCCGGATCCGCATCCGAAGTCGATCACCGTCTTGCGTCCAGATCCAGACTGTCCAGCCACTGCAGGCACAGAGAAGTCGTCGGGTGAGTACCGGTCCCAAATGCCAGGCCCGGATCCAGCATCACGTTTACCGCGTTTTCATCCGGAACGTCACGCCAGCTCGGGCAGATCCACAGACGTTTACCGAACTGCATCGGGTGGAAGTTATCCATCCACTCGCGTTCCCAGTCTTTGTCTTCCAGCTGTTCGATTTTGTGTGCAAAACCCGCACCCAGCAGCGGATGATTTTCCAGGATCGCGACAACCTCTTTCATGTCAGTTTCTGCATCAAACAGGCCAATAACGTCGGTATCACCCCACAGGCGGGTTTCGCCCGGCAGTGGCTCAAACACCGGCGTGTCATGCGTGTCCTGGAAGGTGATGGAGACCGAACCGGCTTCCATCAGCGCATCGCTTAGCTCTTCGGCGTTAGCGCCGGTTGTATTCAGTTTTAGTTGGATCCACGGCATGGCAAAACTCTTTATTTATCAGTAGAAATCGTAGCGGGCTGTGGGACAGGCTGACCGAAACGGTTCCCGACCACAAACGCCAGTAAACTTAACAGTAACGAAGGCACAATAGGATGGAAGCCCAGGTACTGAATTTTAAATGTAGCTAGCACGGCATACAGCACACCGCCGACAATCATGCCGCTCAGGCGCCGGCAGCGTTGGCGCGCTCCCAGTAGAGGCCCAATACCAGCGGCCACAGGAAGACGGCTTCGAGGCCGCCAAACGCCAGCAGGTTCAGCCAGATGATCATCTCCGGCGGACGCCATGCGGCTAACAGCAGCAGCGCGCCTAAAACGAGCGTAATCACCGCCGACATACGCTTCAGGCGTCGTTCATTTTGCACCTGCTCAGGACGCAGGTTCAGGTAGAGATCTTTAATGATCGTAGCGGAACTCTGCAGTAGCTGGGCGTTAATGGTCGACATTATGGCGGCCATTGGCGCGGCGAGGAATATCCCGCGGCAAAAGGCGGAAGCACTTTGACCATCAGGTTGGGATCACCAAATCGGGAACCGTAAGGTCGGGGATCACCGCACGTCCTAACGCACCCGCCAGATGCATGCCGAACATCAGGATTGCAACAACGATCGTCCCGATAATAATACCCCGGTGAACGGCTTTGCTGTCTTTATACGAGATACAACGCACGGCGGTATGCGGCAGGCCAATAACACCAAAGCACACCAGCACCCAGAACGACGTCATAAATGTTGGCGAAAGGATATCATCCGCACCCTGTGGGGAAATCAGTTTCGGGTCAATCGCTTCCAGAGTTTCAACGGCATGGCTCAGACCACCTGCGGCGTGAACAATTCCCACCAGCAGAACGATTGTGCCAACGAGCATCACCATCCCCTGCAGCGTATCGTTCAGCACGCTGGCGCGAAATCCGCCAAACGCTGTATACAGCGCAATGCTCACCCCAAAGATGGTAAGGCCCGTCTCATAGGGGATCCCTGCAGCGGTTTCCAGCAGACGTGCCCCGCCGATGAACTGCACCGTCATTGCACCAATAAACGCGACCAGCAGGCTCAAGCTTGCCAGCCACACCAGCAGACGGCTCTGGTAGCGCGCAAACAGCATATCGTTGAGCGTCACGGCGTTATAACGGCGTGCCAGAATGGCAAACTTTTTACCCAGTATACCCAGCGAGAGCCAGACGGCAGGCAGCTGAATCATTGCCAGCAGCACCCAACCTAACCCGTATTTATAGGCTGCACCGGGGCCACCGATAAACGAGCTGGCGCTGATATAGGTGGCGGTAAGCGTCATGGCCAGCACGACACCGCCCATCGAGCGACTGCCGAGGAAATACTCATTCAGGAAGGTGCCGGTGGTTCTCTTACGCATTGCATAAACGGACAAACCAAACACGACCACCAGATACGCGACCAGCGGCAGAATGACTTCAAGCTGCATCATCATCCTCCAGCGGGATATCCCGGTAGATAAATTTCACCATTGCCCAGCACAGCAGGATAAAGACCAGCGGCACCAGCAGGCAGGCCATTTCGAACCAGTGAGGCAGGCCGGTAATGCCAATAGCCGAGTCAGGTAAGTAAGCGGTCACCAACCATGCGGCAAGATAGAGAAGGGTCAGCCACAGCGCCCATCGCGCTTCTTTATGGGCCTGAACAAAACGCTTGTCCATTTTTTGTCCCTTGTGGATGAATAAAGCGGGGATTGTACATGATGGGGCTTTCCGATCCCCAGAAATAAAAAAAGGCCGGATTATCCGGCCTTTTTGGCGTGACTGCGCGATTACTTCTCTTGCAGACCGAGTTTTTTCTCCAGATAGTGGATGTTAGTCCCACCATTCTGGAAGTGCTCGTCGCTCATGATACGCATCTGCAGTTCAACGTTGGTTTTGATACCGTCGATGATCAGCTCCTGCAGGGCGTTCTTCATGCGGGCAATTGCCACGTCACGGTTTTCGCCGTAGCAGATAAGCTTACCGATCATGGAGTCATAGTACGGGGGTACGGTGTAACCCGCGTAGATATGAGACTCCCAACGCACACCAAAGCCACCCGGCGCGTGGAAACGCGTGATTTTACCCGGGCTTGGCAGGAAGGTATTCGGGTCTTCGGCGTTGATACGGCATTCCACCGCATGGCCTTTGACCACAACTTCTTCCTGTTTGATGGACAGAGGCTGACCCGCAGCGATACGCAGCTGTTCTTTGATCAGGTCAACGCCGGTAATCATTTCGGTAACCGGGTGTTCTACCTGAATACGGGTGTTCATCTCAATGAAGTAGAACTCGCCGTTTTCGAACAGGAACTCGAAAGTACCCGCACCGCGATAGCCGATATCGACACAGGCTTTAGCACAACGCTCGCCGATGTAGCGACGCAGTTCCGGCGTAATGCCCGGTGCTGGCGCTTCTTCAACCACTTTCTGGTGACGACGCTGCATGGAGCAGTCACGTTCTGCCAGATAGATAGCGTTACCCTGACCGTCAGCCAGCACCTGAATTTCGATGTGGCGTGGGTTTTCAAGGTATTTTTCCATGTACACCATGTCATTGCTGAAAGCTGCTTTCGCTTCCGCTTTGGTCATGGAGATGGACTGAGCCAGTTCAGCATCGCTACGCACAACGCGCATACCGCGACCGCCGCCGCCGCCGGACGCCTTGATGATGACCGGATAGCCAATGCGTTTCGCATGAGCACGGTTAGCATCCATGTCGTCGGTCAGAGGACCGTCAGAGCCCGGTACGGTTGGAACACCGGCTTTTTTCATCGCGGTGATTGCGGACACTTTATCGCCCATCAGGCGGATAGTGTCAGCTTTCGGGCCGATGAAGATAAAGCCAGAGCGCTCAACCTGCTCAGCAAAGTTGGCGTTCTCAGAGAGGAAGCCATAACCCGGATGAATTGCCACCGCGCCGGTGATTTCAGCGGCGCTGATGATAGCCGGGATGTTCAGATAGCTTTTTACGGACGGAGCCGGGCCAATACAGACCGTCTCATCCGCAAGCAATACGTGTTTTAAATCGCGATCCGCGCTTGAGTGCACAGCGACGGTCTTGATGCCCAGTTCTTTACAGGCACGAAGAATACGCAGTGCAATCTCGCCGCGGTTGGCGATAACAATTTTATCCAGCATGTTCGCCTCGTTACTCGATGACGACCAGCGGCTCGTCAAATTCAACCGGCTGACCACTTTCGACCAGAATCGCTTTCACAGTGCCTGATTTGTCTGCTTCGATCTGGTTCATCATTTTCATCGCTTCAACGATGCACAGGGTATCGCCTGCGTTGACTTTCTGACCCACTTCGATGAACGCTTTCGCGTCCGGGCTCGGGGTGCGGTAGAAAGTACCAACCATTGGGGAACGTACGATGTGACCACTGATTTCTGCTGCAGCGGCAGGTGCGGCTTCAGCTGCTGGTGCAACGGCTGCGGAAAGCGCAGGCTGCTGCACTGGCGCAGCATAAGCCTGCTGCATTACCGGGAAGCTAGCGGCTGGGGCTGCACGGCTGATGCGTACAGACTCTTCGCCTTCAGAAATTTCCAGTTCGGAGATGCCTGATTCTTCAACCAGCTCGATCAGTTTTTTAATCTTACGAATATCCATGAGTGGGTTCCGTACTCTTGTTTAGTGTGATTGTGACAAGCGTTTTACCGCTGTCTGTAAAGCGTATGAATAGCCGTCAGCGCCCAGTCCGCAAATAACGCCAGCGGCGATATCTGATAGATAGGAATGGTGGCGGAACGCTCTCGGGCGTGCACATTGCTCAGGTGGATCTCGATAAACGGGATACTCACTGCGAGCAGTGCGTCGCGAATAGCAACACTGGTGTGCGTAAACGCGGCCGGATTGATCAGGATATAGTCCACAGTGTCTTTAGCCTGATGAATACGGTCGATGATTGCGTACTCCGCGTTCGACTGAAAATGATCCAAATCCACATTCAGCGACGTTGCTTCCGTGCTCAGACGGTTAACAATTTCACTCAATGTTAGCGAGCCGTACTTCTCGGGCTCGCGGGTGCCGAGCATGTTCAGGTTCGGTCCGTTTAAAACTAAGATATGGAACTTATCAGCATTGTGCCGCTATCTCCTGCGATTCTCCGGTAAAAAACAAAATATACCTTCGAAGCACGATTGTCACCTTTTCAGAGGCCTAAAACCGCTGTCGGGTAAACCAAAGTCGCACATTATAACGATTTCGTAGCATTTGGCAGCTAAATACTGGTCTTATCAGGGAAGATTATCAACCGCTATCCGAAAAAGATTCGCGGTTGACAGGGATTCTGCGGGAAAACGCACAGTTTCGCGAATTATCGCAACCACTGACGGAACTTCTTGTAACGCCATGCTAAAAGCGCCACAGCCAGCAGCGCGTAGAGTATGGGCTGCGGGGAGAGGATCTTCACCGACCACAGATAATGGATGGGTGCGAGGATCGCGACAAGATAGACGAAGTTGTGCAGCAGTTGCCAGCGCCTGCCCAATGTACGTTGTGCATATTGCGTTGATGTCAGTGCTAATGCCAGTAACACCAGCCAGCTCACGATACCTAACGTCAGGTACGGACGGGTGACCAGTTCGCGGCCAAGCAGTGCCAGGTTGTTAATGCCCAATTCCAGCAAGGCGTAGCTGGTCAAATGGAGCGTCGCCCAGGCAAAACACCATAGTCCCAAAAGCCGGCGGGTGCGTATCAATAATGGCTGTTTAGCGTAGCGCGCTAACGGTGACACCAGCAAGGTCGCCAGTAAAAATTTCAGAGCCATCCGACCGGTAAAGTGCTGGATATCCTTTGCCGGATCAGCGCTAAAAAGCCCCTGGCTGGCGGCCCAGAATAACCAGATAAAAGGAAGCAACCCGGCTAAGTGCAACAGCACTTTCAGCCAGGTTATCTGTTTTGCCGTTAAACGCACTCAGAAGTTCTCCCGTAAATTAAGGCCACGGTAAAGCGACGCCACTTCATCAGCGTAGCCGTTAAACAGCAGTGTCGGCTGACGCTTCACATCCAGCGCGCCGCCGGAACCGATAAATCGCTCGGTGGCCTGTGACCAGCGGGGATGATCGACGTGCGGGTTCACATTGGCAAAAAAGCCATATTCGTCGGGCGCCGCCAGGTTCCAGGTCGTGGGTGGACGTTCGCGGGTGAGCTTAATGCTGACGATAGATTTAATCCCTTTAAAACCGTACTTCCACGGCACCGTTAAGCGAACAGGCGCGCCGTTCTGCGGCGGGAGTGCTTTGCCGTAAACACCGACGGTCAGTAGCGTAAGAGGATGCATCGCTTCGTCGAGCCGTAACCCTTCGACATACGGATACGCAAGCCCACCGCCGATAAACCGATCTTTCTGGCCCGGCATCTCGTCCGGGGCGTAGCGCGTCTGGAAAGAGACATATTTTGCGTTGCTGGTGGTTCAACCATCGCCAGTAGTTTATGCAGCGGGAAGCCTACCCAGGGCACAACCATCGACCAGGCTTCCACGCAGCGCATGCGGTAGATACGCTCTTCCAGTGGAAAACGGGTGGTGAGATCGTGATGGTCCAGCGTCAGCGGTTTTGCCACTTCACCGTCGATTTTCAGCGTCCACGGATCGGTTTTCATACTCCCCGCGTTGGCCGCAGGATCGGCCTTATCGAGACCAAATTCGTAGAAATTGTTATAGCCGGTCACTTTGTCTTCCGGCGTGAGCGTCAGTGTGTTTTGCCACTGCGCGGGCTTCGTAAAGGTGAGTGGGGCGCCGGAAGGGGCTTTGGGGCGATCGTTACCTTTAAACCAGTCGAGCAGGTCGGCATGAGCCGCAGGGGAAAGCGTCAGTGCGGTGGCGCTGATGCCAAGCATTTTCAGGATCTGGCGGCGCTGTAACATAAAGACAGATTCAGACGTTACGTCGGCTTCCGTCAGTTTTCGGGTTTTCATGGCATCCTCCGTCATGCGTTTTTCTAAGCATGACGGAGGAGAGGGATTAGCGCGAATATGTCACGAAAATTTGAAGATTAGGCAATTTTCACCAGTGCGCGGCCATGGAACTGGTTGTCCATGATCTTGCTGGCATATTCAGGCGCCTGGCTAAGCGTGATTTCGGTTGCGCTCTGAGTAAAGAACGTGTCCGGCAAATCGCGCTGCAGACGTTCCCAGGCCGCAATGCGGCGCGCCGCCGGGGTCATTACGGAATCAACACCCTGCAGGCGAACGTTACGCAGAATAAAGGGCATCACGGTGGTGGGCAGGGCAAAACCGCCCGCCAGACCACAGGCTGCCACGCAGCCGCCGTAGTTCATCTGCGCCAGCACTTTTGCCAGCACTTTGTCACCGACGGTATCTACCGCACCTGCCCAGAGCTGTTTTTCAAGTGGACGGGTTTCGGCAAACTCGTCGCGGCTCAGGATGCGATTAGCGCCGAGCTGACGCAGGTACGCGTGGGTGCTCTCGCGCCCGGAAACTGCCGCAACCTGGTAACCCAGTTTGTGCAGCAATGTCACCGCCGTGCTGCCCACACCACCGCTGGCACCGGTCACGACGATCTCACCCGATTC